>Ga0070684_100002629_pt1 | contig 13270 bp, 12 predicted proteins | sample KBSC723LmetaG_FD_65653 | JGI IMG/M metagenome (GOLD analysis project Ga0070684, IMG submission 65653) | Corn rhizosphere microbial communities from Kellogg Biological Station, Michigan, USA - KBS C7.2-3L metaG | ecosystem: Host-associated > Plants > Roots > Rhizosphere ...
AACTCCGCGAGGGCGTAAGCCGGCTCCCAATCGGCAAAACCGTCGAAGACCAATACATGAATCGCGCGTGTGCTATCCATCTGGACCTGCCATGCGTCGATGCTGGTCGGCATCTAACGCTTGAGTTCAGCTGCGAACGAGTCAAATAAGGGCGCATGCGCAGCATGCGCAATCCGCAGCTCGTTCGCCTGCTGCAACGTTCGTTAGGCCGCAGATCGAGATGCAGACATGTGGAACGTGCCTCAAGCCATCAACGTCAGCGCAAGCCATTGATAAACTCGAAGACCTCTTTTAGTACTTCTGCCTCATTCGATCGAAAGACATAGTGATTCGAGTGAGGAATGCGTGCTACCCGTGCGCCTGGAATGCCACGCTGGAAAGCATTGATCTGCGGCATCACGCCGGCCAAGTAGGCCGAATCCGACTTCGCAAGCGCCGCTGGGTCTTTGAGCAGCGCGGACGACGGTTCGCGTGGCGCAGCAAAAATCGCGAGTACGGGCGCGCGAATGGTCGTAAACTTTTCGAAACCGGCGAAGAGTGAATCGGCGACAAGATCGCGCACCGCCGGGGGTGGCGTCACATCGCGATCCGGCCGCACGGTGAGGCTCTGTGCCCACGAGCGCATGGCCCGTTCCATGAGGGGAAGGCTCGTCGTGAGCAGCTCGTTTAGAATTCCCTCGAGCGCTCGCGGACTCAGCGAAGGTGAGAGGCTCGCGAGTTGCCGCTGAACGTCGTACATGTTGATCAACGTGTTTTGTTGCGCGGAGTCGTAAAATGCATACGAATACCCCGCGTCGAGGTATACGAGTCCAGAGACGCGCTCGGCGTGCCGCGAGCCGATAGAGCTCAGCTCTTCGCCGGCGATTGAGTGGCCGATGAGTACCGGCTTCGCGAGCCGTAATGAATCGAGTATCGCTAGGATATCGTCGCCGAGGCGGTCTGCGGAGTAGCCTGACGTGGGCGCGCTCGAGCGGCCAAAGCCGCGCCGCGTTATGCCAACGACGTGATACCGTCCGACAAGCTTCGTCGCAAACTGATCGAAGACGTGCGCAGTATTGCCGGCTCCGGCCAAGAGGACGACCGGACGTCCAGTACCACCCCAATCGAGTACCTCGAGCGAGACACTCGAGTCGACCGAGATCTGTCGTACGGAGTGCGATGAGGAATCCCGCCAAGCGGTTTGTGCTGTCGCCCGCGCGAGTACCAGTGGGTGGCCGAACCCCCTTGAGTCCATGTTCCTGAGATCGTATCGGCCCGGCCATTGATCGCGCCACTGAAAGATGCGCGTATACGACTGAATACGATTCGCAGGGCGGGGGGCGCAATCGAGATCGTGTCGGCAGCAACTGGACTTTGGAAGCCGGATTGGTCAATGCTGAAATGCACCGCCTTGAGGCGGCCGTTGTCGCGCTCGACGTCGAACACGAGGCGCAGTGGCTTCGCCGCCGTCGCGAGCATTCCTTGCCATGTGCCGAACGGATCTTGTGCGGAGAGTGGAGAGATCGCCGCGTGAAGGACCGCGACAAGTGCGAGACCGGACAATCGACGCATGAGAGTAAATTGATTGCGGCCCAACGCCCGAGTTTAGCTGCAAAGGAACATCAGAGTTTGCGGCGCAGCCGCAAACAAATCAATGAATCCTTTGACGCTTCAGCGTTCGTTAGAACTTATGAAAGAACTAGCGGGCCAGGCAGACGGGCCGCCACTGTTCCAGCTTCCTCCAAACTCTCACGTAAGGAGAAGCGCATGCGAACAGCAACGACCCGTCCACCGACTCCGTTTACCTTATATCTCGCGTTCGAGCTCGGCAACACCGAATGGGTGCTGGCGATGACCACCGGCATGGATCAGCCACCACTGCGGCGACAGATCCCAGCGCGATCGCTCAAGATGCTCGAGGCCGAGATCGCACGAGCGAAGGCGCACTTCGGCTTGTCGGCCGCCGCGCCCGTGTGCAGCTGCTATGAAGCCGGGCGCGACGGGTTCTGGTTGCATCGGTATCTGGTGAGTCGTGGCATCGCGAATCGCATCGTCGACTCATCGAGCATCGAAGTCAACCGGCGCCGCCGCCGCACGAAGACCGATCGGCTCGATGCGGTCAAGCTGGTCACAATGCTGATTCGCGCCGAGGGCGGCGAGCAGAAGGTGTGGAGTGTCGTCAATGTGCCGACGTCGGTCGAGGAAGATCGGCGCCAGGTGCACCGGGAGCTGCTCTTTGCCCGGCGCGACCGCGGCCGTCATACGAATCGGATGAAAGGCTTGCTCGCCGGCCAAGGCGTGCCGTTGGCGAAGCTCCGCGAGTTCCCGACGCATCTGCGGACCACGCGGCGGTGGGATGGCACGCCACTGCCGCCGTTCCTGTGTGCGCGTCTCCGGCGTGAGTGGGACACGGTGCAGGCGTACACGACGCGGATTCGCGCCCTCAAACACGAGCGTCGTGCACTGCTGCGCCTCACCGACGATCCGGCGATTGCGCGCGTGCGCCAGCTGAATCAACTCCGCGGCATCGGGATCGACAGCGCGTGGCTCTACGTGATGGAGTTCTTCGCCTGGCGCCAGTTTCGGAATCGGCGCCAGGTCGGTGGGCTCGCCGGCCTCACGGATACGCACTATCAGAGTGGCGACATGCAGCACGAGCAGGGCATCCGAAGGCGGGCAATCGCTGGGTGCGCGCACTCGCGATCAATACGGCGTGGGCGTGGCTCCGCTTTCAACCCAAGAGTCAGCTCGCCCGCTGGTACCAAAAGAAATTTGGGAAGGGCAACAGCCGGATTCGGAAAATTGGCATCGTCGCGTTGGCGCGAAAACTCTTGATCGCGTTTTGGCGGTATCTCGATCAGGGGCAACTGCCGGAGGGTGCCGTGCTGCGCGGATAACCCACTGCTTCACCGAGTTTCGTCACGCCTGGCGGGACCGGCTCGCCATTGCCGTCGGGTCTCGAGCGCGCTGCGCTTCGAACCGTTCGTTAGAAGGAGTCCGCGCCTCTCCCTTGCTTCATTTCGCCTATGGCGGATTCACAACGTTCGGGTGCTCGACCGCGGTCGACACGGATAGGAGGTTGCTCACGGGCGATTACGTCCGGCGAGCGGTTGGACGAAGCAGCCAGTCGGCGACGAACCACTCAACAAACCCTCAATGGCGTCGACGCCGTGTTATTGGTCACGTCTCCCCATCACTCTTTGCTCATGGGCGTGACAGATGACGCTTCATAGGAGGCGGATGGTCGAGATGGCAAAGATTCCGGTCGCACGCACACAACTGAGATAATGCCCGATTGATACAGTACGGGAGAGCCGTCGAGCGAAAAGGTCGGCATGTGATCGACGTTGAAACGGAGCTGGCCCGGGCAACGGGCCCGCTGTTGCGCGATCCACTGCGCCGTGGCGACGCTATCGAGGCCCGACGGGGGGATCACCTCTTGGCCAAGCCACAGACCATGACTTGCTCGATGAAAGCAGCCGGCTGCGGCCGTTGCGATCAGCGCCACCGCCAGTCTCAAGCTTCTCATAACCATCCCTTCGAACCAACTGTGTATCCGCCTAACGCCCCAGTTCAGCTGCGGGCGGTCGGCCCGACGGGCGTCAAGCCGGTCGCGATAAGAATTGTTGTACAGGCGCTCAACCGCAACGACTTCCTTAAAGTCTCGCGCCCGGCAGCTGCAACGCGTGTTAGGTTGCACGGCCAGCGGAATCGAGGCTAGTAAACCCAGCGAGTCAGCGTCGCACAATTCGCCCAGGCTCGCCCGCGTACGTATTGGATGGTGCATAAATAGTCTCGGCCCGCAGTGCCTTGCAACTCGCGGGCGTGGACCCACCCATATGAATCACTTTCAAACTGCGGGCGTCCGACGGTGAGGATGTAAGGATCAACGTAGCCGGGCGGAGCGAGGATGGGATGGCCAAGTGAGTCTGTTCGAAGAACCATGCTCGCGTATGTGCGAGGACATGCCGCTACGCTAAGGGGCTGATGCCGGGTGTGGAGAGCCTCGAGCAGATCACGCGGGGGCAACTCCCATCCTGCGGGCCCGCCGAGGACGCGCAGGCAAAGCGCCGTTGAATCCTTCCACCCGGCGGCGATGGAGTCGATCGCCGCCCCGAGAACGGCGCGCTCAATCGGCGAAAACGTCGCAACGACCTGTGACACCGGCGGCGCACCTGAAGGCGCGCGGCCGGCGCAAGCGATGCTTAGGGCGCCTAGAGCGCTGACCGCGACAAAAAGAATTGAGTCACGAGGTCTCATACGCCTGGTGATGCGCGGGTGCAACCTAACGCCCGAGTTAGTTGGTATGAAGCGGCTGGACCTCCACGGCAACGTGGTGGCATGGTTCGCCCCACAGGATAAGAACGTGCTCATCGTCTCGCGACGAGGCACACACCGGGAGGCCAGCCGCCATGGATACGATAGGACTCGATCTCCACAAGCGCGAGAGTCAACTCTGTATTGGCCAGGATGATGGGCGGATCGTGGAAATGCGGATCGTGACGAGTCGTGAGCGTTTCACCGCAGTACTCGGAGGGCGTGGCCGTGCCCGCCTTCTGCTGGAGGCGAGCACCGAAAGCGAGTGGGTCGCGCAACATCTCGAGAGTCTGGGCCATGAGGTCATCGTGGCTGATCCGAACTTCGCGCCGATGTACGCGACGCGCTCGCGCCGCACGAAGACGGATCGTCGGGATGCGCGCACGTTGATGGAGGCCTGTCGGTTGGGAGCGTATCGCATCGCCCATCGCCTGTCGCCGGCGCGGCGCCACGTGCGGGCAGAGCTCGCGGTACGCGACGCGCTGGTCCGGACGCGCACACGCTACATCGCGGTGGCGAAAGCGTTGGTGCGTCGGGACGGACTTCGCGTGGCGGCGAGCGACAGCCATCTCGTCGCGCACCGGATTGCCGCTTTGGAACTCTCCGACACGTTGAGTGCCGAGCTGCTGCCGCTGTTCGAAGTGCTCGCGCCGATTAACGAACAGATTGTGGCCGCCGACCGCCGCATCACGGCCCTGGTGAGCGCGGATCCGACAATGCAGCTGTTGGCGACGGGGCCATCCATTGGCCCAATCACGGCGAGCGCCATCGTAGCGACGGCGGATGACATCAACCGGTTTGCGTCGGCGCATCAGTTTGAAGCGTTCTTGGGCCTTGTGCCAGGAGAGCGGAGCTCCGGCGAGAAACGCCGGATTGGTCGGATCACGAAAGCGGGGAATTCGCGCGTGCGGTATCTGCTGGTGGAGGCCGGGTGGCGCATTCTTCGAACGAAAGGGGAGGAGACGGCGGTGTTGCGCGCGTGGGCCATCGGTATCGCCGCGCGGCGCGGGAAGCGCATCGCAGCGGTGGCCGTCGCCCGGCGCCTGGCGGGCATTCTCTACGCGATGTGGCGCGACGGTATGCCGTACGATCCCGCGCGCCTTCGTACCCAAGTACTACGGGAGCAACGCACGGCGTGAGTAGGAGCTGCGCAGAATCGAGTTGACTGAATCGGAGTTGGGCGAGCGCGTCGCAGCTTATGGCCGCGGTCGAGAGCCGAGAGTTAGTTGGCGCCGCCCACTCCCTTCGCACCACCCAAATGCGCCGAGGCCACGAGCCTCAACCCGAGCGCGAACAGAAGGCTGAGCAGCATCTCGAGGACGCGCAGACAATTCAGAGTTTACGACGGCAAGTGCGCGTGGCACTTGACGCGGGGCGCCGCATCACAGAAGCTGCAAAGGAACACATAAGAATGCGCGCACCGCGCGCATCATCAATAGCTCCTTTGGCAGCTTCAACGCTCGTTAGCCGGCCCGGAAGCAAGCACGGGAACTGGCGCTCTGTGGCGGCGGGCGAGTCGCGCGAATCCGGCGGCGAGTCCGAGTGGTGGAAGCACGAGAAGCAGCAATGGTGCGCCGAGAATAACCGCAGCGGTTCCACCCGCCACGGCGTACGCGAGCGGCTCCGCGAAGGTCCGCCACAAGGGAACGCGACGGAGCGCCGCCCAAGAGACAAGGGGGCTGATAAGGCCACTCATGACGCCGAAGACGGCGGCATTCCACGCGTAGTTGGCAAGCGTGGCGGGCGGGGCACCCGCGGCGATCTCCCCGAGCCGCGTGAGCATGATTCCGAATACGGCGCCGCTGAGCGCGCCACCAATGGTGAGACCGACCTTGAGCCAGCGTCGTGTTGAGAGCGTGGAATCCGTGGGCTTCATGACGGGATGCATGTGGTCCGGCTAACGCCCGAGTTCAGCTGCAAGCGAGTCAAATAGAAGCGCCGAGCGAAGCTCGGCGCAATCATTAGATCGCTTGTCAGCTGCAACGTTCGTTAGGCCGCGCGGTGCAGTCCAACTCTACATGGTTCAAGGTGAGTTTGGCCTACTCAACGCGCTGGAGCATTACCGTTAGCTCAGCCGGACGAATCTTGCAGTCCACCCGGCTCACGATAACTCCATTCTTGATCCACGGTCGATATCCACGCGCCTCGACCGTTACCGTGTACGCGCCCTCTCGGTCGGAAGCCAGCCAATAGGCATGCGTCGGACTCGACGTGATCGCGGATACGCCCAACGAATCTCGGAACGGACCATCGATCGCAGTCGCGTACAGATCGAAGAACGGGAACTCCGCCCCGCTAATCGAGTCCCGAATCGTCAAGTTGATCCCCTGGGCTGTACCGGGCTCGGCACACGTTAGCGGCGAGGCCGACGAGTGCCCGCATCCGCCAACAATCGTGCTGAGAAAGAGCATTGAGCAGCCGAGTATGTTCATTCGATGACTCGGCATCGCTAATACTGCACCGGGCTAAAGTACGGACTACCCGGCAGCCTCGTGTAGAATTCGTTGAGGACGTTGTCCATGGGGCTAAAACGGGAGTGAAGGACACCGCCTGACGTATAGTTGCCCCAGTGGATTCCGACTGCCCATGCCGTGCCGTCACCAAACAGTTCGATGACGGGAGCTCCGCTATCGCCATCCTGTGAGAAATATGCGGCTCGGCCTTGACACAAGAGCGCCCCGTTGGTCCAGCCTGCGATGTTGAAGACATCCTCGCAAGTCGCTTCGACCGTTGCGTAGCGGCGGCCGCTCTTTGCCCCAATCATGTTAACGGTATAGCCGACCGGCGGCGAGTCAACAGAGGTGATTGTCGCGACACTCGTGAATGACAGTGAGCCGATGCCCGCAAGCGCGACGTGATTCTGGTCGTCTAAGCTGGGGTCGTTGTACCGATACACGCTGGCGTCAGCGAACCGGCAGAGTTTCCCGACTGGGCAGGAGGAAGTATACGAATTCGTAAATGCCGCCGGATCGCCCCATTCATTTGCAACGATATCGCCATGTTGATAAGAATCCGAGTAATCGAGGCTATTCCTTGACGAACTGCAGTGCGAAGCGGTGACGAAGTAGCGATCGGTCGCCACCGTGTCGCCGATTGTGCCCGGATATCGCACAAAGTTGAAACCCAGGGTGCAGTAGATGCTGTCCGTGGCCGTCAGTCGATAGATGTGGGCACCACCAGGAACGGGCCGCAGTCGATCTGTAAGCAGCGAGTTCACAGTTGTCGGTGGTACCTCCTTGATCTCGATGAGGCCAGCAGGCGCACCCAGTTGAGCGACACGCGCCTGGGCGACGGGGATGAGATCGGCGGAGCCAATACCGATGACGATTCTGTTCTTCGTCTCGTCGATGTCGCCTGAGGTGATTCCCACAATTGTCGGGACGGCTGGAACTACCACGCTCCTATAGAACGTCAATAGTTCATGAAAGTCGTATGTCGCTGGCAGGACCGTCGCATTCGCGGCGTCGATTGCGGCCTGATCCGAATGAACGCCACTTCGCTCGCGTGCGAGAAACGCAGCGATGGCGTTGCGTGAGGCGCTGGAAAGCGTTGCGGGCTTCTTGACGTAAACGGCAAGGCGACCGTTCGCGTCGTAAAAAAGTCCGCCGAATCCTGGCACGCTTTCTGTCAGCGCATCGAATCGATCGTCAATCGTGGCCGGCCCGCGCGTCACTAGTGCGCCAATGGATCGCTGCGGCTCGCCGTTCGCGCTTCGGGAGGTAGTAATGTCATCGCCGTGGCAAGCGGCAACAGATACTGACGCGATGAGAGCGATGGCACTTAAATGAGACTTTGAACGGAACGGCATTTTGTCCTCGCGAGATCGGGTGGGGCAGACTTCGCCTCATCGCGAAGACAACCGGTTGCGCCAGTCTACTCGCCGGCTCCGATTCGCGCAAGCGATCGCCCGACGTGCGCCGCGCAACCGTCCGAAGCAGTCGTGAATCCGATGCCGATGCGCGGCCTAACGCCCGAGTTGAGCTGCAAAGGAATGCATAAGAATGCGCGCGCAGCGCGCATCATCAATAGCTCCTTTGGCAGCTTCAACGTTCGTTAGACATCCCGTTCGCGATCGCTACCTCGGAGAATGCGACACCGCTCAGTGCCAGGTCCGCCGCAACGTGAACAAAGCGGTCAGATACCAAAATGATTGGTGCATGTCGCATCGGCCGAAACAGATCCGGAGCACCGACAATGGATTGCGGCGCAAGAACGAACTGCTCAAGGAAGCCTTGACGGCGCCCGCAGGTCGGGCAAGCTGCGCTTGGCGACCGGTAGGCAGAGTCGTCGAAAGAGCCAACACGCGGCAAATCGATTTCGACCAATTGAGGCCAGCCTTTCGGATGTTTCCGCAGCCTTGCCTCGCCAACTTTGAGCTGTATCCCGGCGGCACGGAGGCGCTCAAGCGTGGAGAGCGAGAGGAACAACAGCCCCAAATCCCCAGTCACGATATCGACGGCTTTGCCCCTCGCGGTACCGACAAACGACCCGAGCGTATCACCGGGTTCGAGTGCGTGATCGTGGCCAAGAAACGCATCCAAGTCAGCGCGAACCGACTGAAACTCGCGCCAACTGACGCCGCGGCCGGACTTCATGGTTGAGGCGCCGGGATAGGCCGTTAGGTCCAGAGTGGGATGACTCGCGCCGACTGCGCCGTAAATCCCGCACTCAGGGCACCCGATGCGATTCGGAAGATACCAGGTGTGATGCCCCTCGACCCAACCAGGGCGTGCGGACCGGTCTGGCTCGAGTTGAAAGAAGCGCAATGCGCGTTTGCCCCGACCTAGATCTGTGTGGATGTCTAACGCCCGAGTTCAGCTGCGGGCGGTCGGCTAAATATGCGCATTGACGGTTGCGCTCAGAAGATCGGAATAGGCGCTCAACCGCAATGGCTTCCTTAGATCTCGCGCCCGTCAGTTGCAACGCACGTTAGATAGCCCGCATGAGGATCCTAAACCAGAGAGTGCTGGTTGCCCCATTAAACGAGATGCGGCGCGATGGCAGCAGGTGCATTGTCGATGGCCGCCCGCAAGAGAACCGCGGCGTCTGACGGGTTGCCCGCGCACAGACTTCCATCGACGGCCCACCCATGTTAGGGTCAACATCGTGGGCAGCGGCGCCGTTGCTCAAGAGAATGTACTCGAGCATCGAATTCCCAGCAGTTGCGCCGCCGTGGCAGACAAGAGACCACCGAAGCCGCAGTCCCCGATGGATCGGCATCCGGACTGTCGAGGCGCCACTCCGCGAGGACTAGAACTGGCGACCTCCGTCTTACGCGGGCGCTGGAAGCCGAGCATACTCTGGTTGCTGCTTCCTAAGCCGAAGCGGTTTAGCGATCTATCAAGTAATCTCTCAGGGGTCTCCGCGAAGGTTCTAAGTGAACAGCTCCGTGCGCTGGAGCGAGACGCACTCGTGCGGCGGCGGCGAATAGACGGCTCTTCTCGCCTGGCGGTCTATGAACTCACCGAAATCGGTGGGCGGCTAGCCCAAGTTCTGCCTGACCTCGAAGCATGGGGCGTCCGCTATCGCGCTACGGTGCCGACGGCCGAGCGACGGCACGGTCTCGCCGATTTTCATTCGTCGAGCGCGAGTCCGACATCAAGTTCTGATTAGTGGATCAGCGCCGAAACGATAATCAAGCCTGGGTTCCGCTCACCACCCTAATGTTTGACGGTAACCAAATTTAGAACGAGAACTTATTGAAAATGCAGATCGACACGCACACTGTCGAGCGCCTGCGCTCCTTTGCGAAGGGACACTCGCGAGCCTGTAACGGCGACTGTGGTAGTGCGGCCTCCTATCAGTGCACTCGCCTGAACGCCTACGCAGACGGAATCCGCGCCAGCCCCGGTCACGAGGAGGCGGTACCGACCCGCCGAGTCTGATTCTCTTCCGCTTGCCGCAGCAAGGAGGGGGCCCGAACAGCTCCGGTCGAATCCGTCTGCGCTGACGATGGCCCCCGCGATCGGGGTGCCCGAACTGCCGAACACCGTCCCGTATACGATCGCAGAGGCGGGGAGGGGCTCAACATCGTTCGTGCAACCCATCAATGCAAAGCAAAAACCAAGAAGGAAGAGTTTAAGTGACTCAGACATGAATTCTACCTTATCGACGGCAGTCCCAGACCAGTGGCGTCGCACCAATCAACGGCGCTGTCACGACGCAACGTTTCATTGAGCCTTCGCTAGCATGCGCCGCGCCACCTGCTGTGCGGCGCTGCGCACGGTCTCGCTCCACCCGGAAGGCAGGGTCGGTAACGCAGTGATGCTTTGAACGTTTGCCCCGCCTCGCGCAAACATGAGGCCTTGAAGACTGGTGTCAATCTGCCTGTCAATACAGTATGCGACGTCGTCCGCTCCCTGCACCTGGCGGGAAGAACCTCCGCCATCGGCCACGCGGCAATCTCGAAATACGTTCGCGATGGTCAGCCCCGCCAGTTGGACCTGATCCCACGATTCGTCTCCGCTCGCATCGGTCAGGTCCAAGAAGTATCCAGCGACGGCCTGCTCCCATCTCAGGCCGTTCGTCGACGTATCAGCATTGAAGTTTGGTGTGTTTTGTACTGACGTGTACCATTGATTAATGCCGTTGGTACCAGGCCCCATAGTGGCGGCAGCAAAATAGTTCGCGAATCCCTCGCTGAAAGCGCACCGGCGGTTGACGGTGATCTGTGTGAAGTCGTGAGCCCCGCCGCACTGGTCGGCGGATGCATTTCCGCCGAGGGCCTTGGCGTGATATGAGTGGCCATACTCGTGAGCTTGCGCAAAGTCACCGTACCAGTTGCTGAATATCGCGATTCCGGGCCCGCTGTTCATGATCTGAATCACGTCGGAGCCGATACAGACATTGCCGGGGTTTCCGTACCGACTCACCTCCGTGTGGCACCCGAGACTGCCGTTCGGACCTACGATCTGAACGCTTGGAACACCAGCGCGCGCGTAGCCGAAGTATGCGCGCGCAGCCGCCGCCGCGCGGTTCATTGTCACAAAGACATGACCGACATCGGCTCGATCGAGAATGACCGCGAAGGCCGGACCCGTACCGCAGAGGCCTTCACCCGCACCAGCCCAACGAGGGAAGGGGACCGTGATGTTGATGTCACCGCGAACGTACCAGTACTCAGTGTCCACGTAAGAGTTTGCGTAGGGCGAACATGGTGCTGGATACACTCCCTGACTGTCAGTGACCTCGGAGCCATTGCCGATCTCGGCACCGTCGAATGAATCCTTGATGTGCCAGATGACGTCGACATTAGGAATTGGATCGTACACGTTGGTATTCTCGTTGTAGTACACGAGCTGACGTGTCCCGTCGGAATCCATGCGCATCGAACTTGCCACGGGACCAGCGCTCAGCTGGCTCGACGCCGGCCCCGCGCCGGCGCCCCGAATGCGCGCGGGCCCTATAAGCGGCAGCCAGTTCTGTGGAAGCCGCTTGAGGTCAAAATCGCCAGTTACACCCCCTCTCGCCTCATCTACGATAAACCACACTTCGGCACGACCGGACGTACTGATCGTTCGGCCAGCGTCGACGTTCGGCTCGGCCGATCTCTTGGTCACGAGGAGGAGAGCCCGGTAATAGCCGGGTTTCGGAGCGGTAATAACGGTTCCGATGCTCGCGGCCGCACCGGCGGGGAGAGCGACGCGCTGAGAAGCGGTTGGCGAGAAGCTTATACCTACGGGGCTTCGATCAAACCTCCAGGCGGTCAGATCTCCCAGTTGAATCTCGGGCAGCCGGATCTCCAAATCCGCCAACTCTGTTGACCGCAGCCCCTTCACCACGGCATTGATGCGAATCGGCTCTCCAGGCTTGAACGTTCCGCCGACAGTAAGGCCAACATCAAACCGCGGCTCGGGCGCCATCTCCGGCCCCTCAATCGTCGAAGCTAACTGCAACGGTGCCGCGGCTTCTGGCAGCGTGGATGTGGTGCTCTCCGTGCAACCGACGGCAAGCCCAGCGACTATGGTCAAGGCAACAGCTTCGGCAGTGCAACGCCATTCCCGGATGCTCATGCGAGTCCTCTACATTGCTATGGTCCCGCGCCATGATATGAACCGGGGGAGATGGATTCGAGGCATCAGTCGCGACTAGACGGTCAGCCGGTCTGCGACATGACCCATGTCCCATCGGGTCCCAGGGGAAGCAAGACGGCCTCGCCTTCTTCGATTGCACGTTAGCGTTTGATGTCACGGTATTCTAGTAACACTTTGGTAACTTACTTTCTCCTAACGCTTCTTCCCTGCGATTGGCAGCTTGACCCGGCTGTCACTCAACAACAGCGTCGGGCCCTTCGGCCTTCCGATCCTAAGCGTCGTCCCTATCCTGCGGACGCTTCACGATCGTTGCCTGACACTGAGGCGTCGATTCGAATTACAGTCTTAACCATTCGTGAATCACGTTGAGCGTTGCCGTCAGGCATCAGCCATGCTGGTGCTGCGCTCTCGGGAGGTCTTCGCCGACCCGAGCTCGCCGCGCGGCGCGGTGAGCAAGGACTCGACAAAACGCTGCGCTTCTGCAAGTTCTGTCAAGGCCGCACTCGATTAGCTCCTTCGTTGCCTGCAACTCTTCGAGCTGTTATGACATTCGTGCGAGCCGACGCTCGAGCTCCACGGGCCGGGCGTCCTCGGCCGGGCGATGGTGCTGCAGTGCCACGATGATACGACGTTTGCGTTGCGCTCGGCTCGTGAACATCTAGTGCTGAGTTTTTCTCGAAAGGTTGGCTCGTTTTGCGCAGGGTGCGGGCGCTTCTCGAAGCTTATGGCTATCTAACGCCCGAGTTCAGCTGCGGGCGGTCGGCCCAATATGCGCACTGCACTCGATAGTGAGAAGATCGTGATAGGCGCACAACCGCAATGCTTGGAGCGCCCGTCAGCTGCAACGCACGTTAGATGGCTTGCGCATCGGCGGCGGGCGTCTCGAGTGGTCGTTCTGCGACGAAGCCGGTCAAGCTGCGACGGCAACCAATCCGGTCAAA
>Ga0070684_100002630_pt1 | contig 13269 bp, 6 predicted proteins | sample KBSC723LmetaG_FD_65653 | JGI IMG/M metagenome (GOLD analysis project Ga0070684, IMG submission 65653) | Corn rhizosphere microbial communities from Kellogg Biological Station, Michigan, USA - KBS C7.2-3L metaG | ecosystem: Host-associated > Plants > Roots > Rhizosphere ...
CGCTCGCCTTGCACGGGAGACGTGAACGCCGCGAACGAATTGTCACCGACATACGCCACCGACGGCTCGGCGAATACCACCGGCTTGTACTGCGAACCGATGTTCGTGTCTCGCTGATCGATGACTGAGTTGCCGACGAAAACCGTTTGGAAGAGCTCTGTGTCGAAGCCATAGTGCGTTGCCGTCGCCGTCAGCTCGAGACGGCGCGTACTTGAGAACGGATACTGCGTGAACAGCATCGCCTGGTCGATGTAAATCCGTTGCAAGACTTGATTGACCGAGTAGCCTTGCACAGGGCCGCCGGTCGTGGAAATCGTCGTGTCCTGCAGGTACACCTGTCCCGTGAGATACGGCACGTGCTCGATGCCGGCCCCCCAATTCCAACGATTCTTCAGGTTGTAATACTGCAGCGCGCCACCAATGTCCTTCACTGTTCCATTGGCTTGAATCGCCGCGAAGATCTGTCGGTCGCTCAACTGATCGCCGAAGATCATCGAGACGCCGCCCGCGACGCCGGTTCCGAACGGACCGCCGGCCACGACGCCGAGGCTTGGTTGACCGATCGCGTCGAGCGCGAAGGTCGAGTGATAGGGCTCGACGGTGAATTCTGATCCCGACGGAAGTCCGGTCGTAGGATCGGCGAGATAACTCATGACCAAACTGCGCGTTACCTGCGGCGGCGGAAGCTTGTCACCTTCGGCGACATTCGTCGGCGTGACGGGAGTGCCGGCGGTCTGCGCCTGATCGATGCCGCGAATCTCGTTGCCCTGATCGTAGAAGGTCGAGAGCAGCATGCGTCCGGTCTGACGCGACACGGAGATCGATGGCGACACAGTGGTGATGCCACTCACACCCGTGGAGACATGCGTCACGCGGAATACTTGTCCGCTAGCCAGGTTCAGACGGTAGACGTCGGCAAAGCCGTCTTGATCAGAGACGAAGAAGATGTCCTTGCCATCGGGCGAGAACTGGGGGTTGATGTGCTTTCCGCGCGCGAACGGCGAGAAGACGCTGATGCGTCCCGTCGCGAGATCGTACGTCGCGAGCTGCAGCGGCGAGAACTTGAGAGTATTGAAATCCGTCTGCGGGCCGCGATCGGTCGAGAACGCGATCGTCTTACCGTCGGGCGACCAGGTCGGCTGGATATCGGCGTACTTGTCGTTCGTCAGCTGACGAATCGTTCCGGCGGACAAATCCATCAAATAGAGATCACTGATGCCGCCCGCTTGGCCCGAGAACGCCAGCGTTTTCCCGTCGGGCGACCAGGATACATGACTCACCGCGCCGATTCCAGGAAGCTTGATGCGACGCTCGACGTTCGTGCTTTTCGTGTTGAGAATCGCGATCTCATTCGCGCCCTCCGCGTACACGATGAACGCGAACTCGCTGCCGTCGGGCGACCAGTCGCCCGCGGAATTAATGAAGCTGATGGCGTCGAAATGAGGATCGCTCGACGGACCGCCGAGCTTCTTGATGATCTTCCCGGTCGTGGCGTCGCCGACGAACAGGTCGATGCTGAACAGGCTGCGGCTCGAGAAGAAGGCGAACAGCTTGCCGTCGGGGCTGATCGTTGGCGCGAGATTGTAGTCGCCCGTGTGTGACAACCCGACGAGTTTTGTCCCGACGCTGTCCGGGTGCGTGCGGCCCGCCAACTGCGGCAGGTACATCTCGCGATTCGCCGCCGCCCAATCCTTCGACAGCGAGTCTTGATTTTCTCCGAGCACGCGAACGAGCGCGTTGTCCCAGCCGAGTCTGAGCGCCGTGCGGTAGACGTCGACGATCGCGCGATCGCCCCAACGGCCGCCGACGTACGCCCACAGTGCCTGGCCATAGCGATACGGGAAGTAGCGCGGGTCCGTCGTGAGCTGCTTGATCGTCGGGAACTTGTTCCGCATGACGGCGTCGCGCATCCACATCGCCGTGAGCGGATCTTCGCGGCCCAACGAGAAGTACTCCGCCATTCCCTCGATCAACCACAGGGGAAGAGCGTCGAGGCGCATCAGTCCGCCGCCCGGCGTTCCTTCAGCGATGTTGTACTGGAACACGTGAACGAGCTCGTGTCCGAGCACGTGATCGTTGTCGGAGTAGATGCCGGTGAACGGCATGATGACGCGCGTACGGTTCGACTCGGTTACTCCGCCCGTTCCTTCCTCGAGCTGCTCCCCGACGACGTTGGTCTGCTCGAAGTCAGGATGGTCGGCGTAGAAGACGAGCGACTTTCGATCGAAGGCGTGGCGGAATGTGTCCGAGTGGCGCGCGTACCAACGTTCGGCCATGCGGCCGGCGTCGCGAACGATCGTCGACTCGGGTCCGTAGAAGAAGTTGTCGAAGTGCTCCGACTTCAGAATTTTCCAGTCGAAGCTCTCGTATTGGACCTTGTTGCGTCCAAAATACTCCTGGGCGCCGGATGTAGATGACACAGCGAGCACCAGAAGCGGCGTGAGTACCGCCGTCCAGCGCAATCGGAGTCGGGTCATGAAAGCCCCGCGGAGTTTTCCGCAGCAAAGAGTCGTTCCGGACCCCGGCAGATCGAGCCAATCGGGAGCCGTCTCTTGCTCGCGTCGGGCAAAGGACGTGCCCTACTGGATCAATCTTCCTGTCCGCCGAGCGAATTGCCGGCATCTCGGCACAGATGCGGAAATTCACACGGGGTGTTGCATCAATTTTCGAGGGCTAGCGAAACCCCCGGGACGATTCGGAGTGCCGTTGTGCTCGGTCCAGCCTGTCTCCGAGTGAACTTAGCACGCGAAGGTCCTGACTGCATTTAAGACACCCGAATCGAGCATTGCCCCGAGTGGGCCGCACTCGATCCCCGACCAATCAACACGGCGAGCGCCGGTTAAGTTGCCGCGCGGCCAGAACTTTACACGGCAGCGGCGTCGATTGGTGTCTGTGGCCGGCCGGTCAAATGCTGCTGGGCGAATGCCAGCGCGAGATCGATGGTGCCAACGACGTTGTCCTGGCCGATTTCGTCGAGGAGGCCCGATCGACGCATGGCGACGAGCGGCTGATGCTGCAGCTCGGAGATCAAGACGAGCGTCCGGTCATGCCTGGTGCGCCGAACGAGATCGCGAAGCACGTTCAGTCCTGTCGAATCGATGGCCGGGACGTGACGCATCCGAATGATCAGCACCTTCGGCTTCCTGAAAACCTCCGCCAGAACGTCCTTGAATTTCTCGGCCGCGCCGAAGAAGAACGGTCCGTCGATCTCGTAAACTTCGATGCCCGGCGGCACCGAGCGCGTCGAAATCTGGTCGACCTCCTCGAGCTCGTCGGAATCGTCCCCGAGGTCGTCGGTGATGTGGCGAATGTCCGTCACCTCCGACATCCGGCGCATGAACAGGAACGACGCGAGCACCATTCCGACGCCGATGCCCATCGTCAGGTCGACGAGCAGAGTGAGAAAGAATGTCGTCAAGAGCACCGCAGCGTCGCTGCGAGGGCCGCTCAATTCCGCGACAAACACCCGCCACTCGCTCATGCGGTAGGCGACGAGCAGGAGGATTCCCGCAAGCACGGCAAGAGGGATCAAACCAGCGAGCTTGCCGAAAAACAACGTGATCAAGAGCAAGACCACCGCGTGCGTCATCCCGGCGATGGGCGTACGACCGCCGGCTTTGACATTTGTTGCCGTTCGGGCGATCGCGCCGGTCGCCGGAATCCCGCCAAAGAGCGGCGTGATGATGTTCGCCACGCCTTGCGCCACGAGCTCCATACTCGAGCGGTGACGGCTGCCGATCATTCCGTCCGACACAACGGCTGACAAGAGCGATTCGATCGCGCCAAGCGCCGCAATCGTCATGGCCGGCGCGACGAGCTCTCGCACGATCGTGAACGTCACGTGCGGGAATGTCGGTGCTGGAAGGCCGGCGTGAATCACGCCGAACCGGTCGCCGATCGTCATGACGGGCAGATGAAGCAGCCGAGCGACGGCGGTCATCGCGATCAACGCAACGAACGGCGCCGGGAGCTTGGTGCTGATCTTTGGCCAGAGAATCAAAATGGCGAGCGTCGCGGCTGTAATCGCGATGGCGTACGGGTTGACGGTGTCGATGTACTGCCAGTACGCCGCGAGCCGCTCGAACACCTGGGCGGGAAGCGGGCCGGTTTTCAGGCCGAGCGCGGTATCGATCTGCTGGCTCGCGATGATGAGCGCTATTCCGGCAGTGAAGCCGATCGTCACCGAATGGGGAATGAACTTGATCGCGGTGCCGAGTCGCGCGACGCCCAGTATCACGAGGATCACGCCGGCCATGATCGTCGCCACCGTCAGACCATCGACACCGTACTTCTGGACGATTCCATAGACGATGACGACGAACGCGCCCGTCGGCCCGCCGATCTGCACGCGCGACCCGCCGAGCGCCGAGATGATGAAGCCGGCGACGATGGCCGTGTAGAGACCCTGCTGCGGCGTCACGCCGCTGGCGATGGCAAACGCGATGGCGAGCGGAATCGCGACGATGCCGACGATGGTGCCGGCTGTGACGTCGGCGAGAAACTGCTGTCGGTTATAATCTTTGAGCGTCGTCGCCAGCTTGGGGACGAGCATTCTTAGCTTGGCTGAGAGGAGGGAGGGAGAAGGATTATGTCGCCGGCCGGGGAATACAAGCGGACATTGTTCGATCGTCGCGGTCCCGCCGCGTTGGGTTACATCCGGACCTGGTGGGCGTACAGTGCCAATCTACCCCCAGCGCGCGGGCCCAATTTCGCCCAGGATCAACGCAACGAAGGCTCCGCCAACCTCAGCGGAGCCTTCGCGTACATCAACCACTTCTTGCTTACGCCTTCCGATCCAAACACCCGGTGAAGTTAGGATTTCCGGTTTGCTCGGCGGTCGTTACTGGAAGGTTTAAGTCGGCGCCATAATTACCGCCCTGGAAATGGACGCCGACCGGGAACGTATCGGACCCGTCAGCGGCGCGGCCATAGTCACGAATCAATCGTCGCAAATCGCCGAGGCGATGGCCGCGGCCAAACTGCCAAAAGGCCTTTTCGCGGAACAGCAATGCAACGCGTCCAGCCTGTGTTCCAGGGTCGGTCAATGGGGCCATCGTGGGCGTCGTCCATCCAGGGTGAGTCCCGCTCGCCGTCGGGCTCGGCGCGGTAATCTGGTAGGGCGTGGCGCGCAGCGCGTTCAGAATAGTCATCATGCTCGCCGGGTTGCCCGCTTGTAACGCCGCCTCTGCTTCGATCAAACGCGCATCGAGGCCGGCTACGACGGCGACCGCGCTCGTCTGTCCCCACAGGCTGTCGACCTGAATCACGAACGTATTGCCATCCTGCGACTTGACGGTATCCCTGCCATTGCTCGCGATCTTGTAGTGCGCCGGGACCCGCGGATCGTGCGCCGAAAAGAATGGAATCGCGTTCTTGACCGTGATGTTGCGGGCGTTTCCCTGCACGCTGTCGCCCACCGTATAGCGGTTCTGGCTTGCCGCCTGATCCCACAGCGTGTTGAAGCCGCCCGTCAGCGAGGCGGTGACGTCATACCGATATGTCGTCGGAATCGACGCGACGAGGGCCGCGGCGGCCGGCGCGTTCGACAAGCCGACACCCAGAAGTGCGCGAGCCTTTCCAATCCGCGCCGCACGATTGATCGCAACACTTGCCGCATCGGATGCACTCGCGATGCTCATCGCCGTGTCGAACGAAGCGATGGCGACATTGAATACGTCCTTCACAGGCAGCGGATTGCCAAATGTGACTTGGTCTCCACTTCCATCGCTGAGTGGAATGCCGTTGCAGAAGTCGGACGCGAGCTGCAGCTGGGCAAATCCACGCGCGAAGTACATTTCCGCGACATCGGAGACCGGTGTGGGCTTGTACTTGTTGAGCAGCGCGACGGCTTGGTTCGCATCAGTGATCACACGATATAACGCGCGCAGCTCTGTCGTGACCGTCGCGTTGTTCAGCTGAATCGAACGCTGATCAGTCTCCTGGTTTTGAACGAACGTCGAACTGGTCGCCCATTCATCCACCAGAAGTCCGCCGAACATCCATGTGCTCTCTCCGTCGGCGGTCGCGGTACGCAGTCGCGACAGCGCGCCGTTGCGCACCGCCGTCGCGCCGGCCGCCGACTGCACGGACGACGGATCGATGATCGTCGGGTTAATCGCCTCGAGCAGATTGGTCTTCACGGTATCGCAAGCGGCGAGTCCTGCGGCCGTCGCCAGGACGAGCGTCACAATGACCGCTCGGCCACTGTTCAATAGAAGTCTCATATCAGTAGTGGTCGAAGGGTCAGAAGCCAAAGTTCAGACGGAGTTGGAAAATCGTCGGCGCGGCGAAGGTCTGGAACTCGCTTGGACTGTCCGTGCCGCCCGGAGGTGTCGCGGTGGCCGTGAAATCACTTTCCGGATCCGTCCCACGGTAGTGCGTCCACAAGTGAAGGTTGCGTCCCGAGAACACGAGACTCGAGTTGCGCGCACCCAGCTTGGAGAACATGCGCTGTGGTAGCTCCAACGTTGCGGACAGTTCGCGCCATTTCACGAAGGACCCCGGTTGGTAGTAACCGTCGAGGGTCTTCTCCGGGGAGTAAATCGCTGCCACGACCATCGCCTGTTCCTGGAATGAAGCGTTCGGGTTGAACAGGCCGTTGCAGTTCGGGCGAGTGCAGCGAATGCGCTCTGTCTGGTTGTAATACTTGTTGCCGCCGCGCCAATCGAACAAACTCTGAATGCGCAGGCGATGCCTGAATAGATCGAGCCCCGGTGTGAAGGTCGTGAGGTAGCGTGGCTCGGCATATCCACGAAAGTCGCCAACCCCGATCACGGTATGCTTTGGCTTGCCGGTCGCTGGATCGATGCTGTTGTCAAACATCGTGTCCACTTTGATCGTCACTTCATCGACCGTCAGAATGCCGTCGCCATTCTTATCGTTCCATCCGGTAATCGGCTTGGCCCAAATGCCGCCGATCGGATAACCCGGAACCACCCAGTTGGTCACGCCGATCTGTGGCGGCGTTGAACCGAGGCTCACCACTTTGTTGGCGTTCAGCGACGTGCTCAGGTGGAAATCGATACCCAGGTTCGGCCGATCGAGGAGTTGACCGCCAAGCGTGACTTCGAATCCGGCGTTCTTGACGGCGCCCAGATTCTCGTTTTGGCTGGTCGCGCCTGCGCCAAGTGACGGAGCAATCACCGCGCCGATCAACGCGTCATGCGTAAGCTTCGAGTAATACGTGACGTCGAACTGGATGCGGTTGCCGAAAAGGCGCGAATCGAATCCACCTTCCCACTCGACTGACCGCTCAGGACGCAGACTGTCGTTGCCGATTGCGTTGAAGGTCTCGATCGGCGCATCCGTGTTCTTGATGCTCGCCGAGTTCGCGGCGAACGTCTTTAACGCGTCGTTGGGTCCGGGTTGCACGCCCGACGCGCCATTCGCCAATCGTAGACGCAGGTTGCTGATCGCGCTGAACAGTTTGCCGTGAGGGAAGAAATCCTCATCGGAGATTACCCACGACAAGCTCGCTTTCGGGTAATAAACGCGCTGGAAGTTCGTGCCGAATGCGCTGTTCTGGTCGGAGCGAACGGCTGCGGTCAGGAACAGCCGGTCACGGAGCGCCGCATCTTGCTGAACGAAGACACCCCAGGTCTTCTGCAGCGTGTAGCCTTCGTTGACGCTCGGCGTTGATCCGGCCGGAGCGGTCGTCGCGCCGGGCGGCAGCGTTGTGCCATCCGCCTCGTTCTGGTCCAGACGGAAGTTATTGTACTGCGTCCCGACCGTGGTCTTGAGGTTCAGCCACGCGAACCGCGACGGATTGTAATTCGCCGTCGCGCCGAGGTCGGCCGACAAATTCGTGATATTCGTGCGCGCGTTGCCGGCGAATCCGTCGCGATACGTGCTCGTGAGCGGCCAACCTTCGCCATTCATATGGAGGCGGTCGTCGACGCGGTCGGCGAGATCGGTTCCGAAATTCGCCCGCGTTTGGAGCCAACTCGTCGGCCGCCAGTTGAGATTCGACGAGAGGATCATTCGGTTGACATTCTGCTGAAGCTTCTCCGCCCAAATGAGACCTGGCGTGCCGGCGCGGTATCCGACCAGCGAGTCAGGCAAGCCGCTCACCAGTCCGTTGTTGCGATAGCCTGGGCCGCCAAACGCCTGCGAGCCGATGCCGACGGTGTTGTTCGACTCGTTGCTGGTCAGCGCGTTCACCGTGCTATAACCGAAATTGAGCGAAGCGTCGAACTGCGGGTTGACCTGGGCGCTGATGTTGCCGCGGAAGGCGTTCAACAAGCGCGTGTTCGGCCGCATTTGCCAGGGGTGAATCGCGATCCCCAACGAGTCGAATCGATTCTTCTCGTACGGGTCGAGCTTGAACACGCCAGTCTCATCGTCGCGGCTGCCAGACATGAAATAGCGAACTGCGTCCGTGCCGCCCTGAACCTGGAGGCCTTGCGCATTACGATAGCCAAGGCCGAGTGGCGTCACACTCGGGTCTCTGATGGGGTTGAACGTGCGAAGGCTGTCGTAACCCTTGGTGCCGTCGCTCTTGAGGCAAGTGCCGAGCGACACCATCACGAGCGTGCACTGTCCTGAGAGAATGAGCGGCTTACCCGCGGGGCTCATTCCGGCCAACGTATAGTTCGGCGAATACTTATTCATGTCATCGAGCACGCCGCCCTCTCCGTAAACCGACCAACGCGCCGAACCCGCGCGACCCTTCTTGGTCGTGATGACGATGACGCCGTTCGCGGCGTCCGTCCCGTACAGCGTCGCCGCCGACGGCCCCTTCACAATCTCGATGTTGTCGATGTCTTCGGGGCTGATGTCGCCAAGCCGGCTAAAATTGCTGCCGCCGTTTCCAAATGAGGTCGACCCGTTATTGGAGCTCATTCGCGTGCCGTCGATGATGAAGATCGGCTCGTTCGAGAGGCTCAAGCTGCTGATGCCTCGAACGCGTATGCGCTGGCCGGCGCCGGTCTGCGTTCCAGCTTGGACCATGACCCCCGGCACGCGCGCCGCGAGAACGTCCGATAGCGTCCGCACCGGCGCCGTCTGCGTGAGCGTTTGGACGGAAACGTTTTCAACCGCGTTGCCAACTTCCACGCGGCGCTGATCGCCGGTGGCCGTCGTCACCACTTCCTGCAGTTGCACGACCGATGTCGGCATCGAGAAGTCGAGCGTCGCCGTCTGGCCGTCGACGACGCGAACGGATTTCTTCTGCTCTTGATAGCCAACGCGGAGAACACGAATCTCTGCCGTGCCGGCCGGAACACGACGCATGATGTACTTGCCGTCGGGTCCCGTGGATGTCGAGAAGCTGGTTCCGACAATCAGAATTCGTGCTTCCTGAAGCGGAGTGCCTCCGGTTGCAGCCGTCACCGTTCCGGCGATCGTGCCGCCTTGGGCCGCCGCGGCCGCTGCGGAAATCGCCAGTAGCGCGGCGGACATCGCGCCAATGACGGAACTACGTGGCCTCATGACTCTCATCGTACGTGCCTCCCTACTAGGTGGGAACTCGGGGCGAAGTGCCACGTCAATGCACTAACGGGCCGCTCTCGGTTCGGACCGGCGACCGAAACGGAGGACGGGATAAAAAATACGGCAGTGGGATTTGCGCCGACTCAAGCCTTTAAACCGTGCTATGGGCAGGAACCGTCACGTCGGGAAAGGCAAGAAATCGCAAGAAAACGTCGCGTAGTGTAAGGAGCCCGTCAAGGAGACTCGTCCACCCGTCGATCGCGCTTCCGCTCCGACCGACGCTTCTTCTCCGCAAGCCGCCGCTCTTTGGCCGCGCGCGTCGGCTTCGTCGCCCGACGCTTCTTCGGAACGATGAGCGCATGCCTCACCAACGCCGCCAATCGTTCGTCCGCCGCCAACCGGTTTTGTCGCTGACTCCGATGCTCGCTCGCCACGACGCGCACCCTACCGTCGGCGTCAAGTCGAGGCCCCAGCTTGATTCGAAGCCGCTCTCGCTGCTCGTCGTCGACGACAGTGGAGCCGTTGAGATCCCATAGAAGCTCGATTCGCGTCGACGACGTGTTGACGTGCTGGCCCCCCGGACCACCAGCCTTGGTCGCGCGATAGGACAACTCCGCGCGCGGGATCGCCAACGACGGCGTCACGTTCAGGTAGGTCGACTCATCCATCCCAGTGCCTCCGAATCATTTGCGTCAACCGCGGCAAACGAGCGCCACTGTAACGCGAGCGGGACGGGATCGTCCAGAGTGGTATAGCAGATTGCACGTTTTTGCGCGTGCACCCCCTGTCGCAGTTTGCAACGCGGAACCCTCCCCGAGCCGCGAAGCGTCACAGGGATCTGCCACCCAGAGCTCGTGCGCCTCGCCTACCGTCCCTCCGATCCCGCAGTCAAGGCCATCTTGGACCCCCGACAGCTGCTCCGTTGGGTGTTCATCGGACGTTTGTGCTTGGCAAGCGCGATCTTCGTTGCGGCCATCTTCAATTGGACCAACGCCGACGCCACCAACACGTTGATCGCATCGCTGGCGTTCGCGTTATCAGCTTTGGTTACGGTAACTGCGGCCGGCTGGGTGGAAATATATCGGCGGCCGATCAGTCCGACCTTTCTATATCTCCAAGCGGTGTTCGATCTGCTGCTGGTCACGGCGGTCGTCCACGTCACAAATGGAAGCGCGTCGCCCTTTGCGGCGCTCTACATTCTCGTCATCGCAACGGCGTCGCTGCTCGTGCCGACGGGCGGCGGGCTTCTCGTCGCCGCACTCGGGCTCGTCCTCTACTTCGCGGACGTCGTCGTCTTTCTTCGCTCGCCGATCGCTGCACCCGGCGTGTGGGTCCAGCTGAGCGTCATCGCGGTCGTCTCGCTCGGCATTCGCTACTTGAGCGCGGAGCTTCGCCAGCGCGGTGAAGGGAAGGACCAACTCGTCGCCGCGCTCCAGCAAACACGCCTGCATGCGGAAGACATTCTGCGCAACATTCGCAGCGGCGTCGTCACCGTCGACGTCAACGGCCGTCTCCTCTACGCCAACCCGATGGCCGAGCACGTGCTCGGCCTCGACCTCATCGATCACACCGGTGAGCCGATTCTCGATCGCATTGGTTCGGCCGCACCAAACCTCGCCGAGGCGATTCGCAACGCCGCGGTGTCGAAAATTCGCACCACGCGCGGTGAAAGCACCGTGTCGACGGTCGATCGCCGATTTCCGATTGGCGTCACGACCACCTATACCGAGCACGAGGACGACGAGCAGGGTCGCACGGCGACAGCAATCTTCCAGGACATCTCCGACGCGAAGCGCCTGGACGTTCTTCGCCTGCGCGCCGAACGTCTCGAGGGCATTGCGGAGCTGAGCGCGTCGCTCGCGCACGAGATCAAGAATCCGCTGGCGTCGATCCGAAGCGCGGTCGAGCAAATTTCGCGCATGCCGGCGGCGTCGGGCGATCAGAAAACACTCAGCGTGCTCGTAATGCGCGAGTCGGACCGACTCTCTCGTCTGCTGTCGGAATTTCTCGACTTCGCTCGCGTGCGTGTCGCGCGAACGACGCCCGTCGATTTATCGACGATCGCGCGCGGCGCGGCGGGCCTTGCCGCCGCACATCCAGATCGCGATGTGAGCGTGCGCGTGACGTGCGTCGTACCCGAGAATGATCCCGTCAACATCGACGGCGACGAAGATCTGTTGCATCGCGCCGTGTTCAATCTCGCTCTCAACGCCGTCCAAGCGTCTCCGCCACAAGGCGAAGTGTGCATCGAGGTACTGCGCGGCAGCCTCGACCTCGTACCCGCCGGCGCCCAGTTCGACGCCAATGCTGTTTCATTACGCGTGACGGATTCCGGACCGGGCATCCCGGCGGAAATCCGCGATCGCATGTTCGATCCGTTTTTCACCACCAAGCCGAACGGAAGTGGGCTCGGACTCGCTGTCGTTCACCGAGCCATCGAGGCTCACCGTGGCCTCGTGCTGGTCGATAGCGGCACTCGCGGCACTCGCTTCACCGTGATCTTGCCATCCTCACAGGGACCAACCAGGAGCGTTTCTTGATCGCCCCAACGAATCTTCCGAGCGTGCTCGTCGTCGACGACGAAAGCGGCATTCTCGACTCGCTCAACATTCTCTTGCGCAATGAAGGCTTTGCGCCGCATCTCGCTCACGGCGGCAAAGCAGGCCTCGAGCGCATCGCCGAGATGAGTCCGGACATCGTTCTCACGGACATTCGGATGCCGAACGTGAGTGGCGTCGAGATCCTCGCGGCCGCGCGGCAAAGCGACCCCGACGTTCCGGTCATCCTCATGACGGCGCAAGCCACCTTGCAGTCCGCGATGCAGGCGGTCAACGAAGGCGCCTTCTATTATATCCAGAAGCCGTTCCGCAACGATGAGCTGATCGCGATCCTGCGTCGTGCGGCTGAGCATCGGAACCTGCGCGCTGAAAACAAATCGCTCAAGCAGGCGATCCAACGGCATGAGCGAACCGGCATCGCTCGACCTGTGGGAACGAGCAAGGCATGGCTCGAGATCCTGCGTCTCGTGGAGACAGTCGCTCCAACTGATTCGACGGTGTTGATCCAAGGCGAATCCGGTACGGGTAAGGAAGTGATCGCCCGCTACCTGCACGATCTGTCGACGCGCACCGGCGGTCCATTTCTCTCGATCAACTGTGGTGCGCTGCCGGAGAGCCTGCTCGAGAGCGAGCTGTTTGGTCACGTCAAAGGCTCGTTCACCGGCGCGATTCGCGATAAGATCGGATTGTTCGGCGCATCGACGAAGGGCACATTCTTCCTCGACGAAATCGGCGAGACGACGCCGGCGACACAGGTCAAGCTGCTGCGCGCCCTGCAGCATCGCGAAGTGATTCCCGTTGGTTCGACCGACGCGGTGCCGGTCGACACGCGCGTGCTCGCGGCAACCAACCGCGATCTCGACGAAGAGATTCGGGCCGGCAACTTCCGCAGCGATCTCTATTACCGACTCAACGTGATCTCGTTGCACTTGCCGCCGTTGCGCCAGCGCCGCGACGACATTCCGCTGCTCGCCGAGCATTTCTTGAGCCGCATCGCCGCCAATCGGAACGAGGAGCCGAAGCGACTGACGGATGCCGCACGGACCGTGCTGTACGAGTACAACTGGCCGGGAAACGTCCGTGAATTGGAGAATGCTCTCGAGCGCTCGATCATCTTGACGCCCGGCGAGGAAATCGACACCGGCGCATTGCCCGAGCGCGTAACCGAACGTCGCACGGAGCCTCTCGTGTCCACGCACACGCCGCCAAACCCGACGCTCGAAGCTGTCGAGCGCGCCTATATCATGTGGGTGCTCCAGTCGGAGAGCGGCAACAAGTCGCG
>Ga0070684_100002633_pt1 | contig 13258 bp, 10 predicted proteins | sample KBSC723LmetaG_FD_65653 | JGI IMG/M metagenome (GOLD analysis project Ga0070684, IMG submission 65653) | Corn rhizosphere microbial communities from Kellogg Biological Station, Michigan, USA - KBS C7.2-3L metaG | ecosystem: Host-associated > Plants > Roots > Rhizosphere ...
CGCTTTGACGACGCGTTCGAGACCGATCTGGTCGCGGCCATCCGCGCCGGCCACTCGGCCGAAGGAGGCGCCGCGGCGCCCGCGCGTCCACTCGGACGCACGTGGTGGGGAACGCCGCGGACGTTGCACATCTCGCCGCTGGCCGGCCTTGCGATGGCCGCGTCCTTGGCGGCGATCGTCAGCCTTGGTACGCTCGGCATTGCGCGATCGCGACCGATGACCGCGACTCCTCCGACGCGCGCAGTCGCGCACGTCGTACACGATACCGTGAACGTCGTCCGCTTCGTGTTCGTCGGACAAGCAAAGACGGTCTCGCTCGTGGGCGACTTCAATGCGTGGGGCGCTCAGCCCGTGTCGCTCGTGCCGACCGGATCGAATGGCACGTGGAGCGCGTCCGTTCCGCTTCCGAGCGGTCGACATGAATACGCCTTCATCGTCGACGGGCAACGCTGGGTGGCCGATCCGTTCGCGCCGACGAGCTCCGACGAGTTCAATACCAACAGTTCAATCATCACTGTCGGCAGCTGACGCATGAGGTGTCCGTTGGTCGCCGCCGCCGCGGCAAGCCTCGCGGTCGGTCGCGCGCTACCGGCACAGCGTGTTGTCTCCAGCGTCGACGTCTCCGGCACGAGCGTATGGTACGCCGACAGCATTCGCTCCGCGGGAAGCTCACTGAGCCCCGCGGTTCAATTTGACTGGTCGCGCGCGACGCTCGGCGCATCCGGCAACGTGTCGCAGCTCGGAAGCGGAGGGCTGAGCTTTCAGGGCACGATATCGCCATCGGTGTTCACGCCGAGCGCCGGCGTGTTCAGCATGGAGCTGGCGTCCTCCACGGGCGGAAGCACGCATCAGGACGGAACGCGGACGGGCGAGGCGATTGGAACCGCGCGTCTCCATGCAATGGGCAGTGTCGCGGGCGCATGGGCGGGAGCCGGATTCGGTCGAACGTGGGACGGCGCAAGTTGGAACGCCGTTCGCGAGACCGAAGTGGGGGCCTGGGTTCGCAACGGCGAGTTCACAGGCCTCGTGTCGGTCAGCCCAACGGTCGTCGAAGACACGATTCGTTATACGGATTTTCAAATCGCCGCGCGCTACCCATACGAGACGTTCGAGCTAGGGTTTACCGCGGGCACGCGCACCGGTTCAGTGGGAATGGCAGTCGGTGGTTCGTCCCGGACGTGGGGAAGCGTGAGCGTCGTGGATTGGGTTGCCTCTCGCGTTGCGATCGTCGGCAGCGCCGGCAGCTATCCGGTTGATCTGACGCAGGGATATCCCGGCGGCCGTTTCGTGTCGATCGCGCTGCGGCTCGCATCGCGGGCGACGCGCCCCAACCGCGCCAGTCACGTGTCGGATCGTGCGCCCGTCTCCGCGGATCCGGTGGCCGATCCGGCGCCAGCCGCGGCCGGCGTCACGCGATTCGAGGTGCGTACGGCGACCGGCGACCAGCGTGTCTTACGCGTCGACGCGCCATCGGCCCGGAACGTCGAGCTCAACGGCGATTTCACGCACTGGCAGCCAATCCGTTTGACCCGTGGAGCCGATGGCTGGTGGAGCGCGACTCTTCCGATCGCCCCGGGAGCCTACCAAATGAACATCCGTGTCGACGGCGGGCCCTGGATGGCGCCTCCCGGCCTCTTGACGTCGAAGGACGAATTTGGCGGTTTGGCCGGAATCCTAACGATCGAGTGACCTTGTAGCGGTTTCCGGCAGTCCATTCAACGAAGGCGCTGGACCCGACCAAGCTGTTGAGCTGAGGTGACATAGATGCGCTATCTCAAACTGGCAATGACTCTCGTGGCGATCGCGCTGCTCGGTAGCGCGACGGTCGCCGCGCAGACGCCGGCCAATGATCCGTCGGCGCGATTGAAGCAAGTGCTTCCGGCTGACGTCGCGGCACGCGTGCTTGCGGTGATTGAAAAGGCTCGATCACACGATCTCCCCGCCGAAGCATTGGAGAATCGTGCGCTCAAGTTCGCGGCGCACGGCGTGAAACCGGATTCGATCGAAAAATCGGTCGTCGAACACGAAGCGCGCATGGAGACGGTGCGAGACACGCTCCAGCATGCGCGCGGCCGCAAGCCGGCGAGCGACGAAGTCGAAGCCGGAGCCGAGGCGATGCGCAAAGGCGTCGACGGCGCAAAGGTCAGCGCGCTGGCCAAGACGGCGCCGAGCGGCCGCTCGCTCGCGGTTCCGCTGTACGTGATCGGCAGCCTCGTCGATCGGGGACTGCCGTCGGACGATGCGCTCGAGCGTGTTGAGCAAAGACTCATGGCGCGCGCGTCGGATCACGACCTCGAGCAGATGCCCGCCGAATTGCCGGCGCAGGCCGGGGCGGGACGAGGAAACAAACCGGCTGAAACGGGCCGCGACCTTGCCGGGACCAAGCGTCCGGGCAGCGCCGACGGCGCCGGACAGAGTGGCGGTTCGGGGGGTGGTCCGCCGGCCGGTGTTCCGGCAAATGGCGGCGCCGGGGCACGACCCACCACGCCTCCAGGCCTTGGCAAGAAGCCGCCGGCGCCCGGGAAGAAACCGTAGCGCGGAGGCCGTGTGCCCACGAGGGGCTGCGGGGGGAAGCGGCCGTCCGTGACGCGTGACTCAGGCGCGGTACGGGCGGCCGCGTACTATGTCATCGCCGCGTCCCGACTCGATCGCCCGAGCGAGAAATCCAGTCACGTTCGCCACCGCGAATGACACCCCGGCCAAATTGTTTTCCTTGGGCACTCCGGGAATTGGACGCGGATAAGCGGACGCACTGAAACGCGAGACGCCGCCCGCTCGCGGCACGACGTCGATCGCATCGCGTTCGCACGACCAGTCCGCGACCACACCAGCAACGCCGTCGAGTGACCCGGGGAAGATCGGCATTTCGTTCGCCTCGAGTGCCGATACGACGAGCGATCCGCGCGCACCGGCGTACTCCACAGCCGCCGACAGACGCGCCGCATGCGCGGCATTGGCTGTCCCCAAGCTCAGATTGACGAGCTGCGCTCCGCGATCCGCCGCCCACGCGATCGCACGCGACAAGACCTCGGCGTTGGTGGCGAGACGCTGATGAAAGATCTTGACCGCGATCAGCTCGACGCCGGGCGCCTTCTCGCGAATCGCCGCCGCTACCGCCGTGCCGTGTCCGATTCGATCGACGAAGTCATTCGCCTCGTCGGCGAACGAAATTCCCTCGGCGATTCCTCCTACATGTGGATGCTCGGCATGGATGCCGCTGTCGAGCACCGCGACGATGACGCGCCGGCCCGATTGCCCGACAAACGGCGGATCGCCGAGCGTGAAACGCACCGCCCGTGTTATCGAGCGGGCTGCAGAACGCCGCCGGCGAACAACTCGGCGAACGACGAGCGGCCGTCGTCGAGCAGCATGCTGGCGGTTCCATCTTCGACGATGCGCCCGCCTTCGAGAACGACGACGCGATCGGCGCGCCGTGCGAGCTCGAGCCGGTGTGTGATGATGATCGTCGTCCGTCCGCGCATCACGGCCTCGTACCCGGCCGCGACCTGCGCTTCCGTTGCCGGGTCGAGAGATCCTGTTGCTTCGTCGAGCACGAGTACCGCGGGATCGGCGAGAAACGCGCGCGCGATGGCGACGCGTTGACGCTCGCCCGCCGACAGCGCCCGGCCGCGTTCCCCGGCGCTCGTGGCGATGCCTTGTGGGAGCCGAGCCATCAGACTGGCGAGACCGGCTGCATCGGCGGCGCTCGAGACGTCGGCGTCGCTCGCGTCTGGCCGCGCGTAGCGGATGTTCTCCGCGATCGTTGCGTTGAAGATGAACGGGTCCTGATCGACGACGAGCACGTTGCGTCGCACGTCGGCCACGCGTGCGCGTCGGAGGTCGATGTCGTCGATCAGCACGCGTCCAGCTTGCGGATCGAGTTGGCGCACCAGCAAGTCCGCGATCGTCGATTTACCTTCGCCGCTCCGGCCGACGATCGCCAATCGCTCGCCCGGCTGAACGTCGAGCGTAACGTGATCGAGCACTTGGAGGCCGCGCCCGAACGCGAAGCTCACATCGTCGAGAACGATGCGTCCTCGCACCAAGGGAAGGGGAACCGCGTCAGGCGCCTCTTCGACATCGAGCGGCGTATCGAGAATCTCGTTCACGCGCTTGAGCGATACACGCGCCGACGCCAAGCTCGCATACAGCCCCATCAACGCTTGGATCGGCCACACCAGGCGCATCTGATACGCGATGAACGCGACCAGCGTACCCATGGTGATCGTGTGATCGATCACGCGCATGCCACCGACGACGAACACTGCAGCACTCCCGGCGCTCAGCAGCAAGCCCGGGACGCCGCCCGAGAGATACGTGAGGCGTCGCATCGACATCAGTGCCTCGATGAACGCATCGTTGCGATCCCGAAATCGTTTTGCCTCGCGCTCCTGCGCGTTGAATCCGACGATGACCTTCATGCCGAGCAGCGTCTCGATCAGAAAGCTGCCGACGTCGGCGCTGCGATCGCGCACGCCCGTGACGGCGTTTTCCAGGCGCGACCGATACCGCACCAGCGCCCACAGCGCGAGCGGCAAAACGGCGAGGCTGACCGCGAACAGCACGCGATCCAACCGAAACAGGATGACGACGCTGCCAACGAGAAAGATCACGTTGCCGACCCACGCCAGCGCGATCTCCGCCGCCACGCGTTGGATCTCGCCGATGTCGGCGTTCAGTCTCGTGGCGATCTGGCCCACGGGCATGTCGGCGTAGAACCGCGGTGAAAGCCGCTGCAGTTGCTGGAACAGCCCGAGACGCATCTCGAACAAGATCTCGGCCGACGTGCGTGTGTAGACGAGTCCACTCACGACGTTGAGCGCAAAGCTGCCGAGCGTGAGCGCGGCGAATTGCCCCACGATTCGGACCAGCATCGCCGAATCGCCGCCGAGCAGCGCGCGGTCGATGAGCAACCGCGCGAGGTATGGGATGTAGAGCGCCAGCACGGTACTGATGAGCGACAGCCCGAGTACGAGCGTCAGCCGCCGCCAATGCGGCGCGACGTAGCCGAGGGCGCGACGAAGATCTCTGTCCAACAGCGGCACGGCTATTTCTGGGTCGGCGAGCGTGGGACCAGGATGACGTTGGTCATATCGGCGCCGAGATTGATCTGGCCCAGATGGCGGAAGTCGACCGTCGCGTACCGGTCGATCGTGGCTCCTGCGGTGGTGATGTAGAGCTGACTACCGTTCGAGCTGACGATGAGTCCCATGCGCGGACGCCCGGGAAACTCCGTCTTGCCGACGACGCGCCGGCCTTCGAGGTCGAACGTCCAGAACTGATAGTTTCCCACCTCGGAGTGAATGCCGTACGCGCGCTTCCGATCGGGAGTCAGGCGGAAGCTCACGCCTTGGCTGGGCCCGAGCGCGTAGAAATCGAGCTGGCGGTTGGCGAGGTCCATTCGCGCCACGCCCATCTGCGTGCGGTGGTTCACCGGATCGGTCGTTCGAAACAGACCGGTGTAGAATCCCGGTTCCTCGTACACGTCGTACGGAAAGCCGAATGCGATGCGTCCGAGTCCTTCCTCGAACAGCGTTCGCGAAATCTCCCAGCGATCGACTTGCTTGAGCGTGGTCGCGTCGTAGATCAGGACGTCGTCGCTCGTGAAGAAATACATCAAGTCGCCGCTCGGCGAAAAGATGACTTGCGCGAACTCGCGCTCTTCGCCCTTGGGCCACGGAATGGTGTCGCTGACCTCGTGCTTCGCGAGGTCGTAGCGCAGCAGCGTCGGCGGGCCCACCTCGTAGCGATCTTTCTTCTTGGTGTATGTCTTCACCAGCAGCACGGCGAATCGTTCCTTGGGATCGAGGCTGAAGCCCCACATCCGGACCTTGGAGCTGTCAGTCGACAGCGTGAACACGCCGCTCGATTTCTTCGTCGCGAGATCGACGATCTCGATCTTCTCGTTTCCCGGATCGCTCAGGTACAGATGCTTGCGGTCGAACGAGAGCGAAAGCTCCGGAATCCCGACGTTGGACTTGATGGTATCGCGGACCTGCATCGTCGCTTCGTCGAGCACGAGGATGTTGCGTGCGTACGTGCCGACGTAGATCGTCCCGTTGCCGCCGGTGGTAATTGGGTCTCCGGCCTGTCGCGCCATCGTCGATTGGGCCGACGCCACCGACCCTGCGACCGCGAATGCGGCAATCCCAATGGTCTCGGCGAATCTCATGGGAAGATCAAGTCGATTTTGCGCCAGTCCTTTTGCGCGGACGCGCACTTGGCCGTCCAATCGGGCGCGTGGTTGTAGAGATCGGGAACGTGCGCCGGCCAGAAGCACGTGAGATGACAGTCGAACAGATCGCGCTCGACCGGTTGGCACAGACCGGCCGTTCCGCCATTGCTGTCGACTTCCCAACCCGGCGAGAACACGAACGAGCAGCCGAGCGGTACGTGCGCGCCCTGAGGCGGCCCGCCCTGCTGGAGCGCGACGACATCGTTGTCGATGATCGACTGGATGTGTCGTGCTTTCTGGTTGATCGGTTTGAGATGTCGCATGCTGGTTGCTGGTTGCTGGTTGCTGGTTGCTAGTTGCTAGTTGCTAGTTGCTAGTTGCTAGTTGCTAGTTGCTAGTTGCTAGTTTGCTGGCTGTTGCGCCGTTTGCCGTTGCTAGCAACTAGTCGCTAGCCACTAGCAACTGCTAATCGAACTGCGCCAAATACTCCGGCTTGCGCTCCGCGAGCGTGCCGTAAATCTCGAGACAGGTGTTCGTCCAGGCGCGAATCCAATTGCAATAGTGCAGGTTCGGCTCGACCGTCGAGCCGTACCGAGTATGCGCTTCGTGATAACAGCCGCCCGCGCACAGCGGACGCGCCCAGCAGGTCGCGCAGTCCGTCTTGTTCGCGATGTGGTGCTTCTGGAGGAAATCGTCTTGCCGCGCGTGGTCGACTCCGTCGAACACGCTTCCGAGCTTGTGCTCATCCGAGCCCGCGAATCGATGACAGAGCGCGACGTCGCCGTCCGTCGCCACACCCATCAGGCCGAGACCGGCGCCACACGGATATGCTTTGCTCATCCCTTTGTGAATCTCCTCGAGCGTGTCACGCACGTTCGAGAATCCGTGACGTCGCCCCGCGAGGGCGGCATCGAGAAAATCGGCGGCCAGAGCCTGGAAGCCCGACAGCAGCTGCTGGAACCCGGCGTCCTCGATCGCGTACTCTCGCTGCCACGAGGTCGTCACCGGCGCGAAACCAACTTCCCAGAAGCCGATCTCCTCGAACAAATGCTTGTAGATCGACGCGACGTCGAGATTCTGACCGGTGAGCGTGACACGCGCGCCGACCGGACGCCGGCGATGTCGCGCCAAGAGCGACTTGATGTTGGGCAGGATGATGTCGTAGCTGCCCATGCCGTTGGCGAACGTTCTGAACTTGTCCTGCTGCTCGCGTGCGCCGTCGATCGACACTGTGACGCCAACGTCGTTGGCCACGATCCAGTCGATGATCTCGTCGCGGAGCAGGGTCGCGTTCGTCGTCAGGCTCGCGTTGACTTCCTTGCCGAGCGCGGCGCCGCGTTCCTTGGCGTACGCGAGCGCCGACTGCAGCATCTTGAAGTTCATCAGCGTCTCACCGCCGAAGAACGTCAAGTTCACCGACGGAGAATCGCCGGACTCGGCGAACATGAAGTCGACGCTTTGCTTTGCCGTCGCCTCGTTCATGAACCGCGGCTTCGTCTTGGCTTCGACGATCTTGTCTTCGCCGTACTCATAGCAATAGCCGCACGACAGATTGCATTTGCTCGTCACATTGAGCACGAGCGTCTGCAGCGGGATGCGTCGCTTGGGCTTTTCCGCTTTCGGTTTCGGCGGTGGTGCGGCGACGGTGTGAATGGCGCGCAGCCCAAGCAGTTCGTCGACCGACATGCGAACGTCGTCGGCGCTCCATCGATCGGAAAGCGAATCGACGAGATCGGTCGACGATCGATCGCCCGCGGCCAAAGTCTCCAACACCGCGTGCGAGAGGTCATCGATCTGGACGACCGCGGCGGACGGCACGAGATACAAGAACCGCGAGGCGCCGACCCCGTTGAACGCGTGAAACTCACTTCGTCGAAGATTCATGGCTGCGTCCGCCAGGGGACGAATTTGACGTACAGCGGGACCGTGACGAGCAGCAGGGCACGCGCCTTGAGCGGCCGCGCGTTCTTGCCGGGCGGAACGTACGTGGCCACGACCCACACGTCGCCGACATTGTTGCGGCTCGAGCTCCGCGCCGGATTCGGGCCGTCGAGTGCCGGCGTGAACAACCCGGTTTGGTCGAGCGTCCCCACGAACTTCACGTCGTCGTCGTCGTAGGTGACGCCGTACTCCTCGAGACTCCATTTCGCGTTCACGCGGCCGATCTCGACGTCGTCATCGGTGTCGGCCTTGCCATCGGGACCGTTGTAGTACGCGACCGCGTCGAATTGTTGGAGCTGTTTGGGAAACACCGCGCCGCCTACGCGAGCCATGCCCGCCAGCGGCGTCACCTTGATGCGACTGATCTGATCGAAGATGACGGCGGCGTCCCGGAGCGACGCGCCGCCGGCGAACAGGTCGCGTTTGCCGACCGGAGCGGTCGAGTCGACGTTCACCCGCAGGGTGACGGAATCGGGCGTCGCGTGAATGACGCGCTCGACCGTCACGCCCGGACCAAAGTCGACGGCGGTTGCCGCCAGCGACCGCGACAAGTTGGCTCCGAAGATCGTGACGTCCTGCCCGCGTGTGCCAACGCGCAGCGCGCGCGGCGCCACTCCGGCGATCACCGCGTTCGTCCCAAGCTTCGTGAGCGAGACGTCCATTCCAATTTCCTCATAGCCGCCGGTGAACCAGCGGCCCGACATCTCCTCCCAGCCCGGCTCGACGAACATCACTTCGCGAAGCCCCGTCGTGTCGCTCGCCTTGAGCGCGGGATCGGTGGACCGCCCCCGCCACTGATAGCCGGTGTACACGATCGACCGACCGTTCCGGTGCACCACCTGGCCCCCGTCGGCATATCGATACGTGGCCTGGGTGACGAACTCGCCGTCGCTCGGACCTCGCGCGATGGTCACGTGGCCGTAGAAGGCCCCATGCCCGGGCTCGGAGCCGCTCAGCGCCCACGTTCCCTCGAGATGCGGCGTTCGCATCGTTGCGGACCACGCGGTCCATTCCGGCGTGCGGAGCGGAAAGGCCTTGGCCAGATGCGTGAGCGCGACGTCCATTGGGTGGGGAACCGGAACGCCGCTGTCGTTCACCGCGGGTCCTCCGCGGCGGAAGGCCTGAAAATCGGCGTCGGGATACAGCGATCGATGTGTCGCCAGCAACAATTCCCATTCGCCGCGTGTCCGTCGCTGCGTAATCACGCGTCCCATCGAGTGACAGGCGCGACACGTCGTCTCGGTCTTGGGGTCAGCCGTGTAGCGATAGTCGACCATCCGCCGCTCGATCTCGAAACGGCCGGGACGCAGCTCCGCGGGCGCGAGTCCTTGATGATCGCTGAGATATCGAACGATTCGGCGCGCCGCGTCGGGATCGATTCGCAGGTCATTCAATCCCACCATGCGGCGAACCGACATCTCCCATCCTTCGGGCGTCTTCCGCTCGTAGGAGATGCGCTGCATGTAGCCCGCGTTGTCGCGCGTGTGACATCCCGCGCAATACCTCATGGTCAGCGAGTCGCGGATGACGAACCCTGTCGTCGTGTCGGGGAGCGATCCGCCCCCACCCGCGCCCGCGCGACCCCCGCGGCCTCCTCGCTGTGCCACCGCGATCTGATCTCCGCAAAGGAACAGCCCGAGCGAAAGAACGAGAGACCAACGGCGCGACACGTCAACGACCACCACACGCGGCATGACTCCGATTCTCCTCGTGGGAATGGGAGACAGCAATACGGTCGCGCGCCACCGCTGTCAAGCGAGCGACAGCATCTCGAGTCCGATCAACGTCGAAAGGGCCCCCAGGAAATCAGGGAGCGGGGCCGGAGGCGAAGTCCGATTGTATGCCTCGAATAGATCGGGCACCTGTTCGTAGTCGGGCGCGAGCCGGGCAATGGCAACCAGGTCGACGTTTCGACAGTAGCGAATGCCGCCGGGTATTTCCGGCGCGACGAGATGCTCCTCGAGCACGATACGGTTCCCGCGCACCGTCGCCTGCGACACGACCCTCGTCGACTCGACCCTCCGCAAATGCACCGACGCCCTGGACTTGAGCTGCTCGAACGCGCCGAGGACGCGAGGGTCCAACCGGAGCGCCGCGACGTCCACATCCGCGCGCGCGTCCTCGGGCGCAGGCTCGGCGCGGCCGCGCCAGAAGTCACTCGCGTGACCGCCGGCCGCCTGGCGTGACAAGTCGGCCGACTGTCGCTGCAGATGGTGGTACATCGAGCGTTCGCGGTTCGAGAACATGTCGAGCGCCACGCTCGCCATGCCCGCATCGAGAAGCGACGTGTGCACGGCGACCGACGCAAGCCACGCCGAGGCCAGCGCTTTCTTCACTCCGAATGACGAGAGCGGATCCACGAACGACGCCGCGTCGCCCACGAGCAGCACGCTGTCGCGGGCGGCGACAGGGGCGAAGTAGGGCGACGCATCGCACCCCCATGGCGTCTCGATCATCGTCGCGCCGTTCACGAGCTCCGCCAACATCCGCGTGCGCGCAAGCTCGCGGTGATACGCGGCCGCGAACTGACCACGACGCGGAACGCTGCTCACGGTCGGATCGAGCATGACCGTGACAAACCGCCGCGTTTGGCTGACTGGCACGGACCACGCCCACCCGCCGTCGTAGCTCTCGACCAGCGTATGTGTATCGTCGTCGACGCGCCAAGGCTGATCGCTCTCCCACACGCCGATGAGCGCGGTCGTTCGGCTCGATCGCTCTGACGCTCGCCATCCGCGCCGGGCGACGACGCCGGCTCGTCCACTGCAGTCGAGGACCCAAAGCGCGCGAATGACCTGTTGTCGCGACAACTGATCGTACATGACGCACCACTCGTCGCCCTCACGCTGGATGCCTCGCACGATGGCATCCGTCACGAGCGTCGCACCCGCATCGCTCGCGGCTCCGATCAACAACGCATCGAATTGGTCTCGGCGTACTTGATAGCCGAATGTTCCGGCATCGAACGGTTCGACACGCTTTGCCTGGCCGCCCCACTGAACTGTGTTTCCCGACGCGCGCACGAATCCGCCGGCGTCGATTGTCTCACGGACGCCCAGTCGCTCGAACAACTTCATGCAACTCGGCGGCAGCGATTCGGCCAACGTTCGCGGACCGGGAGCGCGACCTACCAGTGCGACCGCATGTCCCCACGACGCGAGTTGACGCGCCGCTGCGGCCCCGGCCGGGCCCGCACCGATGATCGCTACGTCGAACCACGAGCGTCGATCGTCGAGTCGATTGTCGGGCGCGTCGGCGCTCATTTCCTCCCGCAGTCGGACGAGAAGTGAACGGTTACCGGACTGAGAATGTCCTGCCGCGCCTCGATCCGCCAGCCGGCTTGCGTGCGTCGAACGGGCAGGACGCGCTCGTTCGGGAAGAGCGCGTCGCCGGGGACGGGATCGGCCGATTGAATGACGTAAGCAGTCGAGTCGTCTTGAAACGCAATCGCTAACAGTGTCGATGGCGGGGAGGGCCATGGCGCTACGACATCGCTGAGCGGACAGCCTGCTCGTCGCCGAGCGTCTCGGATTTGGACTCGCGGATCCCGCGCGGCGAGCCATCGCGCGGCCGCGTCTCGAAGCGAGAGTGAGAAAAGCATTTGCTGCGATGTCACGCCCGCAAACTGGCTCGAGTAATCGTCGAACGCGCGTTCACTCCGAAACTTGTTGGAACGCATCGCTTCCCACTCGGCCACGACTCGCGGCATCGTGGAATCGCTGGCCATGAGCTGCTCCGCCGTCACGGGCGTAGCCGGTAGCGTGCTCCTCACCCACGCGATGCGTTGCTTGAGGCTCGGCTCGAATCGCGGGAGATCGATGAATGCCACCGCCGAGTCCCACTGCTCACGCGCGACCGCGGCGAAAAATGCGTCGACCACTGCGCGAACGGCTCGCTCGTCGCGCGCTTGCGCCCTCAGCTCGATCGACGGGACGACCGCGGGAATCAGCCAAATCAAGGTCGTGGAGACTAGGCGACGGGCTCGTGTCATGGCGTTTCGTCTGGAATCATGGGAAAGGTATGACGCGGCGCAGTAGATTGCCTCCACGGACCCTCAGCCGGCGACCTATAGAATGCATATTCTCGTTCTCAATGTCGGTTCGTCCTCGATCAAGTTCCAGCTCATCGACACCGACGGGCCGGCCATTGCCGCGGCCAAGGACCGGCGCTTAGCTCGCGGTCAAATCGAGCGCATCGGCGGGGAAGCCGTCGTCACGCTGGCGGCCAACGATGACCATTCGACTAAGACCACGGCGGCCATTCGAGATCACGCGGCCGCCGTGGAGCACATCATCACCTGGCTCACGAGCCAAGCTTCCGGCGTTCCAATTTCCAGCGTCGCCGAGATCGAAGCTGTGGGACATCGCGTCGTGCACGGCGGCGAACGCTTCTCGCATTCTATGCGCATCGACGACGACGTCTGGCGAGAGCTCGAGGAGCTCATCGAGCTCGCACCGCTTCACAATCCGCACAACCTGCGCGGCATTACGGCCGCGCGCGCCGTTCTCGGTCCGGGAGTCCCTCAAGTCGCGGTGTTCGATACGGCGTTTCATCACACGCTGCCGGAGACGGCCTTCGTCTACGGAATTCCATACCAGCTCTATCGCCGTTATCGCGTGCGCCGCTATGGCTTCCACGGCACCTCGCATCGCTACATCGCCTATCGCTATCGTCAGCTGACACAGAAGTCCCGCGAAGAGACCAAGATCATCACGCTGCACCTCGGCAATGGGGCGTCAGCATGTGCAATCGTCGGCGGAAGGTCGATCGATACGTCCATGGGATTCACGCCGCTCGAGGGATTGGTCATGGGGACACGCTCGGGCGACTTGGACCCGGCGATCCTCGATTTCATCTCGGCAAAGGAAGGCTTGAGTCTGCGCGAAGTGGACTCGCTGCTCAACAAACAATCCGGGCTCCTCGGTGTGTCGGGTCTCACAGCCGACATGCGCGAGCTGCTGGCCGAAGAGGCCGAACACGGCGATCGCCGCGCTCGGCTCGCGATCGATCTGTTCTGCTACCGCGTCAAGAAGTATCTCGGGTCGTATCTCGCCGCGATGAACGGTGCCGACGCGATCGTGTTCTCCGGCGGCATCGGCGAGAACTCGCCCGAGGTCCGCCGCCGCGCCTGCGAGGGGCTCG
>Ga0070684_100002635_pt1 | contig 13253 bp, 12 predicted proteins | sample KBSC723LmetaG_FD_65653 | JGI IMG/M metagenome (GOLD analysis project Ga0070684, IMG submission 65653) | Corn rhizosphere microbial communities from Kellogg Biological Station, Michigan, USA - KBS C7.2-3L metaG | ecosystem: Host-associated > Plants > Roots > Rhizosphere ...
GGGGCCCACCTCCTTTTCCCGACGGCTGAATTTGCAACGGAGATCCACCGCAAGCACAACCAAAACATCGGCACAAGCCGGGCTGGCCAAGTCAATCCTGAAGTAATCCTGGAGTATTCCTGGGGAGGAAACTATGGACCGCACGCTCGAACGCTCGACCATGCGAAAGGTCTATCTGCGCCTGCTGCCATTCGCCATTCTGTCCTATGTGCTCGCCTATATCGATCGCATCAATGTAAGCTTCGCCGGGCTCACCATGCGCGGCGACATCGGAATGTCGGCCGGCACCTTCGGGTTTGCCGTCGGCATGTTCTACTGGGGCTATTTCATCTTCGAAGTCCCCAGCAACGTGATCCTCGAGAAGGTCGGCGCCAGGATATGGATCGCCCGGATCATGATCACCTGGGGGATCCTCGCGGGCGCGACCGCCATGGTGACGGGCTCGACGAGCTTCGCCGTCGTGCGCTTCCTGCTCGGCGTCGCCGAGGCCGGATTCTTCCCCGGCATCATCCTCTATTTCACCTACTGGTTCCCGAGCCATCATCACGCCCGCATCGTGTCGGGCTTTCTCGTCGGCCTGCCGGTCGCGGTCGCGGTCGGCGCGCCGATCTCGACCGGGCTTCTCGGCCTCGACGGCCTGTTCGGTCTCAAGGGCTGGCAGGTCATGTACATCGCCGAAGCGATCCCGACCGTGGTGATCGGGGTGCTCACCTATTTCGTGCTCACGGATCGCCCCGAACAGGCGAAATTCCTGACTGAGGAAGAACGCAACTGGCTCGTGACCAAGATCGCCGCCGAACGCCGCGCCACCGAGGCGGTGCGCAAATTCACGCTATGGGAGGCGCTTTACAATCCGAAGGTGCTGCTGCTGGCGTTGAACTATATCGGCATCGTCACCGCCAGCCTCGGCATGCTGATCTTCATTCCGCAGATGATCAAGTCGCTCGGCAACTACAGCAACATGACGGTCGGCTGGCTCACCATGATTCCGTATATTTGCGGCGCCATCGCCATGGTGGTGTGGGGGCGCATTTCCGACCGCATGAACGAGCGGCGCTGGAATCTGTTCATCGGCTGCGTGTTCTCGACCGTTGGCCTCGTCATCGCGGGCTTGACGATGGGGACCTGGTGGGCGCTGGTCGGAATGTCGATCGCCGCGATGGGCTTTTACGGCTCCAAGGGACCATTTTTCGCCATGCCGCCGATGTTCCTCAGCGGCGCCGGACTAGCGGCCGGCATTGCCTGGATCAATTCGCTCGGCAATCTCGGCGGCTTCTTCGGACCCTGGTACGTCGGTGTCATGAAGGATCTGACCGGCAGCTATTCGGGCGGCCTTTACGGGCTTGCCCTGCTTGGTCTGATCGCTGCGATCGTTTGCGCGCTGTTTCTGCACATTCCAAATCGCCTGTCGTCGCCGGCGGTCGGCGTGCCGGCGGAATGAAAAGAGAGGCGTCTCAGGCGCATTGCCACTTTACGCGGCTCGGCTTACATGACCTGTGAGAGGGCACCACACGGGCAGGGCGAGCCATGAAATCCGTCGTCATCACGGGCGCGTCGACCGGCATCGGCTGGGCCACGGCCAAGCTATTGCTGGACAAGGGCTTTCGCGTGCTCGGCAGCGTCCGGAAGCAGGCCGATGCCGACCGCCTCAAGGGCGAGTTCGGTGCCAATTTCACGCCGCTGCTGTTCGATGTCACCGACGAGCCCGCGGTGCTCGCCGCCGCGCGCGAGGTACGCGCTGCGCTGGGTGGCGAGACGCTCGCAGGTCTCGTCAACAACGCCGGCATCGCGGTGCCCGGGCCGGTGCTGGAATTGTCGGCCGACGAATTCCGCCGCCAGATGGACGTCAATGTGATCGGGCCGATCATCTCGACACAGGCGTTCGGGCCGCTGCTCGGCGTCGATGCCTCGCTGAAGGGGCCGAAGGGTCGGATCGTGATGATCTCCTCGGTCGCCGGCAAGAACGGTAACCCGCTGACCCCGGCCTATGCCGCTTCCAAGCATGCGATCGAGGGCCTTTCCGAAAGCCTGCGCCGCGAGCTGATGCTGTTCGGCATCGACGTCGTCATCGTCGCGCCCGGCCCTGTGAAGACGCCGATCTGGAGCAAGGGCCAGCAGGAATTCGACATGGGCAAATACAGGAATTCGCCCTATCTGCCGTCGATGCAGAAGGTCACGGCCTATATGCAGCATCTCGACTCCATCGGCCTGCCGCCGGAAAAGATCGCCGAGGTCGTCTATGACGCGCTGACCTTGCCGAAGCCGAAGGTGCGCTACCAGGTGGCCCCGGACCCGATGCGGCATCTGATCACCAACGTGCTGCCCAAGCGCATGGTCGACAAGATCATTGCCAAACGCGTCGGGTTGATGCCGCCGGCGTGATGTGCCGGCAGAGGCATTGCTCGCCATCGCCGTGAGATCCGCTCCACCGGTGACGTCACGCCCCCGCCGCATTCACCCGTCACTGGAGCCGTGATGTTGTCGACGACAGGCAAAAGCCGGTCAGAATTGACCGTGATCGCGAACGAGGCGCTGCGCAATGAGCCGGGATGCGAAACGGCGCGCGTGGTCGCGCTCGCAGCGCTGCCGCATGCGCGCGGCGGCCGCAACTGGGAAATCCCCAACGTGGTGCTCGGCGACAGCCTGATCAGCGACGTCGACCGCGCGGTCATCACCGTGCATCATCAGCTCGGCCGCCAGTTCCATCTCGTCGGGGATAATCAGCCGCAAGTGTGAGCTCACGGATTTGCGAGCATTGCCGGACTGCCGCCTGGTGCGCTACGGACTCAAGCTGGCCATCGCGCTATTCACTCAATCACCTCGTCGGCCGTGGCCAATAACGAAGGCGGAATGGAGATGCCGAGGGCTCTGGCGGTTTTCAGATTGATGGCCAGCTTGAAGCGCGTAGGCTGCTCGATGGGTAGATCGCCCGGTTTTGCACCCTTCAGTATCTTGTCGACGTAGCCCACGGCCCGGCGAAAATAATCCAGGAAATCCGGTCCATAGGAGAGCAGCATGCCGTGCGGGGTCTGCTCTGCACTTCCCGTGAGGGATGGTATCTTATGCGCCAGGGCCGATGCACCGACCCGGATGCGCTCATTGTACATCGTCGGTCCCATGATACACGCGGCATCGAACCCATCACGGGCAATTGCCGAGAACGTCTGTTCGATCTCATCTGCCGTCGTCACCTCGAATATTCGCGTCGAAAGCCCTGCAGATTTGGCCGCTCGTTCATAGGCTTCTCCGCTCATCCGCGAGAACGGGTCTCTCGGATCGAACACGAGAGCAACGCGGGCAAGCTTCGGGATGGCTTCCTTGAACAGTGAGAACCGCTTGCCGGAAAGGTCGCCTGTCATCAGCGAAAGTCCGGTAACATTGGCGCCAGGGCGCGCCAGGCTCTCCGCAAGACCGTTACCGACGGGATCCGGATCGAGCACAATCACAATGGGAATGGTGCTGGTGGCTTGCTTGGCCGCTTTCGCCCCCAGGCCAGTTACAGCCACAATTACATCGACTTTGCTTTCGACGAGTTCTTTGGCAAGTGCACGGAAGCGTTCGGGCCGTTCCGCGGGAAAACGGTGCTCCAGCTCGATAGTCTTGCCTTCGATGTAACCAAGATCGCGAAATGCTTCCGCCAACGCGCCCAGATAGACCTCCTCCTCCTTGGCATCGGCAGCGTGCCAAAGGACGCCAACGCGCGGCACCGTTTTCCGCGATTGCGCGCGGGAAGCGAACGGCCAGACGGCAGCCATACTGACGACAAGCGTGATGAAAGCGCGCCTTTCCATTTCCCGTCTACTCCCGATGGAAGCAACCGGAGCGTACGATGTTTTTCACAGGGGTCCAAGCGGTTGAATGCCTCAGATCGGTAGCGGGATGTCTGGAGCCGGATCGCGCAACTATTTCGTGTGTTGGCGATCGCGAGGCTTTCGCGCTCCAAAGCCTATCCCGCTTGCGCCGGCCGTGGCGCCCGCCGCGAGGCCATGCCGATCATGCGCAGCGCAAACACTGCAACCGGCGGGATCAGGAACAGGCTGTAGAGCGGCGCGTCCGGAATCGACGCCGCGCTTGAATTGGCGGAAGAGGGCGGGCGGGAAGCGGTCAGCGTGCGCGAGGCGGCGCGCCGGGCCGGCGTCTCCGCGGGCGCGCCGTTCCGGCATTTTGAAAGCCGCGACGCGCCGATGCCGCGCATTTCGAGATTATCTCGAGCGGACGGTATTTCGATCATGGCGGCGCGGCAGCGCTCTCCCGCGACAATGCCGAGCTGATCGCCCTGACCGGGCGCCTGCTGGCCGACGCCTCGGCGCAGGGCGACGGCGACTTCCCGCGCTGGGGGGTGGCAAAGGGCGAGGTCGAAGCGGTGATCGACCTGTTCATCGGGGGGATCGGCAAGCGGTAACCGTGAGAGGATCGAGCGGGCGCCGCAGCGGCATCCACCCCGGGCAACCCTAAGCGAAGGTCTGAGCCGCGTCTTCATTGTGTATTCATGACGCTTTCACTACAGTTTTGTGAAACGTCGCAGACCCCGGCTGCGGCGTCCGCCTCCTGGCCGGCGCCAGGTCAAGGTGGGGGTAGGGCCGGGTCAAGCAAGCGTACCCTCGATGGCGCCCGCGCCGAATTCTGGTCCGTCGACAGCGGTCGCCTCCGCCGGCCTCGCCTCGGTCGGCATTTGGCGGTGGCTTGCCGTCGCCGCACCCCATCTGGCCGCGCTGGGCCTGATGTTCGAGACCGAGACGGATTTCAGTTCGCGTCTCTGCTTTGTCCTCTCCTGGGGCATCCTGAATTTCGTCTGGATCGCGCTGTTGCGGCGGCCCGCTCTTTCGGGCGCGCTGTCGCTGACCCTGGTCGTCGTGCTGGTGCTGTTGTCGCGCTTCAAGCACGACGTCGCGCAGATGACCGTGAACTTCGTCGACCTCATGGTGATCGACCGCGACACGGTCGCGTTCCTGTTCACGATCTTTCCGGATCTGCGCTGGTCGGTGATCCTGGCGGGGGTGGTGACGATTCCCCTGATGTATGCGCTGTGGTGGCTCGATCCGTTTCGCATCCGGCGCTTACCCGCGTTCGCAGCTTCGCTCGGCTGTCTCGCGGCGCTCACGGGCTATTCGATGGCCTATCCGGATGAGGCCTGGCGCGGCTATTACGACGACGGCTATCTCTCGAAATTCGCGCGCTCGGGCGTCACCGCCGTCTACGACCTCTTTCAATACGGCGTCCTCGAAGCGGACGCGTCGGCCAACGGGCGGCTCATCATGCCGCTGCTCGATTCCTGCCATCCGGCGGGCCGGCGGCCGAACATCATCATGATCCATGATGAATCGAGCTTCGACATCCGCACCGCCGGCAACGTGAAGGTGCCTGCGGGCTATGGCAGCCACTTCAAATCCTACGACGGCCGCGAACGCAGCTTTCTTACCGAAAGCAACGGCGGCCCGAGCTGGTACACCGAGTACAACGTGCTTGCCGGTCTTTCCTCGCGCTCCTTCGGCCGCTTCTCCTATTTCGTGACGCGGCTGGCGTCGGGCCACGTCGAGCGCGGCCTGCCGCTGGCGCTGCGCCGCTGCGGCTACGAGACGCTCTCGCTCTATCCCGCCCTCGGCGCCTTCATGGGTGCGCGCGGCTTCCAGACCACGACCGGCATCGAGCAGTTCTACGACGCGCATGATCTCGGCGCCAAGGACGTCGAGCCCGACAGCTTCTTCTACGACTCCGCGTTGAAACTGATGTCGGAGCAGGCGCCGGGAAAGCCATTCTTCACGTTCGTCTACCTCGCCGCCAATCATTTCCCCTGGGAGACGAAATTCCGCCCCGAGCGGACGCCGAACTGGCGCGCGCCCGGCAATGCGCCCTCGGTCGACGAATATCTACGCCGGCAGGCGATGAGCGCGGCCGACTACACGGCTTTCATCGCGGGCCTGAGGAAGAAATTCGCCGGCGAGCCGTTCTTGATCGTGCGCTATGGCGATCACCAGCCGGAGTTTTCGTCCCAACTGCTCGATCCCACGCTCGATGAAGCCGGCATCGGCAAGAAGCTCGAGAACTACGATCCGCGTTATTACGCGACCTACTACGCGATCGACGCCGTCAATTTCGAGCCGGTCAAGTCGCCGGTCGTGATGGACACGATCGATGCGGCCTATCTGCCGCTGGTGATCCAGGAAGCCGCCGGCATTCCGCTTGACCCATCCTTCACCGAGCAGAAGGAAATCATGCTGCGCTGCCGAGGCGTGTTCTATGCCTGCAGGGGCGGCGCGGAGGCCCGCCGCTTCAACCGGCTCTTGCTCGATGCCGGCCTGATTCACGGGCTTTAGCCGGGTTGCAGGTGGCAAAACCCGTCTTGAGCAGCGTCGCGTTCGACGAGACCTGTCTGCACTATGCGGAGAACACCACGAGCGACGACCGCATCATCCTGTTCTGCGACGTCGAGCGCCCGCTGAAGACAAGCGCGATGACCGCGGTGAACCGCTGGGTCTCGAAGCACGTCGTCAACCAAAGCACGATGCAGAACGAAGAGGGCGAGCGCGTCGGCTGGATCAACCGCATCTTCGGTTACGTCTATCACGTGCGCCTCGTCGGCAAGCGCATGAAGGCGTGGAACAGGCGCGTCTACTATGTCGTGAGATATCTCCTGATTGCCGGCATCGTCGGTGCTTTCTTCGCGACCGCATCCACATAAGATATAGGGCGGCAAAGGCGCGCATGCACCATGCCCACCACATTTCCGAGCGTTTCTCGCCGTATGGGCTTGCCAACTGCCGCGCCTTCGCGCGTCAAACCAGGGAGGATTGAGATGCCCCTAAGCGTCAAGCAGATGCTCGAAACAGCCAACGCCGCGGTTCCCAAGATCACGCCGGCGCAGGCGCAGGAATTGATCGGCAAGGGCAACACGCTGGTCGTCGACGTGCGCGATGCGCCCGAGGTCGAGAAGAGCGGCAAGGTGGCTGGCGCCGTGCACGTGTCCCGCGGCATGCTGGAATTCCGCGCCGATCCTGAATCGCCGTATCACGACAAGAATTTTTCCAGGGACAAGAACGTCATTCTCTATTGCGCATCCGGCGGCCGGTCCGCGCTGGCGGCAAAGCTGCTCAAGGACATGGGCTACGAGCACGTTTATAATGTCGGCGCGTTCAAGGATTGGGCCGAGAGCGGCGGCGCCGTCGACAAGTGAACGCAGGGTGGGTTCGCCGCAAGGCGCAACCCACCTCGCGAATTTTTCATTTAGTCGACGTTCAATCCGACGAAGGATTGAAAATGCGCGGATTCCAACGAAGGGTTGAAGCCTAAAGTCTGACGGGAGATTACACATTTGTAATCGGCCCGCCCGCACTTAGTCGTTATTGCTTCCATCATTCGGCGCACCGCTGCCACGGTTTGGCGACTGGCCCGCAGCGCACATCGTTGATCTGTTTCACCTTGCAGGAGTGTCAGCCCATGCGAGCGCTGGATGTCGCGCGTTTTGTTGTCGCCGTTTCATTGATCCTCCCCGCAGCCCGCATCGCCGCGGCCCAGGCCGCCGATCCCCCGCGCGACATCAAGGGCCTCTACCTGATGACCGACTATCCCGCGGTGACGGTGAAGCCCGGCGCCACCACGAATATTCCGCTGCGCCTGCAGAACTACGGATTGGGGCCCGAAGAGTACAAGCTGTCGGTCACGGGCGTGCCGAGCGGCTGGACCGCGACCATCCTCGGCGGCGGGCAGCCGGTGGCGGCCGCGATGCCCGCGCCTGACGCCAGTGTTTCGCTGCAGCTCCGCCTCGATGTGCCGAAAAATGCCGATCTCAGCGCGCAGACATTGACGGTGAAGGCGGAAGGGCAAGGGGGCAATCAGGGCAGCAATCAGGCGTCGCTGCCGCTCGCGGTGTCGCTCGCCAAGGAATTGCCGGCGAAGCTGACGGTGACGACCAAGCTGCCGGAGCTGCGCGGCAGCCCGAAATCGAATTTCGAATATACGCTGACCATCAAGAACGACGCCGGCCGCAATCTCACCGCAAGCTTCGCCGCCGAGGCGCCGAACAATTTCGAGACCTCCTTCACCGAGGCCTATGGCACGCAGGAGCTCTCCGCGATCCCGATCGAGGCCGGCCAGTCCAAGGACATCAAGCTGAAGGTGCGGCCGCCGAGCTCGATCGATGCCGGGCATTTCCCCGTCACCGTGACGGTGAAGGCGGAAGATGCCTCCGCCAGGGCCGATCTCGCGCTCGACGTCGTCGGCCAGCCGCAATTGCAGGTCGCAGGGCGCGATGGCCTCTTGAGTGCGCGCGCGGTCGCGGCGAAGCAGAGCTCGGTGCCGATCGTCGTCACCAACACCGGCACCGCGCCCGCGGAGAACGTCACGCTCAACGCCTCGGCGCCGACCGGCTGGAAGATCGCCTTCGAGCCCAAGGCCATCGAGCGCCTCGTGCCCGGCAAGGAGGCCGAGGCGCAGGCATTGATTACCCCAAGCGAAAAGTCGCTCGCCGGCGACTACATGGTTTCGGTCAAGGCCAATTCACGCGGCGAAAGCGCCTCCAGCCAGTTCCGCATCACGGTGGCGACCTCGACCGTATGGGGCATGGCGGGCGCCGGCGTCATCGGTGTTGCGCTGCTTCTGATGCTGGGCGCGGTGGCGAGGTTCGGACGGCGATGAGCAATCAGCACAACGACAATCCCGCTCCGTCCCGCGATTCCGTCATCACGGCGCAGGGGCTCACCAAGCGCTACGGCAACGCGAGCGCGGTCGATGCGATCTCCTTTGCCATCCGCAAGGGCGAAGTGTTCGGCCTGCTCGGCCCCAACGGCGCCGGCAAGACCACCACGATCCTGATGATGCTCGGGCTAACCGAGATTTCATCGGGGCGGGTCAGCGTGCTCGGCTTCGATCCGGCGCGCGCGCCGCTGCAGGTCAAGCGCCATGTCGGGTATCTGCCCGACTCCGTCGGCTTCTACGATCAGCTTACGGCGGTCGAGAATCTCGCCTACACAGCCAAGCTGATGGGGCTGTCGCTGAAGGAGCGGACCGGGCGCATTGCGGAGGCGCTGGCGCGGGTGCGCCTCTCCGAGGTGGCGAACAAGCGCGTCGCGACCTTCTCGCGCGGCATGCGGCAGCGGCTGGGACTTGCCGAGATCATCGTCAAGCGCGCGGAGATCGCGATCCTGGACGAGCCGACCTCGGGGCTCGATCCGCAGGCCACGATCGAATTCCTCGAGCTGATCGCCGAGTTGAAGCGCGGCGGCACCACGGTCTTGCTGTCCTCGCACCTGCTCGACCAGGTGCAGCGCATCTGCGACCGCGTCGCGCTGTTCCAGGCCGGGCGCATCGTGATGATGGGATCGGTCGCCGAGCTTGCGGTACAGGTGCTCGGCGCCGGTTTCGTCGTGGAGGTCGAAGCCGACGGCAACGGCATCGCGCGAAAACTCTCGACCATTGCGGGCGTGACGCGCGTCGAGACACTAGCGGCCGACCGCTACCGCATGACCGCCGAGCGCGACGTGCGGCCGGATGCGGCGCGTGCGGTGGTCGCCGTCGACGGCGCGCTGAAGCGGCTCTCGGTCGACGAGCCGAGCCTTGAAGCGATCTATGCGCACACCTTCCAGGCGAAAGAAACGGGGGGGCGTCATGCGGCGTGAAGGTTCGGCGTTCCAGGGCCTCGGCACGGTCTTTGTCAAGGAGCTGTCCGACAACATCTCCAGCGTCCGCATGCTGGTGCTGGAATTGCTGGTGGTGCTGACGGCGCTCGCCGCGCTCTATGGCGCGATCGACAATCTCCGCCAGAACACGGCGGAAGATCCGTTCCTGCTGCTCCGGCTGTTCACCGTCGCGCGCGACCCGCTGCCGTCCTTTGTCGCGATGCTGGGCTTCCTGGTGCCGCTGATGGCGATCGGACTCGGCTTCGACGCCGTCAACAGCGAGCATAACCGCCGCACCCTGTCGCGCATCCTGGCGCAGCCGATCTATCGCGACGCGCTCTTGATGGGGAAATTCCTCGCCGGCCTCGCCACGCTCGGCGTCAGCCTTACCGCGCTGTGGCTGATGGTGATCGGGCTAGGCCTGATCTTCCTCGGCGTGCCGCCCGGCGGCGAGGAGATTGCGCGCTCGCTGGTGTTCCTGCTGGTCGCGATCTTCTATGCCGGCGTCTGGCTGTCGCTCGCGATGCTGCTCTCGATCGTGTTCCGCTCGCCCGCGACCGCGGCCCTCGTCGCGCTCGGCGTCTGGCTGTTCCTGACCGTGCTGTGGCCGATGCTTGCGCCCGCGATCGCGCAGGTGATCGCGCCGCCCGATCCGCGCTATGTCGCGCTCGGGCTGCAGACGCCCGACACCGGGCTGTGGGCGCAATTCCTCATGCGCATCTCGCCGAACGATTTGTTCGCGGAAGCGATGCAGGCGATCCTGTCGCCGCAGACGCGCACGCTCGGCGCTGTGTTCCTCGAGCAGTTGCGCGGCGCCCTGATGGGCGCGCCGCTTCCTTTCGGCGAAAGCGTGATGATCGCCTGGCCGCAGATGGTGAGCCTGATTGCGGGCACCATCGTGCTGTTCGTCGCGGGTTATGTGATCTTCCAGCGCCAGGAAGTAAGGGCGTAAGGAGGTAAGGGCCTGACGGCGGATACCTCCACGCCATCAGTCCTTACGACCCTGCAGCCGGCGTTCCCCTGCGCCGGCTCAGGTGTTTTTGGAAAACAACCGCCGAAGCCCGCATGAGCGCAGCGATATGCGGGACTTTCGGTTTCTCGGGTGTCGCTTCATGAACATCTCCCGCGTTATTGCTTTTGTATCCCGGCCTTCTCGATCACCCTGGCCCATTTGTCGATGTCGGACTTCAGCCGATCCGAAATCTCCTCCGGCGTGCTGGCCTTCGCCTCGATGCCGAGCTCGATCAGCTTCTTCTTCACGTCGGCATCGGCCAATATCTCCCGCAAGGCGTCGTTCAGCGTCCTGATGATGTCCGGAGGCGTGCCCGCTGGTGCGAACAGCGCATTCCAGGAAACCACGTCGTAATTGCCGACGCCGCTCTCGGCCACGGTCGCGATTTCGGGCGTCGCTTCGGAGCGATGCCCGCCGGAAGAAGCCAGCGCCTTCAGCTTTCCGTCGGCGAGATTGCCCTTCATCGAGGAGAAACTGTCGATCATCAATCCGACATCGCCCTGCAAGAGCGCGACCTGGATCTCCGGCGTGCCGCGGTAGGGGATGATGGTGAAGTCGATGCCGGCCGCGGTCTTGAACAATTCCGCCGAGAGGTTTTGCGTGCTGCCGACATTGATGGTGCCGACATTCAGCGTGCCGGGTTTTGCCCTGGCCGCCGCGACGAAGTCGGACAGCGTCTTGAACGGCGTATTCGCCGAGGTCGCGAAGATGAAATCGAAATAGCCGAGACTCGAGATCGGCACAAAATCCTTCAGCGGATCGAACGGCAGTTTCTTGAACAGCGAGACGCTGACCGCGGTGCCGTTCGAGAGCAGCGCCAGCGTCGCGCCGTCCGGCGGGGAGGAGATCACCGAGCGTGCCGCGGCAATGCCGCCGGCGCCAGGCTGGTTCTCGACATAGAAGCGCTGGCCGAGCCGGTCGCCGAGTTTTTCGGCGATGATGCGCGCGGTGATGTCGGCGACGCCGCCGGCCGCAAACGGCACCACGATCCGCACGGACTTGTCGGGATATTTCGCCTGCGCCGCGCCGGCCAGCAGCACGGCAAGGGCGAGAGGGAGAAATTTGCGAATGAGCATTGCTATCCCAACCTCAACGCTTTCCGATCCGCTCCCAAAGCCAGCGGGCGACTGCGTCCGGCGAGGATGCTGCGTCATTGCCGCTGGCGCGTAAATTGGCCTCGCGCATATCTGCGATATCGATCTTGCCGAGCAGCGGCTTCAGCGCGGTCTGCAGGGCCTGGTCACCCGCGCGCTTCGGCGCCAGCAGCACGATCGCGTCATAGGGCGGGATCGCGTGTTTGGGGTCATCGAGCACCGTGAGGTCATATTTGGCGATCAGCCCGTCGCTGGTATAGCCCGCGATCACGTCGACCTCGCCGGAAGCGACCGCCGCATACATGAAGTCGGGCTGCATGGTGCGCTGGCTGCGGAAAGAGAGGCCGTAGGCCTTTTGCAGCGCCGCCCATTCCGGCCGCGAGAAGAACTCATAGTCGCCCGCGATCGACAGCGTCGCCGCATGGGAGGCGAGATCGGCGATGGAGCGGACGCCGAGCGCTTCCGCGCGCTTTTTCGGCATCACCAGCGCATAGGCGTTCTCGAAGCCGAGCTCGCCGAACAGCGTGATGTTCTGCTTCGCCAGGATGGACTTCAGTTCGGCGAGCAATTGTTCGCGCGGCAGCATATCCGGGCGATGAAACTGGTTGACCCAGAGCGTGCCGGAATAATCGACATAGACGTCGATATCGCCGGAGGCGAGCGCATCGAAGATCACGTTCGAGCCAAGCCCCTCGCGGGAGCTTGCGGAAAGTCCGTTGGCGCGCAGCCGCTCGGCCATCAGCGCCGACAGCACATATTGCTCGGTGAAGGTTTTGGCGCCGATGATATAGGTCGAGGACGTGCGCGCCAATGTCGGCACCAGCGTGGCCGCGATCAATGCCGCGATGCCGACGCCGCCGAGCGCGGTGCGCGCCCGGCTCCGGTTGCGCAGGCCGTTCTCGATCAGCGCCAGCAATTGATCGACCGCGAGCGCCAGCACCGCGGCGGCGAGGCAGCCGAACAGCACGAACACCCAGTTCTGGGTCTGCAGGCCTGCAAAGATGTAATTGCCGAGGCTGGTCTGCCCGATCGGCGTCGACAGCGTCGCGGTGCCGATCACCCAGACCGCGGAGGTGCGGATGCCCGCCATGATCACGGGCAGCGCCAGCGGCAATTCGACCGTGAACAGCGACTGCCGCGGCGTCATGCCGACGCCTTTGGCGGCTTCCGTGAGCGCCGGATCGACGCCGTTCAAGCCGGTGATGGTGTTGCGCAGCACCGGCAGCATGGAATAGAGCGCAAGCGCCAGCACCGCCGGCAGGAAGCCGAACGCGGAAAAACCGAAGCCGAACCAGCCCAGCGTCACCGACGCCAACGCCAGCAGCAGCGGATAGAACAGCGCGAGCAGCGCCAGCCCCGGCACGGTCTGCACCACGCTCGCAATCCCGAGCAGCGTGCCACGAAACAGCGGCCGGTTGCGCGCGACGATGGCGAGCGGGAGGGAGACGATCAGCCCGAGCGCGAGCGCGGTCACGCTGACCCGGACATGATTGCCGAGATAGTCGGAGAGATGCGTCAGCGCCTCGCCCCAGCGCG
>Ga0070684_100002636_pt1 | contig 13249 bp, 11 predicted proteins | sample KBSC723LmetaG_FD_65653 | JGI IMG/M metagenome (GOLD analysis project Ga0070684, IMG submission 65653) | Corn rhizosphere microbial communities from Kellogg Biological Station, Michigan, USA - KBS C7.2-3L metaG | ecosystem: Host-associated > Plants > Roots > Rhizosphere ...
GCTTCTTCGGCTAGAACCCGGGGAGCCGTGGCATTGATGGCCATGGCGATCTCCGGTTCGGACTCGGCGCGATCGACGGCGGTGTAGGCAGCGGCGTTCAGGATCAGGTCGGGCTGCGTATCGCGGATCATCGAGCGAACCTGCTGTTCGTCCGCGATATTCACGTTATGGAGGTCGTAACAGAGTAGTTCGCCGATGCCGGCAAAACTGCGCTGCAGTTCGCGGCCAACTTGCCCATTGGAACCGACGATCAGAATCCGTCCAAACAGCGTCATGCGAATACCTCAGCATCCCTTAGAAGCCGGCCCTGCAGATCTTTTGGTGACAGCACGGCGGCGGCGGGATCGATTCCCCAATCGATTCTCAATTCCGGATCATTCCAAAGGAGGGTGCGTTCGCCAGATGGGCAATAGTAGTCGGTAACTTTGTAGGAGAAGCCCACCTGATCGCTGAGTGCGACAAAGCCATGGCCGAAGCCTGCCGGGATGTAGAAAGCATCTCCAGTGTCCGCGCCCAGGCGGACGGCTACGTGCCTGCCAAAATGGGGAGAACTTCGCCGAAGATCGACCGCCACGTCAAAGACCTCTCCATGAGTCACGCGGACGAGCTTTGCCTGAGGCTGCACAATCTGGTAATGAATGCCGCGCACGACGTTCTTCCGGGAGGAGGAAAAATTGTTCTGCACCCACTGAGCGGAGAGCCCCGCGCCGGCGAACTGCTGCTGATTCCAGGTTTCCAGAAAGGCGCCGCGGTCGTCCCTGTAGATTTGGGATTGCACCAGCAGCACGCCGGGCAAAGCCGTTTCAGACAGCGTCATTGACCGGCCATCTCCAGCGTCATGTGAGGTTCGCGGCAAAGCGCAAGTATGTAGCGGCCATACTCATTGTTGCGTATCGGCTCTGCAAGCTTTGCGAGTTGTTCTGCCGAAATGTATTGCATGCGGTATGCGATTTCTTCAGGGCAGGCGATCTTCAGGCCTTGCCTGTGCTGAATTGTCTGGACGAACAGCCCGGCGTCGAAGAGAGATTCGTGCGTGCCAGTGTCGAGCCATGCCATGCCGCGACCCATGATCTGGACGTTAAGCTTGCCTGCCGCGAGATAGGCCCGATTCAGGTCGGTGATCTCCAGCTCGCCGCGCGCCGAGGGCTTGAGGCTTGCGGCGTGGGCGGCAACTTCGCGGTCATAGAAGTAGAGTCCGGTGACTGCAAAATTGGACTTTGGCTGCGCCGGCTTCTCCTCAATGCTGATGGCATGGGAGTGCGCGTCGAATTCGACCACGCCATAGCGTTCCGGATCCTGGACCCGGTACGCGAACACAATCGCGCCGTCCTGCAGTGTGGCCGCGGCCTGAAGTTGGGACGAGAATGACTGACCGTAGAAGATGTTGTCGCCCAGAACGAGTGCACATGCGTCGCCAGCGATGAAGTCCCGCCCGATCAGAAAGGCCTGCGCCAGCCCGTCGGGGCTGGGTTGCACAGCATAGCGAAGATTGATGCCCCAGCGGCTGCCGTCGCCGAGCAACGCTTCAAAGCGGTGCGTGTCTTGCGGCGTCGAGATGATCAGGATGTCCCGGATGCCGGCCAACATCAGCGTGCTCAGGGGATAGTAGATCATCGGCTTGTCATAGACAGGCAGAAGCTGCTTGGAAACCACGTGGGTGACGGGATAGAGCCGGGTACCGGACCCGCCTGCGAGAATGATTCCCTTCATCGCGCGAACCTTTCCTCGTAGTTGTTTCGAATCCAGTCCCGGTATGCGCCGGTTCGAACATCGTCGATCCATTGCCGGTTGTCGAGGTACCACTGGATCGTTTTCCGCAATCCCTGATCAAAATTGACGCTGGGCGTCCAACCTAATTCACGGGAAATCTTCGACGCGTCTATCGCATATCGCCGGTCGTGTCCGGGGCGATCGGTGACAAACTTGATGAGTTTCCGGCGATCGCCAATGGCGGAACTGGGACTCAGTTCATCAAGAATGTTGCAGATGGTGGTGACTACGTCAATGTTGGCCCGCTCGCTGTTTCCGCCAATGTTGTAGGTTTGTCCCGGCTCGCCGTTCCCCAGCACGGTGCGGATTGCCTCGCAGTGATCGCCGACGTATAGCCAGTCGCGCACGTTCTGGCCGTCGCCATAAACGGGCAGGTGCTTACCCTCGAGGGCGTTCAGAATCATCAAGGGGATCAGCTTTTCGGGAAACTGCAGCGGACCGAAGTTGTTGGAGCAATTAGTCGTGAGTGTGGGCAGGCCGAAGGTATGGAAGTATGCGCGAACCAGATGGTCGGAGCCGGCTTTCGATGCCGCATAAGGACTGTTCGGCGCATAAGGCGTGGTTTCAGAGAACGCCGGATCGTTGGGACCAAGCGAGCCGTACACCTCGTCCGTAGAGACGTGAAGAAAGCGGAACTCGCCCTGTTCGTGGGCGGAGAGCGTTGACCAGTACGAACGTGCCTGTTCCAGAAGGTTTAGCGTGCCCTGGACGTTGGTTCGAACGAATGCTCCCGGCTCCAGGATGGAACGGTCGACGTGGCTCTCGGCCGCGAAGTGCACAATTGCGCTCGGATGGTGATCCTGAAACAGCGCTGCCACCAATTCCGGATTGCAGATGTCACCGTGCACGAACAGATGACGCGCATCGCCATCGAGCGGCGCCAGGCTGGCGTGATTACCGGCGTACGTGAGCAGATCGAGGGTGATTGCGCGATTGCCGCGGGCAATCCAGTCAAGGACGAAATTGGAACCGATGAAGCCTGCACCACCGGTGACAATGATGGTCTTGAAGGGGTCCCGACTTTTGGGCAGCATGCCTTATGCCTGCAATTCTACGGTTTAATTGGACCGATGCAATGATTGTATCCAGTTCCGGTTCTCTGAGCGAGACCCCGGGCCGGCCGCGCACAGCACCGTGTCCGCTGTCGAACTGCGACAAACGCGTCGAGGCGACTTAATTGGCAATTTCGGCGAGGTGAGTTCGGGCGGGTGCCGCCGCGTGCACCTCATGAGCCTGCAGCGCCGCGTCGTGTTCGTCATTGAGGCTCGCGAACATCGTCGAAAAAACGATGCGGAGATCTGAGCGAAACGTCGCATTGGTGGCATAGCGCGCATCAATGCTGGCCTTAAGAGGCTTAATGCGTTGATGATAAAAGGTCTCGACCTGGTCGGCGGGGACCGTTGCGAGGATATCTTCTTCGCGGCAGAACGCCAGAGAGGCAGCGCCGGTGATACCAGGACGATAAGCGAGAGTCAGATCATCAGCAAACTCGGGAAGTTTTGGCCGCGGCCCAACGATGCTCATATCTCCGCGCAGCACGTTATAAAACTGGGGCAACTCATCCAGTTTCAGCCTGCGGAGGCATTTCCCGACCCAGGTAACTCGATGATCTCCCGACTTGGTGAGTCCGCAACCGCGCCGTCCCTCGGCTACTGTCATGCTCCGGAACTTATATATAGAGAACAGCCTTCCACCCTGACCTACTCGCTTTTGCACGAAGATTGCCGGGCCCCTGGATGTCAGCCGAATGAAGGCAGCAATCAGCAGCATGGGCAATCCGAAGACCAACAGAGCGGCCGATGACAGCAGAATGTCGAAAAGCCGTTTGTGAGTGGAGAGACTCCAGTTGCCAAACGCTCGATGCGGGATTGCGTGCTTCGAAACGCTTGCGGAATGCACTACTTGCAGCCGCTTGAACTCACGAAGCGAGTCGCCTTGTACCTCAACCAGCGGAGAGCTAGATCTCATCATTCCCTTAATTCCACCAATAGCCCAACAAATCTCCGTACCCATCCAGTGCCGAAAAACCCGGGGAAAAGCCGAACCAAAATAGGGTGTGAAGGATCGCGCCGCAGCACACCCTTGGAAGCGCTGTCTGACACGAAGGAAGCGCACGACACCGCTTCAGGAACTTGGATACTCGAGCAAAGGTTCTTCTATTTCCTGGAGCAGTGCCCAATGTACCAGATGAATTGGTGTCGAACAATTACGATCCTGTCATAGTTGCATAATCTGACACACCCGCTACGCAAGCGGTTAGGATCATTTACACAGAGACTACGCGATTTGCGGTGGAAATTCCACTGAAGCTGGCAGCCCGTCTTGCGAGGTGGTTCCCAGGTGCAACCGGGAGTGCGGAATTTCCCAAAATGAACGAAATTTCGCGGAAGCTGGGCATGGGGTTCAGCTTCAGGGGCCGAGTTTCTGCTTCGAAAGGGATTCGCTTATGGAACTAAGATTGCCGCCCCGATCGAACGTCTCTGCACAGCCTGCGTTTCATTTGACAAAAAATTCCAAGCGGTTCCGATCTCCGGTGCGGCGATAAACCAGGTCTTCCGTGAGTCCCTGGATCAGCATAAGACCGAGATCATCGGGCAGGCCTGCCGCTTGCAGCGGATTGCCGGGTAGGCCGGTGCTTTCCAGAACCACCGCAAGTCGCTCCTCTTTTTCGGAATAGGAGATGGTCAGATCGAGCGTGACCGGCCCCAGCTGGGGACGGTAAATCCCGAGAACCTCTTCAATCACGAGCAGCAGGTCATCGCGCATTTCGCGCGGCAAAATCTGCTTTTCGCAAAAGGCTTCAACCTGGGCCTGAATGGCATACAGATCGTAATCGGGGCTGTTGACCTGGCAGCTAAAGCTGCGGATTCGGTGTACGAACGCCTTTGTGCGCTCCTTCTGAGGATGGTCGAAGAGTTGTTCCGGCGGCCCTTGTTCGTAGATGATGCCTTCATCCATATACAGCACGCGATTGGAGACGTCGCGGGCGAAGTCCATCTCGTGCGTCACGATGGCCATGGTCATGCAATTTTTCGCGAGGCGGCGGATGACGGACAATACCTCGCGCACCATGGTGGGATCGAGCGCCGAAGTCGGTTCGTCGAAGAGGATAATTTCAGGCTCCATCGCCAGGCAGCGGGCAATGGCCACGCGCTGCTTCTGGCCGCCCGATAACTCATCGGGTTGGCTGTCCGCTTTTTCGGCAAGGCCGACCAGACGCAGCAGTTCCAATGCCTTCGCGCGCGCTTCAGCCGCGGGCATTCCTTTCAGGCGCCTCGGCCCGATGGTCAGATTCTCGAGCACAGACAAGTGATTGAACAGATTGAACGACTGAAACACCATGGTCATGCGCTGGCGCATCTTGGGGACATCGGTCTTCTTGTCAAGCAAGTCAATGCCATCCACACGGATGGATCCGCTCGTCGGCGTCTCCAGAAGATTGAGGCAGCGAAGCAAGGTGCTCTTGCCCGTGCCAGATGGACCGATGATGGAAATGACCTCGCCTCTGCGAATCTCGACGTTGATATCCTTCAACACCGCAAGGGGTCCGTAGTGCTTGGAAAGATGCTCGATAAGGATCATTGCCCCACGACCCTTCTTCTGCTTCTGGATTTTGTCATGATTTCCAGGCGCTCCAATCCGAGCGTCAAGACCCAGGCAATCACGAAGTAAAGGACGGCGACGATAATCAGTGGGAAAAACGCATCGAACGTCCGGCTTCGGATGATATCGCTTGCCTTGGTGAGGTCCTGTACCGCGATGTAGCCGACGATCGACGTCATCTTAACCAGCGAAATAAATTCCCCTTTGTAGACGGGGAAAATCCGTTGCACGGTCTGCGGAAGAATGATGTGCAGAAAGCCCTGCACCGGCGTAAACCCGATTGCGATTGCCGCCTCGCTCTGCCCCCGGTCGATGCTTTGAATTCCGGCGCGGAATATCTCGGCTACATAGGCCGCAAAGTTCATTCCGAACGCGATCACCGCGACCAGCAGCGGACTGATATTCACGGAGGCGAAGACCACGTAGAAGATCAGCATGAGCAACACCAGTACAGGCGTTCCGCGAAGAATGTCGATGTAGATTCTCGCGGGAACCTGCAGCAGCTTGAACTTCGACATGCGCATGAAGCAAACCAGCGCCCCGAGCAAGGTGCCGAAGATCGTCGCCAGGATGGAAATGACGAGCGTTGTCTTGAGACCGTCGAGGATCAGGAGGTATCGCTTCTCCTGAACGATATTACTTTCAAAGCTGTTCACAGCCTTGCGCAGGAAAGACGGATGTTCCCCTGTGGCGGAGGAGTTCGGTGCGCCACCCTCGTCAGGCGCAGCAAGGTTCTCCTTGAGAGCGAATGCCCGGCTTCCCATCTCGAAATATGGGTCGGAAAATGCAATCTGCTTCTGCCGTTCCTCCGTGATGTAGATCGAACTGATGATCATGTCGGCTTTCCCGCTGGTGACGGCGGCAATGAGACCGGCAAATTGCATGTTGTCGAAGCGGACAGGTCTGCCTATGCTGGCGGCAAAGCGGGTCGCCAGTTCGACGTCAAAGCCGACGAGATGATTTTCAAGCACGCCGACAAACGGCATGCCTCCATCGGACACGCCGACGAAGATGGGCTGGCCAGAGGATGGCAATTCGATGTGCGGCATGTTCGTGTCGCCCTGGTCAATCCAGCGCTTCACCATGTCGTCATACACGCCGTCTTTGCGAATTCCGGCCAGGAAACTGTTGAATTGCGTTCGAAGCGCGGGGTTTTGCTTCTGGAATCCTGCGCCAACATTGAATGAGTAGAGATTCCCCTTCATGGCAGCGAGGCTGGGGTCTTCGCGCAGCACCAGGCCCAGCGGCACAGCATCATACAGCGCTGCATCCACCTTCTTTGTCTTCACCGCCAGCACGGCATCGGGAGCCGATTGAAATTCCAGAATCTTTGCATTGGGATAATGCTCATGCGCAAAGGGCGAATCTGCCGAGCCCATCAGAACGCCAAGCTTTTTGTCCGCGAGGTCCGCCGGGGAGCGCATCTTTCCATGCGAGCTGGCCTGCGGGGCCGCCGCTTGCGAAGGAGGTTTCCTGGTCAGCAGTACCTGCGAGTTATCGAAGTACGACACCGAGAAGTCGACGGATTTACGGCGCTCGTCCGTGGCAGTCATGCCGCTGATCACCAGGTCGATTTTGCCCGATGTGAGCGCTGGTATCAGCGCGAGGAACTTCATGTCCTGGAATTCAAGCGGGCGGTGCAGCCGGGCGGCAATGCGGCGCGCCAGCTCCGCATCGTGCCCTGTGACGTTCCCGTCGGCGTCGACAAAAGTTAACGGCTCACGAGTGGCGGCCACGCCCACCCTGAGCGGAGTGCCGCTTTCCGGGACCTCGATCTTTACCGTCTCATATGGGCTCAGGTCAGATTTCAGCCACCGCTTCTGCATGGAAGCGAGCGTGCCGTCTGCCCTGAAATCGGATACGATCCGGTTGACGTCCTGCAGCAGTTTGTCGTTCCCTTTTCTGACCGCGATGGATGTATTTTCATGATCCAGCGGCTCGGGTACCACGTAGAGCGCAGCGTTCTTCTTCGTAACCTGCTGCGCGGTGGGAAAAGATGTAATGACCGCATCGAGCTTTCCGGCCTGGATCGCCGCAATGCCATTCATGATGTCGTCGAAGGTTTGCACGTCAGCCTGGGGAAACCGCGTCTTGGCGATCATTTCTCCCGTAGTGCCGGTCATCACTCCGATTCGTGCATTCGCCGCATCCGCGGGGGTATGAATGACGAGCGCGGCCTGCTTGTGGCAGGCGGAGAGCAGGCAACAAATCGCTAGCAGCGACGCAAAGGCGCTGGCAGAACGCGCTCTGGCTTTGAACATGGGAAGAGCTTACCTGATTCGATCAGGCAAGCCCAAGGGATTGCGTATTCCTGCAATTGGCGGCCAACTTGCCGGCGCGGCTGTGGATCCGTGGGGCTTTTCCAGACGCGCCTCAAGAATAATTGACCACCGAGTCAGTAGAATCATTCGAGGGAGTTCCCGTGGGACACACCGTCGAAGCGAAACGCAGTCCCGAAGCGAAACGCAGACCTCGCCGCGCCTACAGTCGGGACCGGGAGGTTACCGTCCCGGCAATCCTCGCGGCAGCGGAGATTGAATTCGCCACCAACGGATTCGTGGCAGCGCGGACGGAGACCATTGCCGCGCGGGCGAATGTGGTCAAGGGGATGATCTTTCATTACTTCAAGAGCAAAGAAGGACTGTTTGAGGCGGTTCTGGAACGTGCCTATCAACCATTCAGCGAAGCCTTGGACAAGGCCATCGAAAAGAACCAGACCGCTACCGATTCCTTGTTGTCCTTCCTTGAAACTCTGCTCACCGCCATGAGCGCACGCCCCCTCTCACCCGTGATCTTCATGCTCGAGAGCATTCAGGGAGGCGGGAAACACTTTCACAAGTTAGGAATGCCGTCTTTGTATTTCCGGATTGAAGCGTTGCTCAAAAAGGGCATAGCGGCAGGCGAGTTCCGCCCGATGGATCCGTGGCATGGCGCGGTCAATATTGTGGGATTGTGCGGCTTCTATTATTGCGCCGCGAACAACTTGCCCCATTCAGGTAAGGGATCGAAACCGTTGAGCGAAGCCGCGCTCAAGAAGCACGCGATAGAGGTGCTGGCCTTTGTCAGAAAAGGCGTGACGGCAAAGCCCCTGAAAAAATAGTGCGACCCAATGCGATCTGCGCAGCATCTCACTAGCAACTGACCATTTGGTCAATAACGGAACGAAAAAATGCTTGGGCTTATTACGGGCGATTGGCCGGCATTCGGTCATGCTCAATGGAAACAAACTTCTCAGGTAACGGGTGAAGGAGATCATCATGAAAATTGTCGTGGTCGGCGGCACAGGCCTTATTGGATCGAAGCTCGTCAACAAACTTCGCGGGCAAGGGCACGATGCCATTGCCGCGTCGCCCAAAAGCGGCGTCAACAGCGTCACCGGCGAGGGACTGGCAGAGTCGCTCAAAGGTGCTTCCACGGTAGTCGATGTCACGAATTCCCCTTCGTGGGAGGACGCCGCAGTGCTGAAGTTCTTCGAGACATCCACCCGTAACCTGCTCGCTTTTGAAGCGGCCGCGGGTGTCGTACACCACGTCGCGCTGTCGGTAGTAGGAACTGAGCGCCTGCTGGCAAGTGGATTCTTCCGTGCGAAACTCGCCCAGGAAGACTTAATCAAAGCCTCTACTGTTCCGTATTCGATTGTCAGGGCAACGCAGTTCTTCGAATTTGTGAAGCAGATCGTCGACTATTCCACCGAGGGCAACCAGGTTCGCTTGCCTGGGGCGCTCATCCAGCCCATGGCTGGCGATGATGTAGCGGGTGCCGTGGCGAAAATCGCAACGAACCCGCCCGCGAATGGCACCCTCGAAATCGGCGGTCCGGAACAGTTTCGCCTCGATGAACTCGCCCGGCGGTTTTTGACCGCGCGGCAGGATCCACGCGAGGTGATCTCCGACTCGCGTGGCCGGTACTATGGCATCGAGGTGGGTGAAAGGGCGCTGATTCCCGACCATGCAGTCCAACTCGGCGAATCTCGCTTCGAAACGTGGCTGACTCAGCATACCGCCTGACTTGGTGGGCTTACCCGGCCGTGGCCCGTCTCCGTGGCAATTGCAAGAGGCGGTTACGGGCAAACTTGCCGCGACCACCACGGCGCTCACCACGGAATTCTGGAAAATGCAGTCTAGTAATTCTCGCGAGGAAGAATATTTCCCTGCACGATGACCTCTTCGATTTGGAGCGTCGCTGCTCCATGCGCCCAGCGGAATCGGATGAGGTCGACCAGCTTGCCGGCGGCAACCACGCCGCGGTCCGCAAATCGCCCCGGATTGATTGTCGCCATGCGGATTGCCTCACCGAGAGAGAAGCCCGCGCAGGAGGCCACGCGCGCGACGCAGCTCTTGAGTGGTGAGGTTGCGCCGGCCAGATACTCGGTACCCGCAACGCGCAGCCTGCCACCCGCATCAAGATCGACGGAGGCGCCGAGCGGGGCGGAATATCGTCCGGCGGGAAGCCCTGCATGAGCGACCAGGTCGGAAATCAGGATCGATCGCGATGGAGTCTTCGCGCGGAGCATTGCGGTGAGTGTGTCACCGGGAAGGTGATGCCCGTCCGCAATAAAGGTGGCGGTGAGCCGGTCCTCAGCCAACTGGCTCCAGATGGGGTTTGGATGACGAGGTAATAGCTGCGCGATTCCATTGCCGAGGTGTGTGCTGAGGCGCGCACCTGCGTCTACGGCGCTGCGAATCTGGTCGCCGGTAGCGTTGGTGTGTCCGATGGAAACACCAACCCCGCGTTCACAAAGAGCCCGAATGTAGGCAGCCGCCTCGGAGTAGTGGGGCGAGAGGGTCACCATGCCGACAAGGCCGCCCGATGCCTCTTGCCAGCGCAGGAACTCTGAAATGTCCGGTGGCCGTACGTGCTCGACAGGGTGCGCTCCGCGCGGTCCGTCGGCGGGATCGATGTGTGGACCTTCGATGTGGACGAAGGGAATCATGTGCCGGAGCAGCGGATGTGCGCGCCTGGCCTCGGCGACAATCTCAAGATTACGCAGCAGCTTCTGCTCCGGCGCAGTGATCAGTGTCGGGACGAAGGTAGTGACACCCGTAGCAAGCAGATCTTCGGCGAGCCACCGCACGGTGTCGATGCGGAGGTTATCCGCGTTAAGGTCGTTTCCGCGATAGCCGTTGACCTGCAGATCCACAAGGCCGGGGCAAAGCCACATTTCCGAATCGAACGGTTCGGCTGCAGCGCAGCGCTCAACGCCCGCGATCCGGCCATCCCTGGTGTGGACCGTGATGAAATTTCCGCTGCCAGGATCACGCCCTGAAAAGAAATTGACCACATGCCATGGTACGAGATCCAGGCGAAGCATCGGATCGCTTCAGATCTTAGATCTGACGATAGCCGCGAAAAGAAATGTCGCCGGCGGAATCGGGATCGAGATAGAGCGTGCAATTGGGATGAAGACGCAGCGCCGTGGCAGGGCATTGCGGCGTAATGGGTTGCTCGAGCATATTGCGGATGGCCTGGTTCTTTTTGGATCCAGGTACGGTGCAGAAGATGCTGCGAGCGGAGAGCAGCGCAGGGATGGTCACCGTGACCGCATGTGTGGGGACGGCTTCGAGAGAGGCGAAACATCCGTCATCGACCTGCTGTTGGCGGCATAGGGAATCGAGCGCAACGATTTTCACGGTGAGTGGGTCGTTGAAGTCGGCGGGGGGATCGTTGAAGGCAAGATGCCCGTTGACGCCAACGCCGCAGCACACGATGTCAATAGGCGCGGCATTGAGCTTCTCCGCATATTCGGCCGCCGTGCGATCTGCGTCGTCGCCTGGCTCAATCAGATGCACTGCGCCAAACGGCACCTCGTCGAACATGGTTCGGCGCAGCCAGACCCCGAATCGCTGAATAGCGTCTTCGGGCAGACCCAGGTATTCATCCATGTGAAAGGCGGACACACGCGGCCAGTCGATGCCGGATGTGTGGGCAAGGGAGAGTAGCATCTCAGATTGACTCGGCGCCGCGGCAAACAGGATGCGGACGCCTTCCTGGCTTGCAAGAAACGTGCGGACTTTGGATGCGACATCGGCGCCCGCGCGCGCTCCCATGGCAGATCGCGAGGAGGCGACGTGAACGGCGAGCGGGTTTGAAGAAACGTCCATCATACTGCGATATCGCGCTCAGCGATGGAATCACCCGCTCCAACGCCAGATGATTTCAGGAGCTGAAAGAACCGATCCGGATTCTGCGACAAAGAAGCCGAATACGCCGCGGCCAGGTTGAATTGAAAAACCAACTGGTCCTTGGGCAGCATTCCAAAAAGTGATTTTGTCTTTGCTGCTGAATCTGCGGGCCGGCCGTGGTCCCAGTCCTGCGACAGAGCAGCAGCAAGCTGCCGATCGCGTTCCGCGATCTTCTGAATGCGTGCAGCGGCCTCCGCTCGATTGGACTTGCCCGCCTGTTCCCGGATAATCGATTCGCGCCAGAAAACATTCTCAAGATACTCAACGCACAATGCGAATGCCTGGAAGTCTGAACGGTTGGCGCGAACAGACGGTCCGAGAGAAGCCAGCAAACCGCGAAGGCGCGTGAATGGGTTTGAGGCTGGCGTGCGCTTCTTTATCACTGCCTGAAGTTCAGCGTCGGTGCTCCATGGAACGGGCATCGTGAGGCCGAGCCCGGGCGACGGCGCATGCTTGCCGAATTGAGGAGCGGCATCGTACAGCAGGCGGAACACCGTACTCCAGTTCTCATTCCACTCAGTCCGATAGTGCCGCTCGACGAAACGACGGAATGCGGATTTCTGCGCTTCTGCAGCACCTTCACTGAAGGCTACGGCGGCGTACGCAAATCCATCCCATATCGAGCTCTGCACGTACCGGCTTGGGACCCAGTTCGTCAGAATCACACCCAGAGATGCCGGGTCGTCCTTTTCGAGATAGGCTTGAGCGAACGCGTCAATGTTCAGTAACTGGTCGGTGCCGGGCCGCGCTCCCCAGCGATAGCTGATCAAGCCCGGGGCTCCAATGGCGCGCGCCCCATGAGCTTTCACCTGCTCGAGCGAATCGTGAAATTTCGCGGCATCGGTGTCCCAGTAGTTCCAGTCCATGATGATGATGCTTTTATTCAGGCCGTTCAGGATTTCTGGTTCCTTATGGAGAACGAAGTCGCCCCAGACGATGAACTGCTTTCCCAAACCTTCTGCGATCTGGTGTAGAGCGTTCAGGTACTCTGCCCAGATTTGCGGACGGGACTTTGACTGCAACGCCTGCCGGGAAAGGGCAGACCCGCCCCAATTCACTTCATCGCATCCGCCGTGAAGGTATGCAGAGGGGAAGATCGCAGCGACCTCATGGTAAAGCTTCCTGAAGAGCTGCAATGTCTCAGGGTGGACGGGGATGACGCCTGTGAAATCGGGTGACCCGGAAGAAGTGGTATCCAGAAGATGCGCATATGTCTTCGAGCGAGTGATAAAACCGGTATGCCCGAACGATTCAAGCTCCGGAATCACGTCAATACCGCGCGAGGAAGCAAAGCGCACCAGGTCATCGAGTTGATCCGGCGTGAAGGCATGCTCGTGAACGGTCAGACCCGGGACCGAATTGAAACGCAGAGCCGATCCCTGATCATCCGCAAGGCGAAAGTGAAGTGTATTGAGCTGCCAGTCAGCGCAAAAATCGATCACTCGCTTGTAATAGTCCAGGGTCTCTGGAACACGAGCAGCGTCGACCATGACACCGCGGATTTTTTTTGGGTTCGGGGACGGCTTGGTCGCAGGCGCCAGTTTCTGGCCCGATGCTGTCTCGGCTGAGGACCCTTCTGCGGCGAAGGCCGTGGAATTGGCCGGGCAAGGGAAGCCGGCAATAAGGGCGAGCGCGCTGCCGGCTGCCTGCAAAAACTCCCGTCGATTGCGTTGAGTCATAGAGCAAATCCAGAT
>Ga0070684_100002638_pt1 | contig 13244 bp, 11 predicted proteins | sample KBSC723LmetaG_FD_65653 | JGI IMG/M metagenome (GOLD analysis project Ga0070684, IMG submission 65653) | Corn rhizosphere microbial communities from Kellogg Biological Station, Michigan, USA - KBS C7.2-3L metaG | ecosystem: Host-associated > Plants > Roots > Rhizosphere ...
TCGTGACCATCGTCTTGGTGACGAACCGATCCACCGGCACCAACCAGCGCGCCGGTACTCCAACCAAGCCGACCACCCAGCCGGCCGCGTCCAACCCGGCCACAACCGCACAGACCACGACCGGCGCCCCGACCGCGGCGACGACGACAGCCGCGCCCGCCGCGCCGAACGCTCAAGGTAAGACCCTTCCGCCGCTCCCGGCGGGCTGGGTCGACTACCACGATCCCACCGGCTTTTCCGTCTATGTGCCCGCGAACTGGCGCCGCTCCAAGGAAAGCAGCATCATGTACTTCCGCGGCGACGGCCGCGTCCTCGGCGTCGACCAGACGAACAAGCCGCACATGGACCCGGTCGCCGACTGGCGCAGCCAATCCAACTACCGCGTCAGCCGGGGCGACTTCCCCAACTACCACGAGATCAAGATCGCCCACGTGGACTACTTCATCACCGCCGCTGATTGGGAGTTCACGTTCGACCGCAACGGGCGCCAGCACGTCAACAACCGGGGCGTCGTGGTGTCCAACCACCAGGCGTACGGCTTCTACTGGCAGACCGCCGACAGCCAATGGGACGCCGCCCGCCCCGACCTCCAACTGGTCTTCGACAGCTTCCGCCCGGCCAAATAGTTTGACCGGCACATCCTTCCACCAGAACAAGAGTCGAGAAGTTCGCGAGAATCGGGCCTCAAAATCGCTGATTTCTCGACATGGATCTTCAACTGGCCGCGTACCCCCAGTCGGCTACGGCACCGTGTACGTGGCCGAGTCGAAGTCGGCGTAGCCGCCGTCCGCGCCCAGATCCTGCACCCACAGGCCGACGAAGGCACCCGTGAAGCCCCACGCCTCCGGCTCGCCCGGCTCCTGGCGCGACGCGTGCTCGTCGGACAGGATCGTCGCGTCCAGCTCGACCGGCAGGTCCCGCCAGCCGCCGTCGCCGTCCGGCGCATACGCGAACCGCAGCACCGGCCCGTCGAACGTCACCCGCAGGCCGATCCGGGCCATCCCGGTCACGTCCACGTCGGATCCCGGGTGGGCGATGGGCCGGCCGGCGTCGCAGGACAGCACCCGCAGCCGCGTGCGTCCGTCATCGTCGGCGGTCAGGTATGCATAGTGCCAGTTCTGCGTGTTGTAGTAGCCGGTGATGCCGGCCAGCTGGCGGAAGTTGACCGGCTCGAACTCCATCACCGTCTCAAGCGCGCACTGCTTGCTGGTCACTCGGCGGGCGACCAGGCTGGGCCGCTGCCGCCCGACCGGCGACTGTCCACCATGGACGCGCAGGTAAGACGGGCGAGCCGACAGGTCCACCCAGTCGGGGGTGGCCGGCCGGCGCAGCGTGGACCAGTCCGGCCCGAGCACCGACGCGTCGAACTCGTCGTGGTCCGGCTTCGCGGGTGCGGCGTCGGCCGGGAACGGGATCGTCTCGGCCGGCCCGCCGCCGGCGATGCGCGGCCAGCCGCCGTCCGGCCAGTCCACCAGCTGGATCGCCGTCTCGCGGCCGAGGACGCACGGGCCGAGCGGCGAGTAGGGCCGGGCCGTCAGGTGCGCGAAGTACCACTGCCCGTCCGGCGACTCGACCAGGCTGCCGTGGCCGGCCTTCTGCAGCGCCAGCCCGGGCCGCCCGGCCGAGGTGAGCAGCGGGCCGGCCGGATCCGGCTCATACGGCCCGAACAGCGACCGCGACCGCGCGACCGTCGCCTGGTGCGTCCAGCTCGTGCCGCCTTCGGCGGTGATCAGGTAGTACCAGCCGTCGCGCCGGTAGATATGCGGTCCCTCGGTGAGGCCGGCCGCCGTGCCGGTGAAGATGGTCCGCTCCGGTCCCACGAGCTTCTTCATTTGGCGGTCGTACTGCTGGAGCGCGATGCCCGCGAACCGGTTGTGACCGGGCCGCCAGTCGGCGGTCATCGACAGCATCCAGGTGGTGCCGTCGTCGTCGTGGAACAGCGCCGCGTCGAAGCCGCGCGAGTGCAGCGTCACCGGATCCGACCACGGGCCGCCGATGTCCGTCGCCGTCGTCAGGTAGTTCTGCGGATCCCAGTAGCCGGCGAGGAAGCTGGCAACATCCGCGTACACGAGGAAGAACTGGCCGTCGGCGAACGTCAGATCCGGTGCCCACACCCCGCATGAGTCGCCCGCTCCGGTCAGGTCGATCAGGCGCCGCTCGGTCAGCGCGCCGCCGAGGGGCCGCCAGTTGACCAGGTCGGTCGAGTGGTGCAACCGCACACCGGGGCACCACTCGAACGTCGACGTCGCGATGTAGTAGTCCTGACCGACCCGCAGGATCGACGGGTCCGGGTGGAACCCGGGCAGGATCGGATTGCGGATCACCCGGACGACGCTACCAGTGGGCCGGCCACCGAACGGGCTGCGGCGGGCGCCGGGGGCGCGGAGGCATCGGCGCCACCGGGGCCGGCGAAACCGGGGCGGCCGAAACCGGGGCGGGCGAAACCGGGGCGGCCGAAACCGGGGCCGGCGAAACCGGCGCCGACGACGGCTGGGCGACGAAGAAGCCCGGCCTGCCCGGCCGGTCGCCGCCCGGTGCCTGCTTCGCGAGCCGCGGGATGAACTTCGAGCAGTGGATGTACGCCTCCTGCACGCGGGCGAGCACCCAGTGCTCGGCCCGCCGGCCGTAGACCGGATCGACCGGCAGGTCGTCGTACGCGGCGCGCATGTCCTTGTCGTCGACCAACATCGCCGTGCCGTTGACATGCAGGCCGACACCGTCGTCGAAGAAGTCCACGAAGAGCAGCCCGACGTGCGGGTTCTCCGCGATGTTGCCGAGCGATGCGAGGACGCCGTTGCCGCGGTACTCGGGCCAGGCGAGCCGGTTGGCCTCCAGCGTGTGGACGAAGCCGGGCGGGCCGGCCCGGAAGCTGTTGTCGCACTCGCCGTGCGCGTCGCTCGTGGCCAGGAACATCATCTCCTGGCGGGCGATGAAGTCACGCATCGCCGGGTTCAGGTGGTCAAGGAGCTGGCTGTCATAGAACCGCTGTGCTCGCGCCTGTGTGCCGTACCGGCGCTGGAGCAAGCGTTCACCGTCGGATCCCAACACACAGGCAGGATCGGGTCACAGTGAGCAACCTGTTCGCACACCGTGTGCGACGTGTCAAATTCACCCGTTCGCGCGCTTCGACGCGTACATGGCGGCGTCGGCCCGTGCGACCAGCGCGTCGACGTCCTCGGCCGGGTCGCGGGTGAAGGCGACGCCGACGCTGCACGACGGTTCGAGCATGACATCGCCGATCTCGAGCGGCTGCTGCACGGCCGTCGCGACCCGCTCGCCGAGCCGGCGGGCGGCCGCCAGCGACGGCATCGTCGGGCAGACGACGAGGAACTCGTCGCCGCCGGTCCGCCCGACCAGGTCCTCCTCGCGGGCCGCGCCGCGCAGCCGCTCGGCCACGACCTGCAGGACCCGGTCGCCGACCGCGTGCCCGTACTTGTCGTTGATCGGCTTGAACCGGTCGAGGTCGATGAAGACGACGGCGAGTCCCTTGTCAACCGCGGTCAGCTTGGTGCGCAGCGCGCTGAACACCGAGGTCCGGTTGAGCAGGTCGGTCAATCCGTCGTACGCGGCGCGCCGCTCGATCTCGACCTGGTGGCGGCGCTCCTCGGTGACGTCGGCGACGCACAGGATCGCCCCGATGACCCCGTCGCCGGCCCGGTTGCTGAGCGCGCGCAGGCGTACGTCGCAGTGCCGTAGGCCGGCCGTCGGGTGCTCGAGGGCGACCTGCAGGTCGACGTCGGGCCCGGTCAGGACGGTGGCCAGCGCGCCGGCCAAGGCGTCCCGATCGTCGGCGACCACGTGCGCGAACTCCTCGAGCGCGGTCCGCGCCGTCCCGTTGCCCACCAGCGCGCTCAGCCGCTCGTTGCGGAACACCACCCGCCCGTCGTTGTCGATCTGCAGCACCCCGAGCGGCAGGGTCTCGGTCAGCCGGCGCAGGGTGTGCCCGCTGACCCAGCTGTCGACGTCGTTGGGCATCGCGTCGAGGCTCGGCGCCAGTTCGGTGACCACGGCCTGGTATCGAGGGTCCTCCAGCCGGTTGTGGTTGGTGACGTCCATCCAGATCCAGCGGTCGTCCGTGTCGAGGTGCCGCAGCCGGGTGCGCTGCACCTCGGCCGGCACGCGCAGGAGCTGTACCCAGGTGGTCAGCGCCGTGTCGTGGTCCTGCGGGTGGATGAACTCGAGCGACCGGCGCCCGACGATCTCCGGCGGCGCCCAGCCGAGGACGGCCGTGACCTGCGCATTGACGTGGAGGATGACGCCGGTCTCGTTCTTGTACAAACGGAGCACCCGGCGTCCGTCGTCGGCCCCTATCGGCGGCGGCTCGTCCATCCGGCCCCTATCGTTGCACAGCCAGTGCTCAAACCAGGAGATGCGCCCGCATGGCGGCGGCGTGCTCCGGCGTGACCCCGATCGACCGCAGGTATTCCTCGATTGACCCGTGCTCATCTCGTACCCGGGCAAAAAACCGCAAGATGGCCTCGCGCGGTGAGACGGTGAACTGTTCCCACCGGCGGGCCGGCGGATCCGGAAGACGCCGCACCTGCCAGGCCCAGTTCGGGGCCTCGGCCAGCTCACTGCGGGCGTAGTCGTCGGCGATGTCGTCGTCGCTCACGCCCAGCAGGTGCAGCGTGAACGCGGCGACGAGGCCGGTGCGGTCCTTGCCGGCGACGCAGTGGAAGACGAGCGGGGCGGCGGCCGGATCGGCGACCACGCGCAACGCCTCGGCGAGGCCGTCGGCGCCCAGCTCGGCCATCTCGAGGTAGCGATCCACGAGGTAGGCGACGCGCGCGCCCGGCGGGGTGAAATCGGCCGGCTCCCATTTGGTGTGCTTGACGTGGATATGCCGGTACTCGAACCCGTCGGACGCCGGGATGCGACCGCGCTCCTCGAGCTCGTTCGGGCGGCGCAGGTCGAGCACGGTCCGGATGCCGAGCGCGGCGAACCGGTCGAGGTCGGCGCCGTCGAGGCGGCACAGGTCGTCGGCGCGGTAGAGACGGCGGAACCGCACGGTCTGGCCGTCGACCGTGCGGTGACCGCCGAGATCTCTGAAGTTGAAGACGTTGTCGAAACGGATGCTGTCCGGCACGGTTTCAGGCTAGTGTCCTGATCCGAAAATTCGCGGCACAGGAGGGCGATCCAGTTCGCTGGCAAGGCGGCGGACGTTCCGGATACCGGTGTTGTATCCGGAACGCCCGGCAACGCAGCCAGCGACGAACTGGGCGCCCGAACTGTCGCGAATTTTCGGATCAGGACACTAGGTCGCGCCTGCGGAATCCGGCCAGGCCGCCGACCGTCAGCACGGCGCCGACCGCGAGCAGCCACAGCATCGGGGTGGCCGTGAAGTCGCTGCCCGGCAGCTTCGGCACGTGCGCGAACGGCGACGCGTCGATGATCCGCTGGTTCAGGCCGAGGATGGCGCCGAGTTCGAGCAGCACCACGCAGACGATGAGCCCGGCCCAGGCCAGCGCGGAGAACCGCGGCAGCAGCCCGAAGAGCGCCGCGCCGAGCCCGGTCAGCACCCACACGGCCGGCGTCTGGACGAGCGCGGCGCCGGCCAGCCGCGGGATCTGCCCGCCGACGTCGTGGATCTGCAGGCCGTAAGTGAGGCCGGCGGCGGCGCCGGTCACCGCGAGGATCAGCGCGGAACCGCCGAGCGCGAACACCAGGTGGCTGAGCGCCCACCGGATCCGCCCGGCCGGGGTGGCCAGGATCGCTTCCAGCCGGCCGGTGCTCTCCTCGGCGCGCATCCGCAGCGTCGCCTGCACGGTGTAGGCGGCCACGCAGAGGCCGATGATGCCGAACACCGTGGCCAGGTAGGCGTTCAGCAGGCCGCCGGTGCCGCCCAGGCGGGCGAGCATGTCGGTGACCTGCTTGTTGTCGATGACCGCGCCGGAGATGCCGGCCGCGGCTCCGCCCATGGTCGCGCCGCCCGCGGCGAGCCCGATCAGCCAGCCGAGCAGGATGCCCCGGTGCAGGCGCCAGGCCAGCCCGAACGGGCTCCCGAGGTAGGCGGCGGCGGTCTCCGGCCCGCGCCGCTCGCGCAGCAGCCCGGCGCCGAGGTCGCGGCGGGCGACCAGCGCGTACGCGGCAACGACACTCACCCCGGCCAGCGCGAGCGGGAGGGCGAGCACCCACCAGCGCTCATCGGCGAACGCGCGGACCCGCATCGCCCAGCCGATCGGGGAGATCCAGCTCAGCGCGCTCGGGCCGGTGTCGCCGAGCGAGCGCAGCACGTAGGCGGCGCCGAGGAAGGCGAACGCATACCCGTGCGCCGACCGGGCGGTCTCGGTGAGCTGGGCGGCCAGCCCGGCGACGCCGGTGAACGCGAGCCCGGTCAGCCCGACGGCGAGGCCGAACGCGACCGAACCGCCGGCCGGCATCCCGGTGCCGACCAGGAAGAGCGTGATGAACACCGTGACGGCCAGGTTGGCCAGCGCAGCGAGGGCCAGCGCGGCGGTGAGCGGGGCCCGGCGGCCGACCACGCCGGCGCCGATCAGCTCGAGCCGGCCGGCCTCCTCCTCGGCGCGGCTGTGCCGGATGACCGTGAAGATGCTCATCAGCCCGACCAGGATCAGCTCGGTCGCGCCGATCTTCCAGGCGGTCAGCGCGCCGAGCGTCACTTTGAAGAGCGGGCCGTTGATGGCGACCAGCGACGGGTTGGAAATGACGCCGCTGACCGCGTCGAGATCGGCCTCGGTCGGGTAGAGCTTCTTGTACTGCGCCGCGGTGGCCGCGGGCATGACGGCGAGCAGGACGATCCAGATCGGCAACCGGACCCGGTCCAGCCGCATCGCCAGGCGCAGCAGCTTCCGGGTGCCGGTCATTTCGCACCCTCGTAGTGGCGCAGGAACAGCTCTTCCAGGGTCGGCGGCTGGCTGACCAGGCTGCGCACCCCGGCCTCGGCCAGGTGCTTGAGCACGTTGTTGAGCTCGGCGTCGTCGACGTCGAAGCTGACGTGCCCGTTGTGCGCCTGGAGGTCGTGCACGCCGGGGAGCACGGCGAGGTTGGCGACCGGCCCGGTCAGCTCGGCCCGGATCGACGTGCGGGTCAGGTGCCGCAGCTCGGCGAGCGTGCCGGACTCGACGGCCCGGCCCTCGCGGATGATGGTCACCCGCTCGCACAGGGTTTCGACCTCGGACAGAATGTGGCTGGACAGCAGGACCGTGCGGCCCTCGCGCTGCTGCTCCTCGAGGATGACCTGCCGGAACACCTCTTCCATCAGCGGGTCGAGCCCGGACGTCGGCTCGTCGAGAATGAGCAGCTCGACGTCGGAGGCGAGCGCGGCGACGAGCGCGACCTTCTGCCGGTTGCCCTTGGAGTAGGTGCGGCCCTTCTTGGTCGGGTCGAGGTCGAAGCGCTGCAGCAGTTCGTCGCGGCGCTGGCGGTCGACCCCGCCGCGCAGCCGGCCGAGCAGGTCGATGACCTCGCCGCCGGACAGGTTCGGCCAGAGCGTCACGTCGCCGGGCACGTAGGCGAGGCGCCGGTGCAGCGTGGCGGTGTCCCGCCACGGGTCGCCGCCGAGCAGGCGGGCCGAGCCCGAGTCCGCGCGGACCAGGCCGAGCAGGACCCGGATGGTGGTCGTCTTGCCGGCGCCGTTCGGGCCGAGGAAGCCGTGCACCTCCCCGGACCGCACGCTCAGGTCGAGTCCATCCAGTGCCCGGGTCTGGCCGAACGTCTTGACCAGGCCGGACACCGTGATGGCGTCACTCATGATCTCCACCCCCGTAGGAGTCGAACGCTTTCCGAGCTGCGGCTGCGAGCTCGGGTGTGATGAGGACATGCGAGTAGATGTCGAGCAGGGCCATCGAGACCATGCGCTCGCCTTCCGGCGAGAACGAGTCCACGCCGAGCACACGTGAGAGCTGTTCACGCAGGAGCGGCACGCCCATCGCCATGGCCGACAGCACGGCCGCCCGGGTGCGCCGGTCGGCGAAGAACTCGTTGTCGGTGAGCTCCTCGGCGTCGCCGAGCCACTCCTCGGTCAGCCCGACGATCTGGTCGAAGAACGCCGAGATGATCGCCGAGCCGTCGACCATCGCCCGGGCCAGGTAGCCCTGGAAGGGCCGGATGGCCGCCCGGGTGATCGCGTCCTCGCTGAACTCGCCGTTGGCCGCGATGCCCTTGCGGACCTCGTCGTTGATGCGGCGGATCTCGGTCAGGACGTGCTCGTCGACGGCGTCGCGGAGGGCGTCCTTCGACCCGAAGTGGTGGCGCACCAGCCCCGGCGACACGCCGGCCGTGGCCGCGATGCCGCGGATCGTCGTGCGCTCGAAGCCCTGCTCGCCAAACTGACGCAGGGCCGCGTCGCGGATCCGCGCCCGCGCGGTCAGGTCGTCAGCCGTTGCCATGCCATCTCCTATACATGCGTGTAGGCGACGATACGCTTGTATAGTCACCCGCGCAAAGAGGCGTAGAGCACAGCGTGGTCGAACCGGTCGTGGCCGCTCAGCCACAGGTCGCCGAACCGGGCCGAGCCCTGCCGCACCACCGGCCGCGGCAGGTCCTGGCCGGACAGGTACTCGACGACCTCGCCGACCGGCCAGCCGAAGACGTCGACATCGAAGACGGCGACCGGCCAAGCGCTTGGTTCGCGGCGGCTGACGGCAATGACCTCGAGTCCCTGGGACCAGCCGGCCGACAGCGTTATTGAAAGGCCCGGAACGGTGAGACCGACGGCCCAGGACGCGCCGCACACGAAGGTGTCCGAAACCGGACCCCGCTCGGCCAGCGAACCGCGGACCTCGGTTTCCGGATGCCCGAACGGCAGCGACGGCCAGGGCGGCGACAGCCGCGCGCCGTACCCGGGTAGCAGGCTGACGGTCATGACACATACTGTCCTCTGTGGTTTATGTACTGGGGATCGCGCTGTTCGCGCTGGGCATCCTGGTGTCGGTGTCGCTGCACGAGTTCGGGCACATGCTGACCGCCAAGCGGTTCGGCATGAACGTGACCCGTTACTTCATCGGCTACGGGCCGACGCTGTTCTCGTTTCGGCGGGGCGGCACGGAGTACGGGATCAAGGCGATCCCGCTTGGCGGCTTCGCCAAGATCCAGGGCATGACCACCCTCGACGACGAGGACGGCGACCGTCCGATGTGGACTTTCCCGCTGTGGAAGCGGACCGTCGTCATGGCCGGCGGGCCGGTCGCGCACTTCGCATTCGGGTTCCTGCTGCTGTGGATCACCGTGTCGTTCGTCGGCGTGCCCAACCCGGAGCTGGCCAAACCGCAGCCGGCCGTCATCACGGTCGACGCCGGCCAGCCGGCCGCGCGGGCCGGCCTGCACGACGGTGACCGGATCACGGCGTTCAACGGGCAGCCGGTCGCCACCTGGGACGAGCTCATCGCCGCGCTGAGCGCCGCCAACCCGGGCCCGGCGACCGTGTCCGTCGAGCGCGACGGCCGCGCCGTGCAGCAGACCGTCGAGCTGGCGGCCGGAGCCCAGCGGCCCGTCCTCGGTGTGCACTTCAAGCAGATGGTCCCCGACCAGGTGCGCTACGGGCCGGTCCGCGGGGTCGGCGTCTCCGCCGGGTACACGAAGGACGCCGTCGCCGGCACCTGGGCGGCGCTGATCCACCTGCCGCAGAAGATCCCCGGGCTGTGGGCGGCGCTGACCGGCAAGCCGCGCGACGCGGAGACCCCGATCAGCATGGTCGGCGCGTCACAACTGGGCGGGGAGAGCGCGGCGCACGGCCAGTGGTCGCTGTTCCTGCTGCTGCTCGCCTCGCTCAACTTCTTCGTCGGGCTGTTCAACCTGCTGCCGCTGCTCCCGTTCGACGGCGGGCACATCGCGGTGTGGTGGTTCGAGCGGATCCGTTCGACGGTGTACGCGCGGCTGCGCCGCCCCGATCCGGGCCGGGTCGACTACCTGCGGCTGGCCCCGGTCACCTACGCGGTCATCCTGGTGGCCGGCGCGTTCACCCTGCTGACCATCGCCGCCGATGTGATCAACCCGGTAAGGATGTTCAGCTGATGTCACTGGAGACGTTCGCCCGCTACCCGCTGCTGTTCGGCCCGTCGCCGGTCCACCCGCTCGAGCGGCTCACCGCCCACCTCGGCGGCGCCGCGATCTGGGCCAAGCGCGAGGACTGCAACTCCGGCATCGCGTACGGCGGCAACAAGACTCGCAAGCTCGAATATCTTGTCGCCGATGCGCTGGCCAAGGGCTGCGACACGCTCGTGTCCATCGGCGGCGTGCAGTCCAACCACACCCGCCAGGTCGCCGCGGTCGCCGCCCGGGCCGGGCTGAAGTGCGTGCTCATCCAGGAGAGCTGGGTCGACTGGCCGGACGCGGTCTACGACAAGGTCGGCAACATCCTGCTCAGCCGGCTCGCCGGGGCCGACGTGCGGCTCGTCAAAGCAGGATTCGGCATCGGCTTCAAGGAGAGCTGGGAACAGGCGCTGCGCGAGGTCGAGGAGCGCGGCGGCACGCCGTACCCGATCCCGGCCGGAGCCTCCGATCACCCGCTCGGTGGACTTGGCTTCGCCAGGTGGGCCTTCGAGGTGGCCGAGCAGGAACGGGCGCTCGGCGTGTTCTTCGACGTGATCATCGTGTGCTCGGTGACCGGCAGCACCCAGGCGGGGATGATCGCCGGCTTCGCCGCGCTCGCCGGGCGGCCCCGGCGCGTCCTGGGCATTGACGCATCGGCCAAGCCGGCCGAGACCCGCGCCCAGATCGGCCGGATCGCCGACCACACGGCCAAGGTGATCGGGGTCGAGGGGGAGATCGCGGTCGAGCTCGACGAGCGCTACCACGCGGGCATCTACGGCATCCCGGACGAGGCCACGCTCGACGCGATGCGGGTGGCCGCGCGCACCGAGGGGATGATCACCGACCCGGTCTACGAGGGCAAGTCCATGGCCGGCCTGATCGACCTGGTGCACCGCGGGGAGATCGGCCCCGACTCGACCGTGCTCTACGCGCACCTGGGTGGGCAACCGGCCCTCAACGGTTACAGTGCGCTGTTCTAGAGTTGCGTGCTATGCGTTGGTCCCAGATGCACATCCCGACCCTGCGGGAGGATCCCGCCGAGGCGGACGCGCCCAGCCACCGGCTGTTGCTGCGCGCCGGCTACATCCGTCAGCTCATGGCCGGGCACTACTCGCTGTTGCCGCTCGCGGTGCGCGTACGGATGAAGGTCATCGAGGTCATCCGCGAGGAGATGGCCCGCATCGGCTCCCAGGAGTTCGTGCTGCCGGCCATGCACCCGGCCGACGTGTGGAAGCGCAGCGGCCGCTGGGAGATCATGGGCGAGGAGATGTTCCGCCTGCGTGACCGCAAGGGCGCCGACCTGGCCCTGGGCATGACCCATGAGGAGATCTTCACGACGCTCGCGCTCGAGCTGAGCTCCTACCGGGACCTTCCGCAGATGTGGTACCAGTTCCAGACCAAGTTCCGCGACGAGCCGCGTCCCAAGGCCGGGCTGATGCGCACGCGCGAGTTCACGATGAAGGACTCCTACAGCTTCGACCTCGGGCCGGCGGGGCTGGACCGCTCGTTCGACCTGCATCACGAGGCGTACGTGCGGATCTTCGAGCGGCTGGGGATCGCCGCCATCCCGGTCGAGGCGTCCAGCGGGAGCATGGGCGGCTCGGCGTCGACCGAGTTCATGTGCCCGTCGCCGGTCGGTGAGGACTCCGTCGTGCACTGCGTCAACTGCGGTTATGCGGCCAACGTCGAGAAGGCGACCTCGCGTCCGGCGTCGCTCGCGGACGGTCCCGGCCTCGAGAAGCCGGAGCGCTTCGACACGCCCGGCGCCCGGACGATCGACGACCTCGCGGTGCGCTTCGGCGCCCCAGCCGACCGGCAGATCAAGACCCTCGTGTACGTGCTGGACGACCAGCTCACGCTCGTCCTGCTGCGCGGCGACCACGCGCTCAACGAGCAGAAGCTCTCGGACACCGCCAAGGCGAGGGCGCTGCGCCCAGCCCACGCCGACGAGATCCGCGAGGCGCTGGGCGCGTCGCCGGGCAGTCTCGGCGGGGTCGGCGTGACCGGCCTGCCGATCCTCATCGACGAGCAACTGCGCGGCCGCCGCGACATGTTCACCGGGGCCAACACCGACGACGTGCACCTGCGCGGCGTCGACGTGGACCGTGACCTGCCCTCGGCCCGCTGGGTCGACGTCCGTGAGGTGGTCGCCGGCGAGCCGTGCATCACCTGTGGCGGGCCGCTCGACGTGCAGCGCGCGATCGAGGTCGGGCACATCTTCAAGCTCGGATACCGCTACAGCGAGGCCCTCGACGCCACGGTGCTGGACGCCGACGGCTCGCGGGTACACATGATCATGGGAAGCTACGGGATCGGCGTCGAACGGGCGATGGCCGCGATCGTCGAGGGGCACCACGACGACAAGGGCATCGTGTGGCCGGCGTCGGTCGCGCCGTTCAAGGTTGTCGTGGTTGTCGCCCAGTCCGACGACGGCCCGGTCGCCGAGGCGGGCGAGCGGATCTACGCTTCGCTCCAGGCGGCTGGGATCGAGACGATCATCGACGACCGCAGCGAGCGGGCCGGGGTCAAGTTCCGCGACGCCGAGCTGGTCGGCATCCCGTTGCGGATCACCGTCGGCAAGCGCTCCCTGGCCGACGGCGTCGTCGAGCTCACCGACCGGGCGACCGGCGAGACCGAGCGCGTGCCGGTCGACGACGTGGTTTCCCGGGTCTAGTTTCGTGCGGCAGCGCTGGCGGTCCACCGTCTTCGACGGGCTGGTGGCCGCCGGCGTGCTGGCACTTTACGCGTTCAACTGGCCGAGTGTGCGGTTGGCGCTGCTGGCCGCGGGGATGGCGGGCGCACTGGTGTTCCGGCGCCGGTTTCCGCTGGCCGTTCTCGGCGTCGTCGCCTGTGCTGCGCTTGTCCAGGTCGTCACGGCCCCGCACCAAACCGAGGGTCCGCTGCCGTTCGACGCCGCGATCCCCATCGCGATGTACTCGGTCGTCAAGTACGCCCCGAGGCTGCGCGACGGCTTCGTGGCCGGCGCGGTCGTGGCGGTCGGCATCGCCATCGAGGTCCGGCGCTTGGCGGCGCTCGGTTCGTGGTGGCAGGTCGCGCTGTTCTACACCGCCGTCTTCGTCGGCATCTGGCTTTCCGCGTACGTGGTGCGCACGCGTCACGTGTACGTCGCGAGCCTGGAGGAGCGGGCGGCCACGCTCGAGCGCGAACGGCAGCACCTCGCCAAGATCGCGGTCGCCCACGAGCGGGCCACGATCGCGCGTGAGATGCACGACGTGGTGGCGCACAGCCTCGCG
>Ga0070684_100002639_pt1 | contig 13240 bp, 12 predicted proteins | sample KBSC723LmetaG_FD_65653 | JGI IMG/M metagenome (GOLD analysis project Ga0070684, IMG submission 65653) | Corn rhizosphere microbial communities from Kellogg Biological Station, Michigan, USA - KBS C7.2-3L metaG | ecosystem: Host-associated > Plants > Roots > Rhizosphere ...
TCGGCATGGCGTGGTGCGAATCCACAGCCGATACGACTCACGACATGATCAGCCGTGCCGATGCCGCCTTGTATGCCGCCAAGGGCTTCGGCCGCAACCGGGTGGTCTATCCTCCATCGCCGCGCGATGCGAATGTCGAGTCCACCGGATCGCGACGCTACATCGTGGAGCTGCGCGAACGCTTGAAACGGGAAGTCAACAAAAGTGGCTAGACTTTCATCGACAGCTCCACGTCACCTGCGAACGGCACCGACAGATACGGGCCGCCCGGCGCGCGAACCACCGCAAGAAAATCCGGACTCATGTCCGCATTGTCCGCCACCACCAGCGCGCCCGGACGCAAACGCGGCTGAAGCATCGCGAGCACGGGCGGATAAAGCGTCTTTGCCCCGTCGAGCAGCACGAGGTCGATTGAATCCGGAAGGTCGCGTGCCAGGGTCTGCAGGGCGTCGCCCTCACGTATTTCCACGAGCTCGGCGAGGCCTGCTTCCGCGATAGTGGCGCGCGCCTTCGCCACCTTGGACGGCTCAAACTCCGTACCGATGACTTTTCCGCCGCCGTTATCCTTGACGGCCGCGGCAAGGTGCAGCGTGGAGACGGCAAAGGAGGTCCCAAACTCGACGATCGAGCGCGCCTTGCACGATCGGCCCAGCATGTAAAGGAACGTCGCGGTCTCGCGCGACACGGCAAGGTGCACGTCCTTCGCGTGAGTCATGTAGAAGGTCTTGTAGTCTTCGGAGCGTCCGGAGCGGGCGGCCCGCTCGGCAGGCGAAAGGTTGTTCATTTCCTGCCGGAAGACCTTCTCCGTCCGGTTCGCTTCGGCAAACAGCCGCTCGAGAACCGGGCCCAGCGGCGGCGATGTGAGTGTGCTCATCTGTAAAGCTCCCGCGAGATTCAGGCTAGAATACTCCCGCATGAGCCCCCCGCGTCTCGCTCTCGCCGTCCGGCACGTTCATTTCGAAGACTGTGGCACCCTTGGCGACGTGTTGCGCGCGCGTGGCTTTGAGATCCGGTACGTCGAGCCCTGGCGCGAGAATGTGCGCGAGCTCGAGAGCACGCCAGCGGATCTTTTAATAGCTCTCGGCGGCCCTGTATCGGCCTATGAAGCCGACCGCTATCCCTGGATTGCCGACGAGCTGCACCTCCTGGAGCGCCGCCTGCAATCGCGCCGCCCCACCCTCGGTATCTGCCTGGGCGCCCAGATGTTGGCTCGCGTCTTGGGCGCCAGGGTCTTCGCCGGTCCCAAGGAGCTCGGCTGGGCGCCGCTGCAACTCACTCCCGCCGGCCAGGGGTCGGTCATCGCCCCCTTGGCGGGGGAAACCACCTCGATGTTGCACTGGCACGGGGATACCTTCGACCTGCCGTCCGGCGCGCAACTCCTGGCTTCCACCGCGCAGGTGGCTCACCAGGTCTACTCCTGGGAGCGCTTTGTGCTGGCGTTTCAGTGCCATCCCGAGGTACGGCACGAGGACATCGAGTCATGGCTGGTCGGACATGCATGCGAAATCGCCGCCACGAGCGGTGTGAGTGTGGAACGGCTCCGCGACGACACTCGGCATCTCGGCCCGACATTGGCCGGGCACGCAAAACGGGTTTTCACAGACTGGCTCGCGAGCGTCGGACTCTGAGCTAGGCGCCCGGTCTCCCGAAGTCAGGCGAGCATACCCAACGCCAGAGAGCAGGCCGCCACTTCGTCCAACCGCTCACGACGCTGCTCGGCGCTGGCGCGCCAATGCGGTCCCACGTATTCATTCAGAGCCCGCAGCACCGCCGACTGCATCTTCTCTTCGGCGGGCCGCCGTCGTACGAGACCGTGCACTTTGTGAGTCACGTCCGCAAAAGCGGCGATCCGCGCAGCCGCCTCATAACGCTGATCCTTGCAGGCGAGCAGGGCCATCGCGTCCAGAGTGGTGTATAGCCTGCTCGTATCGATTCGCAGCGCCAACTCGTACAGCTCCGCGCCCGTCGAGCGCGCCTCATCCATCTCGCCGGCCAGCAGCAGCGCGCTGAAGGTGAGAACCAACAATTCGAAACGGGTCTCGCGGCGGCCGAGATGGCGCAGACTCAACGCAAGCGGGCGGCCGAGCTGCAAGGCGGCCTCCACGTTGCCGCAAGCAATGTCTAGCTCCACCATGCAAACGGTCGCTGCGAGCGCCTGCCGCTCACTCGTCGTCAGAGCCAGTCTCACGGCTCGCTCGTACGCGGCCCGAGCCTCCGGAAACCGACCGGCACTCATCAACAGCGCGCCTTCCGTCATGGCGCCGTAAGTGAGTACGCGCGCCGGCCACGTTGGATCCTCGAGAGTCCGGGCGGCATCGAATGCGGAGCGCGCGGCCTCGGTATCAACACGCCAACTGAAGGCAATCTGCATGAGCGCATAGTAGTGCGCCCGCACATCGCTGGTTGCCGCATACATTGCCGCCGCCAGATCCGCTGCATAGCGCGCCCGATCACATTGCCGCGTGGAGTCATAGGCGGCAATCGCCTCCCAAAAGCGCCCGATACGGGAGCGGGGCAGAGAGTCAGACAATAACGCCAATACCTGGGAGTAGCGAATACGTCCTTCGCCGTACAAGTCCATTTCGACGAGCAACGGCCACGCTGAGCCGAATAACGCGACTCCCAGCCCGGGATCGTTGTCCAAAGCCCAGTCGATCGCGGTGCGCACATTGTCCAGGTCAGGCGAATAGCGGCTCAACCAGACGACCTCGTCCTCCGACCAATACTCCTGGTAGGCAATATCGATCAGATCCAACACCGAGCCTGCCATGCGCGCCCGCGCTGTCTGCAGCTCTCCTTCCGCTGTGAGTCGCTCGATAGCGTAGTGTCGAGCCGTCTCCAGCAACGTGTATCTCGGCGGATCGGCAGCGAGAACCGTTACGAGCGACCGGTCGACGAGCCGTCCGATCAGATCGACGGCATCCGCCATGTCGACGCTATCGCTCACGACGCAGCGCGCCGCGGTGTTGAGAGAGAAGCTGCTCGTGAAGACGCCCAACATGTTGAAGATGCGCTGCTCCGCGGGAGGCAACAGGCTATAGCTCCAATCAAAGGCGGCATGCAGCGCGTTGTGGCGCGGGTCGGCGGCCCGGCCGGCCTGTTTGAGCAGGCGAAATCGATCGTCGAGCCGCGTGAGCAGCGCGCTCAATCCGAGTGCGGGAACGCGTGCCGCGGCGAGCTCGAGAGCCAGAGGAATACCGTCCAGGCGCCTGCAGATCTGCGCAACGACCGGCGTGTTGACCGGACTCAGCTCGAAGCGCCGATCCGCAGCCGCGGCCCGCTGGGCGAATAGCCTGACAGCGGCGCAGCCGACAGCCTCCTCCTGCGCAGCCTGCGGATCGGGTACTGCGAGCGCTGCCAGGCGATACACGACCTCGCCTGCAATCCCGAGGGGTACCTGGCTCGTCACGAGCGCGCGCAATCCCCGTGTTCCGGAAATCAACCCGGCGAGCGGTATCGCGAGCGCATCCGCCAAGTGCTCGGCGCAGTCGAGAATCAACAGCACCGGAAGCTGCTCCAGCGCCTGACACAAGGCCGCGAAGCCATCGACGCAGTCCGGCAATGACAAACCCAGCGCGCTGGCAATTGCCGGAGGAACATGCTGCGTGTCGCGTAAGGGCCCGAGCGATACCCAGGCGACGGCGGCCCCCGGCTTTTCGGCCTCGCAAGCCAGAATCTCCTGAGCCAGGCGCGTCTTTCCAACACCCGCCATGCCGACAACAGTCACGAAGCTCGCGCGGTCGAGCGCGGACTGGATCTCGCGTACCTCGTCGTCGCGGCCCACCAGCGGGCCGAGTCGATTTGGCCATGAACGCCTGGGTACCGAGAGTCGCGGTATCGCGGCAGTACTGTTAGGGGTCACCACGGGTGCGATCGGGGATACGAGAGGCGCCGGCTCGGGCATCGCTACCGCGGGCGCAGACACGGCGTTGGTCGCCTCACCGTTCGACACTTGTAACTCGAGGCGATAACCGAAGCCGGGGACGGTGCGTATCGCCCCGGCGCCCAATATTTTGCGTAGCGCCGCGATCTGCGCCGGAAGGTTGTTCTCATCGACGATGACACGTGGCCAGACACGCTCGATCAACGTGGCCTTGGTCACCAGCCGGCCGGGATTCTCGACCAGCACCAGCAGAAGATCGAACGCGCGCGCTCCAACCTCGACGGGCTTGCCCGCCACGGACAGCACCCGCTCCGAAGGGTAAAGCTGGAAATCACCGACGCGTATCGACTCCACCCGCTCGCCCCCCCACACGTGGCCCGACTCGCGCACTCAGCCCCTGGGACCCTGTCTGGGTCAGACACGCTCCTAGCAACAATTCAGAAGCAATTCACCCGCGGTTCAAGATTCAAAATCGTAATTGCGCGATCGTTTGCGCCGTCGACCGACCTGTCCTGCTTACAACAACCGACCCGCGGAGACTCTCATGAAAAACCTCTACACCCTTTTCGCCATCACCGCCCTGGCCGGCAGCACGCTCGCCGCCGCAGGCCACAGCACGAGCGCCCGTGCCGATACGACTCTCGCACCGCCTTCCCTGAAAGTGTTTTACGGCGACCTGGACATCAACAACGTCCATGGAGCAGCAGTGCTCTATCAGCGCATCAGCTTCGCCGCGGAATCCGTTTGCCGCGATATGGGCCGCAGCCGCGAGCTGGCGATGATGTCCCGTTACTCGAGTTGCCTGCACAGCGCCATCGGCAACGCGGTCCAACAGGTCAACCGGCCTGCAGTGACCGAGTACGCGGCCTCTCGGGGTGTTATCCCGGCCGATACCCCGATCAAAATGAAGGTCGCGAGCGCCCGGTAAAGGGCTGACGCGCTGCTTACGAATTGTAACCGAGGTCCCCTTAAAGATACGACGACCACGGATCGGTCGCCGGGGACTTGAGCGTTTCAGAACAATTTCAGATGCGTTTCAAGACCCTTGTTCAGGAGTGCCCGAGACTATGAACCCTCGCTATTTACTGAACGGAGAGACCCCCATGCCCAAATTCGTCATCGAACGGGACATCCCGGGCGCAGGCAAGATGACCCCAAACGAGCTGAAGTCCGTCTCGAAGAAGTCGTGCGGCGTGTTGAGCAGCCTCGGCCCGAGCATCCAGTGGCTGCACAGCTACGTCACGGCCGACAAGATCTACTGCGTCTATCACGCAACGGACGAAGCCCTGGTGCGCCGTCACGCAGAGCTCGGCGGCTTTCCCGCCAACAAGATCTCGGTGGTCACCGGAGTCATCGATCCGGCCACCGCCGAGTGACCGGACCGGACGACCCCGTTTCAGCGGGTCCCGCTCCCCGCGATTTCCCACCCCCAAAAACGCGCCTGGCGGGCCCGCCAGGCGCGTCCGCAAGCTCCAGCGTCGCCTGCATAGACCCCCCGCTCGCCTAAGTAGCCGGATTTATTGAGGATTGTTCCTCGTTTGTAAGAATGAGTTCGGCTAGAATGCCGGGCCATTTGACCCCATTGTCTCTGGCCCAATATTGGCCGGCCCCAAAAGTGGGGTCCCCAGAAACCTTTTGCTTCTATTTAAGACAGTTACGGAACCTGCCATGCCCCGCACTACAGCTCTTTCTGACATCCGCAACATCGGGATCATCGCCCACGTCGACGCCGGTAAGACGACGACGACCGAGCGGATTCTTTATTACACGGGGCGCAAGCACACGATCATCGACATTCACGATACGAAGGATCTGAAGACGTCGACCACGACCGACTACCTCGAGCAGGAGCAGAAGCGCGGCATCACGATTCAAAGCGCCGCGGTGTCCGCGTTCTGGCGCGACAAGAAGATCAACCTGATCGACACCCCCGGACACGTCGACTTCACCATCGAAGTGAACCGCTCGCTGCGCGTGCTCGACGGCGCGGTCGTCGTATTCGACGGCGTTGCCGGCGTGGAGCCGCAGTCGGAGACGAACTGGCGCCTGGCTGACAATTACGGCGTCCCCCGCATCTGCTACGTCAACAAGATGGACCGCAGCGGCGCGAACTTCCTGCGCTGCGTCGACATGATCAAGAAGCGTCTCGGCGCCCGCCCCTTGCCGGTGCAGATTCCGATCGGCTCGGAAGACAACTTCAAGGGAATGGTCGACCTGGTCGAGATGAAAGCCCTCGTCTGGGACTCCGACGACAAGGACGCGAAGTGGGAAGTCATGGAAGTGACCCCCGACCTGGCCGACAAGCTGCACATCACTGTGCCTGCCGACCGCCAGATCCTGGCCGATGTCGAGAAGTTCCGCACGGAGCTGGTCGATACCTGTCTCGAGATGGACGACGAGGCGATGGAAGCTTATCTGACCGATGGCAAGCCCCCGTCGGCCGATGTGCTGCGCAAGTGTCTTCGCAAGGGCACCATCACATCGAAGTTCAACCCGGTCCTGTGCGGCTCCTCCTATAAGAACAAGGGCGTGCAGCAGGTGTTGGACGCGGTCGTCGACTACCTCCCGGCCCCGGCGGACGTCGAAGCGATCAAGACCGTGGATGCCGACGGTAACCCCGTTGGCGAGCGTAAGTCGTCCGACGACGAGCCGTTTGCGGCGCTCGCATTCAAGGTCATCAACGACAACTACGGCGCTCTGACCTTCGTACGTGTTTACTCGGGCGTTCTCACCCGCGGCATGTCGGTACAGAACACCACCCGTGGCAAGCGCGAGAAGATCGGTCGCATGGTCGAGATGTTCGCCAAGGAAGCCAATCCGATCGAGGAGGCGCGCGCAGGTGACATCATCGCGCTCGTATCTCTGGCCGAGACCGACACTGGCGACACCCTGTGCGATTCCAACCACCCTGTAGTGTTGGAGCGTATGCGCTTCCCCGACCCCGTCATCAGCGTGTCGGTGAAGCCGAAAGTCAAAGCGGAGCTGGAGAAGTTCAACAACGCGCTGGGCAAGATGGTCCGCGCAGATCCCTCGCTGCATCTGGAGACCGATCGCGAGACGGGGCAGACCATTCTGCGCGGCATGGGCGAGTTGCACCTCGAGGTAACCCTCGATCGCATGCGCACCGAGTTCGGCGTGGAGGGCACCATGGGCGAGCCCCAGGTGGCCTATCGCGAGACCATCACGAGGAAGGTCAACGAACAGTACATTCACAAGAAGCAGACCGGCGGTTCAGGCCAGTTCGCCGAAGTGTGGATCACCTTCGAGCCGCTCGAGCGCGGTAAGGGCTTCGAGTTTGTCGACGAGACGGTCGGTGGCTCCGTGCCGCGCGAATACGTTCCCTCGGTCGAGAAGGGACTCAAGGTGCAGAAGGAAGATGGTGTGCTCGCCCATTACCCGACGGTGGACTTCAAAGCCACCCTTACGGATGGCAGCTACCACGACGTCGACTCGAACGCCTTGACCTTCGAGATCGCGGCCAAGGCTGCCTTCCGCGAAGGAATTCGCAAGGCCGCCCCGATCCTGCTCGAGCCTGTCATGAAGGTCGAGACGGTCACACCGGGCGACTACCTCGGCGATGTGATCGGCGACATCAACCGTCGTCGCGGCATGATCCAGGAGCAGCTCGAGCGCGGAACCAACATCGCCGTGGTGGCCACCGTGCCGCTGTCGGAGATGTTTGGTTACATCGGCCAGCTGCGGGGTATGACGAGCGGCCGCGCCTCGTTCACCATGGAGTTCTCGCACTACGATCCGGTGCCGAAGAACGTCTCGGACGAGGTCATCGCCGAAGTGGCCAAGCAGAAGGCCGCGGCTAACGCGTAGTAGCATTGTGGGCGAGCCCTGCGGGGCTCGCCCACAGATCACGCTCCTTCAGTGAGCGTGATGGGTACTTTCGAACAACCGGCAATAGATGCAGTGGGCGTCGCTCCTCTCGAGCAGGACGTGCCTGATCCAGGGTTGCTCAGCCCTTGCCGCAGCATGCTCCCACCCCTGGTTTCCCAGGTCGCGATGGGCCACTTCCGCCGGACTTCCCGACTCGATGATTTTCGCGGCCCGGCTGGTCTCAACAGGGCCCCGCGGATGGACCGTAACCGTCGCCGCACCGCCGTCGATCCGCTCGGCCAGGCTCTCGGCATACTCGCGGTCGGCGTCAGCTTTGAACAGGGTGCGGAAGTACTGTGCGAACTTACTGCGGGACGCCTCTACCGGAACGTAGGCGGCGCGCCCGGGCTCGCATGCAGCGGTCAGCTCGACGCGATCTGTTGGAAACCCATCGCGTACGAGCTCCAGCCTGACGCGATCGGCAGCCTCGTAATTGTTGAACACGGCGAGTAGGACAGCGCTCATGTCTTCCTCCTACGTTCCTTACGATCCAACGCCTGCGATCCCAGTCTACGCCCGGCGAGGCAGAACACAACTTCGGAGGACGCGGTGCCTTTCCCGGTACTACAGGGTCAAGGCACCGCCCAAGCTTCAGCGGCGGGCTTCAGATCCGCACACGGCCCATGCTGTCGAAAAGCCGGCAGTAGATGCAGTGAACCTCGCTCTTCTCGAGCCAGACGTGCCTGATCCAGGGTTGCTCGGCGCGAGCTGCGGCAAATCCCCACCAGCGGTTGCGCAGGTTACGATGGACCACCTCCGCCGGACTACCCGATTCGATGATCTTCGTAGCCCTGGTGGTCTCGATGGCCCCACGCGGGTGCACCGTAATGGTTGCGGCTGTGCCGGCATGGAGCCGCTCGGCCAGGGTCTCCGCGTACTGACGGTCGGAGTCAGCTTTTAACAGGATGCGGAAGTACTGTACGAACTTGCCGCGGAGCTCCTCTGCAGGAAAGCAGGCCGCGCGCCCGGGCTCACATGCGGCGGTCAGCTCGACCCGATCTGTTGGGAACCCATCCCGTACGAGCTCCAGCCTCACACCCTGGGCATTCTCATATTCGTTGAATACGGCGAGCAGGACAGCGCTCATGTATCCCTCCTACGGTCCTTGTAGATACGACGCCTGAAATTCCAGTCTACGCCCTGAGACGTCGAACACAACTTCCGGAAACGCGTTAATATTCTTGAGCAGGGCTGTAGCAAGACTTCTGTCTGAAGGTGATCTAGTGCCAAAGATCCACGCAGCTGGTTGGTCCGCCGTAATGTGCCTGCTCGCCATCGCCCCCTTCGCGTGCTTCGCGCAGGAGGAGTACGGGACGAACATCTCGGCCCGCGATAAAAAGAACGCCGCGGACGCTGCCGAATGGAACAAGAACCCGGCTCCAAAGGACCCCCGCGACTTCTCCGGTGTCTGGTGGACGCGAGGTTATGACAGGACCTTCAGGCCGGTCACCGATCCGCCCTTGTCACCTGTGGCCGCCGTCAAACTCCTGCCCCTGACCGCGTCCGAAGCCGCCAACCGCCAGCATCATCTCGACATGGAGAAGGCGGGCACCCCGATCGCCGATGCGCCCACGCAGTGTTTTCCGCATGGAATACCGCGGCTCATCGCTTCGCCCTACCCGATTCAATATGTCTACTCACCGGGGCTGATCACCATCCTCCACGAGACCGCACACAACGTCCGCTACATCCACATGGACGGCAAACCGGCTCCCCCAAACACTCCGCGGACGTTTCTCGGTTATTCGGTGGGTCACTGGGAGGGCAACACCCTCGTCATCTTCACCGACCACTTCAACGATCGCACGCAGATCGACGAGGAAGCGCTATCGCACGGGTTGAAGCTGACTGTCACGGAGCACATCACGAAGTTCACCAACAAGTGGGGTGGCGTCGAGCTGCGCAACCGGTTCACGATCGACGACCCGGATCACTTCACGCACCCATGGACGGCGGAGCGCACGTTCCCGTGGCGCGGCGACATTCGGATCGCCGAATACTCCTGTGAGGAAAACAACCGCAACGCCCCGAAAGACGGCATAACGGTGGCCAAATGACGTTCCTGATGGCAGCTATCGTTGCGATCGCCGGGCCACTGTTCGAGCAGCCGCCGGCGGACCTCCCCAACCTGACAGGCAAGTGGGCGATGACCCGGCGCATCACTCACCTCCTCACGAGCGATGGTAAAGAGCCGCCGCTCAATGCCGCCGGCAAAGCCGAGTATGAGAAGCGCCAGGCGGCATTACGCGCCGGAGACAAGAGCGTCGACCCGATCAACGCGTGCCTGATGCACGGCACGCCGCGGCTGCTGTACGCGCCCTATCCCTTCCTCATCCTGCAGACCACGCGCAGCGTGAATTTCGTTCACGAAGTGAACCATACATTCCGGATCATCTACTGGGACGAAAAGTTGCCGGAGGATCCCGATCCGGACTACCTGGGCTATTCCATCGCCCGCTTCGAAGGGCGAACCCTGGTGATCGACACCATCGGGCTCAATGACAAGACCTGGCTCGATTATTCAGGCCTGCCGCACGGGGAGAAGCTGAAGGTCGAAGAGCGCTATAGCTTGACGGACCCCAACACCATCAAGGGCTCGGTCACCCTCACCGACCCCGACTACTACACCGCTGCGTGGACCACCAACTTCACCCTCCACAGGCAACCGGGGATGGAGATCAAGGAAAACGTCTGTACGGACACCCACAGGATGTGACGCCCGCCGCATGAACAGGAGGCGGGGTGCTGCTTGACACCCCTACCCCTGCGGTTCATAACAGCCGGGCGTGAGAACAGGTCGATTACGAGGGGAGCTGTCGACCCGTGAAATTGAAGCTGATCCTGATCACCGCGTTCCTGAGCGCCCTGGCGGGCGGTAGCGCCATCGCCCATCACTCATTTGCAACCTTCGATCAGACGAAGGAAACGACCCTGGTGGGGACGATCAAGGAAGTCCAATGGACCAACCCGCACATCTGGGTGCAGGTGCTGGTCAAGAATCCCGCAGGTGAGGTCGTGGAGTGGTCCATCGAAGGCGGCAGCCCCAATGGATTGAGCCGGCAGGGTTGGAAACGCACCTCCTTGAACGCCGGTGATCCCGTCGAGATGGTCATTCATCCGCTCAAAGACGGCTCCAACGGCGGCAGCCTGGTCCGTGTCTCCGTGAACGGCAAGCTCATCGGAGCGCCCCGTCCTCCTCCGCCCGAGGGAGCGGAAGGGAAAACTTAGTAGCCTGTCTGACAGGCTCCTAGACGCCCTGGAGTCTGCCCGTGCTGTCGCCGAACTGATCGGCGCGCACGTCGAACATGTCCAGGATGCTGAGCAGCAGATTCCCCGTCGGCACCGTGCGGCTCGCGTAAGCGAGATGGCGGTCTCCCTTGAGCTTTCCGCCCGCACCGCCAACCATGATGTGCGGCACGTCATAATGCAGATGCTGGTTCGAGTTGCCCATGTTGGAGCCATACAGCACGAGCGCGCGATCCAGTAACGTCCCGTCCCCTTCTTTCGTTTCGGCCAGCTTCTTGACGAGATATCCGAGCATCTGGACGTGGTAGCGATTGAGCTGCGCGAACCGCTTGATCTGGCCAGGGTCCTCCGCGTGGTGTGAGCCGCCGTGAAAACTGATGGTAGTGCCACTCTCCGGGTACACGCGACCGGTGAGGTCTCGTGCATACAACACTGTGGCAACGCGGGTGATGTCTGCCTGAAAGGCCAGTGTCAGCAGATCGAACTGAATCTGAATGTGCTCGTGGAACGACTCGGGCACACCGTAGGGGACGGCCATGTTGGGCACGTCCTGTGAGGCCTTCGCCGCGATGGTGAGACGTCGCTCAATCTCACGAACATCGTCGGTGTATTGCTCCAGTCGCACGCGGTCGGTGTGCGACACCTGCGGCATGAGGTCGTTCAAGCTGGAGGTCACCGAGTCGAGAATGCTGGTCTCACGCTCGCGACGCTCACGCCGCAACTCCGGGGAGCTCCCATCGCCGAACATCCGCTCGAACACAACCTGTGGATTGATTTCCATCGGCAGAGGCCGCGTGGGCGACTGCCAGGAAATCGTGTTGGTGTAGACGCAGCTATAACCCTCGCCGCAGTTCGTCGAGTTGGCACCTGGATCCTCCAGGCCGAGCTGCAGGGAAGGCAGCAAGGTATTGCGGCCGATCTGTGCCGCAATGACCTGGTCGATGGAGGTTCCGACCTGGATGTCGGCGCCTGTTGTCTTGCGCGGCTTCACGCCCGTGAGATAGGCCGCTGCCACGAAATGGTCCGCGCCCGTCACGCCGGGCGGGTTCTCCGACGACTGCGACCACATGCCGCTGGTCAGAACCACGTGTTTGCGGAAAGGCTCGAGCGGCTCGTACACGTAGGGGAACTTGAAGCCCGGTGCGCTCGATTCCGGAATCCAGTACCCCGGAGCTACGCCGTGGGGCACGAACGCACCAACAAAACGTGTGGGAAGCACCTGCTGCGCATAGGCGCGACCGCCGATGGCCGGGAGCATGGATTCCAGAAACGGCAATGCCATTGTCGTACCAAGTCCCCGCAGGAAAGTACGTCTCGGCAACTTGCGGTTCGTCAGAAATACCATCCTCAACCTCCTCCTGCTCCCGCCTGTGCCGGCGGCACAGCGGCAGTTCCGGTCTTGGCCGGCACCGGATCGGCGTCGGGGGCCACGTTCATACTGAAGTTGTCACTGAGCACCACGGCGGTGACCAGCGACTCGAGCCGATAGCCATCCGGCGCGGCGCTCTGCATGACTTTGCGCACCTCGGGCATATCGGCGTAATCCATGCCACGCCCCAGTGCGTAGGTCATCAGATTTTCGGTCACATTGCGCAGGTACTGGTCCTGGTGTTTCAACAGGAAGGTCCGCACACCTGCCGGTCCATCGACAGCAGTGCCGTCATACATCTGACTGCGTGCATCGATCGGACTACCCCGATCCTGCGCACGCAGATGCCCGATGGCGTCGAAAGGCTCGAGGGCAAAGCCGATCGGATCCATCATCTTGTGGCAGCCGGCGCAGGCCGGGTTGCGGCGATGCTCTTCCATCTGCTCACGCATCGTGGGGATGTGCGTATTGCCGGCAACATCCTCCTTCTTCACGGGCAGCGCAGGCACATTCGCCGGCGGATCCGGAGCGGGCACGCCAATCACGTTGCGCAAAACCCAGTTGCCGCGGATCACCGGCGACGTCCGGCCCGGTTGTGACGAGATGGTCAGCACCGCGCCCTTGCCCAACAGACCCCAACGTGCGCTCTGGCTCTCACCGAGCTCGATGCGCCGGAAGTAGCTGCCCTTGACTCCCGGGATACCGTAGAAATCCGCCAGCCGCTCGTTCACGAACGTGTAGTCCGCCGTGAGGAGATCGAGAACGCTGCGATTCTCATCGAGCAGGCTCTGGAACAACAACTCCACCTCGCGGCGGAAAGCCTGGCGCAGGTTGTCATCGAAGTCCGGGAACTGGTC
>Ga0070684_100002640_pt1 | contig 13238 bp, 10 predicted proteins | sample KBSC723LmetaG_FD_65653 | JGI IMG/M metagenome (GOLD analysis project Ga0070684, IMG submission 65653) | Corn rhizosphere microbial communities from Kellogg Biological Station, Michigan, USA - KBS C7.2-3L metaG | ecosystem: Host-associated > Plants > Roots > Rhizosphere ...
AATTCGGCAGCAAACAGCATTTTTCCCCAAATTGCGAGAATGCCGCCGTAAGGTCCTCCGCTGGAACGTCGGGAGAACTGTCCCCAGGCTCAGCCTCGCACTTCAAACTGCAACTCCAAACCGCAGTGGTGTTCCTCCGCAACAAGGCCAATGCAACCGAAGTCCCACCCGACGCGGTTCTCGTCACGAGATCTTGACGGAGAAGGATCTGCCCCATTTTGGGGATTTGATCTTCTCGATTCCGGGGTATGCTTAGGGCATTCCCTGATAGAAGATCGTCCCCGGCCCGCGAGCCGATGAAGCGTCCCATGGTTTCCGAACTGAAGCGTTTGCTGTTCCCGTTCCGGCGGGGTTTTGCTCTCTATATCTTCTTCACCCTCGTTCGGCAGGCCCTCGTGGTCGGCGGCGGATACGGCCTTGTGCTGCTCATCCGCAGCTACGAACATCATCCCGCACAATCCGTTCTGATCGCGCTGGCGGTGCTGCTGGGCTACAAGCTGCTGCTCGACTCGCTGGACCAGGCGATGGGCTGGAAGTTCGCCAAGAACGTCAGCTATCCCATGTTCCGGCAGTTGAGCGTGAGCGTGTTCGCCAAGCTGCTGAGCCTCGATCAGGGCTGGCACCAGGGGGGATCGAGCGGCGCGCGCCGCGGCGAGATCACCAACGGGCTGAGCAAGTTCGCGCAGACCAGCGACAGCCTGGCGCGCGAGGTCTTCCCCCTGCTGGCCACGGCGATCATGAGCCTGGTGCTCTTGCGCAGCTACGTGCACTGGCCATTCTGGGCGGTGGTGCTGCCGGGCGCGTCAATCCTGTTCTTCTCGCTTTCGTATCAGGAGAACAAGCGCTGCGTACGCTACCGCGAGGCGCGCTACAAGCGCTATGCGTCGGACTACTCGCTGAGCATCGAGTGCATGGAGATGCACGCCGACGTGGTGCGCTACAACCAGGAACAGCGCATGGAGGAGGACTACCGGCGCATTCACCACGAGATCGAAGCCAACGGGCTCGAGGAGATGAAACTCCAAACCTGGTTCGGGCTCTCGAAGGGCGTGGTGATCCTGGCGATGCAGGTCTACCTGCTCGCCGGGTGGATCGGCATGCTGACGGCGAAGCGGCTCGACGGCGCGATGCTGGTGTACCTCTACATGCTGGCGGACCAGCTCTGCAGTTCCCTGTGGGGCTATGCGGGCATGTGGGGGCGGCTGAGCGAGGCCTGGGAGCCGATCAAGCTGTTCCTGAAAATCAGCTCGGCAAAGCCTGCCGTGGCTGACGTGGCGGGAGCGCCGGTGGCAATTCCGGAGCGGGTGACGCTCGAGTTTCGCGACGTGGAGTTCAGCTATCGACCGGAAGAGCCGGTGCTGGACAAGGTGAGCCTGCGCGTCGAAGGCGGCCGCAAGGTGGGATTTGTGGGACGAACGGGCTGCGGCAAATCGACGCTGCTCAAGCTGGTGGACCGGCTCTATGACGCGCACGGCGGCCACGTGTACGTGGGCGGAGTGGATGTGAAGCATTGGCCATTGAAGCAGTTGCAGCGTGTATGCACGTGCCTGTCGCAGAACGGGGGCGTGTTCTTCTCTGAGGCCACGCTGCTCGATACGATTCGCTTTGCCAAGCCGGACGCTTCTTTCGCCGACGTGATGCGGGTGGCGAAGCTGGCGTGCATTCACGACGAGATCATGGGCCTGCAGGACGGCTACCAGACGCGAGCCGGCGAGCATGGCAAGAACCTCTCGGGTGGGCAGCGGCAGAGGGTCGCGCTGGCGCAGGCCTTGCTGAGCCTGGACCACCCCGAGAAGCGCGTGGTGCTGCTCGACGAGTGCACCAGCAACCTGGACGCGGAGACCGAGGCGGTGGTGCTGAATAACATCTGGCCGCTGCTCGAAGGCAAGACGGTGATCGTGGTGACGCACCGGCTGTCTGCGATCGATGGGCTGGTGGATGAGGTGATCGCGTTCCGGCAGGGACGCGTGGCTTCGCAGAGCGCGGGCGAGAACGTCGGCGCGTTTGCCGATTCGCTGTACGCGTAGACGCCGCCCTGGTTGGCGTCCCGATGGTCCGGTACTTGACTTTGGCCGTGTGCGATCATAACGTTGCATTTAGTGGTGAAGGAGTTCACCCCTAACCGCTGTCCTTCCAATAGGCCGGACAGATGATGACTCCTGACAGGGAATCCTGTTGCGGAGTCATGTCCCGGCGGCTTCCCTGAGCAAAACTGGCAGAAATCCTGATCCGTGGGAAATCCCTGGATTCTCTCAGCTTTGCGGGTGCGATACGCGCTGATAGCAAGCAAGAAAAGCGTGACGAAGAGGAGGCGGAATTTTGCAGAAATACTTGCTCGTCGGGTTGGGAGGCGCTCTGGGAACCGTGGCCCGCTACTGGGTTGGCTCGGCGGTTGCCCATCGCATGGGCGCCCGATTCCCGCTTGGAACATTTGTCATCAACATGAGCGCCTGCGTGCTCCTCGGGTTCTCAATCACCTACCTTGGCAGGCGCTCCGATCTGAGCGCGGCCTGGCGCTTCCTGATTCCGACGGGATTCGTGGGCGCCTACAGCACGTTTTCGACCTTTGAGTGGGAGACGCTTTCGTCGCTTCGCGCAGGCGCCATGTCTCTTGCCGCGCTTTATTCGATCGGCAGCCTGGTGTTAGGGCTTGCGGCCGCGTGGGGCGGGGCATTGCTGGCAGAGGTGATCTCGTGATGAGGATAAGGAGCCTGGAAATTGGATTTGGAGCTGCGCGATCGGCCCGATGGTGAGGCAATTTTCCCGGCAACCGTAAAGGCCACTACAGGAGCCTCAGTGCAGGCCTGACATCACCAGCATGCGCGGCTCGGTCATCTCCTGAATCGCCGACCGGATGCCTTCGCGGCCCAATCCGGAATCCTTGACGCCTCCATACGGCATGGGGTCGAGCCGCCACGTGGGCGTCTCGCCCACAATAACGCTGCCCACCTCGAGCTCGCGAAACGCAGTCAGGATACGCCCCGCATCGCGCGTCAGCAGGCCTGCCTGGAGTCCGAATCGCGAGTGATTCGCCTCCGCCAGCGCCTCTTCGAAATCGTCGTAAGGCTCCACCACCACCACGGGCCCGAAGACCTCTTCGTCGCGCACCTTCATGCCGTGCCGCGTGGCGGTCAGCACGGTCGGCGTTACGAACGAGCCGTTGCGTTCTCCGCCGGCCACCAGCTTTGCTCCGCCTTCCACAGCTTCCTTGATCCACGCCTCCACGCGCTCCGCCTCGGCCGGGCGAATCAGCGGGCCCACCTCGGTCGCCTCATCCTGGGGATTGCCGGAAACCATCTTCTTGGCGCAATCCACCAGCTTCCACAAAAACGACTGGAAGATATTGCGGTCGACGAACACGCGCTGCACGCTTATGCACGATTGGCCCGCATGCCCGAATGCTCCGCGTGCCGTGCGCAAGGCCGCATCGTCCAGATCGGGCCAGTCGGAGTGGACAATCATCGCGGCATTCGATCCCAGTTCGAGCAGCACGCGCTTGCGGCCCGAACGCGCCTTCAACTCCCAACCCACGGGAGACGAGCCGGTGAAGGAGATCAGCTTGATGCGGTCTTCTTTCTCCGCAAGCCAGGCTGTGTCGGCATTCGACAGCGGCATGACGGCGAGCGCTTCCTCAGGCCAGCCCGCCTTGAGAACAATCTCGCCCAGGGCCAGGGCCGTGAACGGCGTTTGCGGCGCCGGCTTCAAGATCACGGGACATCCCGCAGCCAGCGCGGGCGCTACCTTGTGCGCCGCCAGGTTCAGCGGAAAATTGCTCGGCGTAATGGCGAGCACCGGCCCCACCGGGAAACGCTGCACCAGCCCCCAGCGGCCTTCGTTGCCCTCGGTCAGATCAAGCGGGATGGTCTCGCCGCCCAGGCGCGAGGTCTCTTCCGCCGCGGTTCTGAAGGTAAGGATTGCGCGGTCCACTTCACCGCGCGCCATGCGCACCGGCTTGCCGGCCTCTGCCACAATGAGCTGGGCGAACCGCTCCTTCTGATCGATGAGGGACGCGGTGATATCTTCGAGGATTTCTTTGCGTTTCCACCGCGGCAGCGCGCGCGTGCGGCGAATCGATGCCACGGCGTGGTTCACTGCCTGGCGCGCATCGGCGCGCGTGGCCTGCGTGACCTTGCCCACCAGTCCCTGGTCCCACGGCGAGCGCACCTCAAGCACTTCGCCCTCGTTCCATTCCTTCCCGCACAGCAGGAATCCCGTCGGCGCTCCCGGACGCATCTTCATGTGGTTCTGCTCCTGGTCTATGGCTACGTTCTTGATGGTACAAGCCGATGCCGCACCGGGTCAGCGCCGGACTCGTTCCGGACTTGCTCCGGGCTCCATCGGGGGCGCGACGGGCAGGGCGCGGTTCCCAAACGGGAACGGTAAACTGATTCCCAATGATCAACGACGGCCGCAGCCGCAAACTTCCCTTCGACGCCGATGAAGCCCTGGCGCATCTTCGCGCGCGCGATGCCAAGCTGGGCGCGCTGATCGACCGCGTGGGCCCATTCGGCCTGAGGCTCGACCGGTCGCCCTCGCCGTTCGAATCGCTGCTTGAGTCCATCCTCTATCAGCAACTGCACGGCAAGGCCGCCGCCACCATTCACCGCCGCGTGCGCGAGTATTTCCATGGCGATCCTCCGCCGCAGGCGCTCATCGACACCCCCGACGAAATCCTGCGCGCCGCCGGTGTCTCCGGCAACAAGATCAAAGCCATGAAGGACCTCGCCACCAAGACGCTTGACGGAACGGTGCCCTCGCATGCGGCGATCAAGAAAATGTCGGACGCCGACATCGTGGAGCGCCTCACCGAAGTGCGCGGGATCGGGCCGTGGACGGTCGAGATGCTGCTCATCTTTCGCATGGGCCGACCGGACGTGCTGCCGGTGACGGACTACGGCGTTCGCAAGGGCTATGCGCTCACGTTCATGAAGGTGCCGAAGACGCGCGCGCTTGCCGCCGAGGACCTGCCCAAGCCCGATGTGGTGTTCAAGCGTGGTGAGCGCTGGCGTCCGTTCCGCTCGGTCGCAAGCTGGTATCTGTGGCGCGCCTGCGACCTGGCTAAAGACAGCCCGCCGAGCGGCAGGGCCTAGAATAGGGAGATTGCCACGGCGCATGGGGTCCACGGCTCCGGCGCAATGAGACGCTCGATGCCAGCACTGCGCCGCTACATCTGCATTCACGGCCACTTCTACCAGCCGCCCCGCGAAAATCCATGGCTTGAGGCCGTGGAGACGCAGGATTCCGCCGCTCCCTACCACGACTGGAACGAGCGCATCTGCGCGGAGTGCTACGCCACCAACGGCGCCGCCCGCATCGTCAACAACAAGAACCAGATCACGCGCATCGTGAACAACTACTCGCGCATCAGTTTCAACTTCGGCCCCACTCTTCTGAGCTGGGTGCGTGACAACGCGCCACGCACCTATCGCATGATTCTCGACGGCGAAAAACGCAGCCGCAAGAATTTCAAGGGGCACAGCTCGGCCATGGCGCAGGGCTATAACCACATCATCATGCCGCTGGCGAACCGGCGCGACCGCATTACGCAGATCCGCTGGGGTATTGCCGACTACCAGTTTCACTATGGCCTTCCTCCTGAGGGCATGTGGCTCGCCGAAACGGCTGCCGACACCGAAACGCTTGAATTGCTGGCCACGCACGGCATCAAGTTCACGGTGCTCGCCCCGCACCAGTGCAAACGCGTCCGCCTCATAGGCCAGCCGGATGCCGCCTGGGTCGATACTGCGAACGCAACAGTCGACACCAGCCGCGCCTACCGCATGCGCTTCCCGTCCGGTGTCTCGCTCGCCGTGTTTTTCTATGACGGCCCGCGGTCGCGCGCGATCGCGTTTGAAGGCCTGCTGAATTCCGGCGAGAATTTCGCCGCGCGCCTCAAGGGTGGATTCACAGACACGCCCGACGCGCAGCTCGTCCACGTGGCCACTGACGGCGAGAGCTACGGGCATCACCATCGTCACGGCGAAATGGCGCTGGCCTACGCCTTGCGTGTGCTGGAACAGGACAAGACGATCCGCCTCACCAATTACGGCAGCTTCCTCGCGCAGTTCCCGCCACAGTATGAGTGCGAAATTGCGGACAACACATCGTGGAGCTGCGCTCACGGCGTGGAGCGCTGGCGATCGCACTGCGGCTGCAATGGCGGCAAGGCGGGCTGGACCCAGGAGTGGCGCGCGCCTCTGCGCCTCGGACTCGATGAGCTGCGCGATGCGTTGATCCCCCTGACCGAGCGGGAAGGCAGCAAGCTCTTCCGCAACGTGTGGGCCGCGCGCGATGCGTACATCGACGTCATCCTCGACCACAGCGAGGAAAGCATCGAGCAGTTTTTGCGCGACCATTGCCATCAGCGCCTCAAGCCCGACGAACGCGTCTGCGCTCTTGAGCTGATGGAGATGCAGCGTCACGCGCAGCTCATGTACACGAGCTGTGGCTGGTTTTTCGACGACATTTCCGGCATTGAGACGGTGCAGATCATCGCTTACGCGGCGCGTGTGCTGCAACTCGCGCAGCGCCTGTTCGGGAGCGATGCCGCCGCACTTGAAGCGGCCTTCCTCGTTCACCTGGCGCAGGCGCAGTCGAACGATCCCGTGGCGGCTGACGGAGCGCAACTCTACTCAAGCAAGATTCAGGGTCTTGAAGTCGGCTTGGAACAGGTGGCCGCACATTACGCCATCAGTTCCATCTTTTCTTCGTTCGCGGAAGAGACAGAGCTCTACTGCTACAGGGTGCGCCGGCTTTCCTACGAGGTTCATTCCTCCGGCCGCGGCAAGCTCGCGGTGGGGCACGCGCGCATCACCAGCAATATCACCGAAGAGCAAAGTTGCTTCAGCTTCGCGGTCCTCCATTTCGGCGACCAGAACATCACCGCAGCCGTCAAGCCGTACGGCGACGACGAGGCCGCGGCGTTCCAGGCATTCCGCACAGAGGCGGCTTCGCAGGTGCTGCGTGCCGATTTCCCCGACGTGATCCGCCTGCTCGATCGCTATTACGGCCATGTCGACTACACGCTTACGTCGCTCTTTACGGATGACCAGCGCCGTATCGTCCGCGTCATCCTCAACTCAACGCTGTGGGATATCGAGAAGTCCCTCACGACTATCTACGAGGACCACGCAAGCCTGCTCCACTATCTTTCCCACGCCAACCTGCCCAAGCCGGCCGCCCTCAGCCTGGCTGCCGGGTTTGCCATCAACGCCGGGCTGCGCCGGGCTTTGGAAGGCGATCCTATCGACCAGCCGCTGCTGCGCTCGTATCTGACCCTCGCCGCTGCCGATCAGGTCCCGCTTGAAACTTCGACCCTGACTTATATTGCAGACCAGCGCATGAAGCTCGCCATGGTCGAACTGCAAATGTCGTCGGGTTCGCTGGAGATGCTGGACCGCGCCCTCACCCTTGCGCGCATTCTCGCCGAGCTTCCCTTCGAGCTAAACCTGTGGCAGGCGCAGAATATTTGGTACGAGGTACTGCGCACTTCCACCTACGGGCTCACCTCGCTCGCGCCGGAAGAGCGGCCCACCTGGGACAAAAGCTTCGGCGAGCTCGGATCGCTGCTGTCAATCGATACCAAGGCCATCAGCGTGCTCGACCTGACCGTCGCCACCACCGGCGACTGAGTCACCAAACACTTTGATCCTGAGTTCGCGTGGACGCGGCGCAGCCGCCCCATTCGGAGTACCATGGGTGCGGCAATCCCATGCGATCGCGAATCTTGCTCTGCGTGTTCCTGGCGGGGTGCTTTGGCCTGCTCCGCGCCCAGCAGTTCTCCGCGTCCACTGGTCCCAGATGGGTGCTGCCCCTCGAAGGCCTGTGGCGATTCCACGCGGGCGACAATCCCGCCTGGGCACAACACGTATTCGACGATTCCGGATGGTCCCTGCTGCGTTCCGACCGCGACTGGTCTACCCAGGGCTACAACCGATACAGCGGAATGGGCTGGTATCGCTTCCATGTGAGTGTTCCCGCGCAATCCGGTCCCGTCTCCATCCTGCTGCCGCATGTCTTCACCAGCTACCAGGTCTACGCAAACGGCGATCTGGTGTCGACATTCGGCAAAATGCCTCCGGATCCGCGCGCCTACTCTACCCATGCCGTGCGCCTCTACAGGCTGCCACCGTCTGCACTCCGCTCGCGCGATCTCACCATCGCAATTCGCGTTTGGCAGTGGCCTGCCTGGTCGCGCTACTTCGGCGGCGGCCCTTCCGCGCCCGGCGCGCTCATCGGCGATTCCGATTCCGTGGCGCGCGAATACCAGCAGTCCGTCGATGCCCTGCACTGGGAAGATTCCGGCGTGTTGCTCATCGCACTTCTCCAGACCATGGGCGCGCTGGTGGCCTTCAGCCTCTTCCTGTTACGGCGCTCGGAGCGCGAATACCTGTGGTTCGCCGCCATTCTCGCCTGCTCGGCCGCCGCCGGCTGGATCTGGTACTCCTACCGATTCCAGGTGTGGCCGGTGTGGCTCGCCAACCAGTTGCGTGATCTTCTTATCGTGTCCGGCATCAGCCTCGCGCAGTTCGGCTTCTTTTCGCAGCTTTTCAAGCCACGCCGCACGCCCGTGTACTGGCTCGTTCTCGCCTGTGTTCTTCTGCCGTTGTGCACCGGCATGATCGACAGCGGAAATCTCATCGGCGTTCTGCCCTGGAACCTGGGGACCTCGCTGCTGATCCTGCCGCTGCATCTTTGGATTTTGTCGCTGCTGGCCGTGCGCGCGTGGCAGAACTACCTCGACGCTCGCGTTCTCCTCGTCCCCGTTTTCCTGCAGAGCCTCGCCACCGTGCTGCAGCGACTGGCGGTCGTCACCTTCGTGCTCGACTGGCAACATCGCTGGGGATTCCAGGTGGCATTGCTTGAGCGCCCCTTTCCGCTCACGCTCACCCAGGCCGGCGACCTGCTCTTCCTTGCCGCGGTCCTCGTCATCCTCGTTCGCCGTTTCACGCGCTCGCGCACAGAAGAAGAACGCTACGCCAGCGAGTTCGCCTCCGCGCGCTCCGTGCAACAGTACATGATTCCCATGCAGCTTCCCCACACGCCGGGCCTCGCTGTCTGCTGCGAGTACCGCCCGGCGCTGGAGGTGGGCGGCGACTTCTTCCAGGTCATCCCGGAGGCCGCGGACGGGGCCACGCTGGTGGTCGTGGGCGATGTCGAGGGAAAGGGCCTGCACGCCGGCATGCTGGCTGCGCTGTTGGTCGGTGCGGTGCGCACCGCGGCCGAGTTCACCACTGACCCGGCGCGCATCCTCGAGGTACTGAACGATTCCCTGCAGAACCGCGGTCACGCAACGTGCCTTGTACTTTGTATTGCGGTCGACGGATCGGTCACCGCAGCCAATGCCGGCCATCTGCCGCCGTACCTCAATGGAAATGAAGTTCCGATGGAAGGTGCGCTGCCGCTGGGAGCCATGCCCGATGCGCATTTTCCACTCATCCACTGGGGCATGGCTGCGGGGGACAGGCTGTTGCTCATGACCGATGGCGTGGTCGAAGCGCAGGACGCGGAAGGCCATCTGTTTGGATTCGAGCGCGCCGAAGACCTTGCCCGGCATTGCGCCACCGCTGCTTCTCTGGCCGACCTGGCGCAGAGATTCGGCCAAACCGATGACATCACCGTGCTCTCGCTTGAATCACAGGTCGATGTCGGGGAACCTGAGCGCGCACTTGCCCAGCCTGCGGCCGTCTAGCTGCGCCAGTGAAGCTCTACGGGCCCATCCATCGGGTGGCGGCCTGAGCCGTCAAGCCGCGCCTGCTTGAGCGCGAAGTACCACTTCGCCGGCTTGTCGGCGTCGTCAATCAGCATCAGGCTGGGGTTATGCCGCAGCCCCTCGGCCTGCTGGATCATCGTCACCTGATCCTGTCGCACGAATCTCCCGCCGAAAAACTTCGCTAGCGGCGTCACCAGCGGCACATGGTAAAAGACGTTCCACGCGGCCACCACATCGATGCGGCACGTCGCGCTGGTCACTGGGGTTACCGTGGTCAGCGAGCTGAACCACTTATCTCCGCAGCGAATCGTCTCGGTGCGGCGGTTGGGAAGCACGAAGTCGATGGTCGTCTCCACCGGCTGCCCGTAGACGCCAAGAAGCTTGTAGGGCGCAGAGTTGCCGCTCGGCGCATGCGCGCTCATGCGGAAGCCCTCCGGGATCGGCTCGAACTTCTTGGTCTTTTCGCGGATGCTGGCCCGCGAACGCCACCACCATGCCTGGTGGACGAACGGCCCGTGCGCCGGGTCCATCAGCCCGATGATGCCGTGATCCACGTTGCACGGCAGGTCTGCGGTCAGGTGCGCCGTGCGATAGCGCGGGCCAAACTTCTCCACCTCCGGAACTGGCCTCTCCGCCGTCCCCGCTTTTTTCCCTGATCCCGGGCCCGGCAGGTAGACCCAGGCGTACCCGTCGCGCTCCTCGCAGAGAAATGCCGTGGCGTAAATGCGCGTGGCATCCAGACGATCGTGGCTCGACAGGGAGGGAATCAACTCGCACTGCCCGCTGCACGGCTCGAATTCCCAGCCGTGATAGCGGCAGGTTACGCGCTCGCCGTCGAACCATCCCACACTCAAAGGGATTCCGCGGTGGGGGCAGTTGTCGCGCATGGCGAACACGCGGCCGTCGCTGCGCCGTCCCAGCACCAATGGAATATCCAGCAGCGTCGCCGTGGCCAGCTTGCCTTTGCGCAGCGTGGAAGTCCGCAGCGCTGGATACCAGTCGTCGTAAATCAGCGTGGCCGATGGCCCCTGGATCGCCACACCCGCTTCCGTTGTGGTCACAAACGGCATTTGGGACTCACCATAGCATCCCCACGAGCCAAGGTGCCAACGCGACACGGACTTCAGCGCTGCCATGTCCCGTTGCCGGCAATACCTCGGCCCGCAGGTGCCGTTCTTTCTCTTTGCTTAAAACGTGCGGCCGACGGCGGTGGCGATAAGCCGCAACTCGCTCATGAGCCGGTCAAACTGGTCGGGAAAGAGCGTCTGCGCGGCATCGCTCGCCGCTTTATCCGCGTTCGGATGAACCTCGACGATAATGCCGTCTGCGCCTGCAGCGACGGCAGCACGCGCAAGGGGAGCGACCATGTCGCGGCGGCCGGTGCCGTGCGACGGATCGCCGACAATGGGCAGGTGCGACAGCTTCTTCACCATGGGGATGGCTGAGATATCCATGGTGTTGCGCGTTGAGGTCTCGTAAGTACGGATGCCGCGCTCGCAGAGGATGACGTCGTAGTTGCCGCCGGACAGGATGTATTCGCTGGCCAGCAGCAGTTCCTCGATGGTGGCTGCGATGCCGCGCTTGAGCAGGACCGGCTTGCGCACCAGTCCAAGCTCGCGCAGCAGGTTGAAGTTCTGCATGTTGCGCGCGCCCACCTGCAGCAGGTCGACGTAAGGCAGCATGGGCTCGATCTGCGCAATCTCCATCACCTCGCTGACTACGAGCAATCCGTGCGCTTCCGCGGCATCGCGCATCAGCTCGAGTCCCGGAATTCCCATGCCCTGGAAGGCATACGGCGAGGAACGCGGCTTGAACGCTCCTCCACGCAAAAACGCGCCGCCCGCGCTCTTTACACGGCGCGCCGTTTCGAAGATCTGCTGGCGGTCTTCAACGGAACACGGGCCGCCCATGGCGACGACCTGTTTTCCGCCGACGGTGATGCCGTTGCGGAACTCGATGACCGTACCCTCGGGGCGGAAGCTGCGCCCGGCGAGTTTGTAGGGCGAGCTGATGCGGTGTACGTGCATGACACCAGGCATGATCTCAAATGTACTCAGGTCGAGGCGAGCCGTCTGGCCCACCGCGGCCAGAATCGTCTGCATTTCGCCGGTGGTGCGGTGAACTTCAACGCCTGACTCAATCAGCGCGTTGATCACCGCGTCAATCTGCTCTTCGGTGGCTTTTTCCTGCATGGCGACAATCATTTCGCGTTTCCTGTCTCTGGCGCGTCTGCGCCTGTGCCTTGGCCCTGGGTCTCGCTTGCCCCGGCGGCGCTGTTCGCCGCGCTGAGCTTCGCTGTCTCCTGGGCGTGTCTCTCTGAAGCCAGTTCGTTCCGCTGCAAGGCACGCATGACGTCGATGATGCGCTCGTAGATATGCGTGAGCTCGATGTCGGGCAGAGGGCCCGTATTGGACGCGCGCACGTTGGCGTATACCACCTTCTCGCGGTTGGGCTCGTAAACCGGTAGCGAAGTGGCGGCCTTCAGGTGGCCGACCATTTGCGCCGCGCGAGCCCGCTCGTTGAGCAACTCCACCAACTGGCGGTCGAGAACATCGATGCGTTTCCGCAATTCTTCAAGAGTCATGCGTTCCTCGGATGAGCCTTCAGCCATCAGCCGTCAGCTCTCAGCTAAAGCGATCCAGGCTAGCCCGGCCGTGAGCGCACGCCCTGCTTAAACAAGGCTGATGGCTGACGGCTGTCTTCTTCACCGGGCCGGCGCCGCTTCACTCTGGCGCAGGCCCCTGATAAATCGGGCCACTTCGCCGGGCGCTTTTTCCGGTGTCGATCGCTCAATCAGATCCACGATGGCGCTGCCAATCACCGCCGCATCGGCAAACTCCGCCACGTGGGCCACATGGCCGGCGTTGGAGATGCCGAAGCCTACGGCCACCGGCAGCTTCGTCCATCGCCGGATGCGCGCGACCAGCGCCGACGCTTCTGCCGTCATCGACTGCTGTTTGCCCGTGATGCCGGTGCGTGAAATGGCGTAGACAAATCCGCGAGAGTGAGTGGCAATGGCCTCAAGCCGCGCGTCGAGAGTGGTGGGCGCCGCCAGGAACACCGGTGCAAGCCCAACGCGATCCATTTCGGCCAGGTACTCGGCGGCCTCTTCGACAATCATGTCGATGACGAGCACACCATCGGCGCCGGCGGACTTCGCATCGTCGGCAAAGCGCGCCAGGCCGTAGCGCAGGATGGGGTTCAGATAGGTGAATAGAATCAGCCCCGCCTTGGGGCGAGCCGTGCGGATCTCCCGGGCCACCTGGAGCACATCGCTCAGACGCGTGCCGCGGGACAGCGCTCGCTCGCTGGCGCGCTGAATCACGGGGCCATCGCCCAGCGGATCGCTGAAGGGAACGCCCAGCTCGATCACGTCCGCGCCCGCATCGATGGCTTCGATGGCAATGGCCAGCGTTGCCTCGAGCGAGGGATCGCCGGCCGTGATGTACACGACCAGTCCGGGCTTCTGATGGAACGCGATGGGCATGGAATTCTATGCTCCCTGGATGTGCAGCTCCTGGGCCAG
>Ga0070684_100002641_pt1 | contig 13236 bp, 10 predicted proteins | sample KBSC723LmetaG_FD_65653 | JGI IMG/M metagenome (GOLD analysis project Ga0070684, IMG submission 65653) | Corn rhizosphere microbial communities from Kellogg Biological Station, Michigan, USA - KBS C7.2-3L metaG | ecosystem: Host-associated > Plants > Roots > Rhizosphere ...
ATCAGCGCCTCGTTGACCATGTCCTTGATCGTGGCGCCGGTCGCGTACGGGGTGATGGTGGCGAGCTTGTCGACCTGCTCGGCGGTCAGCTCGTGCGAGACCTTCGCCAGGTACCCCTCGTAGGTACGGATCCGGCCCGCCTTGGACGGGTAGCCGACCCGGTACATGCGGTCGATCCGGCCGGGCCGCAGCAGTGCCTCGTCGAGCGCGGACGGCGCGTTGGTCGCCATCATGACCAGGATGCGGTAGTGCGGGGGCGGCTTCGGCCGCATGCCGAGCATCCGCCTGACCACCCGGTTGATGAACCCGCGCGGCTTCTTCAGGCCGGACAGCTCGGTGAGCAGGGCCTGCAGCGTGCCCATGCCACCGCCGCCCATGCCGCCGTTCATGCCGGCCCCGATGATCTGCTTGTTCCGCCGTGGACCGGGCTCGGCCGGGTCGGTGAGCTGCGTGCTCATCACGTCGCGGGCGATCCGCCACTGACTGTCGGATGACAGGTAGGAGAAACCGTGGCACCCGGCCGCGAACGGTGCGGCACCCACGTTGCCGCCGCCGGGTGCGCCTCCCATAGCGATGCCCCGGTTGCCGAGCGAGTCGGCCTCGTCGAAGAAGACGATCACGCCGCCGTAGCGCAGCGCGAGCTTGCGCAGCTTGCGGAACAGTCCCTTGACCTTCAGCACGCCCACGCCCATGAACATGTTGATGAACGCGCCGGGGTCGACGAACACGTACGGCTTGCCGGTCTCGCCGGCGACCGCCTCGGCCATCAGGGTCTTGCCCGTGCCGGGCGGTCCCCAGAGCAGAAGGCCGCCGGGCACGTAACCGCCGCGGTCTTCGACGAGTTCCGGGTTCTCAAGGAAGATGATGTTCTCCTTGACCCGCTCGAGCACGTGGTCCTGGCCCCACACGTCGGAGAACCGCGTCTTGATGTCGTCTGGGTAGTAGACGTCGACGCCGCCCCTGGACAGGAACCAGAACAGCATGCCGAACTGGGCGACGACGAAGAACAGCGTGAACACGATCTGGACCACGAACGGCATCGCGCTCCACACGATCTGCGGGATCCGCAGCAGCGCGTTCAGTGGTTGAGCGTGGATGATCTTGCCGGTGACGATCGCGATGACCGCGATGACGATGATCCAGCTGATGACCCGGGTGATCCGGAACTTCGTCCACGCCGAGATTTTGCGGTCGCTGAACCGCGCCCACTTGCCCCACACCTTCTTGAGCCAGAACTGGTGATAGGCGGCGGAGCGCTCGCTGATGAAGAAGTGCAGCTGGTGGATCAGCTCAAGCCCGATCAGGATGAAGACCCACCAGCCCACCTGCACCTGGATCCGGGCGGCGTCGACGAACCCGACGAGCGGGTCGTTCGCCATGAGCGACCAGACGAGGAGCAGCCAGATCAGGACGAGGAGCACCAGCCACTTGGACCGGTCCCAGAGGGACAGCTTGCGGCGCGTCAGGACGTCTTCTTCTCTCGGACGACCGCCCTCGTAGGTGAGTCCGAGTGCCTGTTCCGGCGGTGCGGCCTTCTTCATGTCGGGCTCCCGACGGTAAATGACGACATGACGGTATTTATGTTGTTCTGATTCTGCGCGTAACAACTGTTAGTGCAGTGCACCATCAGGAAGTACACGACGGTCTGATCGTCATTGGTCAGCACAGTCTCGTCAAAGGTGTCGGCGACTCCGCCGGGGAAGGTGTACTGGAATGTTTCCCGCACGCCGTGCACACCCTGCTTTCCGCTGATGACCTGATCCCGCAGTTGCTTGAAATCGGTCAGCGGGAACCCGCCCGCCGCGTCCTGCTGCCGCGAGTCCGAGGTCACCGGGAGCATGAAGTCGCGCAGCATGTTATAAGAGAGTTCGTTACTCACCGTAGATGACAGCGTTCCCACCTCGGCGAATACGAACGGCTTGCTGATGCTCGGAGCGAGGAAGTTTCCCCCGGACGGCGCCGCGCCCGCGTCAAACGCGGTGGACCAGATGCCGTCGCTAGACCCGCCCGCCGCCTTGAGCGCCGCGTCCAGTTCCTTCTGGGAGATCTGGTGCCACTCCGCCGGCACCTTGTAGTACGTCTTCGCGGACGAGTCCGCCACGTACGTATACGCAGGGGAGCCGCACGCGCTCAATCCCACCGTCGCGAGTGCACCCATGAGGAGGAACGCCAACCCCCCGGTGAGGCCTCGTGTTGAGCGGAAGGCCCGTTTCGTCAAAGGGGTGACCTCCACGTTTTGTGTTCTCTGCTCAGTATGCCGTTTCATATCGATTTGGTAAAGGCGGTCAGGATACCGAACGGACCCGGCTGACTGTCCACGCGGCCATGATCGTCACAAAGCCTGCCAGCGCAAACAGGGCTGGGTAGCTGTTCATCAGCCCGAGTACTACCCCGGCGGCGAGCGGAGCCACCACCAGCGGAAGGTTATAGCCCATGTTGATCAAGCCGACGTCCTTTCCCCGGTCGACAGCCGCGGGAAGTACCTGGGTGAGCAGCGCGGGCGCCGCCGCCCAGTAGGTGCCGAACCCGGCGCCGAGCAGCGGCGCCGCCACCAGCGCCAGGTTCCAGGTGGGCGACGCGGCGAGGATCGTAGCGGCCAGCGCCATCACCGCCGCGGAGCCGATGATGAACGGCTTGCGCCGGCCGGACCGGTCCGACAGCGTGCCGAGGACCGATCCCGCGGCGAGCAGCGCGACCGCGTACAGCGCCATGAGGATCAGCAGCCCGGTCTGCGGGTCGTGGTAGTGCGCTCCCCTGGACAGGAAGTACAGCAGGTACAGCGTGCCGAGGTCGTTGCCGAGGTTGACGAGGAAGTGCGTCAGCCATCCCCAGGCGAAGTCCGGGTAGGTCCGCGGCGAGACCCACAGCCGGCGCAGCGCGGTGGCGACCGGGTGGTCTGGCTTGTACTCGGCGGGCAGCGGCTCGTCCGTGGTGCGGAGCGTGAACGCGGCGGCGAAGCCGACGACGATGACGGCGCAGGCCACGTAGCCCGCGGACATCCGGGTGATGATCACGGTCACGAGCAGCGCGCCGAGCACGGTGCCGAGCATCTGGCTGATCCCGATCAGCGCGCCGAGCGTGCCGCGCTGGCTCACCGGCACCCGGTCGGGGAGCGCCGCGGTCAGCGTCGCGAGCATGCCGCCGAGGCCGAGCTCGGCGATGAACCAGCCCACCGCCATGACCGGGACGGCGGGCGCCGCGGCGACCACCAGGATGCCGGCCGCGGCGACGACCGCGCAGCCGAGCGTCCAGGGGTGGCGACGGCCGCGCGGCGAGGTCGTCCGGTCCGACAGCGCACCGACGACCGGGTTAGCGATCAGCCCGGCGATTGCTCCCACACCCATGACCACGGATAGCAGGACGGCATCGGTTCCGCTCGGAACGACATTACTCTTCGTGATGTGGTCGTGCAGCGACTGCACCTGTTCCGGGAGCAGCACCTGAAGCGGCGCGTAGATCGCGAGCCAGAGCCCGATATTGGCGAGGAAGAGCAGCGAAATCCAATTGCGCCGCACAGGCACTGTGGGTTCCGCCAGGGCCGGAGGCAGGGTGCTCTGCCTGCTCGCCGCGATGGCTTCATCCATCGTTGTCTCCCGGTCTTGTCGTGACGCTCGGCTCGGCCGCTTCAGGCGGTCGCGTCTGGCTGCTGTCGCGACATCCGAAGCACCGTCTCACTTGAAGCTTTGGGTTAGCTGAAGATTTGAAATGAACCTCTTAATCCTGACCATGTCGGCCCGGCGGAGCGCAAGGACGAAGGGATTAAGAGAATCACCGGTGTCAGAGGCGGTGTCTATTACTACCCGAAGCACCGGCCTTCGCCGCGGTACGTCGGGACGCTCCGCACCGCCTCGTCGGCCGGGTCGATCAGGTGATACTCGGTCAGGCGCTCGGCCAGCTCGCCGCCCTTCGCGTGCCTCAGCCAGACCCGGTCGCCCACGCTGAGCCAATTCGCCGCCGCGCCGACTACCGGGGTCTGCACCTCCCCCGCGCCCTCCACGCGGGTCAGCCGCAGCCCCGCGGGCCGGAACGGCGTCGGCAGCCGGTCGGGCGTCCCAGTGCCCGACGCGACGTAGCCGCCGCTGTACAGCGTGGCCACGCCGGGAGCGGGCCGCCGCACCACCGGCAGCGCGAACTGCAGCGCGGGCTTCGGGTGGAAGCTGCGGTAGGCGTCGAACAGCGTCGGCCCGACGAGCCCGGAGCCGGCCGCGAGCTCGGTGACGGACTTGTCGGCGGCGGTGGATTCGAGCGAGCCGGTGCCGCCGCCGTTGACGAACTCGAGCGGGGCAAGCGCGCGGATGCGGCGGACCGCCTCGGCCCGGCGCTGCCGCAGTTCCGCCGCCGAGCGGGCCTGTATCGCCCGGACGATGCGCGCGCGCACCGGGCGGCCGGGCGGCGAGTCGCCGAGACCCGCGATCTGCCCCTCGTAGCCGAGCACGCCGACGAGCGAGTACCCCGGGCGGCGCACCACCGTCTCGGCGAACAGCGCGGCCTCCGCCGGGGTGCGCAGCGGCGACCGCCAGGTGCCGACCTGGACGACCGGGCCGTAGGGCAGCGGCCGCCAGGACATGTCGAGATCCAGGCAGACGCGGATCGCCGGGTGGTCAGCGCCGAGCGTCGCGTCGATGAAGTCCAGGTGACCCGCGGAGTCGATGGTCACCGTGATGTGCTGGCGGGCGGCGTCGTCGGCCGCGAGCGCCCGCAGCGCCGCGCGGTCCGCGGTCGGGTAGGCGACGAGCAGGTCCTCGGTCATGCCGCTGGCGTGCAGCCAGAGCGCCTCGGCGAGGGAGTAAGACATAACGCCCCGGTATCCTGGCCGGGCCAGAACGCGCTCGATCAGATGTCGGCAGCGCAGCGACTTGCTCACCACTCGGATGGGCACGCCGTTGGCCCGCCGCACCAGGTCATGTGCGTTGGCATCGAACGCGGCGAGGTCGACGACGGCGAATGGCGGGTCCAGGTGAGCGGTCGCACGCTCAAACTGGTCCCTGTCATTGACGGGTCTCGACATAATGCCTGACATGCGCAAACAGTAGCCGCTCGCGCTGCGAAAGCGGACCGGTGAGGTAGAAAATCGAGAAAATGGACCAATGACCTGGCAGAACTGGGCAGGGACGGCAAGCGCGGACCCGGCACGACGGGCCTGGCCGCGCAGCACCGAAGAAATAGGGCAAGCCATTACGGCCGCCGCGAAGGACGGACTGACCGTCCGGGCCCTCGGCAGCGGGCACTCGTTTACTCCGGCGGCGGCGACGTCAGGTGTCGCGCTCGACCTCTCCAGCTGGGCCGGCGTCGTGGGCGCGGATCTCGACTCGGGACTGGTCACCGTGCGGTCGGGCACCACGATCAGGGAACTGAACGCCACGCTCGACACGCTCGGGCTGGCGATGGCGAACCTCGGCGACATCGACGCGCAGACGCTCTCCGGTGCGGTCTCCACCGGAACCCACGGCACCGGGGCCGACCTTGGCGGCATCGCGACGCAGGTGGCCGGGCTTGAGTTGGTGCTCGCCGACGGGTCTGTCGTCTCTTGCTCGGCCGATGACAACTCCGACCTGTTCAGCGCCGCCCGCGTGTCGGTCGGCGCCCTGGGCGTGCTCTCGACGGTGACCCTGCAGTGCGTTCCGGCGTTCAGCCTGGCCGCCGACGAGCGGCCCATGGCCCTCGAGGAGGTCCTCGCCCGGTTCGGCGAGTTCGCGGCGGGCAACGACCACTTCGAGTTCTACTGGTTTCCCTATGGCAAGAACGCCCTCGTCAAGCGCAACAACCGGGTCGACGGCGCGGGCGCGCCGGACGCCATGCCCGGCTGGCGGCGGTTCCTTGAGTACGAGGTGATGGAGAACGCCGCCTTCGGCGCCCTCTGCCGGACCGGCCGGGCGGTGCCCGCGACGATCAAGCCGCTGAACCGGCTCGCCGCCGCCACGCTGTCGAAGCGGTCGTACTCGGCGCGGTCGCATGAGGTCTTCGTGACCCCGCGCCGGGTCAGGTTCGTGGAGTCCGAGTACGCCGTTCCCCGCGAGTCTCTGCTCGACGTGCTCACCGAACTGCGGGCCGGCGTCGCGCGGCTCGCCGACCCGGTCATGTTTCCCGTCGAGGTCCGGGTCGCCGCGGGCGACGACATCTGGCTGTCCACCGCCTACGGGCGCGAGTCCGCGTACGTGGCGATCCACCAGTACGTCGGGCTGCCTTACGCCGACTACTTCCGGCTGTTCGAGTCGATCGCTACGTCCGTGGGCGGGCGGCCCCACTGGGGCAAGATGCACACCCGCGACGCCGCCTACCTCAGTGGCGCTTACCCACGGTTCGCTGACTTCCTCCAGATCCGCGACTCGCTCGACCCGTCCCGCCTGTTCGCTAACGCCTACCTGAAGCAGGTCTTCGGCGACTGAGGTCTGTCACCCGCGCTCGGGCGTAGCGTCGCCATTCACGCCCGCGACCAGTGGTACCCCAGATAGCCGCGCGACGAATGGTGCCCACCGCCCAGCCCACGCCGGCAATTAACGTGGAAACTCCGCATCCGGTGGAAATTAAGCACGCACAGGAGGTGTTTTCTTTCCGCTAAATGCAGGGTTTCCACGGTAATCGGGCCCGGCTGCGCAGAGCGCCACGCATCCCGTGCCACGGCAGCATCGAGACTCCCGCCGGCATGGCGCGCAATGCGGTAGCCCGCTCAATCAGCTTGCCCGCGGCAGCGCTGGCTCTTGAGCCAAACGTTGCTGCCGTACGTGTCTGGTAGTGGACGGTGGGTTACACCCTCGGGCACGACAATGCTGTGAGGTTCGTGGTGGCTGGCGGCTCGGCTGGTTTTGGCGGCCTTGAGGATGCTCTTCTGGGGCTTGACGCTTACCTGGTCAGGGAGATTCCTCGGCGGGAGGACGCGCGTCTGGACGGTGGGTCGGCGCGGCGGAGTGGGGATTCCGGGCGGGGGCAGCGAGTGTCCGCGCTTGTGGCCGCTTATCACGCGGGGGTTGCTCCGGGGGACGCTCGTGCTGTCGCGTTTGGATGGGTACGTGCGTGCGCGGGCGGGCCGGTGCGGGTGATTGTTGCCGGGGATGCGCTTGTTGGGAGTGTGGAGAAGTCTTCCGGAGTGATGTTGTCACTGCCTACGGGAGCGCGGGGGGAAGCGTTGGCATCTCGGGAGCTTGAGGAGCTTGTTCGGGGGGTTGGGTGCTGGCGAGGGATTGCCGGGATCAGCGATGGGCTGCTTGCCGGGGGCGGGGAGGGCGGTGAGCGGAGGGCGAGCGCCGAGCTAGGGACGGGGCTCTCGCTTGATGACGGGTTGCTTGGGAGTTGGAGCGGGGCGTTTGGGTGGCTGGTTGTCGCTGAGCCGGTGTCGCCTGGGGAGTTGCTTGGGCTGGCTGAGGACCTTGGGGTGCGGCAGCGGGTCGCCGAGGCGTCGGCGGACCGGTTTCCAGAGCGCGCCGTGGAGGCGCGGCGGCTTAAGGAGCGGCACGCCGAATTGCGGCGCGGCGGGTCTGGCGGGTTCTGGCGGATTACTGTCGTGGCGGGCGGGGCCGACGAGGTGAGTGCCGCGCGGGTCGCCGGGTTGTTCTGCGCGTCGACGGACCTCAGCGGCCTGCCGTACGCGTTGAGCCCGGCGCCTGCCCCGGCGGCTGGGCCGGCGAGGTCGGCGGGCTCGTGCGGACCCGCCCCGCCCGGCGGCGACGGCATCCCGGCCGCGCCGTTCTACGGGTCGACGGAACTGCTCGCCGCGCTTGTCCGGCCGCCGGCGGCGGAGGTTCCCGGTGTCCGCTTCGCGCTGCGCCCCGAGTTCGACGTCACCCCCGAGACGCCTCCCGGCGGCATCCGGCTCGGCGAGGTCCTCGACCGGAACCTGATGCCCGCCGGTCCGTTCGCCGTCTCCGCCGATTCGCTCAACCGGCACGTGTTCGTCTGCGGCGCGACCGGGGCCGGCAAGTCGCAGACCGTCCGGTGTCTGCTTGAGGCCGCGAGCGAACGCGGCATCCCGTGGCTGGTCGTCGAGCCGGCCAAGGCCGAGTACCGGCTGATGGCGAGCCGACTGCCAGGCGCGGAAGTGATCAGGATCAGGCCGGGGGAACCGGACGCGATCGCGGCCGGGCTCAACCCGCTCGAGCCAGCGCACGACAGCAAAGGCGGCCGGTTTCCGCTGCAGACGCACGCGGACCTGGTCAAGGCGCTGTTCATCGCGTCCTTCCAGGCCGAGGAGCCGTTCCCGCAGGTACTCAGCGCCGCGCTCGGCCGGGTCTACGAGGAAACGGGCTGGGACCTGGCGCTCGGCGAGCCGCGCGGTTACCCGCCGGGGACCAGGGAGGCCGCCTACCCGACGCTCACGTCGCTGCAGCGTACGGCCGAGCGCGTCGTGGCCGAGATCGGCTACAGCCAGCGGGTCACCGACGACGTGCTCGGCTTCATCAGGGTCCGGCTGGCCAGCCTCAGGCACGGCACCACCGGGCGGTTTCTCGAGGGCGGGCACCCGCTCGACTTCGCGGCGCTGCTGCGCGGGAACGTCGTGCTTGAGATCGAGGACGTCGGCGACGACGCGGACAAGGCGTTCCTCATGGGCACCGTGCTCATCAGGCTCGCGGAACATCTGCGGCTGACCCACCGGGCCGCTGGCCGCGAGCCCGGCCTCGCGCACCTGACCGTTGTCGAGGAGGCGCACCGGCTGCTGCGCCGCGCCGAGCCAGGCGGGGCCGGCGCGGCGGGCGCCGCCGCGCACGCGGTCGAGCTGTTCGCCGGCCTGCTCGCGGAGATCCGCGCCTACGGCGAGGGCCTGGTGATCGCCGAGCAGATCCCGGCCCGTCTCGCGCCCGACGCAATCAAGAACACCGGGGTCAAGATCACCCACCGGCTGCCCGCGGCCGACGACAGGGAGGCGGTCGGCGCGACGATGAACGCGACGCCGCAGCAGTCCCGCTACCTGGTCACCTTGCCGCCCGGGCAGGCCGCCGTCTTCTCCGACGGTATGGACTTCCCCGTCCTGGTGAAGATCAAGGACGGTACCGAACGGGAGGCTGCTTCGCCCGCACCCACCGCCGACGCCCGCACGGTGGTGCGCCCCCGGTCGGGGACCTGCGGCGGCGAATGCACGGCACGGCCGTGCACGCTGCGGGAGATGCGCGGCGGACAGCAAGCGCTCGGCGGCCTGCCATGGGTCAGGCTGTGGGCAGAACTCGCGGTGCTGGCGCACCTGACCGGCTGGCCGACGCCGGTGCCGACGCCGGCCGCCCTTGCCGCACTGCTCGCGCAGCCGGCCCGGCTTGCCCAGTGTGCCGTCTCGCACGCGATCGACGCGGCCGTGGCGGTGCGACCGAGCATCGTCCGGCCGGCCGCCCTTGCCGCGCACGTGGCCGCGGCGATCCGTGCGCGAGCCGAACGTGCCGAATGGCGGTGCCTGCCCGACGAACCGGAATGGCTGCTCGGAACCGAACTGAGTGAGGACATCGTGTTCGGCGTCGTCCGCCCGTCCGCGCTTGAGGCCGCGGGAACGGCAGACACGCTGCACGAGGCGTTCATCGACTGCCGGTGGCCGGCGGTCTATCTCGCCGGGGGAGGATCCGTACCCGCCGACCGCGGCTAAGCGTCGAGCTCGCTGTCGAAGGCGAACTGGGTCGCGAGCTGGTCGCGCAGGCCGCGGTCGTCGTCGGCATCCAACGTCATGACGCGGCCGGTGCCCAGGTCCTCGCGGCGCAACACAGAACCGGTCCGGGTGGCCCACCAGCGCCCAGCGTTGCTGCGCCAGATGTGCCACCCGGGAAACTCGGCTTCGAGTCGCGCGATCCGCTCGTCCCACCCTGTCATGGCGTCCTCCCCGGAGTGGAACAGCGGCCCGTATTAAAAAATGAACGTGCATCCGCACGGTGTCAAGAGATCACCTGCGACAGGGGATCACTTGCTACCCGCGTTTACCATTCGTTTGCCGGCACCCGCCCATTCACTGACGTCTCAGAGCCCTGGTCCTTCTGCTTCGTGCTTTTGGACTTGATCTCGTCCGCGGGGACGGGTGCCGCTTGACTGCCCGACGAGTCCGCCATGACTTCTTCGTCCGCGGTCTCGCTGTCGGCGGCGATCGCCGACCGGTAGCGGTAGCGGGCCGCCGCCGCGGCGGCGCCCAGGGCGGCGAGGATCGACGCGCCGAGCACCGACCAGGTCAGCATCGAGGACCGCTTCGAGCTCGCCGGCTCCGGAGGGCGGACCTGGCGGGCGGTGTTCCGCAGCGCGGTGGACACCTTGGGCGCAATCGTGGTCGTGGTGTAGTCGGCGGCACTGTCGAGGCGCGGGGCCGCCCAGCTCCTGGCGGTGTAGACCCCTTGCCTGGTGCCCTTGCTCAGGCCAGCGGCGGCCGTCTGGGCGGCACCGCTAGCGTTGTGCGCGGCGTTCGTGGCGACGACCGCGGCGTTCTGCGCGGCTACCTGGGCCATGCCCGCGGCGTTCTGCGCGGTAAGCGCGGCGTTCTGCGCCGCGCTCGCCGCGTTGGCAGCGGCGACCGAGCTGGCCTTCTGCGCTCGCTTCGCGGCCTTGAGCGTGCTGCTGGTGTCGAGTTCAGCAGTCTGTTTCCTTGTCAAGGACATTGAGTAACCCCCTCGTCGGCTCTCGGTAGCTCAAAGTTCCCAGCGATCCCCAGTTCAATCATCAGGGCGTGACCGAATGCCACTACCGTGGAGCCGGTACCGTGATTACTAGAGGTGTGCACTGCCGGGCTACCCGGCCTCACGACGAAAACCGGAGTCACGTAAATGACCGAAGCACTGACCGCGACGCTTACGACGACGCAGGGGACGGTCACTGTCCGGCTGTTCCCCGACCACGCGCCGAAGACGGTGCGTAACTTCGTCGAGCTCGCCGAGGGCGGCAGGGAGTGGATCAACCCGGTGACCCGGGCCAAGAGCAAGGACAAGCTCTACGACGGCACGATCTTCCACCGGGTGATCGCCGGCTTCATGATCCAGGGCGGCGACCCGCTCGGCAACGGCACCGGCGGCCCTGGGTACGAGTTCAACGACGAGATCCACCCGGACCTGCGGTTCGACAAGCCGTACCTGCTCGCTATGGCCAACGCCGGCCGGAAGCCCGACGGCTCGGGCACCAACGGCTCGCAGTTCTTCATCACCACCGTGCCCACGCCCTGGCTGACCGGCAAGCACACGATCTTCGGCGAGGTCATCAGCGGCGCCGACGTGGTGGAGAAGATCAGCCGCGTGCAGACAGTTCCCGGTGACCGGCCGGTGACCGACGTTGTACTCCAGTCGCTCACCATCCAGCGCGGCTAGACAGACGGCGGTAGCCCCCATGACCGCACCGGACCAGGCCAGCCCAGCTGGACAGGAAGTCCCACCCACTTGCTACAGGCACCCGGACAGGGAGACGTGGGTCTCCTGTGTCCGGTGCGGTCGTCACGCCTGTCCCGACTGCCTCCGCCAGGCGGCGGTCGGGCAGCAGTGCGTGGAGTGCATCCGCGGCGCGGGCCGCGGCACTCGTCAGGCGCGGACCGCCTTCGGCGGCCGGCCCGTCGCCACCGCCGCGGTGACCTGGACGCTGGTCGGCATCAACGTCGTGCTGTTCCTGGTCGAGTTGGTCATGCCGAGCCTGGCCGCCGACTGGGGGATGCTCGGCTACGCGTCGACCAGCTTCGGCGGGCCGCCGCGGGGCGTCGCGGCCGGAGAGTGGTACCGGCTGATCACGTCCGCGTTCCTGCCGCCGCCGCCACGTGGCCCTAACAGCGCCGGCTCCCTTGGCTTCCTCGACATCGCGTTCAACATGTGGGCGCTCATCGTCGTGGGGCCGAGCCTTGAGCAGCTACTCGGCCGGGTCCGCTTCATCGCGGTCTACCTGCTGAGCGCCCTCGGCGGCGCGGTGGCGTTCTACCTGCTCGGCCCGTCCAATGTGTTCGCGCTCGGCGCGAGCGGCGCGATCTTCGGGCTGTTCGGCGCCTGGTTCGTGGTCGCGCGGAAGCTGCACCTCGACGTACGCGGGATCGTCACGATCATCGCGATCAACTTGGCGTTCAGCCTCTTCTACCGGTCAACAATCGCCTGGCAGGACCACGTGGGCGGGCTGATCGTCGGCGCGCTCACCACCGCGGCCTTCGCCTACGCGCCGCGCAAGAACCGGACGCTCGTCCAGGTCGCCGCCGCGGTCGCCGTCCTCGCCATCCTGGTCGTGCTGGTGATCGTCCGCAGCCACGACCTGACGTCACAGTTCGCGCAGTTCGGCGCCTAGGTCCACTTGGTCGCGAGCACCACGCCGGCGACGATCAGCCCGAAGCCGAAGACTAGGTTCCACCCACCGAGCGTGCGCAGCACCGGCATGTCCGCTTGGGTGACGTAGTACAGCGAGATCCAGGCGAGCCCGACAAGGAAGCAGCCGATCATCGTCGGCGCGAGCCAGGGCGGGCTCACCTTGCGCCTCGCTGACCGCGTCGGCGGCGGCGTGTAGACCGGCTTCTTCCGGACGCGGGACTTGGGCACCGCGCACCTCCTGCTCAGGACTCAATCTGCTGCGGGTAAGGGTAACGCACGAAGCTAGAGCAGCACCGCAAACGAAAAGATAGTGGATCGCTAGGCGCATTGGGGTGCGCCTAGCGATCCACTATCTAACGCGATGACGCGCTACGGGCTGGTGACCGGGGTCTGGCTGGAGAGACCACCGAGCCCGCCGCCGTTGCCGTTCCCGGTCGTCGGGGTCTGGGTCGGCGTCCCTCCGTCGGTGGGCGTGGTGGTCGGTGTCCCACCGTCGGTGGGCGTGGTGTCCGTCGGGGTGGGCGTCGTGTTCTGCGGCTGCACGAAGATCTGGATCAGCGTGCCCTTCGGCTCCACCTGGTTCGCCGCCGGGTTCTGGTTGTAGACCGTTCCCGGCTCAACCATCTGGCTCGCCGGGGCCGGAATGCTGTTGATGTTCACCTGGAACCCGTCCTGCTCCAGGATCGCCTGTGCCTCGGCCGCGGTCTGGTTCACCACGCTGGGCACCTGGACACCGCCGCCCGACACGAACAGCGTGATCTGCTGGTTGGGCAGATAGTTGCCGGGGGCCGGAGTCATGTGATCGACCTGGCCAGAGGGCGCCGTCGACTGCGCGTCCGGCACCGGGTTGACGTTAGTGAACCCGAGACCCTTCAGCTGCTGTTCCGCCTGGGACGCCTGGCTGCCCGTGAGGTTAGGCAAGGTGATCTTCGCGACTCCGGTGGAGACGTTGACCGTGACCGTGCTGTTCTTCGGAACGCTGTTGCCGTTGTCCGGGTTGGTGCTGATGACCCGGCCC
>Ga0070684_100002642_pt1 | contig 13233 bp, 11 predicted proteins | sample KBSC723LmetaG_FD_65653 | JGI IMG/M metagenome (GOLD analysis project Ga0070684, IMG submission 65653) | Corn rhizosphere microbial communities from Kellogg Biological Station, Michigan, USA - KBS C7.2-3L metaG | ecosystem: Host-associated > Plants > Roots > Rhizosphere ...
GCGACAGGAGGACTTTCATCGTCACGGCTGCACCAGCTTGTCGTGGATCGTGGTCGCCATCCGCGCGCCGAGGTCGAGCGGCCCCTGCGTGCCGCAGTGTACCTTGTCGCTCGGGTACGGTGTGCCCGGATCGTTCGCGCGCAGCGAGAGGTCGTCCGTCGGAATCACGAACGCGCTGCGCGTCGCGGTGCGAAAGCGATGAATCATCACGGATCTATGTGGCGAGGTCGCGGCTCCTTCGTCAATTCAGCGTCCACGTGACCGTGTCGCTGGGCCGGCCGTAGGCTAACCTCGGCCGATGACGGCGAACGCCGACACGCGCACGGAGGCGATGCGCGTCTCGACCATCGAGTTGTTCTTCGACCTCGTGTTCGTCTTCACGATCACGCAGGTGACGCACCTCATCGGGCACGTCCCCACGGTCTGGGAGCTGGGCCACGCCTTCCTGGTGCTGACGTTGATCTGGTGGATGTTCTCGGCGTACGCGTGGCTCACCAACAGCACGCGGCCCGGGACGTTCATGCGGGTCGTCATGATCGCCGCGATGGGCGGTTTCCTGGTCATGGCGCTGGCCGTACCCAATGTGTTCGGCTCGGGCCGGCTGGCGTTCGCGCTCGCGTACCTGGTCGTGATCGTGCTGCATGCGACGGCGTTCGTCGTGACGGGCGGCCGCGCCGCGCTGAAGGGCATGCTGGAGCTCGCACCGTTCAACCTGGGCGCGGGGTTGCTGGTGCTCGTCGCCGCGCTCGTCGATCCGAAGTGGAACGGGGTGCTGCTCCTGGGTGCGGTGTCGCTCTTCGTGACGGCCACGCTCCTCGGGCGCGAACGTCACTTCACGCTGCGCGCCGACCACTTCGCCGAGCGGCACGGCGCGGTCGTCCTGATCGCCCTGGGCGAGAGCGTCACCGCGATCGCCAGCGGCGCCTCGGCGCTGACGCTGGACGCCCACACGATCGGCGCCGTCGTGCTGTCGCTCGCGCTGATCGCGACCCTCTGGTGGAGCTACTTCGACAGGGACGACGAGCGCGCCGAGCACGTGATGCGGACGATGGGCGCGCGGGCGCGGGCGCGCGTGGGCGTCATGGGCTACTGGTACTCGCACCTGATCATGCTGGCGGGCATCGTTCTGCTCGCGGCGGCGCTGAAGGAGATCGTCGCCGAAGGCGCGCACGCGCCGATCTGGGCGGGGTGGGTGCTCGCGAGCGGTATCGCGTGCTACCTCGCGGGCGACGTTCTATTTCGCCGCGTGCTGCAGATCCGTCCGTTGGTGTTCCGCGCCACGGCCGCCCTCCTCGCGATTCCGATCGGCGCCATCGGCGGCGCCCCGGAGCTGGCCGCGCTCGCGCTGCTGCTGGTCGCCACCCTGGTCGCCGAACACGTCGCCGCGCGCGCCCCGCAGCGATGAATCGAGCGCAGGCAACATATGATGCGTGACCCGTTTCGGGCCTTACGCGCCACTTCATCCCCACATTCCCTTAGCCTTTGCACCGGAGGTCCGATTTGCTCGATCGCTCGATTCCCGCTGAGCGCCGCCCGTTGCTGGCAGCCCTGGTGGGCGCAGCCTTCCTTTCAGTTGCAGTTGCAGTTGCAGTTGCAGTTGCAGGGTCGGGGTGCGGCGGCGGGCAAGGTGGTGGCGGCGGAGGCAGCGGCGGGACGGCGCAGGGTACGGGCGGAGCTGCCGGACAGATCACGACGGGAACGGCCGGCACGGGCGCGACCGGCGGCGGCGCCGGACGAGGCGGCGCGACCGCCGGCAGCGCAGGTAGCAGCAACGCCGGCCGCGGCGGCACGACGGGCAGCGCCGGTCGCGGCGGGTCCGGCGGCACGACGAACCGGCCGCCTCCGCAGGCCGTCCTCGGCATGATGTCTCCCGGCTGGAACCTGGGTAACTCGTTCGATGCCACGCCCGACGAGACCAGCTGGGGCAACCCGACGCCGAATCAGACGCTGATCAAGGCGGTGCACGCGGCGGGGTTCAAGACGCTCAGACTTCCCGTGACCTGGACGAACCACTTCGGCGCCGGGCCGGCGTACACGATCGATTCGGCGTGGATGGCCAAGGTGGTGCAGACGGCGAAGTGGGCCGTCGACGACGGCATGTTCGTCTTCGTGAACACGCACCACGACGCCGACGGCCAGTGGATCACGTTCCCCGCGTCCGCCTCGTCCGCCGCGACGATCGCAGCCGAGGTGAAGGCGATATGGACGCAGATCGCCACCGCCTTCAAGTCCTTCGACAGTCACCTGATGCTCGAGTGCTTCAACGAGCCTCACAACGTGAACGGCAACGACGCCGCCACGCAGACGGACCTCAACATGTATCTGGAGGCGTGCGTGAACGCGATCCGCGGCACCGGCGGGGCCAACGCGACACGCCTCATCATGATCCAGCCGGTCGGCGCCAGTCCGCTGCAGGATGGCATCCAGTCGATGATGAACGCGTCGATCATCGGCGATCCCAACCTCCTGATCTCGATCCACACCTACTACCCGATCAACTTCGGCCTGAGCGAAACGCGCTACGCGTGGGGAAGCGCGGACGACTACACGAGCATGCGGGACTCCCTCGCGCAGCAGCTCCGGGTCTGGTTGCCGACGCAGCCCGTCCTCATAGGCGAATGGGGCTCGATGGGCGCGCAGGTGACGACCAACCGCGCCGCTCACGCGCTCGCCTACTCCCAGGACGTGACGACGGCCGGCATGGTCCCGATCTGGTGGGACAACGGCGGCTCGGGCAGCGGTTCCTACGGCCTCTTCAACAGGACCACCGGCGCCGTGACGTTTCCGACCATCGTCAGCGGAATCATGACGGGCGTCATGAACGGACAAGCGTCGCCCAACAACTGGGCGACGCCCTAGAGGGATAGAGAACGCCGCCTGCGTTCAGCGCAGATCGACGAGCTGGACTTCGAACAGCAGCGTCGCGTTCGGCGGGATCACGCCGCCGGCGCCGCGCGCGCCGTAGCCGAGGCCCGGGGGGATCAACAGGGTGCGCTTGCCGCCGACCTTCATGCCGGCGACGCCTTCGTCCCACCCCTTGATCACCTGGCCGCGGCCGAGGGCGAAGGAGAACGGTGTGCCGCGATCGTGGGAGCTATCGAACTTCGCCCCCTTGGCGCCGTCCGTCCACAGCCATCCGGTGTAGTGCATGACGCAGGTGCCGCCAGTGGCGGTCGCGCCGGTGCCGGTCAGGGTGTCTTCGTACTGGAGTCCGCTCGGGGTCGTTGTCATCGCCATGGGGCGGCGAGCTTACCACCCGATGGGCGCGCCCGCGCCGCGCGCGGATGGCCGCGCGGCGACGAGCTTCTCCAGCTGGTCGTAGTCCACCGGCTTGACCAGGTGCGCGTCGAAGCCTGCTTCGCGTGAGCGCTGGCGATCCTCTTCCTGGCCCCACCCCGTCAGCGCGACCACGGTCAGATCGCGTCCCCAGGGCGCCTGCCGGAGCCGCCGGCACACCTCGTAGCCGTTCAGGCGCGGCAGACCGATGTCCAGCAGCACGACGTCGGGGCGGAGGCGCTCCGCCGTCGCGATCGCCTCCGGACCGTCGTGGACGATGTGGATTTCGTGCCCGCCGACCTCGAGCAGCATCGCCAGTGACTCGGCGCCGTCCTCGTTGTCGTCGACGATCAGGATCCGCCGCCGAACCTGCGGCGTCGGTTCCACGACCGTCGCCGGAGCCTGCGCGCGCGGCGGCTCCGACAGCGTCGGCAGGCGGACCTCGAACTCGCTCCCGCGCCCGAGCCCTTCGCTGCGCGCGGTGACGGTCCCGCCGTGCATGTCGACCAGCGTCTTCACCAGCGTCAATCCGATGCCCAGTCCAGCCTGCGTTCGCTCCAGCGACGTGTCGGCCTGGCTGAACATCTCGAACACGATCGGCATCTGCTCGGCCGCGATGCCGATCCCGTCGTCGCGCACGCGAATCACCGCGTGGTCGCCCTCCGGCACGACGGTCAACGAGACGCGACCATCCCGATCGGTGAACTTGCAGGCGTTGTTGAGCAGGTTCCCGAACACCTGCGCCAGCCGCGCGGGGTCCCCGGACAGGTACACGGGACGCGGCGGCAACGTGACTGTCACCGTCTGATTCAGGTTGCCGTACAGCGCCCGCGTGGCCTCGACCGCCTGATCGACGATGGGCGCCAGCTCGACGTCCTGCTTGCGCAGCTCGATCTTGCCGCGGCTGATCCGGCTCATGTCGAGGAGGTCGTCGACCAGCCGCACCATCTGACCGACCTGTCGCTGCAGCATCTCGAACCCGGGGCGGAGATCCTGTCCGTTGCCGGCTCCGAGCCGCATCGCCCGCACCGCGTTGCTGATCGGCGCGAGCGGATTGCGCAGCTCGTGCGCGAGCATCGCGAGGAACTCGGTCTTGCGGCGATCCGCCTCGGCCAGCGCGGCCGCCGCCTCCCGCTGAGCCGTCACATCGCGCACGATCTTCGACGCACCCACGACCTTGCCCTCGTCGTCCTTGATCGGCGAGATGGTCAGCGACACCCAGAGGCGCTTGCCGTCGGCGCGCACCCGTTCGGTCACGAAGTGGTCGATCCGCCTCTCGGCCTTGAGGCTGGCGATGATGTCGTCCTCCTCGGCGATGCGATCCGGGGGAATGACGAGCGAGATGTGGCGGCCCACCGCCGCGGCGGCGGTATGACCGAACACCCGCTCGGCGCCTTCGTTCCAGCTGCGGATGGTCCCGTCCAGCGACTTGCTGATGATCGCGTCGTCGGACGATTCGACGATGGCGGCGAGCAGGCGGGCCGTCGAAAGCTGGCGCGCCTTCTCGTCGGCGCGCCGGCGCTCGGCGGTGACATCGCGGAAGATCATCACGCAGCCGGAGACCTCGCCAAGATCGTTCCTGATCGGCGCCGCGCTGTCGTCGATCGGGCATTCGCCGCCCTGCTTTGGCAGCAGCACCGTGTGATTGGCGAGCCCGACCACCACCCCCTCGCGAAGCGCCCGGGCCACGGGGCTCTCGACCGGCTGGCGCGTCTTTTCGTTCACGATGCGAAACACGGCTTCCAGCGCTTGGCCGGCGGCGTCCCGTTGCTTCCAGCCGGTCAGTGATTCGGCGACTGCGTTCAGGTACGTGACCCGCCCCCCGACGTCGGTGGTGATCACCGCGTCGCCGATGCTGGCCAGCGTAACCCGCAGCAGCTCGCCCTGCTCGGCCGCGCGCGCCTGAGCCGACCGCATCGCCTCACCGATCGCAATGATGAGCGAACACGTGAACAGGTACGCGACCAGCCCCACGAAGTTCTCGACCTGGTCGAGGCCGAGGTGGCCGCGCGGCGGGATGAACAGATACGCGCAGGCGAGATAGCCCACGACCACGACCGGAACCGCCGACCGATAGCCGCCCATCCAGACGGCGACCGTGACCGCGCCGAACAGCGTCACGAGCGGCAACGTGTCGTGCAAGACCGGATCGAGCAGGTAGCGGAGGAGAATCGCGGCCAGCAGCGTGGCCGCGGACAGCGCGTAGATTTTGCTCGGGGTCCGCAAGGGGGGCGCCTAGGAGCAGAACTTATGCGCGAATACCCCCCAGGAAAACCGCTAGCGCGGATCGGTCGCGGCTGAAGCGAAGCCCGGTATGTACATTTTGCGATTTGCTACCGGCCCTCCAGGGCGGGCATCCGTGCATGAGGTCTGCGTCGCTGGGGGCAATCCCGCGGCCGTTCAGAACCGGGCGCCGCGGTAGGCGTCGAGATCGGCGATGGCCGCGGTGGGCCGGGTGAGGATGAGCGCCTCCCCGACCGCGATCCCGACCGCCGCGTTGATGGCGCCCGCCTCCCAGTGGTGGAAGCCGAGGCCCAGGAACAACCCCAGGCCGACGTTGAACAGCACGTTGCCGAGGTGCACGTACCAGCGGCCTTGCCGCTCCTCGTCGCGCGCGACCCGAGCGAGATCCGCCTCCGCGCCCCGCAACAGGGGGCAGACGTCCACGCCATGAGGCGCGCTCGCGATCCGCGACCGCAGCGCGGGGGCCACGTCCAGGACGACGGGCGGCACGATCACCAGTGCCGCCACGCCGACCCCGGCGCTGACCGCGCCGGTGTACCAGTCGACGCGGTTCTCCGGCGCCACGAACGGGACGGCGACCAAGGTCCCGACCCCGGCGGCGGCGATCCCGCCGCCCCATCCGTACGTCCAGATCCGCGCTTTTCGCTCCGCGCTCGTCAGGCGCGCGTCGATGAATTCGAGACGCCGCGCGGGAGCGACGTTCGCCAGGGCCGGATCCGCCGCCTCCGGGAGCGGACAGCCCGCCGCCGCGCGCGCGGTCGCCGCGGCCGCCAGCATCGCGACGGTGAGCGCGCCGGGGACCACGGCCCGAAAGCGCCAGAGGGCGGGCCGATCGCGAGTCACGCCGCCGGCGTCGTGGAAGAGAGCTCCGCGAACAACGGTTCGCGCTGCCCGAGCGCGCGCGCCACTTCGGCCCCGACGGCCGCGACTTGCAGGCGAGACAGCTTCGCCCCCAGTCCCTTCTCGCGCAGCAGCTGCAGGTTCGCGATCGCGAGCTTCGCGATGAACGCGTTGAACGCGACCAGTCCTCGCTCGGCGCCCGCAGCGCGCAAAGTCTCGGTGTATGCGGCCGCCGCCGTCAGGTCGCGGTTCGCGAGCGCGATGACCTCGCGCGTGGTCGCGCGCCGGGGGAGATAGACGCGGCCCTGCGCGGCATCGGGGTGCGCGTCTCTGAGAATGTTGACGAGCTGCAGCCCCTCGCCGAACGCGGCCGCCCTGCTCTTCAGATCCGCGGCAACGCTCGCGAGCCTCGGACGGCCCAGCAGAACCAGCTCCGTCAGCAACTCGCCCACGATGCCGGCGACCGCATAGCAATAGTCGTGAAGGTCCTCGATCGTCTCGAGCTTCAACCCCTCCGGTTCCGCCGACCGGATCACGAACCGCTTCATCCCCTCGGCGCTTCGTCCCAGGTGTCTATGAATGGACTCGCGGGCCCCGGGCTGGAGATCTCGAAAGGCCTGCAACACGAGCGGGATCTCGGCGAGCAGCTCGCGGTAACCAGCGTGATCGACGGGAGGCTCGCGCGCGCACTCGTCGACCAGCGACGCGGCCGCGCCGGGCGGTCCGTCCACGAGCGCGACGAAGCGCGCGAGCGCCTCCACCGACCGATTGGGCGGCCAGCGCGTCGCATCCTCGAAGGTATCGATGATCCGAAACAGCAGGTAAGCGATCCCGACCTCGCGCCGCGTCGGCTCGGGCAGAAACGGGATCGTGAGCGCAAACGTGCGACTGGTCTTCTGGAGCAGATCGCCTATGTCCGTCATCACGGCCGTCTTTCGCGTATTCGGGGCGGAACGTAAGGTTGATTCCCCAAGACGGAACGGGGTGTCACGTATGTTTCGTGGGTCTCGACGTTCCAGGAAGCCGAGGCTCGATCAGCCGGCGCTGCTCCGGAGCGTGTTTCCGGCGAAGGTGGTGGCGAGATCCCAGAGCGCGCTCGGGACGCGGTGGCATTCCGCGATGACGTCGTCGAACGCGCGCACGATCCAGTCCTCGTCTTCCTGGGACAGGCAGAGGGACGGAAGCAGCTTGATGACGTACATCTCGTGGCCCGCGACCTGACTGAGGATGCGGTGGCGCGTGAGGAGCGGGATCACCACCATCTGGCAGAAGAGCCCCTTGGTCGCTTTCTCGAGCAGCGCCCACGAGGCGCGCAGCGCGAACGATCGCGGCGGACCGAACTCGAGCGCGATCATCAAGCCGCGCCCCCGCACCTCGCGCAGGAGCTCGTAGCGGGGAACCAGCGCTTGCAGGCGCCGCAGCAGGCTGTCGCCCCGCCGGGCCGCGTTCTCGATCAAACGCTCCTCCTCGAGGACCGACAGCACGGCCAATCCCGCCGCCATCGCCAGGTTGTTCTTCCCGAACGTCGACCCGTGGACCACCGCTCGGTCCATGCGGTCGAACGTCTTGTCGAAGATCCAGCGCTTGCCGGCCACCGCGCCGACCGGAACGAACCCGCCCGAGAGCGCCTTGGCGAGCAGCACCATGTCGGCGTCGATCCGTTCGAGATCCGTCGCCAGGAATCGCCCCGTCCGGCCGACCCCCGTCTGAACCTCGTCGGCCACGAACAGCGTCCCGTGGCGCCGGCAGAGGCGCGCGGCGTTCTCCAGGTAACCGTCGGCGGGGAGATTGACGCCCTTGCCCTGGATCGGCTCGACGAAGAACGCGGCCGCGTCGCCGCCGCGCAGCGCCGCTTCGAGCGCGGGCAGGTCGTTCCAGGGGACGCGCACCACGTCCGCGAGCAGCGGACCAAAGCCGTCACGAAAGATCCGATCGCCATTCAGCGCCAGCGCGCCTGTCGTCAGGCCGTGGAACGCGTGCTCGCAGAAGACGAGCTTCGCTCGGTTCGTCGCCGCGCGCGCGAGCTTGATCGCCGCCTCCACGGCCTCCGTCCCCGAGTTGCAGAAGAACACCCGCTCCTGTCCCGGCAGATGGGACAGCAGGCGCTCCGCGAGCAGGCCGGCGAGCGGCGAAACGTCCAGCTGCACGAGGTTGGGCAAGTCGGCGCCGATCACGTCCACGAGCGCGCGCTTGACCGTCGGGTGATTGCGCCCCACCGCAAACACGCCGAATCCCGAGAGCAGATCGAGGTAGCGCTGCCCGGCCTGGTCGTACAGATACGCGCCCTCGGCGCGCGCGTAGTGCCTGTCGAAGCCGATGGTCTTGAGCATCCGCACCATCGCCGGATTGAGGTAGCGATCGTGAAGCGAGAACTTCTCTCCGCTGCGCGCCGCCAGCTCGTCGAGGATCGCGAAGCTCATGGGCCGCTCCGGACCGCAGAAAGCGCGGGCAAGGCAGACGCGACGGCGCGGGCGAGGACCTCGGCGCAGCGACCGACGCGGCCCCGCAACGCGAGCAGGACACGCAGCGCCTGGGGCTCGCGCAGCAGTCCCAGCACGACGCGCCCGCGGCGAACGGCGCCGCCTTCATCACGGCTGCGATTGAGGAGCTCCGGCAGCGACTCGTCCGCCGTGTCGCTCACGGCACGCAGGACGAGCCACGGGATCCCGGCGGCGACGGCGCCCGCGACGTAGGCCGCAGATTCGAGATCGACCACGGCGGGGATGTCACCGGCGCCGATCTGGCCCGCGAGCCGGCGCTTCTGCTCGGCGCTGTCGACGATCGCCGCCGCGCTCAACACGACGGCGGCCCGCCCGCCGGTGGCCCGCGCCACCGCCGCGATCTGCCGGTCATCGCCGACGACGGCCCGCCCGTCCGCGTCGGTGACCCGACTGGCCACGACCAGCGACGCGGCGGCCAGGCCCTCACTGAGGGCGCCCGCCACCCCGATCACGATCAATTGCTCGGCGCGCGAGGCCGCGAGCAGCGAAGCCACACCGGTGCGCGCGTTGCGCTCGCCGTCACCGGTCACGGCGAGGACGACGCGACGACCGCCCAGCCGCCCGCACTCGAGCACGAGCGCGCCGACGCGCCGGCGCTCGGTGTCCGTCAAGCGGGATCGCAGCGGCGCGAGCTCCTCGGGCAGGGCGGCGACGACCGCGGTCACCGACGGTTCCACCGACGCGTCGACCTGCATGGGTCGTCAGCCGAGGAAGTTCCAGGCGGCCATGCGGACCAGATCCTTCGGGCTCTTGCGCAGCCCGCGAACCGCGGACGCCTCGAACCCGGAGTGCATCGCGCAGTTCTGGCAGCGGGCGTCCTTCCGCGACTCCCAGTACGCCCAGTCCGTCGTCGTCCAGAACTCGTTCCAATCCGCGACGTACGACTGGCCGATCAAGTAGCAGGGGCGCTTCCATCCCTTGGGCGTGAACGTCACCGTGCTCCAGGGTGAGCAGTCGTACTCACGTTCGCCGGCCGCGAACTCGAGGTACATCGGCGTCGACTGCAGCCGGTACCGCTTGGAAAGCTCGAGGACCCGCCGGAACTTCCGCTGGATCTCCTGCCGGGTGAGGAAGATGTCCTCCGCCACCGACTCGTAGTGGTAGCCGGGCGAGATCAGCAGGCCGTCCACGCCGAGGTCGGTGACGAGCTCGCACAGATCCTGGATCTCCTCGATCGAGGTGTTCTTGAACACGGTGGTGTTGGTGGTGACGTGGTACCCGAGCCGCTTGGCCTCGCGAATCATTCCGATCGCGGTGTCGAACACGCCTTCACGCGCGCACACCTTGTCGTGCGTCTCGCGCATGCCATCCAGGTGCACGTTTATCGTCAGGCGTTTGTGGGGCGGCACACGCCCGAAAACCTTGCTGTCCAGGACCAGACCGTTCGTGCAGAGATAGATGTGGCGCTTGCGCGCGATGATCGCGGAGACCAGCTCGGCGAGCTCGGGGTACAGCGTCGGCTCGCCCCCGCAAATGGACACCGTCGGCGCGCCGCAGTCGTCGACGGCGCGCAGGCACGTCTCCAGCGGAAGCCGATCGGCGAGCTTCCCGGTGTGGCGTTCCGTCGAGCAACCAATGCAAGCCAGATTGCATGTGTAGAGGGGTTCGAGCATCAGCACGAACGGGTAGCGTGTCTGGCCCTTAATTGCTTGGCGGATCTGGTAACCCACCATGTCGCTCGTTATATGGAAGGGGAACCGCATGTCACCTCCGACCGCACCTCTCGGTAACCATGCCGACCGAGGGGCACAACGGGGTGCCACTCGTTTTGTTCAATGACGACGACGGAAGCGAGCCTGTCCGGGCCATCAGCGGACATCGTGCCTCTCTCGGCGCCGCTCTCGCGGGCGCGCCTGGATGCCGCCATCGCGACGGCCACCGGTTGGTTGCTCGCGCGGCAGGAGCCTGCCGGGTTCTGGTGCGGCGAGCTCGAGGGGGACACGACCCTCGAGAGCTACATGATCCTGCTCGAGGCCTTCTTCGGCCGACGCGAGAGCGCCAAGGTCCAGGATCTGGCCCGCGTGATCCGCGATGAAACGTTGCCCGCGGGCGGCTGGAGCCAGTTCCCCGGCGGACCGCCCGATCTCTCGGTGTCGTGCCTCAGCTACTTCGCGCTGAAGGTCGCGGGAGAGCCCGCGGATACGGCCCGGATGCGCGCGTCGCGCGATGTGATCCGCGCGCTCGGCGGCGTCGAGGGCGCGAACACGTACACGCGTTACCACCTCGCGCTCTTCGGACAGTTGTCGTGGGCGGCAGTCCCGGCGATTCCGCCCGAGATGCTGTTCCTGCCGCGCGTCTCGCCGTTCACGATCTACGACATGTCGAGCTGGTCGCGGACGATCTTCATTCCGCTGTCGATCATCTGGGCCAAGAAGCCGGTCGTCGCGTTGCCGGCGACCTGCGGCGTCGAGGAGCTCTTTCGTGGGCCGGGCGCCGCGGAATCTTCGGCGCCGGGCACCGGATGGAAGCGGCTGTTCACCCGCGTCGATCGCTTCCTCAAAACGTGGGAGCGCGTTCCGGGCGCGGCCGCTCTGCGATCACGGGCCGTCAAGCGGGCGGAGGCGTGGATCCTCGAGCGGCTGGAAGAGTCCGACGGGCTCTCGGCGATCCTGCCCGCGATGGCGAACACGGTGCTCGCGCTGCGCTGTCTCGGCTACACCGACGACCATCCGGTGCTGGCGCAGAACGTGGCACACCTCGACGGCCTCCTGCTGCGCGACGAGGCGGGAGCGATCCGCGTGCAACCTTGTCTGTCGCCCGTCTGGGACACGGTGCTCGCGAGCTCGGCGCTGTTGCAAGCCGGCGTGTCGCCCGAGTCGCCGGCCCTCGAGCGGTCAGCAGCGTGGCTGCTCGGCAAGCAGACGCGCCGGACGGGCGACTGGTCGGTGCGCAATCCCGCCCCGCCCGGCGGCTGGTACTTCGAACATCGGAACGAGTTCTATCCAGACGTCGACGACACCTGCATGGCGCTGATGGTGCTGTCGCAGGGCACCGCGGCCGCCGACGAGCCGCGCGCGGACGCCATCCAGCGGGGACTCGACTGGATGATGGGGATGCAAAACAGCGACGGCGGCTGGGGCAGCTTCGACCGCGACAACGACAAGCAATGGCTGACGGAGGTCCCCTTCGCCGATCACAACGCGATGATCGATCCCAGCACCGCCGACATCACCGGTCGCGTGCTCGAATGCCTCGCCCACTTTCCCACCTATTCTCGTGCCCATCCGGCCGTCGACCGCGCGATCGACTTCCTCCGCCGCGATCAGACGACCGAAGGTTGCTGGTACGGACGCTGGGGCGTGAACTACATCTACGGTACCTGGCAGGTTCTGCGCGGCCTGCGCTGCATCGGTGAAGACATGCGCGCCCCTTACGTCCGCCGCGCCGCGAGCTGGCTCAGCGAACGACAGAACCTCGACGGCGGCTGGGGCGAGAGCATCGCGAGCTACGAGCACCCGGCCGAAAAGGGCCAGGGCGTTTCGACGCCGAGCCAGACAGCGTGGGCGATCATGGGTCTGGTCGCCGCCGGCGACACCAGCAGCGCGGCCGTGCGCCGCGGCGTCAGCCATCTCCTCGAAGGTCAGCGCGCCGGAACCTGGGACCAGGCGCCCTGGACGGGGACGGGCTTCCCGCGCGTCTTCTATCTGAACTACGCCTACTACCGGCACTACTTCCCGCTGATGGCCCTGTCTCAGTACCGCGCGGCCGCGCGGACCGACTGAGGCGACGCCCCGACCTCGGTCGTCAGCAGCTCGGACAGCGTGACGCAGTCCAGGCCGCGCGAGCGAAGGTTGGCGAGGAGGTCGGGGAGCTGGCGCACGGTGGCTTCGCGGAGGGCGGTCTGGTTCGAGAGGGTGCCGTCGTGGAAGGCGAGGATGTCGCCCGCGCGGGTGCGGCTGGCGATGCGGCGGGCCTTCTCGGCGGTCAGCGACCACACGCCGTCGCGGGCGGCGTGGCTCCAGGTCACGATCGATAGGCCGACCTGGCGGGCGGCGGCCTGCACCTCGGGGTTGCGGACGCCGGCGACGGGCCGATAAAAGCGCGGCGCGGGGCCGTACGCGCTCAGCACCTCCTGGTTGCGGGCGAGGTCGGCGCCGAGGCGCGCCGCCGAGAACAGGTCGCCGAAGGTGCTGTGTGTGTAGCTGTGGTTCGCGATCTCGTGGCCGGCGGCGACCAGCGCGCGCACGACGTCGCGGTTGCACTCGACCGCCGAGCCGACGCAGAAGAACGTGCCACGCGCGCCGTGCTCCGCGAGGATACGTGCGACGCGCGGCGTGAACGTCGCGTGCGGTCCGTCGTCGAACGTCAGCGCCACCTGCGGTCGATCGCGCGGGCCGTGCCACAGCGTCGGCCCGAACAGCGTCGAGTGGGG
>Ga0070684_100002645_pt1 | contig 13223 bp, 12 predicted proteins | sample KBSC723LmetaG_FD_65653 | JGI IMG/M metagenome (GOLD analysis project Ga0070684, IMG submission 65653) | Corn rhizosphere microbial communities from Kellogg Biological Station, Michigan, USA - KBS C7.2-3L metaG | ecosystem: Host-associated > Plants > Roots > Rhizosphere ...
GCGGTCGCGCTCCAGCCGGACGCGCTGCACTGCCTGAATCTCGGCGTGATCGACGACATCGTGCCCGAGCCCAAGGGCGGTGCTCACCTCAACCCCGACGAGGCGGCGCGCAGGCTCGGCGAGTCTCTCGGCGACACGCTCGACCAGCTGTCCGCGCTTCCTGCCGAGCATCTCCGTCAGCAACGGCGCGAGCGCTACCGGAGGATGGGCGTCTATAGCGCTCTGGGCACGGAGCCCGCTCTACACCGCGGTCCCTGAGGTTTTCCACAAGCCGCCGGGGTCCTGTATCCACAGCATCCACAGCGTTTTCCCCTGACTCCAGACAGCACGGAGGCCGGCAAAAACCGGCCTCACGCGCTGACCCCCTGGTGTAGGGATGAGTTTTCAGGACCCTCGAGTCCCGATTGTGCGGTGTTTGTGTCCGTGCTTCCAAAAGTGAAACCTTCGCTCCGCGATTCTCTTCGGGGTCCTCCGGGTACCACACGAACGTGCGACCAATCTGGAGTGGAACGATCTCGTTCGGGCTCGTCAGCGTGCCCGTCCGGATGTATTCGGCGACCGAGTCGAAGGAGCTCCGCTTTCACTTTCTCCACAAGGACGATCTGCAGCCGATCGGCTACGACAAGGTGCGGAAGGACACGGGCAAGCACGTGGATCCCGACGATGTCGTCCGGGGCTTCGAGATCGACAAGGGCCGCTACGTCCCGATCGAGGACGAGGATCTCGACCGGCTCGACATCGAGCTGACGCACTCGATCGACATCTGCGACTTCGTTGACCTCGACGAGATCGACCCGATCTACTTCCGCAAGGCGTACTACCTGAATCCGCAGGACGGCGCCGAGAAGCCCTACCGGCTGCTCGTCAAGGCGCTCGACGAGACGGGCAAGGTCGGGATCGCGAAGGTCGTGATCCGCAACAAGCAGCACCTGGCGGCGCTGCGTGCACACGAGGGCGTGCTCGTGCTCGAAACCATGTATTACGCGGACGAGGTGCGGAAGCCGGAAAAGGTCAACGGCTCGGCGAGAGTGCAGAAGGCCGAGGTCGACATGGCGAAGTCGCTCGTCGAGAACCTGAGTAGCGACTTCAAGCCCGAGAAGTACGACGACACGTACCGCAAAGAGCTGATGGCGCTGATCCGCGCGAAGGCCAAGGGCGCCAAGCTGCCGGAGCCGCAGGAGGAAGAGGAGGGCGAGGTCGTCGACCTCATGGAAGCGCTGCGCGCATCCGTGAAGGAGACGCAGAAGGGCAGGAAGCGCAAGAAGACGGCGCGCAAGGCAAGCTAGTAGGTGCGTTCACTTTCGATCCCATGGTGTCGACCGGTCAGGTCAGACGGACGCACGGGCAAAGCCCGAGCGTCCTGATGGCGGCACCGCAAGCGGTGCCTTAGGTGCCCAAGCCCAAGCTCGCCGAGTACAAGCGCAAGCGCGACCCCAAGAAGACGCCCGAGCCCTTCGGCGGCAAGAAGCGCGGGAAGAAGCCGATCTTCGTCGTCCAGCGCCACGACGCCCGCCGGCTGCACTACGACTTCCGCCTGGAGCGAAACGGCGCTCTCGCGAGCTGGGCCGTCCCCAAAGGGCCGCCAATCGAGCCGGGCCAGCAGCATCTCGCCGTGCACGTCGAGGACCACCCGATCGAGTATGGAACCTTCGAAGGCGAGATCCCCAAGGGCCAGTACGGCGCCGGCACCGTCGAGATCTGGGACAAGGGGACGTATGACCTCGTCGAGGAGAAGAAGGACGGTGGGCTGACGGTCCAACTGCACGGCAAGCGCCTCAAGGGCACCTACGCGCTCGTGCCCGCGCACCTCTCGGGCGACGAGAAGAACTGGCTGATCATCCGCAAGAAAGACGACTCGGCCCCCTCGCCACGGCAGGTGGGCAGCTACCGGCCGATGCTCGCCACGCCGGCCGCGGAGGTGCCCCACGGCGAGTGGATCTACGAGATCAAGTGGGACGGCTACCGGATCGTGGCCACGGTCGCGGGCGGCGAGCCAGAGTTGCGCACGCGCAAGGACCAGGACTACACGCAGCGCTTCGAGAACGTCTCGAAGGAGCTCGTCAAGGCGCTGAAGACCCCGGACTGCGTCGTCGACGGCGAGGTCTGCGCGCTCGACGAGGAAGGTCGACCGAGCTTCTCCGCGATGCAGCAGGGCAAGCGGGGGACGCCGATCGTCTACTACGTCTTCGACCTGCTCGAGGTCGAGGGCGAGCCGACCGTCGACCTGCCCCTCGAGGAGCGCCGCAAGCGGCTCGAGAAGCTGCTCGACGAGCGGAACCGGACCGTTCGGTTCTCCGAGAGCTTCGACGACGGCGACGCACTGTTCGAGGCGGCGAACCGGCAGGGGCTCGAGGGGATCCTGGCCAAGCGCCTCGGCTCGAAGTACCTCCCGGGTCGGCGCTCACCGGAGTGGCTGAAGGTCAAAGGGCACGGCCGGCAGGAGTTCGTGATCGCCGGCTACACCCGCGGCAAGGGTAGGCGCGAGCGCACCCTCGGCTCCCTCGTCCTGGCGACGTATCAGGGCGGCGAGCTCGACTACGTCGGCAACGTCGGCACGGGCTTCAACGATCGCGAGATCGATCGGCTGCTCGAGAAGTTGAAGCCGATCGAGCGCGACACGCCTGCGTTCCCCGAGGTGCCGAAGATGCCGCGCGTGAAGAAGGCCGACGTCGTCTGGGTCGAGCCCAGGCTGGTCGCCGAGGTCGAGTTCGTCGAGTGGACGCACGACGGCCGTCTGCGCGCGCCGGCGTACAAGGGGCTGCGCGAGGACAAGGAGGCGACCGAGGTGCGCCGCGAGGAGCCGGAGCCGTTCCCCGCCGAGATCCGCAAGGGCAAGCGCGTCTTCAAGCCGTCGAACGTGGACAAGCTCTTCTGGCCGGACGAGGGGATTTCGAAGGGTGACTTGCTCTCGTACTACCACCGGGTGGCACCGGCGCTCGTCCCGCACCTGAAGGACCGGCCGTTCACGATGAAGCGCTACCCCGATGGCTGGCAGGGCAAGTTCTTCTTCCAGAAGGACGCGCCGAAGGGCATGCCGGACTGGATTCGGACGGCCTCGATCGTCGTCTCCACGCGGGACAAGCCGAGGCAGCGCAGACGGATCGACGCGCCGCTCGTGAACGACGAGCTCGCGCTTCTCTGGATGGTGAACATGGGCTGCATCGACCTGAACACGTGGTACTCGCGGATCGACAGGCCTGACCGGCCGGACTGGGTGCTCTTCGACCTCGATCCTTCACCGGACGTCGGCTTCCCGGAGACGGTCGAGGTCGCGCTGCTCGTGAAGCAGGCGCTCGACGCGTTCGAGCTGGAGAGCCTCGTCAAGACGAGCGGCTCCGAGGGGATCCACATCCTCGTCCCGATCGCGCGCCGGCACACGTACGCCGACACGCGCGAGTTCTCGGAGATCGTGGGCAACGCTCTGGCCCGCACGCATCGCGGGCTCGTCACGACCGAGTGGACGAGGTCGAAGCGCCGCGGCGTGCTCGTCGACTCGAACCAGAACGGCGAGGGAAAGACGATCGCGTCGGTCTATTCGGTACGCCCCAAGGCCGGAGCCTCGGTGTCGACGCCGCTCCGCTGGGACGAGGTGAACGAGCGGCTCGACCCGTCGGTGTTCACGATGGAAGAGGTGCTACGGCGGGTCGAGAAGCACGGCGACCTGTTCCAGGGCGTGCTGAAAGGCAAGCAGTCGCTGACCGCCGCGCTCAAGGCACTGCGTTAGCGCTTCAGGTCCTCCTCCATCCAGCCGGTGCCTCGAAGCCGCTCGTCGAGCATGCGGTCGCCCTTCATGCCCTCGAAGTCCCCGCCCTCCTCGGGAGCGTGATCCGGGTGGTCGCGAACCTCTTCCAACTCGCGATCGACCGAGTCGCCGCTCGTCAGTTTTCTCCAGAACTCGCGTAGGCCCATCGGTCCTCCTTCCGAGGTCTTCCGATGGTACTGCCTAGACCGCAGCAGCGACCGGTTCGAGGTCGGAGGCGAGCGCTATTTGGCCCGGGGCAACACGAATTCCCAGATGCGGCCGACCTCGTCGAAGCCGAGCTTCCCGTAGAGCTCCTTGGGCCAGTCGCGCTCGTCTGCGATGAGGAAGATCAGGTCGTGGCCGCCTTTCCGTGCCTCCCCGAGAGCCTTGGAGACGGTTGCGCGGGCCAGGCCTCGCTTTCGGAACCTGTCGAGTGTGAGGACGTTCTCGATCTGAGCGATGTGCCCGTCGGAATAGAGCTCGCAGTAGCTCGCGACCTCCCCGTCCACGCGGGCTGCGAAGAACCTCGTGTCCACGATCGCGCTCAGGTCGCGCTTGTTCTCGACGAGCTGGCGCATGACCTCGTCGCCGAGGACCGCCGGGTCGCTTCTCCAGCCGTCGGTCCAGGCAGGCACGAGGTCGTCGAGAGAGACCTCGTCCACGATCGACGTTTCCACCGGCCGGTCGGGGTCACGCCTCGAGACCATGATCACGTCGCACTCGGAGGCCCAGCCGAGTGCGCGGAAGCCGGGCTCGAGCCGCTCTCCCGCCGCGTCGTCGGTCAGCTCGACCTTCCGGTGGCGGAGGAGCGCGCCGCCCATGATGCGGTCCGTCTCCGCGGCGAGGTCGTCGGCCGAGGCCTCGGTGACGTTCTCGGTCGCGAGCAGGTAGTTGCGGCTCCACACGCTGGGGACCTCCAGGTTCAGGTAGGCGGCTCCGAACCGCGACGGGACTTCGGTCGAGGCGGAATGACGGGTGATCCCGTGCACGAACTCGACCGCGCGCTCGAAGTCATTCATCGCCGAGTTTCCGCGGGTGGCCGAGCATGCCCAGCTCGGCGATGTCCCTGCGGAAGAGGAGCGCGACCGTCCAGTCGGCCACGACCCGCAGCTTCCGGGAGAGGAGGGGGAGCTGGTACAGGTGGTACGTCCGTGTGACGAACCAGCCGACGAAACCGCGCAGCGGCAGGCCGAAGACGAGGGCGATCCCCTTATAGCGGCCCAGGGTGGCCACTTGGCCGAGCGTCCGGTAGCGGTACGGCTTCACGTCTCCGCGCAGATTCTTGGCGAGGCGGCGGGCCTGGCGCAGCGCGTGCTGCGAGGTGGGCGGATCGGGCCGGCCGGGCGTGCGCTCGTTCGGGACGCGCGCGCAGTCGCCGAGCGCCCAGAGGCCGTCGTGGCCCTCGACTCGGAGCGTGGAGTCGACCGAGACGGCTCCACGGTCGTCGGTCTCGAGGCCGAGGGTGCGGAGGACCGGGTTCGGCCTGACACCGGCCGTCCAGACGAGTGTGTGAGCGGCGATCCGCAGGCCGCCGGAGAGCGCGACCGTGCCCGGGCCGACCGAGGCGAGCGTCGTCGACGTGTGGATCTCCACGCCGCGGCCGGCCAGCTGCTCTTCAGCGTAGTCGCCTAGGCGCGAGGGAATCTCGGGGAGGATCTTCGGCGCGGCGTCGACGAGCACCCAGCGTGTCTTCGGACGCTGGAACTCGGGGTAGTAGCGCATCGCGTCGCGGACGAGGTCGGAGAGCTCGGCGAGGGCCTCGACGCCCGCGTAACCGGCTCCGACGAAGACGAACGTGAGGTGCGCCTCGGCGCGCTGGCGGTCGCGCTCGGCTGCTGCCACCTCGAGCTGCCGCAGGACGTGGTTGCGCAGGTGGATCGCGTCGGCGAGGTCCTTGAAGCCGAGCCCGTGCTCGGCGAGCCCAGGGATCGGAAGCGACCGCGCGAACGAGCCGAGCGCCAGCACCGCGTCGCCGTAGTGAATCGCGAGCGTTTCCCTTGCGGCGGCGACCGTCGCCACCTTCCGCCTCGGGTCGAGCGCGGTCAGGCGGCCGAGGAGCAGCTCCGAGTGCGGGCACATGACCCGCAGCGGAACGACCACGTGGCGCGGCTCGAGCGTCCCGGAGGCAGCCTCGGGCAGGAGCGGCGTGAAGAGCATGAAGTTCTCGAGGCTGACGATCGTCGCGCCCCGTTTGCCGAGCAGTCGCGCGACGTACGAGCCGGCGAACCCGCCGCCGAGGACGAGCGTGCCGCCTCGCGCGTGCCGGGCTTCTACCATCGCTGCGTGCAGGTGTCGGTGATCGGAAGCGGGACGGAGCACGAGGCCAGAGCCGAGGAGGTGGGCCGCTTGCTCGCCGAACGCGGTTGCAAGGTCGTCACGGGTGGGCTCGGAGAGGTCATGGCGGCGGCGGCGCGCGGAGCGAAAGCGGCTGGTGGCACCACGATCGGCATTCTCCCCGGCCGCGACCGCGCTGACGCGAACGAGTGGATCGACCATGCCGTCGCGAGCGGGCTCGGGCACATGCGCAATTTCGCGGTCGTCGCGTCGGGCGACGCCGTGATCGCCGTCGGCGGGCGGTGGGGCACGTTGTCAGAGATCGCCTTCGCGAAGATCCTGGGGCGGGCGGTCGTGATTCTCGAGCCCGGCCTGGAGGTGGACGGCGTCGAGCGCGCTGCCACTCCCGAGCAGGCAGTCGATCTCGTCCTAGCCCGCCTGGAGCATCCGGCCTAGCAGCTCGAGCGCGCCGGCCTTGTCCAGCGGCTCGTTCAGGTTCCCACATTTCGGCGACTGCACACAGGAGGGGCAGCCGGAGTCGCACGGGCAGCCGTCGAGCATCTTGGCGGTGTCTCCGACCCAGCCCTCGAACTGGTCGAAGCCCCGCTCGGTGATGCCGACCCCGCCGGAGTGGCCGTCGTAGACGAACACCGTCGGGCGGCCGGTCTGGTAGTGGATGTTCGTCGAGAGCCCGCCGATGTCCCAGCGGTCGCACATCGCCCAGAGCGGGAGGATCGCGATCATCGCGTGCTCCGCGGCGTGGAGCGTTCCGAGGAGCTTGGGCATATCCGTCAGTCCCTCGAGCTGCCCGGGCTCCGGCACGTACCAGGCCGCCTCGGTGTCGAAGGTCGTCTCGGGGAGGTCGAGGCCGACGAGCTCGAGCGTGGACTGGTCGCGGATCGACTTGCGCTGGTAGCCGACCACCTGCTCGGTCACGCTCACACGGCCGAAGCAGAGGTCCAGGCCGAGACGCCGGTCGGTGCGGAGCGTCTCCTCGATCGTCGTCATCGTCTCCTTCTTCGCCTGCGTGTAGTAGTCGCCGGTGAACGGCTCGACGAGGGCACTGCGGGCGACGAGGTCGAGGGCGACGACTCGGTAGCTCTCGCCGAGGTGCATGTAGATCGCGCCTTCGTGGACGGTCGAGTACGCGCGCTCCCGCTCGATCGTGCCGAGCACCGACCCGTCTTTCGTCTCGACGACCGTGAACACGTCAGGGCTCGAGGAGCGGAGGCCGAAGCGGCCCGCGGGGTAGTCGCGCCCCGCCCAGACGTAGCCGGCGTCGGTCTTCTTCAGGTCCGGATGGCCTGCTGCCCGGTGGAGCGCCTCGGCTCCCAGGATCTCCGCGTCAGCGTCGTCGAGCGGCGCCTCGAAAGCAGCCGCGGCCACGTGGCCGTCCAGCACGCGCGGATTCTCGTGGTCGAGGATCGCCGCCTCGACGCGGCGGCCGAGCAGGGTCTCCGGCTCGCGCATGAAGTACTGGTCGAGCGCGTCCTCGCTCGCGACGAGCACGGCCAGGCCGTGCCCGCGGCGGCCGGCGCGGCCCCACTGCTGTCGCATGCTGGCGACCGTCCCCGGGAAGCCCACAGAGATCACGGCGTCGAGCATCCCGACGTCGATGCCGAGCTCGAGCGCATTCGTCGCGCTTACGCCAAGGAGCTCGCCGGCGAAGAGGCGCTGCTCGATCTCGCGGCGCTGCGCGGGCGTGTACCCGGCGCGGTACGGCGAGAGCCGGGAGGCGTCTCCGAGCCGGTCGGCCGTGAACTTGTGGATCAGCTCGGCCGAACGGCGGCTCTTCGCGAACACGAGCGTGCGCAGGCCGCGCTCGACGAGGCCGGCCATCAGCTTCGACGCCTCCGCGAGCGCGCTCGCCCGCTGGCCCAGTTCCTCGTCGATCAGCGGCGGGTTCCAGAGCGCGATCGTCCGCTCCGCCTTCGGCGCACCGTCCTGGCCGAGAACCGTGAAGTCGAGGCCCGTCAGCGACGTGGCGAGCTCGCCCGGATTCGCGATCGTCGCGGAGGCGAGCAGGAACTGCGGTTCCGCTCCGTACACGCGGGCGAGCCGGCGTAGGCGCCGCAGGACGTTGCCCACGTGCGAGCCGAACACCCCGCGGTACACGTGCGCCTCGTCGACGACGACATAGCGGAGGTTGGAAAGAACGTCCCCCCAGCGGTCGTGGTGCGGCAGGACGCCCACGTGGAGCATGTCCGGGTTGGTCAGGATCAGGTTCGACCACTTGCGGATCTGCCAGCGGCGCTCGCCTTCCGTGTCGCCGTCGTAGATCGCGGCGCGGACGTTCTTGACCTTCAGCGCGCCGAGCGCGCGGACCTGGTCCTGGGAGAGGGCCTTCGTGGGGTAGAGGTAGAGCGCGCGGTGCTTCGGCTGCTCGGCGAGCGCTCCGAGCACCGGCAGGTTGAACGCGAGGCTCTTCCCGCTCGCGGTGCCGGTCGTGATCGCGACGTGCTCGCCGCGGCGGGTCGCCTCCCAGGCCGCGGCCTGGTGCGAGTACAGCTCCGTGACGCCCGACGCCTCGAGCCGCTCGCGCAGAGCGGGAGGCAGGTCCTCGGGGAGAGGCGCCGAGATCGCGTGCCGCGCAGGCTCCGATCCGAGGTACGCCAGCTCCTCTCCCTGGAGCAGATCGTCCCAGTGCGCCACGCCGAGGGCCACTCGGCCGATGGTAGCCTTGGCCGACCGGGGTGCCTCGTCGCCGAGGCTGAGAACACACCCGCTGAACCTGATCCGGGTCATGCCGGCGAAGGGAGCAGAGTGCCAACACCGAGATGTCTGACGATCGCGGGCTCCGACTCCGGGGGCGGAGCCGGGATCCAGGCCGACCTGAAGGCGTTTGCCGCGGCGGGCTGCTTCGGGACGACCGCGATCGTGGCGCTCACCGCGCAGAACACCCTCGGTGTCACTGCCGTGCAGGAGATGCCTCCGGGCTTCGTCGAGGCTCAACTCGAGGCGGTCTTCTCCGACATCGGCGTGGACGCCGCGAAGACCGGGATGCTCTTCTCCCGGGAGCTGATCGACGTGGTCGCCGATTTCCTCGCAGTGCACACGGTCCCGCTCGTCGTCGACCCGGTGATGGTCGCGAGCTCCGGAGCCAAGCTGCTGCAGGAAGACGCCGTCCAGCTGCTCGTCGACCGGCTGTTCCCGCTCGCGGCCGTGGTCACACCGAACCTGCTCGAGGCGCAGGCGCTCGCGGGAAGCGGCTCGCGGCGTGAGCTCGCCGAGCGCATCCACGAGCTCGGTGCGCCGGCGGTCGTCGTCACCGGTGGGCACGGGGAGGATCCGGTCGACCATCTCTTCGACGGCGAGCGGCACGTGGCGATCGAGGTCGAGCGCCACGACGTTCCCGCGACGCACGGCGCTGGCTGCACGCACTCCGCGACGCTCGCCGCGGGGCTGGCGAAGGGCCTGTCCCTCGAAGAGGCGGCGCGGGGAGCGGCGCGCGCGGCCTCGGCGGCGGTCGAGAACGGGCTCGTCGAGATCGGGGCCGGTGACGGGCCGGTGAACGTGCTCGCATGACCACTTTCGGCGCTGATCTCGCTGCGATCCGCGAGGGCAAGCCGCTCGTCCACCAGATCACGAACTACGTCGTGATGAACGAGACGGCGAACGCCACGCTCGCGCTCGGGGCGCTGCCCGTGATGGCGCATGCGGCCGAGGAGGTCGAAGAGATGGCGTCCGTTGCCGCGGCGCTCGTGCTCAATATCGGGACGCTCTCGCAGCACTGGATCGAGGCGATGCTGCTGGCGGCGAAGGCCGCGAACCGTGCCGGGGTGCCGGTCGTTCTCGACCCGGTCGGCGCGGGCGCGACCACGCTGAGGACGGAAACCGCCAAGCGGATTCTGGAGGAGACCGAAATCGCTGTCGTTCGCGGGAACCAGGCCGAAATCGCGACGCTCGCAGGCCGCGAGGCCGAGATCCGGGGGGTCGAGTCGATCTCCGCGGAGCCCGGCGCCGACCTCGCACGCGCCGCCGGCGAGCAGCTCGGCTGCGTGGTCTCGGTCACTGGCCCGGTCGACCACGTCTCGGACGGCGAGCGGACGATCGCCGTGGCCAACGGTCACGAGCTGCTCGGTGCTGTGACGGGCACGGGCTGCATGTCCACCGCGATCACCGGCTGCTTCCTCGCGGTCGCGGGCGAGCGGCCGCTGGAGGCGGCCGCCGAAGCGCTCGTCGCTTTCGGCGTGGCCGGGGAGGATGCCGCCGTCGGCGCCGAGGGGCCGGGCTCGTTCCATGTTGCGCTCTACGACGCGCTGTACAACCTCGATCCGGAGACCCTCGACACAAGGGCGAAGGTGGAGGCGTGAGGCTGCACGCGATCGTCGGCGACTTTCAGGCCGCGGCGCGCGCGGTCGAAGGCGGCGCGACCGTCATCCAGCTGCGGCTGAAGGGATCCCCGACCGAGGAAGTCGTGGAAACAGGGCGGCAGTTCCGGGGGCTGTCCGCGACCTTCGTCGTCAACGACGACGTGGACGCTGCGCTCGAGCTGCGGGCCGACGGCGTCCACCTCGGCCGCACCGATCCCGGCGCGGAGCGCGCTCTCGAGCAGGGCCTGATGCTCGGCACGTCGGCGGCGAGCGTCGAGGAAGCGCGGGACGGCGAGCGGGCGGGCGCGACCTATATCGGGGCGGGCCCGATCTGGCCGACTCCGACCAAGCCGGACGCCGATCCTGCGATCGGGCTGGACGGCCTGGCGGAGATCTGCGCAGCGGTGGCCGTTCCGGTCGTGGCGATCGGAGGCATCGACGCCTCCAACGCGGCGGAGTGCATCGCCGCCGGCGCCGCGGGAGTCGCCGTCGTACGGGCGGCCAGCGACACGCGAGCGGTCAGTGAGGCTCTCGGAGCTCGGTGAGCTCGGCCTGCTCGCCGAGCTGGAGCAGCGCGGCCTCGCACAGGGGATTGAAAACGACGCGGCACAGCTCGGCGACGGGCTCGTCGTCACCCAGGACGCGCTCATCGAGGGCGTCCACTTTCGCTTCGACCTGCTCGACTGGCGCGAGCTGGGCTACCGCGCAGCCGCGGTCAACCTGAGCGATCTCGCGGCCTCGGGGGCCGATCCGCAAGCGCTCGTCCTCACGCTCGCGGTCCCGCCCGACACCGAGCTCGACGACTTGCTCGCGCTCTACGAGGGTTTGAACGAGCCGGGCGTATCGATCGTCGGCGGAGACACCTCACGCGCCGAGGCCGTGCTCCTGAGCGTGACCGCCCTCGGCCGCTCGGAGCGCGTGCCCGGGCGGGGAGGCGCGAGGCCCGGCGACTTCCTGGTCGTGACCGGCCCGCTCGGAGCCATGGGCGCCGCCTTCCGGGCCGGGCGACTGGCGCGGCCGCCGCTCCGACTGGCCGAGGGCAAGGAACTGGCTAGAGACGCGCACGCGCTGCTCGACGTCTCGGACGGAATCGCCGTCGACGCGGACCACATCGCGAAGCGCTCCGGAGTGCGCTGCGTGATCGAGCTCGAGCGGGTGCCGCTCGCGGACGGAGCAGAGCTGCGAGACCTCGAGTTCGGCGAGGACTACGAGCTCCTGGCGGCGGTGGCCGACCCGGGGCCGTTCACGGTAATCGGGCGCTGCGACGAGGGCGAAGGCGTGGAAATCCGCCGGAACGGCGAGCCCGTAGGTCTCACTGGTTGGGCGCACTTCGGCTGAGCTCGCGCTGCCGACTTGCGCTGAGGCGCGCGAGCGGCAAGGCTGTGGGCTAGGTGCTGGCGTTCGTGTTCAAGCGGCTGGTGTGGGCGGTCATCCTGGCTTGGCTCGTCACGCTGATCTGCTTCATCATCTTCTTCGCCCTGCCGCGGAACCAGCCAGGCTCGAACCGCCAGGCGATCGTCGCTCCGAATCTCAATTCCGCGTACGACCTGAACAGCGACTCCCTGCCGAGGCAGTACGTGACGTTCGTCGAGCACGTGGTGCGCGGAGACTTCGGCGAGTCCCTCCGCACGCCTGAAAAGGTGCGGCAGATGATCCACGACAGCGCGCCCGTCACGCTCTCCCTGATCATCGGCGGGACGATCCTCTGGCTGCTGATCGCGTTCCCGATCGGAATCCTCTCGGCGATCTACCCCCGATCGTTCGTCGACAAGGGGTTGATGGCGTTCGTCCTGATCGGAGTCTCGGCGCACCCGGTGTGGCTCGGCCTGATCTTCTCGTACCTGCTCGGCTACAAGGCCCACATCTTCCCGATCGCGGGCTACTGCGAGTTCGTCTATGACCCGAGCAGCCCGTATCAATGCGGAGGCCCGCGCTACTGGGCGTACCACATGGTGCTGCCGTGGTTCACCTTCGCGCTCCTGTTCGCGGCGCTCTACGCGCGCATGATCCGGGCGAGCCTGCTGGAGACGATGGAGGAGGACTACGTCCGCACGGCACGCGCCAAGGGTGCTTCGCAGTTCCGCGTCATCAGGAAGCACGTGCTCCATAACGCGCTCATTCCGGTGATCGCGATGCTGAGCATGGACATGATCGTGATCTCGTTCACCGGAGTCGTCTTCATCGAGACCGTCTTCCAGTTGCCCGGGCTCGGCACGACCATGTACCGAGCGCTGACGAGCGTCGACCTGCCGGTGATCCTCGGGGTCACGATCGTGATCAGCTTCGCGGTCGTGATCGTGAACATGATCGCGGACATCCTCTACTGCCTGGTCGATCCGCGGATGAACCTGCGCGGGCCGACGCGCAGGCGTTTCAGCTCGAGGCTCCGGCTGGGCATGCGGCCGCAGCCGAGCGTCACCGAGTCGTCTACGACGTAGGGCCGAGCCACTGCGCCCACGCGTCCTCGTAGTGGGAGCGTGAGCGGGCGCCGACGACGGTCTCCCTGGCCTCGCCGCCCTCGAACAGGATCGCGGTCGGGATCGCGAGGACGCCGTAGCGCGAGGCGACGAGCGGGTTCTCGTCGATGTTCAGCTTCGTGAACTCGACGCGATCGGCGTGCTTCTCGGCCAGGTCTTCGAGGATCGGCTCGACGGCCTTGCACGGCCCGCACCAGGGCGCCCAGAAGTCGATCACGACCGGCTTGCCGGCCTGAGCCACCTCCGCCTCGAACGTCTCGTCCGTGATCTCGCGCACCTCGCCAGCGTAGCCATGTTCCAGGGTCAGACGCTCGGCCATGTCCGCTTCGCCGAGAACGGGGATGGGTAAGCGGTCGGGGGCTCTTGTGCGGCCGCACCGGCCCTGTCCCGGCGTCTGACGCTGGGGTTTGGCCTTTA
>Ga0070684_100002649_pt1 | contig 13208 bp, 12 predicted proteins | sample KBSC723LmetaG_FD_65653 | JGI IMG/M metagenome (GOLD analysis project Ga0070684, IMG submission 65653) | Corn rhizosphere microbial communities from Kellogg Biological Station, Michigan, USA - KBS C7.2-3L metaG | ecosystem: Host-associated > Plants > Roots > Rhizosphere ...
CGGCGGCGTGCACCGCCTTGCCACCGCCCGTCTCCGCCTCGACCAGCCAGCGCTCCCCCTCCTCCTCGAGCGACACCCGGGTGACCCGGGCGGCAAGGTGCTCGACCCCCTCGCTCGCTCGCGAGAGCACCCAGGTGAGGTACTCGCCGTAATCGCGGTGGCGCACCTGGGGCGAGCCGGCGTCGACCCAGCGGGCGTAGCGGCGGGTGCTGATCATGTGCTGCTGCCAGGTGAACTGGGCCAGCGCCGCGTCGATCGCCTCGCCGGCCTCGCCGAACTCGATGTGGCTCTGGTAGGGGAAACCGATGTCCTTGATCGGCGTCACCGCCAGCGGCTCCTCGCCCGAGGTCATGCCGTTGCGGCCCTTCCAGGAGGCGGCGACCTCGGTGCCCTCGATCACCAGCATCGAGATCCGGGCAAGGCCGAGGCTGTTGGCGATGTGGACCTTGGTCGCGATCCCCGCGGCCTTGGCCCCGGCGCCAACGACGATCAGGTCATAAGCACCGGACCCCCGACCGGGTGCAACGTTTTGTGGTTCTCCCAGAGCCATAATGCGTTACACCGGAACGGGGGCAAGGGGTTTGGCGACGACGAGGCCGTGCTGGGCGGGGCTGAAGGCGATCGCGCTCCTGGTGACCCGCTCGCCCTCGGCCTCGACCGGGGCCAGCTCGACCTCTTCGAGCACGGTGCGCAGGACGCGCTTCATCTCCTGTTCGGCGTAGCTGGCGGCGAGGCAACGGCGGGCGCCGCCGCCGAAGGGGATCCAGGTCGGCACCGCGGCGCGCCGGCTGAGGAAGCGCTCGGGGATGAACTCGCCCGGGTTCTCGTAGACGTCCTCGCGGTGGTGGATCAGGTAGACGCAGGGGGCGATCAGGGTCTCGGCCGGTAGGTCGTAGCCGCCCAGCGTCGCCGGCTTCAGCAGGCGGCGGACGACGACCGAGACCGGCGGGCGCAGGCGCAGCGTCTCCTTGATCACCGCGTCGAGGTAGGCCTCGCCCTCATCGGCGAGCAGTTCGGACTGCAGGCGCTCGAGCTTCTCGGGGTGGCGCAGCAGGCGCTCGAAGACCCAGGCCAGCGAGCTCGAGGTCGGACCGTCGGTGAGCAGGGTCAGCAGTTCGTCGCGCAGGTCTTTCTCGCTCAGCGGCGAGCCGTCCTCGTTGCGGGCCTCGACCAGGATCGAGACGGCGTCCTTGCGCCCGTCCTCCCCTTCGCCGCGTCGACGGCGCGCCTCCGCCAGCACCTCGGCTTCGACCGGCACCATCGCCGCGCGCCAGCCGGGGCTCTCTTCGAGCCAGTCCGGGCCGCGCTCGGCGAGCTCGCGCAGGCGCTCTTCGTCGTTGACCGTCGCGGTCAGATCGCTGAGCAGGTCCCGCAGCCGGTCCAGCCGACCCTCGTCGTCGCCGAAGACGGCCCGCATCACCACCTCCTGGGTCAGCGCCTGCATCCGCGGCCAGAGCGCGAACGGCTCGCCGACCGGCCAGGCCCGCACTTCGCGCCGTGCCAGTTCGGTCATCATCGCGGCGTCCTCGCGCATCCGCTCGCCGTGGAAGCGCGGCAGCATCAGCTTGCGGCGAGCCATGTGCTCGGGCTCCTCGCTCAGCATCACCGAGTGGGCGCCGAGCACCGGGCGCAGCGCCAGGTTCGGCACGCCGACGCCGAGCTCGTTGCTGTCGGTGGAAAAAACCCGTTTGACGTCTTCGGGGTCGGCGAGCAGGACCCAGGTGCCGAGGTGGCGCAGGCGCAGGGTGAAGGTGTCGCCGTAGCGCTCGCGACACTCCTCGAGGAAGGGCAGCGGCTCACTCGCCCAGCGCGCCGACTGCTCCTCGGCCGGGATGTCGGGCCCGGGAGGCAGCCTGGCGCTCATTGCTGCCGCCTCTGACTCGCGGGCGCCCCGTCCATCAGCTCGTCCTCGAGCTTGCAGGTGGCACCGATCAGCAACTCGAAGAGCGCCGCGGTGAAGTCCTCGGGCAGGTTGACGGCGGCACCGCGGGCGAGGTAGCGAGCGCGCACCTCGGCGACTCGCTCGGACTGCATCATCGGGATCCCGTGCTCGCTCTTGTAGGTGGCGACTTCGCGGCAGATCTCGAAGCGCTCGCCGAGCAGCCGCGCGATCTCCTCGTCGATCGGGTCGAGCCGATCGCGGAAGCCGCTGAGCCCGTTGTCGGTCATCGCAGCAGCCCCGTGACGAAGGCCTCGCTGCACTCGGCCAGGGAGTCGAGGGCGTAGCCGCCCTCTTGGATCACGCAGACGGGTTTGCCGCACTCGGCGAGCAGGCCGCCGATCTCGGCGAATATCTGCGGTTCGAACTCCCAGGAGCCGTGCGGGTCGCCGGCGACGATGTCGTAGCCGAGCGAGACGACGAGGGCCTCCGACTCGGCGGCGAGCTCGTCGACCGAGGCGGCGACGGTGCCGAGGTAGTCCTCGACCTCGGGGATGACGTGGAATTCGATCGCCACCTCGCGGTCGCTGGCCGGTTCGACCGTGCCACCGGCGACGTTGGTAACCGGCGCGGCGTGCAGCGAGTGCAGGCTCGCATCGCCCATCGTCGCCACGATCGCCGCCGTGCCGTTGGGGTAATGCAGGTCGATGTCGAGGATGCCGACCGGGCTGACGCCGGCGTGGCGCAGCACCTGCACCGCCGCGGCAGCGGTGTTGAGGTAGCAGTAGCCGGCGAACCAGGTCGGGCCGGCGTGGTGGCCGGGCGGGCGACAGAGCGCGTAGGTGAAGCGGGCGCCTTCGGCCAGTCGCTCGGCCGCGGTCATCGCCGTGCGCACCCCCTCGCGAGCGGCGTCGACCAGGCCGGCGCTGACGGGGATATCGGGCGGCAGGCCGGGCGGGGTCAGCTCGGGGATCACCATCGGCTCTGCGGAGACCTCGGCCAGCGCCTCGAGATAGCCCGGGTCGTGCAGCACGCTGAGGGTCTGCTCGACGTCTTCGCTGTCGGCGTCGGCGGCGGTCACTCGCACGCCCGGGTGGCGCAGCAGGCCTCGTCCGAGCTCGGACATGCGGCGGTTGTCGTCGACGCCGGGCAGGATCCGCCCGCCTTCGAGGATCCAGTGGGCGCCGTCGTCCTCGCCCCCGGTGCGCTGCTCGACGAGGAGGAGCTCAGCCATCGCCACCCATCCGACTTTGACCCACCTGGAGGTGGGTCAATCTCCGAAGCGCGCTGCTCACAGCTTCCTCCGCATGCGTGGGCCGAGGTGCTCGAAGCCGTTGGCGCGGTAGAAGGCGGTGGTGGCTTCGATGCGCTCGAAGTCCTCGCGCGGCAGGCCGACTTCGATCCGCTTGGCACCCTCACCGCGGGCGAGCTCGCAGTAGGCCTCGACCAGCTCGCGGCCGACCGCGCGACTGCGCCACTCGGGATGCACCCAGAGGTCCTGGATCGTGCCGTAGCGACCGGGAACGTGGATCGCGTGCTGCCAGCTGGCGGCGAGGACCCCCACGATGCCGTCCTCGCCCCCCGCCTCCGCCACCAGCAGGGCACCCAACCCCCTGTCCCTGACCAGTTCGAGGCTTGCTGCTTCAAGCTCCTCCTCCGCCGGCCCGCCACCACTCAGCTCGACCAACAGCTCCCTAATCCCCGCAACCGCAGCGCGAACATCCGCCTCGGTCGCCTCGCGAACCACGCACTTCGGCTCGGCCGCGGCCTCCATCACGCTGCCTGCCTCGCCCGGGCCGGCTCGAGCTCGACGCTCCAGGAGTCGGGCGAGTCGCTGCCGGTGACGGTGCGGGCAATCGCCGCCATCGGCGCCCGCGCCTTGAGCAGGATCTCGTCGAACTCGTCGACCGGATCGGACTGCATCACGATCGCGCCGCCGGCGCCGATCGTCGTCCGCCCCTCGCGCAGTACGACGGTGCGGATGACGATGCTGAGGTCCATCACGCCGTCGAGGCCGAAGTAGCCGATCGCGCCCGAGTAGACGCCGCGCGCCTCTGCCTCGATGTCGTCGATGATCTCCATCGTGCGCAGCTTCGGCGCGCCGGTCATCGAGCCGCCTGGGAAGCAGGCCCGGGTCAGCTCGGCGGCGGAGCGGTCGACCGGCAACCGGCCCTCGACCGTGGAGATCAGCTGGTGCACGGTGGCGTAGTCCTCGACCACCATCAGCTCGGGCACGGCGACGCTGCCGACCTCGCAGACGATGCCGAGGTCGTTGCGCAGCAGGTCGACGATCATCAGGTGCTCGGCATAGGTCTTTTCGTCGCTGGTCAGCTCGGCTTTCAGCGCCGCGTCCTCGGCCGGATCGGCAGAGCGCTTGGTCGTCCCCTTGATCGGGCGCGCCTCGACCCGGCGCTCGCGGTCGAGCGAGAGGAAGCGCTCCGGCGAGGAGCTGACGACGGCAACCTCGCCGAGCTTGAGGAAGGCGGCGAAGGGCGCCGGGTTGCTGCGGCGCAGGTTGCGGTAGAGGTCGAACGGGTCCGGTTCGGCCCTGGTCGAGATCTGGTCGGTGAGGCAGACCTCATACGACTCCCCGGCCGCCATTTCGGCCTGGGAGCGCTCGATATCGGCGAGGTACTGCTCACGCCCGCGGCCACACTGAAAGCTGACGTGGGCCGCGCTCGGATCGCCGAAGGCCGGATCGGCGGGACTGGGAGCGGCGGGTGGATTGGCGACCAGGTCGCGGACGACCGCCTCGGCCCGGCCGAGCCAGCGCTCGGCGCCGGCGTCCTCGCCCGCCTGTACCGCGATCACATGGGTGCGCCGGCGGGCGTGGTCGACGGCGACGATCCTGTTGGCCAGCATCAGCACCGAATCCGGGACATCGGAGACGTGGACGTTGGTCGAGCCGCAATCGGCCTTCAGCTCGTAGCCGAGGTAACCGACGAAGCCACCGAGCAGGTTCGGCGAGACGTGGCCCTCTGTCGGAGTCTCGAGCGTACGCAGCGCCAGCTCACGGTCGAGCACGTCAAAGATCGAGCCGCGCTCGCTCGCCGCGCTGCGTTCGCCATGGGTCGTCACCGTCCCGGCGGCGACGTCGGCTTCCAGCACGCAGCGGTCGGGGCCGGCACTGGTCCCGAGGTAGGAAGCCTGGGCGAGGCGCGTCGGCGCGTCGGCGCTGTCAAGCCAGAAGGCGTGCTCCTCCTCGGCAAAGAGGCGTTCGAAGAGGGCCTCGGTCGAGGCTTCGCCGGGAATCGAGCGCAGCAGCAGGTGAGTGTCGGCCGACGCCGGCTTGCCGACTCCCGGGGCATTGCGCGGGCGAGCGCCGGCGGGCCGCTTGGTCGCCCGTACCGGGGTCCCTTTGCGCTCACGGGCAAGGTTGAAGAAGTTCTCGACCAGACGAGCGCCGTGGTCGGTGGCGATCGACTCGGGGTGGAACTGGACGCCCCACATCGGCCGTTTGCGGTGTTCGATCCCCATCACCACGCCGTCGTCGGCCCAGGCGCAGACGTTGCCGTCGGGGCCCATGCCGGTGATCGCCAGCGAGTGGTAGCGGACGACCGGAAAGCCCTGCGGGATGCCGGCGAAGAGGCCGTCGCCTTCGTGGAAGATCTTGCTGAGGCGGCCGTGCATCGCCTCAGGGGCGCTGCGCACCTCGCCGTCGAGCATTTTGCCCAGGCCCTGGTGGCCGAGGCAGATGCCCAGCACGGGAATCTCGCTGAAGCGGAGGATGTCGTCGCAGACGCAGAAGTCGTGCCAGCGGCCCGGCGTGCCGGGGCCGGGCGAGAGCACAATCGCGTCGAAGTCCCAACGCTCCAGCGCCCGCCAGGAGACGGCGTCGTTGTCGACCACGATCGGCTCCTCGCCCGAGACGCCCGCCAGCAGGTGGAAGACGTTGTAGGTGTAGGAGTCGTGATTGTCGACCAGCAGCGTCCTCACCGAACCGTCTCCAGTCCGAGGCCGCGTGCCCCTTGGGCGAGCGCCGCCTGGATCGCCTCCTGCACGTGTGGCTCGCGGTCCTCCTCTACGTACCAGCGCGAGAGGTGGGCGACGTATTTCGCCAGCGGGCCGACGTCAAGTCGCTCGACCGCCTGCTGTAGGTGGCGCCGGTACATCTCCGACTGGACGACAGCGAAGCGGTAGTCGGGGTCTTGCGCCGGCTCGGCCGTCGCAGTGCCGGAGCCGTTGCCATTGTGGGCGCGGGCGCGGGCGAGGTCCCAGCCGAGGCTCTGCTCCTCGCGCAAGAGCTTCTCCGGTTCGAAGTCGAGCGGTTTGGTGTTGGTGTGCATGAGGAAGTAGCCGAGCGCGACCTGGGGCACGATCGCTTCCGCCGCCGGGTGGCGCTCGCGCACTCCCACGCGCTCCTCTTCGAGCTCCATCGCCGCATCGATCCACTCGGCCAGCTCGTCGATCAGCAGCGCGTTCTTCTTGCTCGAGGAGACCGACTCGCTCTGTTTGGAGACCATCCCGTGGAAGACGTCATGCGCGGGGTGGTTGATGTCCGCCCCCGCCCCCTTCTCCATCATCTCGTCCATCAGCTGGCGCCGGCAGGTGACGTGGGCGACCCACTCGAGCCCGCAGACCTGGATCGAGGTCGTGCCCTCCAGCCCCGGCGCCGCCATCCAGTAGGCGAGCGCCCGCATGTGCTGGGTCGGCAGGCCGTCGGCGCGCAGCAGCGGCATTTCCTCCAGCTCCTCGCGGTCGGTCAGGTAGATCACGGCGCCGTCGGGGCGGCGCTGCAGCATCCCGTGCTCGAGGCCGAGGTTGGAGAGTTCGGCGACCTCGGGCAGGAAGTCGGACTCGAAGAAGACGCGGTCGAAGGAGATGCCGAGCCGGGCCAACGTCTTGCGCTGACCGGAGATCACCCAGGCGCGCGTCTTCGACCAGAGCTCGATCGCGTCCTGGTCGCCGTCGAGCACGCGCTGCAGCAGCTCGTCGGCGCTGTCGTGGTGGACGTCGACCTCGCGGCTGAGCGAGGTGGCGGGGTTGTCGTCGCGCCCGGTCAAGGAGGGGCCGGTCTTGACGTACTCGGCGTAGCAGTCGCCGACGAAGTGGTCGCTCTTGGTGCCGCTGCCCGGTGAGGACTGCGTGTGGCGACCGCTCGCGACGACGCCGGCCATCGCCTCGCCCATGCTGCGGCCGACGTCGCAGATGATGCTGCGCCGCTCGACCTTGCCGCCGGCCTCGCTCAGCGCCGAGCCGAGCGCGTTGCCGAGCGCCAGGTTGCGCAGGTGGCCGATGTGCAGCGCCTTGGTCGAGTTAGCGTCCCAGAAGTTGAGCGCAAAGCGGCGGCCGGCGGCGAGGTCGGTGTGAGACGGGGCCTCGCCGGAGGTGAGGGCGGTGCCGGTGGCCTCGATCCACTCGCTTGCCAGGCGCGCCTGCACCTGCCTGCCGCTGCGGTCGATGCTCTCGACCCAGGGCTCTGCCTCGATCCGCTCCAGCGCCGCGATCGCGTCGGCGTCCTCCTGCCAGCCCTTCACCCGCGGCACCAGCATCAGGTCGAAGTCGCCCTGCGGCTGGTAGGGAGCGCGCGCCGCCCAGAGGGGACGCTCCTGCTCGCCGCCAGTTGAGATCTTGTCTAGTTGGTCAAAGAGATTGTTCGCCATAGCCGGTCACCGGTTTCGTTTGGGTTCCGATGCACCAGCCGGGGCTCGAACCCGGATCTCCGGCTTTTAAGGCCGGCCCTTTGACCGATTAAGGCACTGGTGCGCTATGGGTGGGGCTCCTCCCTTTGAAGCTCCCTGAGCGTCCCTCTCCCGGGGTCCCTCTCTCACTTGACCGATCTAAATTTTGCGAGCATCCTAGCACTCGAGGCGTACCAAAGGACGGAAGTTGGGAGATCTTTTTGAGGCATCCCAGTTTTCCAGGTACTTCACGCCTTGCGCTCAGGCGAGTTCGGCGAGAAACGCGATCAGCTCGGCGGTGAGGCGGGCGGGCTTGAGCCGCCACTCGAAGATCGAGCCGGCGACGACGAGCCTGCCGTTCTCGAGCTCCTCGGCGAGCATGCCGGAGTCGCTGAACGGGTGGACCGGGTCGCGTGTGTGGCCGACGATCAGCGCCGGCTGCTTGATTTTGAGGCGCTCTGCGCGGTGGGGCGCGGTCTCCCCCAGCAACAGGCCCTCGAGCACTGCACCGGAAGGCCCCGGGCGCTGACGCACCCAGTCGAGGCCGATGTCAACCAGATAATTGGTGCGCGGGATCAGCGAGGTGAGGCGGGACGTGAGCTCGAAGGCGGGCCGCGCCGCCCGCAGCCCGAGCAGGACCGGGGTGAAGGCGCCGGCGACCGCGGGCAGGGCGTTGTCGAGAACCGGCATCTCGATGAAGAGGCCACGCGCCCGCTCCGGGTAGTGGACCGCCAGCTCGAGCGCGACGTTGGCGCCGAGCGAGGTCCCTCCCACTACCGCCGAGGACAACTCGAGGTGGTCAAGCAGGGCGACCATCTGGCGGGCGAAGATCGGCATCGAGTAGAGACGCAGGTCCTCGGGCCGATCCGAGCGCCCGTGACCGAGGAGGTCGACGCATACCACCCGGTTGCCGGCCGCAGCCAGTTCCGGCCCCAGCCGCTCGAACATGCGCCGGTTCATCAGCAGCCCATGGACGAGCACCAGCACGCGCTCGCCCGCCCCGTAGGAGTCGTAGGAGATCCGGTGCCCCTCGTAGCGGAACTCGCCCATCCCGGAATCTGTACAGGACTCGGAGCCGGCGCTCACCCGAGGTGCAACGTTTTACGGCCCTGCCGGGAGCTCAATGCGTTGCACTGCCTCGGCGCGCGGCTGCCCAGCCGGTCACGGCGCCGATCCCGCCACCGACCGCAAGCAGCGTGCCGGCCCGGAACGGCCTGCGCTTCAGCTTCGAAGCCGTGCCGTGGGCAGTGTGCTTGGCGCCACTCTTAGCCGCCTTGCGAACGATGGTGCTCTTCAATGAGTTGGTCATGGACCACCTATACCCGGGGCAGTCGAGAACAGACCTGATCCACCAGCCGGCGATCGCTAGCGCAGGAGAACGCGGCAGCGTTTCAGCAGCTCATCCAGAGTTGCTGGACGCAGATTCCCGAGCCGGCGGCTGAGTCGCTCGTGGGAGATCGCCCGCATCTGCTCGGGCATCGCGAAGCCATCCTCCCGCAAGCCGCCTTCGGGCGAGCGAATCGGGATATGGAGAGCGCTGCCGAAATCGGTTCGGGTGAGGGGAACAGCGAGCGAGAGGCCGAGACTCGCCCGGTTCAATTGGTCGACCGAGACGATCGCGAAAGGCCGCGGCTTAGCCTGCTCTCTCCCCCGAGTGGGATCGGGGTCGGCCCAGTACACGTCACCCTGCTGGGGCCGGGCTCCTACCACTCGGGCGTCGATGCATCAAAGGCGGACTCGATCTCAGCCGTCTCCGCCCGGTAGGCGGCGAGGGCGGCGGGGTCTCGAGCAAGCCTCTCGAACCCGGTCGCGATCTCCTCCAGCATCGCCTCCTCATCGGCGGCACTGACCAGCTTTGCCACCACCTCGCCGGCAGGCTCTCCACGCCGCGCTGCCAGGATCTTCAGTCGGTCGCGGGTACGAGTCGACACTCGAATTGTGGTGGTGTCGTTCACGGCCATGTAGATCATTAGTCTACATGTGATCGAGCTGAGCCAGGCCACCAGGCGCGCTCGCCGCAGAGGTAGGTGATCGCCGGGATCAGCAGCGAGCGGACGACGAAGGTGTCGAGCAGGACGCCGACCGCGACGGTGGCGCCGATCTGGACCAGCTCTTCGAGCGGCAGCAGGGTCAGGGTGGCGAAGGTGCCGGCGAGGATCAGGCCGGCGCCGGTGATCACCGCGCCGGTGTCCTCGAGCGCGACCAGGATCCCTTCCCGCGTGCCGTGAGCGAGCGCCTCCTCGCGGGCCCGGGTCATCAGGAAGATGTTGTAGTCGACCCCCAGCGCGACCAGGAAGATGAAGGCCAGCAGCACGAGGTCGAAGCCGATCCCGCCCGAGCCGAAGAGCTGGGTGAAGGCGAGGGTGACGAGGCCGAGCGTCGCCGCGAAGGAGGCGACGACGGTGACGATCAGGTAGCCGGGTGCGGCGAGCGCGCGCAGGACGATGATCAGGATCAGGCCGACCACGGCCAGCACCACCGGCACGATCAGCTTGGTGTCGCGGGTGTTGGTCTGCTCGACGTCGTAGTTCTCGGCCGGGATGCCGCCGACGAGGGCGCCGGGCGCGACCTCGTGCAGCCGTTCGCGCACTCCCTTGACCAGGTCGGCGGCCTCCCCCGAATAGGGGTTGCCGCGCAGCACGATCGCCAGCGCCGCCAGGTCGGAGACCGAGGAGGGTGGGACCGGCACGGCGAGCTTGACCGAGTCGAGTCGCTCGAGCCCGTGTAGCGCCGCGCCGACTTCGCCGATCCGCAGCACCGCTGTCAGCGGCGAGCCGATGCCGGGCGGGAAGTGTTCGTCGAGGACCTCGTTGCCACGGCTCGATTCGCTCGATCGGGTTTCGCCTTCGCCGAAGCCGATCGTGCCGTGGTCGATCAGGTTGCCGAGGGCGAGGCCGACGAGGACGGCAAAGACGCCGGCGACGATCGCCCGCGGCCGGCGACGGACCAGGCCCGCCACCCCGGCCCAGAAGCGGCGCCCCTCCCGGGCCCCCGACTTCCGCCCCGGCCAGAAGGCGCGCGGCCCGAGGATCGCCAACAGCGCGGGCAGCAGGGTGAGCCCGGCGCAGAGCATCACCGCGACCCCGATCGCCAGCACCGGCCCGAGCCAGTGGGTCGACTCGAGGTCGGCGAGCAGCAAGACCAGCATCGCCGCGATCACCGTCGCCGCCGAGGCGACGATCGGCCGCACGCTCTCGGCAAGCGCGGCGCGCAGCGCCACCAAAGACTCGCCGCCACCGGTGAGCTTCTCGCGATAGCGGTGGATCAACAGCAGCGAGTAGTCGGTGCCGGCACCGAAGATCAGCACCAAGAGCAGAAACGTTCCCTCGGTATTGACCGTGATCAGGCCGGAAGAGATCAGCAGGTAGGTCAGCCCGATCGCGATCAGGTAGGCGGTGCCGACCACCAGCAACGGCATCAGCGCCAGCAGCGGTGCCCGGTAGACCAGCAGGAGCAGCAGCAGGACGAGGCTGAGGGTGGCGATCAGCAGCGTCTGGCCGGCATCTTCGGCGACCTGCTCGAAGTCTGCCGCCACCCCGCCTGGCCCGGTCACATATGAGTGCAGGCCCGGGCGACTGTGCTCGGCGAGGTAGGCGCGGATCTCCTTCACCCCGTCGACGACAGCGCCGCGGTCTTCGCTGTCGATCGCCAGCGTCACCAACGCGGCTTCGCCGTCGCGCGAGATCGGCCCCACCCCCCGCGCCACCCGGGTCACCTCGCCCAGCGGCTGCCTCGCCTGCTTGGAGAAGGGAGCGAAGACCGGCGTCGCGCCGGAGAGCCCGAGCCGTTCCAGTCCTTTGCCGAGCCTGCCGATCGCGTTCAGATCGGCGGCGCTGAGCCCGCCATTGCGCTCGAAGACAACCAGCACCGGCACGTCGTTGCCGCCCTTGAAGTCGCGCCCAAGCAGAGCGACGGCCCGGGTCGACTCGGCGTGAGCAGGCAGGTAGCTGCTCTGCCCAGCAGCGGTCACATCGTTGATCTGGGTGCGTCCGACGAACCCGGCGATGCCGAGCGCGACCCAGACCGCAACCGTCAGCCAACGGCCGCGCGGGCCGGTGACACACGCGGCGAGCCGTTTGGCGGGCACGGCGGAACCCTAGTGGTGCGCGGCACCAGCAGGCCGGCGCCGAAGCAGAGCACCAGGAAGCCGGTTGCCATCAGGAAGGTCTCGGTGAAGCCGGTGACGGCGGGCAGGTTCCTGGCCATGTGGTCGGCGATGAAGGTGGCCGAGAGCTGGCCGCCGAGGGCGCCGCCCAGTGTCCGCATCACGTTGTTCATGCCGCTGGCGACGCCGGTCTGCTCCGGCGAGACCGCCTGCACGATCAGGTTGCCGAGGGCGGCGAAGGAGAGGCCGATGCCGACGCCGAGCAGGGCGGCGGCGATCAGCAGCTCGTAGGGATGTTCGGGGGCGACGGCGAGCATGATGAAAGAGGCGGTGGCGAAGACCGTCCCCGCGAGCAGCGCGTTGCGCGAGCCGAAGCGGGCCGCGATCGGACCGGCGCGCAGGCCGAGGATCGTCATCCCGATCGTCGCCGGCAGCAGGTACAGGCCGGAGACCACGACCGAGGCGCCAAAGCCGAAGCCGGTGCTCTTGGGCAGCTGGGCGAACTGGGGAAAGACGATGAAGGAGGCGTAGAGGCCGGCGCCAAGCAGGAAGGCGGCCGCGTTGGTGGTCCAGACGCCGCGTACCCGCATCATCGTCATGTCGATCAGCGGTTCGCGGCTGCGCACCTCGACCGCGATCCAGGCCGCCGTCACCAGCGCCCCGAAGAGGAGGAGGCCGAGCGTCTTGCCCGAGACCCAGCCCCAGGTCGTCGTCTGGCTGATCGCCAGCAGCACCGCCGAGAGCCCAATCGTCATCAGCCCGGCCGCCAGCCAGTTGATCTTGCCCGGCGTGCGCACCGGCGACTCCGGCACGAAGCGCCAGGTGGCGAGGGCTGCCAGCACGATGGCGACCAGCGGCATCCAGAAGAGCCAGTGGTAGTTGAGGTTCTCGACGATGACGCCGGAGAGGACGATGCCGAGACCGCCGCCGATGCCGAGGATCGCCGAGAGCATGCCGATCCCGCCCGCGACCTTCTCGGCCGGGAACTCGTCGCGGACGATGCCGTAGGCAAGCGGGAAGATGCCGCCCCCGGCGCCCTGGATGAAGCGCGCCGCGATCAGTACCGCCAGCGAGTTGGAGACGGCGGCGAGCAGGGTGCCGGCGCCGAGGATGACCAGGGTCCAGAGCAACAGCCTCTCCTTGCCGTACATGTCGCCGAGCCGGCCGAGGATCGAGGTTGCGACCGAGGCCGCCAGCAGGTAGCCGGTAAGCAGCCAGGTGATCCCGGTCTCGCTGGTGCCGAGGTCGTGTTGCATCGTCGGCAGCGCCGGCACCACGGCCGAACTGAGCAGCGCGTAGGCCATCCCGCCAAGGGCGAGCACGGCCAAGGTCAGGTTGGGATTGGTCCGGTCGCCTGCGGACGAGGACATGCGGGGCGGTCTCCTACAGGTGCATCGAAGGGCGCTTACGTCGAGTAAGCGGCACCGTATCGAAGTGCTATACTGAACCATATGGTTCAGTATCAAGCGACCCTCGATCGCACCTTCTCGGCCCTCGCCGACCCGACCCGGCGGGCGATCCTGCAGCGCCTGGGCGGGGGCAGCGCCACAGTCAGCGAGCTGGCCGCGCCGGCCGGCATGTCGCTGACCGGGCTGAAGAAGCA
>Ga0070684_100002651_pt1 | contig 13202 bp, 12 predicted proteins | sample KBSC723LmetaG_FD_65653 | JGI IMG/M metagenome (GOLD analysis project Ga0070684, IMG submission 65653) | Corn rhizosphere microbial communities from Kellogg Biological Station, Michigan, USA - KBS C7.2-3L metaG | ecosystem: Host-associated > Plants > Roots > Rhizosphere ...
GGCGCACAGCCGGTCGGGGTGTCCGGCCAGCTCGACCGTGGCCCGTGCGCCTTCGTGGTCCCGGTCGACCACGGCCACCGACGCACCGCGGCTGGCCAGCGCCAGGGCGGTCGCCTGTCCAATACCAGAAGCTCCACCGGTCACTAGAGCGACCCGTCCGTCAAGGTCCATGTATTGCCCTGTTCCCTCCGATGCTCAACCCACGCCGGTCAGCGGGGTGCGGTGTCCCGGACGGCCCGGTAGTAGCGGCGGCCCTCCTCGAGCAGGTCGGCGAAGCCGGCCAGACTGCGCTCGCGGTTGTCTGGCCGGAACGTGCCGTGTTCGGTGATGAGCTGCTGCAGGCCGTCGATCAACGTGAGGCACCACTGCGCGGCGGCGCGGCGGGCGACCGGCGCTCCATCGACGTCGATGTACACCGGCGTGCAGTGCGCGAGGGCGGCCCGGTCGAGGGTGGTACGGCCACCGGGACCCCGAGCTGCGGCGGCCAGCCAGGTGGGCCCGTCCACCTCGACCGTGCACGTCAGGGGGCCCTCGGCGGCCTGCGCGACAACTCCGTCGGGACCCACGACGCACAGCTGGTCGATGCCCGCTCCGCGCACCTCGGCGGTGATCTCGAGCCGCTCGCCGAGGCGTGCGCTGATCAGCTCACCCGGACCGTGACCGGCGACGCTGAAGGTCAGCCAGGGCCCGTTGGTGACCATCGTATGGCCGTCGCGAATGGCGGCCTTGAACGACTCGACCGACAGCGGCCGGTCACCCAGATGCGCGTAGACGCGCGCCCAGCCGGGCGGGTTGGATGCCACACCGGGGCCGTGCGAGAAGGACAGGAACGTGTCCGTCCCGGCGGTGGCGGCCAGCCGGATGCCACATGAGAGCAGTTGATGGTAGAGGTGCACCGCGCCCTCATCGTCGAACGGGGAGAGCACGTCCACCGAGTCGACCAGGCCCAGGGCGGCATCGACGACCAGTTCCCTGGCCTCGACGGAGCGCGGGTTGGCGAAGAACCCCTCGACGGATCCGTCAGCGTCGAACGGGGCGAACACCGGGTGCGGATAGCCTACCGTCGCGTGCAGGGCACGCAGTTCGGCGCAGGCCACGCTGTTGGGTGGCCAGTCCTCCGGGTGCTCGGAGCGTTCATGGCCCGTCGCGTACCGGCGCGGCGGTCCGTCGGGTCCAAGGGCGTGCACGTGGCCGAGGAGGTCGTTACGGTACTCGACGCCCATCCGCGCAACCGTCTGGCCCCCGGACCATGGAAGGTCGGTACCGGCGAACTCCTCGAGCATCTCGCGGTCGTACACGAGGGAGGTCTGGAGGTTGCCGGCGACCAGGTTGGCCAGGTGCAGGCCTTCTCCGCGTTGCATGCGGGCCACATCGTCCGGTGTGCACACCAGGTCGCCGCTGTAGTTCATGTGGATGTGCAGGTCGCCGCCGTACCAGCCGGCCGCCGCCGGGTCGAACAGCCGGGGCGGATCACGGTCCACCGCAGTTACGGCGCCCGGCTCGGGGTGGACCCGGGTCTCAACCACGTCGTACTCCATGCCGCGGGCGCATACAACGGTCAGCTCCTCGGCCGGCACGTCCAACTCCACTTCGTCGGTGTGGAAGAACGGCCGGTCCTCGACGTCCCACTTGCGCAGCGTTCCGGCCGGGAACCACGCTCCACCTGAGCTGTCGGTGACCGACCAGCGCGAGCAGCGCGGCGATCGCAGCCGCAGTCGGGCTGCGGCGACCGGCCGCACGGCCGAGGCGAACGAGGCTGAGCGGCCCTCGACCGTCACCGTGAGATCCGTCGCGGTGTGGGCGTCGATCGTCACTACGCCGGCGCCGCCCGCCGGTACGCGGACAGCGTGACCCGCCACGGTCGCCTCAACGTCGCGGTCGAGCGCCGAGTCCAGTACGACGTCGAGGGCAACGGCGCAGCCCACGATCAGCGGACGGGCCCGACCGCAGACCACGCTGACGCTGTCCGCGCCGGCGCGAACGACGATGACGCCGGCGGGCGGGTCGTCCCCGACGACCGAACGTACCGCGCGGGCCCAGTCACCGTGCGCGGCGTACGCGGCGAACACATCGCCGAGACGGCCGAAGCGCGCCCACCGGAACATCTCCACCCGGTCGTCACCCCAGTCCCACCCACGCTCCACGAGCAGTCCCTGATAACGCGCGAGCATCTCGATGACCGCCGCGGGCAGGTCCAGCACCTCATCCGATCCGCAACACATCGGCACCTCTCCGCAAGTCGTGTCTGCACGTCCTAGTCAGACAGCTTCTCAGCCAAATGACCCGGTTGCCGTCAGGGTCGCTGATCATGGCCGTGCGGATGTTCCCCACGGTCCGCGCGAGGCCCCGGCAGGAGAAACACTTGGGCTCGAGTTAGACGGCGACGGTACATATCAGGCGCCCAGTTGATCTGAGGCGATGGGCTGGTCAGGGCCTTGATTTGGTCGGGACAGCTGGATTCGAACCCGCGGTCCGTTGACGCGGCGTCAAGTGTACGGTCGGCGACGCCGACTGAGTAAAGGAATCTTTGAGCGGCATGCACGCCTAACACGAGGCTGGCGAGCCAGTTCTTCACATACCGCGGCATGCATTGAGCTGGTCCAACGCCCGCATGTCCGAGCGTGGAGTTTGCCGATCGCGCTGCCCTTGACCCCCAGTTGTCAGGTGGGTCAGCGGCATGCTCGGCCACGTTTGCCCAGGTCGCCTTCAGCATAAAGTGGCCGAGTCAAGGAGTCTTGAGTTGATCGCTCCGGTTCTGTTGGCCGGCGGCCCGTGCCGGTTACCGCGGGTGGCGGACTGCGAGGGCGCCTGAGTTTGGCGTGACGTACTGCGGGGATTTTGATGCGTCGAGGCTACGGGGGGAGTAGCTGGGCTTACTGCGACCCCGCTGGCCAGCACGATCGCGGCGTCGATGGCGGGGGCGGCGATGAGTTCGACCTGGCCGTTCGGCACGCCGCGCCCTGACTGGAGCCGATTGTCTTGATTGCACGTTCGATTGGGAGGGCCCGACGAACGCGCGTTTGTCGACTACGAAATCTGCTGGAACAGGGCGGTGACTTGGGTGGGGGCAAGGGCGTAGTTCCACGCCTGGACGCGGCTGATCTTGCCGGGGAACCAGTCGCCGGCGGCGGCGTGTCCAATGTTCAGCGGGCCGGTTGCGTTCCACGGGGTGGTGTACGTCGCGGTTCCGGCTTGGACGCCGTTGACGAACAGGATGAGCGTGTGGCTGGCGGCGTTGTATTCGCCGACGAGGTGGGTCCAGGTGTTGAGGGTCGGCGTGCCGGTTGCCCAAGCGCCGGTCTGGCCGCCGCCACTACTCGTGTTGTTGACCGCGAACGCCCACGATCGGCTGGCGCTGTACTGCAGGTAGAAGGCCGGTGTCGACTGTCCGGGTCCGAGCTGACTCACGACGGTGTGGTACGTGGCGCTGTCGGACATGTTGACCCAGGCCGAAACGGTGTAGCTGCCACTCGTGTCGAGGACCGGGCCGGCCGTGTCGGCGCCGGCATTGGTGCCGTTGACGCCCAGTACCGTGCCGCGCGTCGGGTCGCTCGCCCACGTAGCACTGCCGACAAGGGTCGCCGGATCCTGGCCGACCTGGGTGTTGTTGATGCCTACCACAGGTCGGCGACCCGCCGGTACCGCAATCAACGGCTGGGTGGCGGTCGGCGGGCGCCATTCGCTCGGGGCAAGGCGGAAGGTCCTCGGTCGGCGCCGGCCGCCCTCCGCTATGCGCTGGTCTAGCCCGTGTACGTATCGGGCAGCTGACTGTCTGCTGCGGTCAGTGGGCGGCCATGCCGGCTGCCGCGAGTGGCGGGCCACGGGGTCGGGCTGCCTCTGGCGGTGGACTGGCTGTCTAGCTTCTGATGCGTCGGGCGTGGGGGAGTCGCCGGCTTGACTGCGACTACGCCCGCCGAAATGCCGCCATGGCGGGCGGCGAGCCACTCGGTCGCGGCGCCGGCAGCGACAAAGCTCGTAGCGGAACTGATCGGCGACGGGGGCAACGACGGTCGCGATGACGTGCCGTCACCACAGCCGCGTCGGTAACGCTGGGTGCGGTCGAATGCAAACCACGGTTTCCGCTTCCGAGATGAGTACGCTTTACGTGACAGGAGCGAGCGGCTCGGTCGATATGCGTGTGCCGTTGTCGGGCCTAAGCGCCGCGACGTCACCAGCGCGCACAATCCGTCAGACCACGCCCTGCGCAACCAATTGTCCGTCGACAAAGGCGAAGATCTTCTGCGGTCGGAAGGCACCGAACAGTTGCTCGCGGTGCTTCTCGACGCGCACCTGATGCGGCTCGTTGACCCCGACCATGAAGTCATACGTCTTGACGAGGCCGACCGAACCAACCCGTATGGTGCTGACGACCTTCCTGCCGTCGACCGCGATCGACAGGTATCCCCAGCCCTTGGTGAACGAGACGACCACCTGATGCTGCTCGGCCACGCCGACCTGGAACGCCATCTGCACCAGCGCACTTTAGCGGGTGCGCCCCATCGATGTCCGCCCCGGCGACCGCGGGTGCGTCCTGCACGACCCGGATCCGGTCAAAGCCAGTAGTAGGATCCTGCACCCGACCCCGAGACGGCTGCGGTAGATAGTCGGACTTTTACTAATACCCAGGGCTTGACAATGGGCAGGCCCGCCACGACCGTGACAGCGAGGGCCACGTCGTGCGGCCCTGGGTCATACCGAACGATGGCATGCGCTGCAACCGTCTGTTTCTCCATCGAAGCATGACTTGATGTCACAACTGGTGTCCGGTCATGCCGCTATCCGGTGCGCTACAAAGCGCGCAACTGATCCGCAACCCGTTCCAGGCACCTGTCTACTTGGCCCCGGTCGTACCCGCGGAACCCAATCGGAAGCCGCGCTTCGGTGATCATGTGTACTGCCTCATTACGGCGAGCAGCGTCGCCGCTGACCAGCGCAGCTTGGACTGTCGCGAGTAGCGCATCGGTTTCGGCAACGCGATAGCCACGCAGGACGATTGAGAACTCCACGGGCTCGGCATTGGGCTCTTGGTCCGGCCCGGCCCCACGGTTTCCGGTTTGGCAGCGGGTGAGCCAGGCGTCGACTTGCGCTCGATCATAGCCCCGCATGACCACCGGCAGCGGAGTCACCTCCTTGATCGCTGCAGCGATTTGGCGCTGGTCACCCGCAGCCGCCTCAACCGCCTGCACCAACGCATCGACGGTGAACCTGTCGTACCCCCGCAGAACGACCTCGAATTCGACCACACGACTATGCAACCCGCGGACTGGCCGGGAGCGCAATAGCGACAGGCTAACCAGGCCTCATCGCGTGCAGTACGCATCCGCAACTGCCGCGTGGCGAGCGTTCGGCGGCGGGTTGATGCCGGACGTTACGCGCGGCCTCCGCACTACGATCCTCAGATGCTGAAGTGGCTGCTCGGCGCTGTGGGTGTGCTGACCCTTGGCGCGGGTGTGTGGAAGGCAGTGACGAGCCAGAGCGGCACCGCTGGCGCAATTCTCGTCGTGGCAGGGGCGCTATTGATCATCGCGCCGTTTGTGATCGATCGACTGGAACGGGTCTCGGTCGGTGGCACCGGATTCGAGATCGGCCTTTCCCGTGACGTCGCCGAACAAGGCGCACCGAAAACGGCAGCCATCATCGACCGCAGTGATTTCGCCCAGCTCATCGAGGCGTACGGCGTACTTCGCGAAGTCCTACCCGACCCGGCTTACACCGAGGCCCGCAGCTACGTGCAGGACGTGCTGCTGCAGCGCGCGGCCACCATCGCGCAGCGCGAGAAGTTCGACGCGAACGAGATCCGTACGCTGCTCGCTAATGGATCGCCCATCATGCGGGTCATGGTTCTTGGGCTGATGGGCGGTGACCCGGCCCTGGTCGACGCACCGGCTCTCGCCGAGTCGATCGCCAAGCCGGCGACCCGCACCGAGCAGTACGCGGCTCTCCAACTCGCCCAACGGCTCTGGGAACGCTTCACCCAGCCGGAACAGGCAATGATTAGGTCGGCAACCCTGACGGCGCGGATCTCGAAGAACAGCCGCCGCCACACGATCGCCGAGAAGATCCGAGCGTGCTCCATAGATCAGGGCGGCTCATAGCCCGACAATCAAATGCCTGCCAATACCTCCTGGGTGCGGTTTGGCCACGCGAAAGCCAGCGCCGTACAGCCGGGCGACCTCTGCCTGGCGACAGATCACGTGCACTAACATGCCACCAGCGGGGTGTCACTCAAAGTGACCGTCGTGGTGGTGCGGGGAGCGTGGTCGGCTGCAGGCTGTGGTTATCGTGCGGGTTGTGCAGAAGCTGGCGCTGTTCGACCTGGATGACACGCTGGTGGACCGCCGGGCCGCGTTCAACGTGTGGGCTGAGCAGTTCGCGGCGGCACGCGGACTCGGCGATCGGGACGTGAGGTTCCTGGTGCGGGCCGGTGCGCAGCACGCCGGCCCGATGGACGGCTTCTTCGCCATGATCTGCGAAGCGTTCGACCTGCCCGACGATCCCGGTGAACTGTGGCGGCAGTACCGCCGCCGCATGCCCGAGCTGGTCTCCTGCCGGGCTGCGGACCTCGACGCGCTGCGCCGACTACGGGCGGCGGGGTGGCGCACGGGGATCGTCAGCAATGGCATGGCCGACAACCAGCTGGCCAAGATCCGCCACACGGGATGGCCGAACTGGTCGATGGCTGGGCCATCTCCGGCGAGGCCGGTTGCCGCAAGCCCGATCCCGAGATCTTCCGGCTGGCGGCCGCTCGCTGTGGCGCCAATCGGGCACCCGACGGTTGGGTGATCGGCGACAACCTCACGCTGGACGTCGCCGGTGGGCACGCCGCCGGGATGCACACCATCTGGCTGCGGCCGGATGCTCGTGCGCGGTCCTTCCACGGGCCGGCACCAGATCTGGTGGTCGACACGGTGGCCGACGCGGTCGATGCACTGCTCGCGCAACACGATCGCCGCCGTCATACCCGGCCAGACCTGGGTAAACCCTGAACCGATGTCGGCGGACGGTCGCCGTGCAAGACTGGTTTCGTCGATCCTGCATCAGTCCTCAGGTGGTTGCTCGGCCGGCCTGCGCATCGATCGGGGTTGTGGCTATGATCCGCGGGTGAAGCCGACGCTGGCAGCGATCCTCGTCGTCTTTGCACTGGTGGGCTGTTCCTCGTCGAATTCCCCGCTGCCCGATCCGACGCCCCGGGTGACGCCGGCGCCGAGTGGCACTGCCGAGGCACCGCCGGTGCTTGAGAACGTCTGCTCGCATGTCTCCCGGGGGCTGGTGGCCGAGATGCTCGGTGCCGACGTGGTCGGTACCGATGAGCTGCGTGCGGCGCCGGGCCAGTGGGGTAACAGCCGGTCGTGCCTGTTCAGCCGTGACGGCGCCCAGCTCAGCATCGGTCTTGGGCCGGTGCCACGGCCAGTGGCCGACGCCGGAATGGCACTCGCCGCTGAGCTTGGTCTGTCCCACGCTCCCGAGGGGGCTAGCCGGACGTACGGCGTTGGTGAGCTCGCCGTCTACGACCCCCTTCGCATCGAGACCTCCGATGGCGAGTCGACGGATCGGATGCTGCAGCTTGTCGCGGTGCAGCACCGTTCCTCGTGGTACGACGCGGTGTTCATCATCGGCTATGACCCGACGCTCGACCGCCACGTGCTCGGCCACATTGCGCAAGAGCAGCTTGTCTTTCTCGCGCAACGTTGTCTGGCCAGTCTGTCATAGATTTCCGCCGTTCACGGCGTTGGTTAGGTGCCGGGAGGACATCGCGGGAGAGGCGACGGGTGACATTCGAGGAGTTCGTCGCGGTCAGGCTCGGTGCGCTGGTGCGCTACGCGACCGTTGTCACCTGGAACGCCCACCTGGCCGAAGACGTGGTGCAGGAGGTATTGATCCGCGCGCAGCCCCGCTGGTCGCGCATCGGCGCGCTGGAGGCACCCGAGCGATATCTGCAGCGCATGGTCGTCAACGAGTTCCTGTCCTGGCGGCGGCTGCGTGCGTCGCGGGTGGTGCACGCCGGCGACGCCCTCGAAGACCTGCTCACCCCGCAGGCCGACCCGACCGGTCGCTTCGACGAGCGCGACGCGATGCTGCGCCTGGTCGCCACGCTGCCGGCCAAGCAGCGGGCGGTGATCGCGCTGCGCTTCTACGAGGACATGCCGGTCGAGGAGATCGCCGACATCCTCGGCTGCCGGGTCACCACGGTCCGAACCCATCTCAACCGAGCCATGGCCGCACTGCGCCACGCGGTACCCAACCCGGCACCGGCCGCACCCGTGACGGGAGAACGCCCATGAACGACGTGGAGCGGCTGCTCCGGCAGGCCCAGCAGTGGCAAGCCGAACACGGACCGGACGTCGACCGGATCCGCCGGGCGCTGCCCGCCCTGCGGACCCGGCGGACCCGCCGGCGGCGCGCCGGATTCGCTGCGCTCGCCCTTGTGGCCGTACTGCTCATTGCCGCACCGGCGCTGTTGTGGCCGCGCGGCGAGCAGCCCGACCACCCGGGCGGGCGACCGCACCTGACCCCACCGGCCCCGTCGAGCGTGGCGCCGACGGGTATCGATCCGGACCGGATCCCGCTTGGCTACGCTCCGACATGGCTGCCCGGCGGACTGCACGAACGGTTCCGCGGCGTGACGCGCACCGCCACCGGCGACCTACGGATCCAGCGGGCCTGGACGGCCCACCACGTGGGCACGGCCGGCGGGCTGCCACATCAGGCCGTCACCGTCACCGTGCAGCAGGCGCGCAACCCGCGCGACCCCGCCGAGTCGGCCGCACAGACCGTCGAGATCAACGGCGTCCTCGCGGCGTACGCCAGGGACACCGACCGGGCAGGGGCAACGGTGAGCTGGCTGGCCGACGCCAGGCACATCGTCGAGGTCCATACCGACATCTCGATGTCGCGAACCGATCTGCTGCGCATCGCCCGATCGATGCAGGTCGACACCGCCTATACGCTGCCGCTGCGCCTGCGCTGGGCGCCGGCCGATCGGCCCGACGTCTCCTACGAGTTGAGCGGCGACAGCGGAACCGCATGGAACGCCACCGTCGTACTGACCAACCCGGACCGGCCCGACGCCCGCGTCACCATCACCCTCGCACCCGGCACCGTCGCTCCCCGCGACGGCGACGAGGTCGTCAACGTCGGCGGCCGGCCCGCCCAGTTGAGCACCAGCCCCGGCCCGGACGGCAAGCCGATGCTGTCCCTGGTGCAACAACAAGACAACAGTCCCTACCTGCTGACCATCTCCTGCCAGGCCGGCACGCCAGTCACCCCCACCAAGGACGACCTAATCCGGCTCGCCGAGCAAACGGCATCCCCAGACGCGTTCAGCCCGGACTGGCTCGACTAAACACACGCCCGCAGGCGCCCTGATGTTCGCCGCGCTCGGCCTTGCCCCCAGCACCACTTTGCCAGTCCGCCCGCACCGGAGATTCGCAAGCTGGTGGGCACCGGCGATGCGGCGGTCATCTTCCCTAGTCAAACACCGCACTGTCCGCGTGCCGGCCTGAGATGCTGTGTACGCGACGCAGTTTGGAATCGATGGAAGAGGACCGAAACGACGCCGCGGAACGGAAACCGCCAGCCCAGCTGGTCGAATCCGCACCTCCAGGTGGCCTCCCTGGTGGAGGAGTCGCATCCGCACCACATGTGGCGTTCAGCTGCGGATCGGGTGTGGGAGCGACGGCGGCGATTTCGGCCGGGCCGATGCTCGACAGGTATTGCATCCGGTCATGCCGCTGTCATCGCTCGTCAGCAGACGCGCAGTTGCTGTCCGTATCCATCGGTCGACGCGCGTGCACGGCTTCGCCGATGACAGGGCACGGGGCGATCGCCAGGCGCGCTACGGGTTGGCAGTCGTCCGGATGAACGTTAAGACCGGCGGCAGGACGTAACAGAACTCACCACCGCTCCATGAGTCCACGAAGCCGCCAGCCCGTTCCATCGCGTCCCAAAAAGGTTCAGTCGATCGAATGATGGTCTGGCCACTCCGAGCTACCGTGCCGAGCCCCTTGGACAGTGCGGCAGGTTTGACTGAGCTTGTATATGCGCCTTGGCCGGCGTCGTGGCACGTGCCGTCGCCGGATCAGGTCGACGCTATTGTTCAGAGTTTGCCGTTATTGAATGGTTTGGGCTGATCGCACCTCTGGGTTGATGGAGCCGCGGTACCTTGGCCGTCCTGCGGGCGGTGCCTGGCTGAGCGGTCATCTCTCGGTTCGCGGATCTGCCGCCGACGGTGCTCGCCCAAGTCTGCCGGGCGGCTGGGTGAAATCCGGTCGCGCGACAGTTCGCAGCTCGGCTAGCCTCCGGCTGCCAGCCGATCGAGGAGGCCATCATGGACCGCGATTTCGACGCCGAGGCGTCCTTTTGAGCCGACCAGCAAACGCCGTCGGGGGTTCCCTCCAGCGAGAGCCAGGTCAAACGCGGTCACCGAACGGTCGGCGTCGACACCGAACTGATCGAAAAGCTCGGCGGCAGCGATCCCTGCCCGTGCGGCTCCGGACGGCGGTTTCCGTCGCTGTTGCCGGGCGAGCGGCAGGTACGACGACAGCAACGGCGACTACTACGTGAGGGACTGAAATGGGCTGACGGCGCCGCGACGGCGGCGCCGTCGACCCTCCTAACACCACACTGCTGTCTGCCGCGAGTCGCTCGTGCCACCAGGACATTCCGATCCCGGCCAGCCGTGGCGGCCACGGCTACAGCACCAATCAGGGGACCCGCTCAAAGGTGATCATGTGAACGCCCTGCTGGTCGTAGATGCTTCCCGACAATCGCCGGCCACCCATCTCGAGCGTGAGCGACATCTTCGACCACCGAGCGAACGCGCCGGTCGCAGGCGAGTACATCGAGTGCTGTCCCTCGTAAAATTTGCCGCCCGAGTGACGCAGGTCGCCGAGCACGATGCCAGGTGCCAGCCAGAAACGGCTGCTTCCGATGACCACCTTGGTGAACGCCTTGATGAGGTAGCCGCCGCCGGACGGGACGAAGTTGACCATCGCGTAGTTGCCGTACTGGCAGTGCCAATTCCCACTGAGCGAGGACGTCCAAAAGTCGTCTAAAGGCATGTGATCTCCTCCGGCCGGTCCGCCGGAGTGGATTGTCACGAGATCGCGCTCGCCCGGTCCATCGTCTGTGCGTACCGGCCGCAACCCCCGAACAGGCGGCCCGATCGCGAGCCACCAACGTCGAATGCGACTTCTCGGCCTACAGTGTGAGAGACCCGACAGCAGACCGCCTTGCCCCGGGGCAAGGCAGCTGCACAGTACGCGACCCGACGACGAGAGCAGCACTCGGCACAACCCAGGCCGCCTCCAATGAAGCGGTGTCCGGAGTTCGCCAAGACCCGGAGATTGAGGCATCCAGCGACGATCATCGCATCCGCTCAAGCCGCAGATCGCTCGCGACGTTCCGTAGTCGGGTTCTCATGACGACCTGGTGCGGATGCGTTGGTTTCATGCGCCGCACCCGCCCTGCAGCTTCCGGTTCAGAAGCCGGAGGACGGCACCGGCCAGTGCTTGAATTTCTTGATGCCCGCACCCCTATCGGTGTGGCGAGTTCGCCAGCGTTGAGGGGCCCGGCCCCTCAACGCTGGCCAGCCTTGCAGTCAGCGGTCTGCTCGGTCCCGGACGGCGAGCGGTCCTGTGTGACAGACTCCGGCAGTGGTAGCAGCGGTCCATTACTACGCGACGGCTGTCGATCATGCCGCCCTGCTCGACTACCTCGGCGAGCCGAACAAGGTCATCCTCCATCCTTGGCCGGTCATCGACTCGCCCCCACGCGTGCTGACACGCACCGAAGCACTCGCCGCCGAACAGGTGATGATCGTCCACCACGAGCTGGGGCAGCCGTCGCTCATCGGTCAGGGCCATCCCGCCCTGACCGAACCCACCAGGGCAGGCGTCTTCAACCAGCTCAACTGGGAGCGCCTTCGCCCGACGGGCGGTCAGGGCCTGGTGGATTCGAACACTTCGCCCGTCCTCTTCTGGAATCCGGCCAAGACCGACGACGCTGGGCTGCGGGCTGGCAACCTCGGATCACAGGCGGACGCCATGCTGTGCATCTCCAGCGACTACGAACGATGGGTGAAGCGTGTAATGGGCTGGGTGCGACGCCGGGGCACGAAGGTGTGGGGGTTGGCGCGGTTCGTTCCTACCGGTCGACGTGCCAGTCGACTCCGGTGGGCGGCCGCCCGTGATTGATGAGGTGTTCGACGATCACGAGGGCTTGGTCGAAAGGGACGGTGTCGTGGTTGTCGTAGGTGTCGCGCTGCCCATTGCTGAGCACGTACCCGCCTTGCTGGTCAGTCGCCATCGGATCGACGGCGTGTTCGCCCACATCGCCAGCCTCGTCAAGCGCCATGACCAGGGCGCGGGTCCCGTTGGTCACCACCGCCAACAGTCGGCCGTCGTCATGCTCAAACCAGGTCTCGAGCTGGCCTTCATCAGCCCGCGCACGCACGAGTCCCGCAGCGTCAGCTCCGGTTAGCAGATGGCGGTGATCCTGCAGCCGCCACCCGTCGCTCATGATCGCCAGTCTAACGAGCGCCACCGCCGCTCGTCCTCAACTGTCGCGCCCCGCCAGCCTTGCGGATCTGCCGCCGGTCGAGCGTGGCGTTCGGCGCGACTGTCACGCTTTGTGCGGCCGATTCGCGGCAGCGTTGGCGCTCGTGGCGAGAGGCGGATACTCGATCATGGCGATAGCGCACCGGCACGGGCTTTGTCGCCCGGTAGGTGACAATCGTCGCGGGGTTCGATGGGGCGAGCGGGCGGTGATCGGGTTATGCGGGTGATGATGGCGACGGATGCCGGACATTCCGGGCGCGCCAATGAAGACTTCGCCGGCGCCGTGTCGTCCGGGATGGTTCTGGTCGACGGCGCGGGCGGCATCGCCGGCGCTGAGGAGGTCTGCCACCACGGCGTGGCCTGGTATGCGACCCATCTCGGCGGTGCCCTCCTGGGCGCCTTGTCCCAGGAGGCGAGCTTGTGCGACGTGCTGGCCGAGAGCATCCAGCGGATCACCGACGAGCACCGCGACACGTGCGACGTCGCACACTCGATGAGCCCGCACGCAGCTGTGGCGATGCTCCGATTCTCCGCAGGGCTCGTCGAGCACCTCGTCCTCGGCGACGCCGTGGTGGTCGTCGGCCGGGCAGGGGTCGAACCCTTCGTCGCCCGCGATCCGCGCGAGGTGGCGATCGCTCGTTCCTT
>Ga0070684_100002652_pt1 | contig 13200 bp, 10 predicted proteins | sample KBSC723LmetaG_FD_65653 | JGI IMG/M metagenome (GOLD analysis project Ga0070684, IMG submission 65653) | Corn rhizosphere microbial communities from Kellogg Biological Station, Michigan, USA - KBS C7.2-3L metaG | ecosystem: Host-associated > Plants > Roots > Rhizosphere ...
GAAGACGGCCGGATGGTGCATGACATGCTGTTTGCGCAGGTGAAAACTCCGGCGGAGTCCAGGGGATCATGGGACTATTACAAGATCCTCGGCGTCATTCCCGGCGATCAGGCGTTTCGGCCGCTCGCCGAGGCCGGGTGTCCGCTGGTGGCGCATTGAGGAAGGCATCAACTTAGTGTGACCGGGCCGCCGGAATCGCGGCCCGCCGAAATATACGCGTTATTGCGCGGTTCTTGACCTTGGGATGACAGAGGCAGGGACAGCAGATGGATCATACGGCCGCGCTTGTTGCACTGGCGACCTCGGTCCCGCCCCATCAATTCCAGCAGAAGCAGATCCTCGACGTGGCGCGCGGCATGATGGCGGACCGCTATCCCGAATTCGACACGCTTTCGAGCCTGTTTGCCAATACGGGCATCCGCCACCGCTACGGCGTCAAGCCGATCGAATGGTATCAGGAGCGGCGCGGCTGGCCGGAGCGGACACAGGCCTTTCTGGAAGGCGCCGAAACTTTGTTCGTCGATGTCGCGCGCAAGGCGCTTGGACGCGCCGATCTTTCGGCCGGTGAGATCGACACGGTTGTCACCATCTGTTCGACCGGCATCGCGACGCCGACGCTGGAAGCGCGGATCGCGGGGCAGATGGGCTTTCGCAGCGACATCTCGCGCGTGCCGGTGTTCGGATTGGGATGCGCGGGCGGCGTATCGGGCCTGTCGATCGCGGCGCGGCTGGCGCAATCGCGGCCCGGCACCAATGTGCTTCTGGTCGCACTCGAGCTCTGCACGCTTGCGGTCCGCCATGACGAACTGACCAAGGCCAATGTCGTCGCGGCCAGCCTGTTCGGCGACGGCGCTGCCGCGGTGGTGCTGCGCGCGGGCGACGGCGGGGTGACGCGCGTCGAGGCATCCGGCGAAAAGCTCTGGCCCGGTACGCTCGACATCATGGGCTGGAGCGTCGATCCCGAAGGCTTTGGCGTGATCTTCCAGCGCACCATTCCCGATTTCGTGCAGGAACACATGGGGCAGGCTGTCGCCGAGATGGTCGGAAAGATGGAATTTCCGCTGGCCGGGATCGACCGCTTCGTCTGCCATCCCGGCGGCGCCAAGGTCATCGCCGCGCTGGAGCGCGCGCTGGCGCTGGACCAGGGCGCGCTCGACCACGAGCGCGACGTGATCACCGACTACGGCAACATGTCGGCGCCGACCGTCCTGTTCGTGCTGGAACGTGCGCTGGCGCGGGGTCTGCCGCCGCGGTCGCTTCTGACCGCGCTCGGCCCCGGCTTCACCGCAAGCTGCGTCGCGCTGCGGCACGCCGCGTGAGCTTCGCCTCCATCATCCTCACGCTGGTGACGCTGCAGCGGCTTGGCGAGCTTGTGCTCGCCCGCCGCAATACGCGAGAGCTAATGGCGCGCGGCGCGGTCGAGATCGGCGCCACCCATTATCCGCTGATCGTCGCGGTTCATGCGCTCTGGCTGATCGCATTGTGGGTCTACGGACGAAATCAGGAGGTGAACCTTCCGGCGCTCGCCGGATTTGTCGTGCTGCAGGAGCTCCGTGTATGGATTCTTGCAAGCCTCGGCCGACGCTGGACCACCCGCATCATCGTGCTGCCGGGGGAGCCGTTGATCGCTTCCGGTCCCTATCGATACTTCTCGCATCCCAATTACGCCGTGGTCGTCGGCGAGATCGCGCTGCTGCCGCTGGCACTGAACCTGCCAGTGCTGGCGCTGGTATTCTCGTTGCTGAACGCAGCGGTACTCACCATCCGCATCCGCAGCGAGGCCCGCGCGCTTGACGAGCTGAGCCCGTGGTCGGCGCGCGCAGCGCCATGAGCATCCAGCAAGAAACCGGCGCCGCGGCGCCCCTTGCAGCGCCCGATGCTTCGGTCTGGGCCGGCTTCCTCCTGATGTGCCTTGGCATGTTCATGGCGATCCTGGACATCCAGGTCGTTGCGACCTCGCTGCCGGCGATCCAGGATGCGCTCGGCATCTCGCGCGAGGCAATGAGCTGGGTCCAGACCGCCTATCTGATCGCGGAGGTGATCGCGATCCCCCTCACCGGCCTGTTCACGCGAACGCTCAGCCTGCGCTGGCTGTTCGTGACGGCCGTCAGCCTCTTTACGCTGGCGTCGATCGGCTGCGCCTTCAGCGCCGATTTCGCGACGCTGCTGGTGTTCCGCGTCGTGCAGGGATTCTCCGGCGGCGTGCTGATCCCGGCGGTATTCTCGGCGGTATTCATGCTGTTTCCGCCGCGGCTGCACGCGGTTGCGACCACCATCGGCGGCGTGGTCGCGGTGCTGGCGCCGACGGTCGGACCTATTGTCGGGGGCTACATCACCGCGACCTGGTCGTGGCCGTGGCTGTTCCTGATCAATGTCATTCCCGGTCTGATCGCCGCTTCGGCAACGCCGTATCTGCTGCCGCGGCAAGAAACCAATCTTCGTGAGCTGCAGAAATTGGACTTGGTCTCGCTAATCCTGATGGCAGTGGCGCTCGCGGCCCTGGAGCTCGGCCTGAAGCAAGCGCCGGAAGGCGGCTGGCTTTCGGCCGCTTGCACAGGCTTGTTGCTCGCCAGCGCAGTCGGCCTCGGCCTGTTCTTCTGGCGTACGTCACATGCGCGACATCCGGTGCTGCGGCTTGTCGCGCTGAAGCGGCGCTCTTTCGCGCTCGGTTGTCTCCTGAGCTTTTGCCTCGGCGTCGGGCTGTTCGGCTCGGTCTACCTGATGCCGGTATTTCTGGCGTTCGTGCGCGGCCAGGATGCCTTCGAGATCGGCACCATCATGCTGGTGACGGGGGTGGCGCAGCTCATCACGGCGCCGTTTGCGGCGCTCCTGGAAAGCCGCATCGGCGCGCGGCCGTTGACGGCGGCCGGCTTTGCGCTGTTCGCGATCGGTCTTGGCTTGAGCTATTTCCAGCCGCGCACCGCCGATTTCGACGAAATGTTCTGGCCGCAGATTATCCGCGGCGTCGCGATCATGTTCTGTCTGCTGCCGCCGACCCGCATTGCGCTCGGCGACCTGCCGGAGGCGGAAATCGCCGATGCCAGCGGGCTCTTCAACCTGATGCGCAATCTCGGCGGCGCGATCGGCATCGCGCTGATCGATACCATCCTCTATGGCCGCGTCGCCACCTATGCGGAGAATTTCCGCGATCGCCTTCTGGCCCGCGACATTGGCGCGGCGCAGGCGATCGGGCTCGATCCCTCGCTGCTGCTCAACCGTCCGCCGGGCCCGCCGACCGACGCGGAGATCGCCTACGTCCGGCCGCTGATCGAGAAAGCCTCGATCGCGCTCTGCATCAACGAAGCCTGGGCGATGCTCGCCGCTGTGGCCATTATTGGCCTGTTACTGGTGCCGTTCGCGCGCGATGCTAAGCCATAGGAACGCTTCGCCGCCGCGCCGGCTCGATCAGCTCGGACCGCGGGCCGGAGAGGCGCTTGTGCATGTGCACCATGAACGCCATGCCGAACAGCGGCGTCGCCAGATTGACGATCGGGATCGACACGAACGCTGCGATCAGCATGCCCGCGGCAAACACCGTCGCCGCATTATCCTTGCGCATCAGCTTGGCTTCCGCGGGCGGCCGGAAGCGCATCGCCGCCAGCTCGAAATACTGTTTTCCAAGCAGCCAGGCGGTTGCGATGAAGAATATCAGAAAACCCGTGCCGGCCAGCAACACGAAGGGCAGCGCGATCAGATAGACCAGGATGGTCAGGAGCGCGATCTTGACGCCCTCGACGGTCGCCAGCATGAGGGGCAGCGCCCTGCCCGGCTCCTCGGCAGGATAATGTTCGCGCTCGACGAGGTCGCCGACATCGTCGACGAAGAAGCCCGCGATGAGCGAGGTGATCGCGGGCATCAGGAAAATGCCGCCGAGCACGACGCCAAGCCCAGCCGCGATCGAGACCATCCAGGCGAGCAGGTTCAGCGACGTGTGGAAGTTCGGCCCGAGCATCGCCTCGGCCCAGCCCTCGCCATAGGTCGCAAACCAGCTCAACAGCCGCTGCAGCCCGATTGCGAGCACCGTGACCAGCACCAGCGCAAGGCCAATGGAGCGCCACAGGATCGTGCGCATCGGCGGCGACAGGATTTGCGATAGCGCTTTGACGGCGGCGTCCAGCATGGCGGGTTACCTCTCGAAAGTGCCATCGAGAGGTAGACACCCGCGTGCCCCGGGACAAGGGCGCAAACCGGGTCGGTTTGACGCGCTTTACGCGTCGAGCGGCCTGCCCCGCACGCTCGGGCCGAACACGGCCAATGTGACGATCACGATGACCATGGCGGTCGTGATCAGGCCGAACACGCCGCCGACGCCGGCCTGTTTCAGCATGTAGGCCACGATGAAGCCCGAGAACATCGCGCTGAGCCGGCTCATGGAATAGACGAGGCCCGCCGCCCGCGCGCGTACGGCGGTCGGGAACACCTCGGTCTGGTAGGCGTGGTAGGCATAGGACATGGTCATGTTTGCCGCCGTCAGCAGCACGCCGCAGCCGATCAGCAGCGCGGGCGCCGTGAGCTGCGAGAAGGCGATGCCGAAGACGATGATCGCCGCGCAGGCGCCGCAAATGATCCATTTGCGTTCGAGCTTGTCGGCGAAACTTGCGGCGAGCAGCGGCGCGATCGGATAGGCGAAGGCGACGATGAAGGCATATTCCAGGCTCTTGGTGATGGTGATGCCCTTCTCGACCAGCAGCGTCGGCACCCAATTGGCAAAGCCGTAGAAGCCGAAGGCCTGGCAGAGATTGAACACCATGAACATCACGACCAGCGAGAAATAGGGCGGCTTGAACAGATCGCTGAAGCTCACCACCGGCATCGCGGCCGAAGCGCGTCCCTCCGCTCTTGTCTCGGGCTTCCCGCTCGCGCCGGTCGCAGCTTCCAGCGTGCGCACGACGGCCATTGCCTCACTGCCGCGGCCATGGCGGGCCAACCAGAGCGGACTCTCCGGGAGGTACAGCCGCACGATCCAGATCACCATGCTCGCGGCGGCGCCGATCAAGACCACCCAGCGCCAGCCGTCGAGGCCCATGGGCGATAGCGGCACCAGCCACCAGGCAAGGAACGCCACGATCGGCACGGCAATGAACATCACGGCCTGGTTGACCGCGAACGCGCGACCCCGCATCCAGCTCGGCACGAGCTCGGTGATATAGGCATCGATGGTGATGATCTCGACGCCGATGCCGATGCCGGCAAGGAAGCGCCACAGCAGCACGCCGTTCGAGGTGCTCTGGAACGCCATGATCACCGATGCCGCGCTGTAGGCAAGCAAGGCCCAGGTGAAGATCGCGCGCCGGCCGAACCGATCGGCGAGGAAGCCCAGGAAGAACGTTCCGACGAACAATCCGGCAAACGTCGCCGCGACGAAGGCGCCGATGCCGGAGAAGCCGAAGAACGCATCCGTGGTGGCGGTCAACAGCTTGCTGCGGGCCAGTCCCGGCGCGATGTAGCCGGTCAGGAACAGGTCGTAGATCTCGAAACAGCCGCCGAGCGACAGCAGGATCACAAGCCGCCAGAGATAGGAGGAGGCCGGCAGGCTCTCGAGCCGCCGCGAGATTTCGGTCGGGCCGGCGGCGGCGCCCGCGAGATCGGTGCCGGCGTCGATGCTGACTGAGCTCATGATCTTCCCCCCGTATCGGCCGAGCCTTGTGCGGTCGTTTGCGCCGCTTTTCCGTCGATTTCGGCCGTCTCGCATCTGCGTTATGCTGACGCGAATGCAGCGTTGCAAAGATTATATTTTTCATGCGGCCCGGCAAAGCCTATCTTGATTGCCAGAATGAAGGAGACAGGAATGGCCGAGACTGCACTGCCGCTGGAGGGCGTAAGGGTCGTCGAGATGACCCATATGGTGATGGGCCCGACTTGCGGCATGATCCTCGCGCAACTGGGCGCCGAGGTCATCAAGGTCGAGCCGCCCGTCGGCGACAAGACCCGCTCGCTGGGCGGCATGGGCACCTCCTTCTTCCCTCTGTTTAATCGCGGCAAGCGCAGCATCGTGCTTGACCTGGCCAAGGCGGAAGACCGCGAGACCATGCACCAGCTGCTCCAAACCGCCGATGTGTTCCTGGAGAATTTCCGCGACGGACAGTTGGAAAAGCAGGGCCTGGGCGCCGAGCAACTGCGCCAGAAATACCCGCATCTGATCGTCGCCGGGCACAAGGGATTTCTGTCCGGCCCCTATGAACACCGCCCTGCCCTCGACGAAGTCGTGCAGATGATGTCGGGACTTGCCGCCATGACCGGCACCAAGGAAAAGCCGCAGCGCGTGGGCTCCTCCGCCAACGACATCATGGGCGGCATGTTCGGCGTGATCTCGATCCTCGCCGCACTCTATCAGAAGCGCGCCGGACGGGCCGATGGCGCCGGCATCCGCATCGGGCTTTTTGAAAATTGCCTGTTCCTGGTCGCCCAGCACATGGTCGAATACGAGATGACCGGCAACAAGCCGCGCTCGATGCCGGAGCGCGAGCACGCCTGGCCGATCTATGACATCTTTGATGCCGCGGATGGCCGGCGCATCTTCATCGGCGTCGTCACCGAGGGCCACTGGCAAAGCTTCTGCCGGGAGTTCGGGATGCAGGAGTTCCTGGACGATCCGACGCTGCGCACTACCACCGACCGCATCCTGGCGCGCTCGCGCATCATTCCGCGCGCGGCCGAGGTCATCAAGGGCTGGGACGTGGCCAGGCTGTCCGAAAAGCTTGACGCGCTCAATATCTGCTTCTCGCCGATCAACCGGCCCGAGGACCTGTTCAATGATCCGCATGTGTTGCGGCCGGGCGGGCTCGTCAACAATGTCAACGCCGATGGCGTGCCGTTCCGTGTGCCGGCGTTGCCGATCGAATGGAACGGCGCCAATATCGGCGAAGGGCTGAAGGTGGCGCCGCTCGGCGCCGACACCGCGGCGATCCGTGCCGAGCTCGAAGAAGAAGCCGTGAAAGGGGTAAGGAAACTCGCATGACCGACGTCCAGAAGATCTATCCCGATGGCCGCGTCACGCTGCGCGAGGTCGGCCTGCGCGACGGCCTGCAGCTGGTCAAGACCTTTCCCCCGACCCAGGCGAAACAGCGCTGGGTCCGCGACGAATATGCCACCGGCGTCCGCTGCTTCGAGGTCGGTTCGTTCCTGCCGGCAAAAACCTTTCCGCAATTCGTCGACGTGCGCGATGTCGTGGCGACCGTGGCCTCGCTGCCGGCCGCGCATGGGATTGCGCTGGTGCTGAACGAGCGCGGCGCCAACGAGGCGCTGGCATCCGGCGTCGCCGAAATTGCCTCCGTCGTCTCGGCGACCGAGGAGCACAGCCAGGCCAATGCCAACCGCTCGCGCGATTCGGCGATCGCCAACGTCAAGCGCATGTGCGAGCTGCGCGACGCGAGCGCGCACAAGCCGATCGTGAACGCGGCGATCTCGATGGCGCTCGGCTGCTCGATCGCAGGCGCTGTCGATCCGAAGGAAGTGGTCCGGCTGGTCGAGAAATGTTTTGAGGCCGGCGCCGATGCGGTCGGCATTGCCGATACCGTCGGCTATGCCGGCCCGAAGGCGGTGGGTGACCTGACCAAAGCGGCGGTGAAGATCGCGGGCAAGAAGCCGATCATCGTTCACCTGCACGATACCCGCGGCATGGGGATCGCGAACGCCGCCGCCGCGCTCGACGAAGGCGCGCGCATCCTCGACGGTTCGCTCGGCGGTTTAGGCGGCTGCCCGTTCGCGCCGGGCGCGACCGGCAATGTCGTGTTCGAGGATCTCGTGTTCCTGTGCGAAAGCAAGGGCTTTGCGACCGGCATCGACATCGAGAAACTGGTCGCGGTGCGCGCGATCCTGCGCGAGGCCATGCCGAACGAAGCGCTCTATGGCGGGCTTGCGCGTGCCGGCCTGCCCTGCGCCACCGCGGCGAAGGCTGCTTAGAGCTTTGTGGCCCGCAGCCTGAGCGCGTTGCCGACCACGCTGACCGACGACAGCGCCATCGCCGCCGCCGCAATGATTGGCGACAGCAGGATGCCGAAGGCGGGATAGAGAACGCCCGCCGCGACCGGAATCCCGGCGGCGTTATAGATGAACGCGAAGAACAGGTTTTGCCGGATGTTCCGCATCGTTGCCTGCGACAGCTTTCGCGCGCGGACGATGCCGGTGAGGTCGCCCTTCAAGAGCGTCACGCCGGCGCTCTCCATCGCCACGTCCGTGCCGGTGCCCATGGCGATGCCGACATCCGCCGCCGCCAGGGCCGGCGCGTCATTGACGCCGTCACCGGCCATCGCGACGATCCGGCCGGCGTTGCGCAGTTTGGCCACGACCGCACCCTTCTGGTCCGGCAGCACCTCGGCTTCGACCTCGGCAATCCCGAGGCTTTTCGCGACGGCGTTTGCCGTCGTCCGGTTATCGCCGGTCAGCATGATGACCTTGACGCCTTCCGCGGCGAGCGCCTTCAGCGCCTCCGGGGTCGACGCCTTCACTGGATCGGCGATGGCAAACAGCCCGGCGAGCTTGCCGTCGACCGCCATGTTGATCACGGTCGCGCCGTCGCCGCGCAGCCGTTCGGCCTCTGCGGCAATTGAGTTCGTCTCGATGCCGATTGAAGCGAGATAGCTCGAATTGCCGAGCACGACGGTCTTGCCGTTCACTTTGCCGATTGCGCCTTTGCCGGACGGCGAATCGAAATCTTCGACGGCACGCGCGTCGAGCCCGCGTTCCTTCGCCGCGCGCACAATGGCGTCCGCCAGCGGATGCTCACTGGCGCGCTCGACGCTGGCGGCGAGCTGCAGGAGCTCGGTCTCCTGAAATCCGGCCGCCGGGACGATGGCCATCACGGCAGGCCTGCCTTCGGTCAGCGTGCCGGTCTTGTCGACCACGAGCGTATCGACCCTCTCCATCCGCTCCAGCGCTTCGGCGTTCTTGATGAGAACGCCCGCCTGCGCGCCGCGGCCGACACCGACCATGATGGACATGGGGGTAGCAAGGCCGAGCGCACAGGGGCAGGCGATGATCAGCACACTGACGGCGGCGACCAGGCCGAATGCCAGCTTCGGCTCGGGACCGAACGCGGCCCAGGCGGCAAAGGCAGCGATCGCCGCGACGATGACCGCCGGCACGAACCATCCCGCTACCTGATCGGCGAGCCGCTGGATCGGCGCGCGCGAGCGCTGGGCATCGGCGACCATCTGCACGATTTGCGCGAGCAGCGTCTCGCGCCCGACCTTGTCGGCACGCATGATGAAGCTGCCGGATTGGTTGAGTGTGCCGGCGATAACGCGCGCGCCGGCCTCCTTGGTGACCGGCATGGATTCGCCCGTCACCAGCGATTCATCGAGCGCAGAACGCCCTTCGAGAATGACGCCGTCGACCGGCACCTTCTCGCCGGGCCGGACCCGCAGGCGATCGCCGGCCTTCAGTGTCTCGATCTCGACCTCATGGTCGGCTCCATCCTCGCCGATGCGGCGTGCGGTCTTTGGTGCAAGCTTCAGCAGCGCCTTGATCGCGCCCGAGGTTGCCTCGCGCGCCCGCAGCTCCAGCACCTGGCCGAGCAGCACCAGCACGGTGATGACCGCGGCCGCCTCGAAATAGACCGCGACCGCGCCGCCATGGCCGCGGAACGTTGCCGGGAAAGCCTGTGGAAGGATGGTTCCGATCAGGCTGTAGGCATAGGCGACGCCAGTGCCCATCGCGATCAGGGTGAACATGTTGAGGTTGCGCGTGACCAGCGACTGCCAGCCGCGCACGAAGAAGGGCCAGCCGGCCCACAGCACGACCGGGGTCGCGAAAACGAGCTGAATCCAGTTCGACAGCGTCGGATCGATCAGGCCGTGGCCGCCGACGAGATGGCCGCCCATTTCCAGCACGACCGGCGGGGTGGCCAGCACGGCTCCGATCCAGAAGCGGCGGGTCATGTCGGCGAGCTCGGGGTTCGGCGCCGCATCGAGGCTTGCGATTTCGGGCTCAAGCGCCATGCCGCAGATTGGGCAGGTTCCCGGCCCGACCTGGCGAATCTGGGGGTGCATCGGGCAGGTATAGATCGTGCCGGCCGGCACAGGAGCCCTGGCCGCATCGGCGTTCGACTTGCCGAGATATCTGGCAGGATCGGCTTCGAACCTGGTGCGGCAGCCATTGCTGCAGAAATGATAGGTCGTGCCGTTGTATTCGAAGCGGTGCCTGGAGGTCTCGGGATTGACGCTCATCCCGCAGACGGGGTCGCGCACGGTCGTGGCCGCGTCCGCATCGCGGTGATGATGATGGTGGTGGTCGCGGCCAGCGTGGCCCCCAGGCGTTGCGGCGCCTCCATGCGCGTGTCCAGTCTCGCTCATTCCCAACGCTCCGCCCTTGAAACCTATACCCTCTAGGGGTATATAAGGCCCATGCGCAGGGACAGCAAGGCTTCCGTTCAGAAACGCCTCAGCCGGATCGAGGGCCAGGTCCGCGGCTTGTCGAAGATGGTCGATGAGGATCGTTACTGCATCGACATCGTGACGCAGATTTCCGCCGTCCGCGCCGCGCTCCGCCGCGTCGAGGAGGAGGTGCTGCGGGATCACGTGGCCCACTGCGTCGAGCACGCGATCGCCAGCGGCAACAAGGCGGATCAACGGGAAAAAATCACCGAATTGATGGAAGTGATCGGCCGCTCGGGCCGGTAGCTAAGCCGCGATCTCCGGGTCACACTGCTTGTCGCGGCGCTCCGGCAGCCGCGCCGGGACATATTCGACGCGCATGAAATGTTCTTCGATGGTGAAGCGCTCGATCAGGCTTGCGGTCTCCGCGGTTTCGATCATGTCCACTTCGGCCACCACCGTTACTTCCTCAAGCGAAAGCGTCGCCTCTTCGTCAATCTCTTCAGGAACAAGCGGCGGCGCGTCGAGCGTTTCCGGAAACACACCGAGTTCGCCCGCTACCTCCTGGAGCGGCTTCTGTTTGTCGGCCCAGTGCAGGCTGGTGTAGTCGAAGCCGCGAATGATGGTCGGCTTGACGATCTCGAAATAGGGCGAGATGTCGAAGTCGCGCGGCATGTACAGCGAGGAATCGCGGATGTGCAGGATTTCACGGCGCGCGGCGCGGCTGCCGGCCCGCGTGATCCTGGGCAGGATCGGATAGCGCACGGTTTCGAAGGCCTGCGCGATCAGGGCCGAGCAGATCATCTTGGTGGGATCGCCGGAGCCGATCGCGATCATGCGCCGCCGCCAGCGCTGCGGAATCGGCAGCGGGAACAGAAAGCGCATCAGGTCGAGGATGTTCTTGGTGTCGTAGCCGAAGCCGATCCGGTTGATGGCGTAGCGGCACACCGCGGTGCGGTCCTCATAGGACAGGCCGACCGGCCGGCACAGCCGGGTGTGGTAGGCGAAATATTTCGAGAGCGGCGCCGAGATCACGCCGTCGCCGACATAAGCCTCGATCAGCACATGCGGCTCGCCGTCCTCCTCCTGCGCGCCGTCGATCGGGCCGACGTAGAGCGCGGAATGCGACCAGGTCGATTGGGTCAGATATTTGATGATGCCGGAAATGCGGTTGTTGCCCTCGACGAGCAGAACGTCGCCCGGCTCGATGACGGTACGCAGCGATTCCGGATCGCTCGGCGTAAAAGGCTCATAGCCCGGCACCTCCTTCTGGAGGTAACCGGCAATCACCTGGCCGATCACATCGAGCACAACGCCCATGACTCAACTTCCCCCCGGGGCCTTTGCGGCCCTTTTTTCCTTTCATATCATGCATGGCAGCCGTTGCAATTTGGTTCATGCATGGCCGACATCAATCATGATTGATTCACCATGGCGGTTGCCGCCCCTCGCCGAATACGGCAAGTTCGCCACACGTTCCGTTTTTTCAAAGCATTCGGAAACCATGACATGACAATGACGCGGCGCGACTTCCTTTCGGCGTCGGCAGCGTTTGCGGCGACTCCGTTGATATACGGGAACGCGTTCGGTGCGCCGCTGCCGCGCGAGGCCGACATTGTCGTGATCGGCGCCGGCGTCGCCGGCATTGCCGCAGCGCGGCGAATCATGGCGGTCAACCGCAAGGTCGTGGTGGTGGAAGCCGCCAGCCAGATCGGCGGCCGCTGCGTCACCGATAGCGCGAGTTTCGAGGTTCCGTTCGACCGCGGCGCGCGCTGGATGCACAATCCGGACACCAACCCGATCATCAAGCTCGCACGTGCCGCGGGCCTCGAGATCGTGACGGCGCCGTCGGGCCAGAAGATCCGCATCGGCCGCCGCAACGCGCGAGCCGGCGAAACCGAGGACTTCCTTGCGACGCTGGTGAAGGCCAATCGCGCCATCGATGACGGCTCGCGCAGGGCGGATATCTCCTGCGCCGCGGCGCTGCCGAAGGATCTGGGCGACTGGGCCTCTACCGTCGATTTCGTGCTGGGCGCCAGTTACGCAGGCAAGGACCTGAAGGATCTTTCCGCGGTCGATAAGGTCCGCGGCGGCGACCACAATTTCGTCTTCGCCTGCCGGCAAGGCCTGGGCACGCTGATGTCCAAACTCGGCGAGCAGATTCCGGTCTCGCTGTCGACGCCGGCAAGCCGCATCGCCTGGAGCAACCGCGACGTCACGGTGGAGACGCCGGCCGGCAAGATCGTCGCACGCGCCGCGATCGTCACGGTGTCCAGCAACGTGCTGACCGCGGGCAGCATCAAGTTCGCGCCCGACATTCCGAAACGCACGCTCGATGCCGCATCGAAGCTCAGCCTCGGCAGCTACGATCACATCGCGCTGCAAATTCCCGGAAATGTGTTGGGGCTGTCGCGCGACGAGGTCATCATCGAGCAGAGCACGTCCAACAAGACTGCGCTGTTGCTTACCAATATCGCCGGCTCGTCACTGTGCTCGATCGATGTCGCCGGTTCCTTCGGCCGCGACCTGTCGGCGCAGGGCGAGACTGCGATGGTGGCCTTTGCCAGGGAGTGGTTGACGAAGCTGTTCGGCAGCGATGTTGCGGCGGCGGTGAAGAAGTCGAGCGCGACACGCTGGAACGCGTCTCCTCATGTGCTGGGTGCGATGTCGGCGGCCGCGCCGGGCGGACAGGCGTCACGAAAGATTCTCACCGAGCCGATTGGCGCGATGTTCCTCGCCGGCGAAGCGACCCACGAGACGTTGTGGGGGACGGTCGATGGCGCCTGGGAGAGCGGCGAGCGCGCGGCGGACGCCGCGCTGCGCCGGATCGGCGCGCTGAAGGATGAGCCCCTGGCGGGGGCACCGGTGCGGCGGGCGCCAAAGCCGA
>Ga0070684_100002656_pt1 | contig 13198 bp, 16 predicted proteins | sample KBSC723LmetaG_FD_65653 | JGI IMG/M metagenome (GOLD analysis project Ga0070684, IMG submission 65653) | Corn rhizosphere microbial communities from Kellogg Biological Station, Michigan, USA - KBS C7.2-3L metaG | ecosystem: Host-associated > Plants > Roots > Rhizosphere ...
CTGGGTGGTGAGGAAGATCGTCACGCCGCCGGCCACCAGGTCGCGGATGATCGACCACATCGTGCGCCGGCTGCGCGGATCCAGACCCGTCGTCGGCTCGTCCAGGAAGATGATCCGCGGGTGGCCGACGAGCGTCATCGCCAGATCCAGCTTCCGGCGCATACCGCCGGAGTAGGTCGACACCGACTTCTGCGCCGCCTCGGTGAGATCGAACCGTTCCAGTAAATCGGCGATGTTCGAATTGCTTCGGTTCAGGTCGACCATCAGCTGCAGGTTCTCCTGTCCGGTCAGCAGCTCGTCCACTGCGGCGAACTGCCCGGTGACCCCGATGGCGGCGCGAACCGCTTTCGCCTCGGTGGCGACGTCATGCCCGGCCACGCGGGCCGTCCCGGCGTCGGCCTTCATCAACGTGGTCAGCACGTTGACCGTTGTCGTCTTGCCGGCCCCATTCGGACCGAGCAGGGAGAAGACGGAGCCCGCAGGAACCTCGAGATCGATGCCGTCGAGTACGGTCTTGTCCCCGAATGCCTTGCGCAGTCCGGAAACTGCGATTGCCGAACTTGTCATGAGACCACCATCGGCGCGCGCCCTGACACGGCACCGCCACGGTGCTGACACGACAGGTCTACCTAGGTAGAGTGCGGGTCATGGCTGGTCGTTCGAGGTTCTCCGCCCAAACGTTGGCGGTGCTGGCCGTGCTGGCGGCCGACCCAACCGCGTGGCTGCACGGATACCTGGTCGCCAAACAGACCGGGCTGGCGTCGGGCACGTTGTACCCGATCCTGATCCGGCTGGCCGACCGGCGGCTGATCGAGGCGCGCTGGGAGGACGAGCAGCCGGCCGGCCGTCCGCGCCGGCACCTCTACCGGCTGACCGCCGACGGGCTGGCCACTGCCCGCGCGGCGCTGGCCGGGGCGGCGCCCAAGCGGCAGCCCGCGGCCGGGCGGCGGCTGGCGACGCAGGGCGGCGCGTGATGGATCCACTGAGCCGGATGCTGGCCGGTCTGGTGCGGGGCTTGGCTGGGCTGCCGCTGCTGGTCCGCCGACGCCCGATCACGATTGCGATCGGACGTCCTGACCTGCAACAACGGCCGTTTACTCGAACCCCTGACCGGCGATGCCCAGCGCCGGACCCGTGCACCCTAAAATAGCCCTATGGCCACTAGACCTTCCGAACCGGCCGCGATCACTCGCATACTGAGAACATGACCGTCCAGCCCGACCACGACCGCGATCAACAGCGGCGTCGACAAGAGGCGATCGCCGAGGCCGAGTCCCTCGGCCTCAAGGTCACGCCGGAGGGCCTGGATCGGGCTAAGGCCAAGCTCGAAGCCGCGACCGCACGCCACACTGCGGAAAACCGGGCCGAGTGGCTGCGCCGGCTCGGCATCACCGACGCCGCGGCGTGAGTGACCAGCAGATCCGCCTCGTCCTTGATGTCACCGCTGTCCTGGCCTATGCCCGCGGCTCCGACGACGTCGGCGAGACCATCACCCAGGTCCGGGAAAACGGCGACGCATTCACCGCAGGCGTGTTGACCCTCGCCGCCGCCCGTTCGGCAGCGCGCACCGACTTTGCCGGTCTCGTCGATGCACTCACGGCGCATCCGGCATGGCAATCGGCGGCCCTGGACACCGGTGAATGGCGTCCACTTGCAGCAACGTTCGACACACTGCACCGACAAGTGACCGACACCCCCGACCTCACCGAGATGTCCGCCGCGGAAGCTCTCGTACTCAGCTTCCGAGGCAACGCGGTGAACGTGCTCACCGCGCAGCCGCAGGTCTACGCCGTGAACGTGCTCACCGCGCAGCCGCAGGTCTACGCCGTAATGGGCGACGATCCGCCGATCATCGAGATCTGAGATCCGATCGGCCCCCGCAACGTTCGCACGGACGTCCGTCCGCTCGCGCGCTTCTGCGTGCGTCAAGGCGTGAGCGGACAACGGACGGACGACCGGGCGAACAGCCGACCGCCACTATCCGCCCCGCGTGAGACGGGTTCGAGCAAGGCTCAAATGGTGGAGCCGAGGGACTCGAACCCCTGACCGCGTCGACGTGCGCGGTCGAGTTATCGCCGCGCCCGCTAGTGGCCGTCGCAGTTTCGGCACCCTGCAGATATCGTGCCGACACCATGCGACCGCCGAAGTTGATCGTGGGAGCGAATTGCTGCTATGGCGACAATTCGGTCCCACGATCAACATCGAGCCGCCACCGACCCGCTGGTCGACGTTGCCCGCCGCCCCAACGACAGCGGCGGCGCCACCCAAGGTGACACCGCCGACCTACTCCGAACCGCCCTACGTGGGACGGATTCGAGGAACGCTCAAATGGTGGAGCTGAGGGGACTCGAACCCCTGACCCCCTCGATGCGAACGAGGTGCGCTACCAGCTGCGCTACAGCCCCTTACCGCCCGTGTCCAAATGCGAACCGGACCGGCAGCAAATGTAACAGGTCACCGCCGAGCCCGGCGAACCGGCCCCTACAGGCCGACCGCCCGCGGGGAGCGTGACGAATACGAACGGCCCCTCACGGCTGCCTCCCGCCGCAGTCGATCCCGCTCCGCCAGTTGCGCGTCCAGCGCCTCTCGCCGCATCGCCGCACGGCGAGCCTGTTCACGTCGCACCGCAGCCTGCCGGGCGGCGATCCACGCCGCATACCTCGCCTCGGCTCGCCGCCGGCGCCGCTCCGACAGTGCTCGATTGCGCAGGTGCACCAGGTATGCCAGCAGCAGTGCGCCGGTGACCGCCACGCCGACCCAGAAACCCGGGCTGACCAGCGCCACTCCGCACAGCTCGGCAGCGTTCAGGAGCACCAGGGCCAGCAGCACCCGGCGACGTCGGTACACGGCCCGCGTGGCCCGCTGCCGACGCCGTCGGGCCGACGACCGACGTGCCTCGGCCACGACTAACGGCGACGGAGGAGCAGAGACCGGCCGAAGAACAGGCACGCCTGAGGAGACACGAGCAACAAGAAGACGTGGCGGGTTGATCGGGCGCCGGCCCGGGATCGTGCGCCGCCGGCGGTGGCGCTGCGAACCGGCACGTGCCAGCACCCGCGCGGTCGACAGCGCGCGCTCGGCCACCAGCCGCTCGGTCGCGTCGTAGCGGCGCACCAGGGCAGGCGCCAGCGCGAGCAGCCCAGCGGCCGCGAGAACGGCCAGCAGCACCGAGGTCGGCACGCCCCAGACAGTACGTCTCCGCTGGTCAGAACCAACGTAGCCACGCGCAAGCGACAACACAGAACCAACGTAGCCACGCGCAAGCGACACACCAGAACCAACGCAGCCACGCGCAAGCTACGGCTAAACGGGCGCCGTTCGCAGGCGGTGCCACCGGGCGAGCAGGCCGCCCTCGGCGGAGACGTCCTCGACGGTCATCGCGTAGCCGAGGTGGTCGCGCCAGTCGCCATCGATGTGCAGGTAGCGATGGTGGTAAGCCTCCTGCCGGAAGCCGAGCTTCTCCACGACCCGCCGGCTGGGCAGGTTGTCCGGGCGGATGTTCACCTCGATGCGGTGCAGCCCGCCCTCGGCGAACGCGTGGTCCACGACCAGCGCCAAGGCCGTGGGAGTGATGCCGCGCCCGGCGAACCGCGAGTCGACCCAATATCCCGCGTACGCGCTGCAGAACGCCCGCCGCACGATGTTGCCGAGCGTGAGCTGGCCGACAAGTTGCTCCTCGCCGCCGTCCTCGCGGTAGCACACCGCGAACGGCATGGCGGTGCCGTGCCGGGCCGCCCGGCGCAGGTCGGCGTGCACGGCTCGGAACGCGGCCGGCGAGTTCAGGTCACGCCACGACCCGTATGGTGTGGGCTCCCACTTGCCCAGCCAGGCCTCGTTGGCCCGCCGCACGTCGGACCAGGCGCGGGCGTCGCCTCGCCGGTAGGGGCGCAACACGACTGGCCCGTCGGTGAGGACTGCGGGCCACCCAGGTTGAGTCATGACATCATCGCCGCCGGTCCAACATTATGACGTCCACAGTGGACCCGGCCGCCGCGCTGATCACCCGCTCACCAAGGACCATGAGACCGTTGGCTTCGGCGAGACCGGACAGCGTGTACGGGCCGCCGGCCAGCGGCGCGACGGTGTAGCCACCGCCCCGGCGCTCGGTGATCGTGGCCGGCCGAAACTCCCGGAGCCCGGACGGCGAGCTCACGGTCTCCAGCAGGTGCGCGCGCACGCTCGGCCGGAAGACCGGATCGGCTCCGGACAGAAGCTGGATGACCGGCCGGGCCAGGACCTCGAAGCCGATGAGCGCGGCGCCCGGATCGCCGGGGAGGCAGACGATCGGCACCCCCGCCCCGCTGGCCCCGAAGGTGCCGTAGCCGAGGGACGTACACGGATAAACGGAAAGGTCGGAGAAGGTGACCGCGGCGCGGTGGCCTTCTCGCCGGGACAGCACACGGCGGACCATATCGCCGGGCCCGGTGCCGGTGCCACCGGAGGTGATGATCAGATCGGCCCGCAGCATCTGATCCTCGAGCAGCCCCCGCAGCCCCTCCGGATCGTCGTCGCAGATGCCGACGCGATAGGCGTGCGCACCCGCCTCGGCGGCGGCCGCGGTGAGCGCGTGCGAGTTGGCGTCGACGACCTGTCCGGGCTGGCTGGCCCGGCCGACGTCGACCAGTTCGTCGCCGGTTGCGATCACCACGACGCGCGGGCTCGGCCGCACCACCACGTGCCCGATGCCGGCCGCGGCGAGCACGGCGACCAGCGGCGGCGTCACATAGGTGCCGGCCCGCGCGAGCTGTGTCCCGGCCGGCAGCTCGTCGCCGGCCCGCCGGACGCCGTGACCGCGCTTGGGCGTGTGGTAGACCTCGACGGCCGCCATGCCCTGGTCGGTCATGGTGGCCGGCACGATCACGTCGGCCCCGCCGGGGATCAGCGCGCCGGCCGCCACCGAGAAGCACGTGCCCGGGGTCAGCCGGACCGGCCGCCAGCTCGACGCGACCAGGTCGCCGACCACGCTGAGCCGCACCGGGCGGCCGGGCTGGGCGTCGGTGATGTCATCGAAGCGGGCCGCGTAGCCGTCGAGCGCCGCGTGGTCGAACGCCGGGATCGGTCCCGGTCCGACCACGTCCTCGGCCAGCACGTTGCCGTGGGCCTGGGTGATCTCCAGGTCAAGGGCGGGCAAGGCGCGCAGACCGCGCAGGACCCCGGCCAAGTAGTCGGCAAGCGGAACACGCCCGGCGCCGGGGTCGGCGCCAGTGTCGTGATGAGAGCCGGTCGTCGGCGCCGCCGTCACCCGCGCAGGTCCTTGTTGACAAAGTCGGCGAGCCATTCGCCGAACGCGGGCCCCAGGTCGTCGCGCTTGCAGGCGAGCTGCACGACGGCCTGCAGGTAGCCCAGCGGCATCCCGGTGTCGTAGCGGGTGCCGCGGTAGACAACGCCGTGCACCGGGGTGTCCTCCTTGAGCAACAGATCCATCGCGTCGGTCAGCTGGATCTCGCCGCCGCTGCCCGGGCCGATGCGCCGGATCGCGTCGAACGTCGCCGGCGGCAGCACGTAGCGCCCGACGATCGCCAGGTTGCTCGGTGCATCGCCGGGCTTCGGCTTCTCGACCAGCCCGGTCACCTTGACCACGTCGCCGGCCACGGCCTTGAAGTCGGACGGCTCGACCGACGCGATGCCGTAGCGGTCGACCTGGTCGGCCGGCACCTCGATGAACGCCAGCACGATCCCGCCGGTCTCGGCCTGCAGGTCGATCATCGAGGGCAGCAGCGGCTCGCCCTCGTCGACGAACTCGTCGCCCAGCAGCACGACAAACGGCTCCTGCCCGACGTGCGACTCCGCGTAGGAGACGGCGTGGCCGAGGCCGAGCGGCTCGCCCTGGCGGCAGGTGTAGATCTCGGCGAGCTCGCTGGGGCGGACCACGGCCGCCAGCCGCTCGGTGTCGCCCTTTTCCTGGAGCCGTTTTTCCAGGTCCGGTCGCCGGTCGAAGTGGTCGACCATGGAGGTCTTCCCTCGACCGGTGATCAACAAGACGTCGCCAATCCCGGCCGCGGCGGCCTCCTCGACGATGTACTGCAGGACCGGGCGGTCCACGACCGGCAGCAGTTCCTTGGGGACCGCCTTGGTCGCTGGCAGGAATCGGGTGGCAAGGCCGGCCGCCGGGATCACCGCCTTGACGGCGCGTTGGCGAACAGTCGTGTCAGGCATGAGGCCAAGGCTAGCTTCCACGGCTCTGTCGCGGAGGCTGAGGCCCACGGGACGCGCCGAGGGATGCCTCGTCGAATGCGACGCAGTAGGTGTCCCGGCCACTCGCCTTGGCCCTGTACAGGGCGTCGTCGGCGGCCTCGAGGACCATCGGGCCGGTCGAACCGTGCAGCGGATATACGGCGATGCCGATCGACACGGTGACCGGCACCCGCTTGGGCGGCTCGTCGCCGCTGGCCGATACGACGATGACCGGCGCCCGCCGGATCGCCGCGCCCAGCCGGTCGGCCACGACGGCGCCGCCGGCCACGTCGGTCTCCGGCAGCAGCACCACGAACTCCTCGCCGCCCTGCCGGAAGGCGAAGTCGACCTCGCGGATCTCGGCGCGCAGCCGTCGCGCGAACTCGGCCAGTACCGCGTCGCCGGCCGCGTGCCCGTTGGCGTCGTTGATCTCCTTGAAGTGATCGAGGTCGAGCACCAGCAGCGCGAGCGTCCGGCCGAACCGGCTGGCCCGCTCCACCTCGCGGCGCAGCGACTCTCGCAAGTACCGGTAATTGGAAAGCCCGGTCAGCGGGTCGGTGAGCGACAGGCGCTGCGCCTCCTCGTGCACCCGCACGTTGTCGACGGCGACCGCGGCCTGGCCGGCGAAGGTTCGCAGCGTCACGAGGTCGGCGTCATCAAATTCATCAAACCCATGGCGGTTGTACAGCGCGAGCACGCCCCGCGCCGACGGCGGCCCGTCGGAGGGCGGCTCGAGCCCGGTGGTCGGCCCGGCGCCCGGCGCCGCGAAAGGCACCGCCACGTAGGTGAGGCAGCGCGGTTCGCTGGTCGACAGCGGGGGCCCGTCGCGGTCGATCCGGCCCCGCAGCGGCTCGCCGCTGGCCGCGACCAGCCCGAGGAGCCCGACCCCGAGGCTGACCCGCAGCTCGGCGACCTGGATGTCGGCCAGTCCCTCGCCGACCTGGCCGACCAGCTCGCCGCTGACCGGGTCGACGAGCAGCACGACGCCGCCCTGCGCACCGGTCGCGGCCATCGCGGTCTGCAGGATCACCTGGAGGATGCGGTGCAGGTCGTGCGTCGACGACAGGGTGTCGCCGAGGACGCCGAGCTGGCCGCGGAGCTGGTCGCGCGAGGCGGTCAGCGCCTGGACGTAGCCCTGCATCTCGCGCGTCATCCGGTTGAACGTCGAGCCGAGCACGCCGACCTCGTCGTTGCTGCGTACCGGTACGCGGGCGGAAAGATCGCCGTCGGCGACCCGCTCGACCGCGTGCGCGAGGTCGGTCAGCGGGTGCGTGGTCGAGCGGGCCAGCCACCAGGCCGCCCCGACCGCGATGAGCCCGGCGCCGAGGACGATGGCCACCAGGATCACGTAGAGCCCGTCGAGGTCCTGCTCGGGCACCGACAGCGCGAGCGCGAGCGGCTGGCCGGCCCGCGGCTCGAGGCGCCGGACCATCCGCCCCTCGCCGGTCTCGCCAGTCGCGTCGCCGGTCAGCGCCCGCGCGACCCGGGCGACCGGATCACCGGAGTTGATCGAGCTCACCCGTACACCTGATGCATCGGAAAGACGCGCGAGGAAGGCGTCGTCGATCACCTCGACGGCGAAGGCCCGGCCATCGGGACGATCTTGGGGGTCCCGGACCTCTACGGACGCGGCGATCGCCTTGTCGCTGCCGGCCGCCCCGGGCGCCGGCGCCGAGCAGTCGGTCCACGGCTGCGACGGGACGGTGCCCGCGCTGGCCAGCACGGCACCGCTCGGCCCCTGCAGCTCGACGGCGGTGGCCAGGTCGCGCTCGACGACGTGGTGGGCCGCGTCGAACCGGGCGCCGGCGCTGCCGAGCAGCGCGGCCGTCTCGGCGGCCAGTTGCAGCCGCCGGCAGACGACGCCGACGGTGGCGCGCACGCTGTCGGCAGCCACGTCGAGCCGATCTTGGGTGCGTTCGGTCCCGACCGCCGACACCGTAATGCCGACGAAGATCGCCCCGAGCACGACCGGCCCGAGCACGACAACGAGAAAGGCTGCTGTGAGCCGCGCACGCAGCGTCACGTCGTGAGCCTCCCGTTCGGGTTGTCTTACGACGATGCTGACACAATCGGGGACGTTTCGACTGATTGTCGCCGAGGAGTGGCGTGCTGGATCCGCTCTATCACTCGAAGGCCGAGGTTCGGGCGCACTTGCGGTCCGTCCGCCGGCGCCGGCCGGCCGCCGACGCGGCCTTGGCAGAAGCATTGGCCGATTTGGTACTGGAGAGCGCCGCGCAATCCGTGACCGCCTACGTGCCGGTCGGCGCGGAGCCCGGTGGGGCGCTCCTGGTGCCGGCTCTCGCCGCGACCGGGGTCCGGCTGCTCCTGCCGGTCCTGCGCGACGACCTCGACCTGGACTGGGCCGAGTACGACGGGACGCTGCAGCCCGCACGCCGCTTCCGGCTGTCGGAGCCGACCGGCCCCCGGCTCGGGGTGGATGCGATCGGCGGGGTTGGCCTGGTCATCGCGCCGGCGCTGGCGGTTGACCGGGCCGGGAACCGGCTCGGGCAGGGTGGCGGCTCGTACGATCGCGCGCTCGCTCGTACGATCGCGCCGGTGATCGTGCCCCTCTACCCCGGCGAACTGCTCGACAACCTGCCGGCCGAGCCGCACGACCGGCCCGTGGCCGCCGCCCTGGTCGGCTATGAATCGCCCCACCTGTACTGGACGAAAGCCGCCCCGATGACGCACCATTGGCACTCGAAGTATCAGAGTGCCAAAGACGGAGGCTGACGTGCCGACCTACCAGTACGCGTGCACGGCTTGTGGCCACCGGCTCGATGCGGTGCAGTCCTTCGCCGACGAGCCGCTGACCGTGTGCCCGGAGTGCGAGGGGCGGCTGCGCAAGCTGTTCAACTCGGTCGGCGTCGTGTTCAAGGGCTCTGGCTTCTACCGCACCGACTCGCGCTCGGAGTCCAAGCCGAAGTCTTCCTCGGAGACCTCCACGGAATCGTCGACTTCGACGCCGAAGACCGACAGCACGCCCGCGAAGAAGCCGGATTCGGCGTCCCCGTCCACCTCGACGCCGGCGACGACGGCTGCTTAGGACGCTCCCGGGATCGCGACCCGCATCGACTGCTCCACCCAGGCCAGCGCCTTGAGGTAGGCCAGCGCGAACGTGTCGCCCGGCACCGGGCCGTCGACGAGCGCCCGCACGTCACCCCGCTCGTACTGCTTGACCAGCGACAACACCGCGCCGAGCGGCCCCGTGCCGGCGGTCAGCGCGGCCGACACGTCGTCGGTCAGCGGCAGTTTCTCGGCCATGTCGCCCGGCCCCTCGCCGATGATCTCGGAGACGCTGGACAGCAGCCCGACGGTGAACGCGGCCTCGCCCGACAGCGCGAGATACGAGGCGATGCCCCGGCACAGCCGCGCCCGGGTCAGGGTCGCCGACACCAGGTCCTCGCTGGCCTCGGCCAGGTCTCCCACCAGCATCAACGTCACCCACTGGCACACCCGGCGCAGGCCGAGGAGCACGATCGCGTCGTGGACCGAGGAGACCTTGCCGGCGATGCCGGTCGCCGCGCTGTTCGTCGCGCGCAGCAGCCGGTAGCCCAGGGCCGGGTCGGCGCTCACCATCGAGACGACCTTGTCGACGTCGACGACCGGGTCGGCCAGCGCCGCGACCAGCTGCAGGCGCTGCATCCGGGCCGGTGAGAGGCCGACGGTCGAGCTGATCTGGGGGCGCGACAGTGCGTACCCCTGAAAAAGATCGAATCCGAGGCTACGGGCGAAATCCACGTCGCGGTTGTCCTCCAGCCGCTCGGCGATGAGCTTGATCCCCCGGTACTCGCGGACGCGCGCGACGGTCGTCGCCAGTTCGGTGCGGTCGGCGCCGGCGACCTCCAGCTTGACGTACGAGGCGAAGGGCAGCAGCCGCTCGTGGCCGGATCCCCAGACGAAGTCGTCGAGCGCGATCGGGTAGCCGCGGGCGAGCAGGCTCTTGACGCCGGCGATGACCTCCCCGTCCACCTCGATCGTCTCGAGGACCTCGAGGACGACCGAGGACGGCTCGATCGGCAGCTCGATCTCGCCGACCACGAACTCGCGGGTCAGGTTGACGAAGCAGACCCGGTCGCCGACCAGGCTGGAGAGCCCGACGTCGGTGAAGGCGGCGATGATGACGTTGCTCGTCGCGTAGGCGTTGCGGCGGCTGGCCTGATCCTCATCGGCGGTGCCGCGGAAGAGCAGTTCGTAGGCGCGCACCTGGCCGGCGCGGTCGTAAATGGGCTGCCGAGCGACGTGGATCGCTCGTGTCGCACCGGCCGGCCCCATGCTGCTCCCCCACTGATGTTCGAATGACATCCAGCCAGGTCGGCGCGGATCGGGCCGCAAGCAGAAGAACGAGCCAGGTGCTCCGAGTTGGCAACCTAATCCCAATGTGGGGGTCGGTCGTCCAGCAGCCGGTCGTCGTTCGTCGAACGCTGCTCGCCCCAGCCCTCGTCGGTGTCGTCCGAGGTGCTGTCCGGCAAGATGACCAGCTCTTCCGCGAGGTCGACCTCGCGCTCGTCGTCCAGCGACGGGCGGGCCTCGGTCCAGCCGTTCGACGTCGTCACGCCGCCGAGAGTACCCCCGCCAGGTGTCGCGGAACTTGCCAATTCACGACGGGTAGATTCAAACGGTGGCGACGAGCGATGACTACTGGCGGCGGCCACCCGAGGGCAGCGAGGAGCCGCCGCGCAGCCCGGTCCCGCCGCCGACGGCCCCATACTCGGGGCCGCCGCGCTCGGCTCCGCCGCCCCACGGCTGGCGCCCGCCGATGGTCCTCCAGCCGGCGCCGCCGCGCGAGATGCCCAGGCAGGACGAGGAGCGCCTCGAGCGCGAGGAGCAGGCCGCCACGATATTGACCAAGGGCGTGGGCATCTTCGCCGGCGCGGTCCTCCTGGTCCTGCTCCTGATTTTGTGCGGCCGGGTCCTTTTCTAGTACCCGTTGAAGACCATGTGGGCGCCCGAGTCGCCGGTCTTGAAGACGTAGTAGAGCGTCACGCCGGCCAGGCCGATCACGATGACCCCGAGCACCACCTGCAGGACGACCGGGGTGCTACGCGAGGGCGCGGGCAGCGTGTCGTCATTTCCGCGGTAGCTGCGTCGCCGGTAGGCCGGGACAACCAGGAACACCAGGAGCAGCGCCGCGACGCCCAGCCCGATGCTGAACCACAGGGTGTTGATGCCGAAGTTGTGGTGCGTCGTGATCGTCGCCTGCTGCTGCGGCGCCTGGAGGTTCTTGTTCTTGCTGAACGTGTTGCCGGAGAGCACGGCGGCGCCGACAGCGGCCGGCGCGGCGATGGCGAGCAGGCCGACCACGATCCGGAAGTGCCGCCGCAGCCCAGGGACCACGGCATAGACGATGGCGCCAAGGGCGAGCAGCGGAACGAGGACAACCGCCGCGTGAACGATCAGGGGGTGCATAGGTAGGCCGTTGAAGCGGTCGAACACCAGAGCCTCCTTGAGGGCGATTCACGATCAGTTGGGCGGGATCGTGGTCCTCACTTCGTACACGATCAAGAGCGCCGTCCGGTTCAATACCTAAGATCGATGTTCAGCAAGATCGGCTAATCTTGAATGGTTCCAAGTTACGTGGTGTGATAGGACGATGTCCGGAGAAGATCTCCTGCGCTCGAAGGGGCTGCGTGTCACGCGGCCCCGTCTCGCCGTGCTCGAGATCCTCGCGACCCACCCCGGCCACCTGGACGTGGAAGAGATCGCCGACCTGGTCCGCGCGCGCCTGGACACGGTCTCCACGCAGGCCGTCTACGACGTGCTGAGCGCCCTCTCCCGGGTCGGCCTGGCCCGGCGGATCGAGCCGGCCGGCAGTCCGGCGCACTTCGAGGGCCGGGTCGGGGACAACCACCACCACGTGGTCTGCCGCGGCTGCGGGGCGATCGCCGACGTCGACTGCACGGTCGGTCAAGCGCCGTGCCTCGAGCCGTCGCACACGCACGGCTTCGAGATCGACGAGGCGGAAGTGACGTTCTGGGGGCTGTGCCCCGACTGCCAGACCCGCCGGGACGACGACCTTTAGACGGCGGCTGCGGCCGCTCGCTTCATCGCCGCCTTGTAGATCGGGCCTTCGACAATCGAGCCGGGCAACGTCCGCAGCACCGTCCCCAGCGCCCGCGCGTTGAGCGTGGCAATCCAGTCGGTGGTGGGCAGGCCCGGCAGCCCGTACATCTTGCGAGCCCAGGGCGGGAGCATCGCGACCGCGAGGGCGGCCACCGCGAGGAAGATCCCGCGCGCCGGCGTGAAGCCAAGCCCCCACGGCATCGGCGGTGCGGCCAGGAACACGGCCGAGTCGGCCGCCTCGACGGTCATCGCGAGCTGAGGCCGCATCTCCTGGTAATAGGCCTCGACGCCTTCGACGGTGCCGGGCACTGTCTCCGGGTCCAGCCCGACGAGGGCGGCGGTGCGGCGTTGCTCGGTCAGGTAGGCGTCGGCCTCATCCGGCGTGAGCCGCAGACCCGACCTCCGCGCGGCGTCGAGGAATGATTCGACCTCGGTGACGTGGACCCAGCGGAGCAACTCATCCTCGTCGACCCGGAAGACCTCACCGGTCCGCGGGTCGGTCGCCCGCAGCCGGGCATGCATGGCGCGCACCCGCCGCCCGGCTCGCTCCGCCTGCTCGGTGGTGCCGAAGATCGCAGTCGCCACGTACTTGCCGGTGCGCTCCAGCCGACCCCATGGATCTTTCTTGTACTCGGAGTTCTGCATGACGCCGGCCAGCGCGCGGGGGTGCAGCGCTTGCAGGTAGAGGGACCGGAGGCCGCCGACCGCGACCATGGGCTCGCGGTGGACCCGCCAGGACACCGAGTCCGGGCCAAAAAGCCCCAGTTCGACGCTCATGCATCAACGATGCCATGCCGGGATGCGCACGGCTCCTGGCGCGCACGGCTCCTGGCACCCATGGCTCCTGGCACCCATGGCTCCCGGCGGGGCACGGCTCCCGGCGCGCACGGCTCCTGGCGCGCACGGCTCCTGGCGCGCACGGCTCCTGGCGCGCACGGCTCCTGGCGCGCACGGCTCCTGG
>Ga0070684_100002658_pt1 | contig 13196 bp, 7 predicted proteins | sample KBSC723LmetaG_FD_65653 | JGI IMG/M metagenome (GOLD analysis project Ga0070684, IMG submission 65653) | Corn rhizosphere microbial communities from Kellogg Biological Station, Michigan, USA - KBS C7.2-3L metaG | ecosystem: Host-associated > Plants > Roots > Rhizosphere ...
GTTTACGTACTTCTTCCGCTTCTTTCTCAATGGCTTTAAGTTGCTCGATATAAAAGTGAAGCGGTTTTTTATTTTCACCTGCACTTGTTTTTTCAGGAAGGAGTAATGTAATCGTTTCAGCAAGATCGCCTACGGTATGATATGATTCTTCAAAAAGCCAAAATGGGAGGTTGATCATCTCCACTGCATAAGTAGCCAACTGTGTTGTATTCACAGCTCGCTTAGGTCTTCGTCCGCTGAAAATCGCAATTACCCAAACTTTGTCTTTGTCATCGGCAACAGAAAAATAACTTACCAATGCATCTAGTTTGTCATTGGTTTTGGTAGAAGTTCCCAGTTTGGTTACTAATTCTGCGAATTGCTGCATTAAAAGTTTGTAGTTTGAAGTTTGTGGTTGGGAGTTGCCATTGGATATTGAACATTATCTATTGAGCATTGAAAGATTTTTTTACCAAACGTTCTTCGCTACTATGATACGTTGGTTGCGACGCTTCATTCATCGTTCTGAATTCTTATTTATCAATGTCACAAAGAGTCTTATTGTTTTCAATCATTCAATGATGTGGTCGTATTTTCATCCTCGGATAGAATGTTTGCTTCTTCTGTTTCATCATCTCCGTATTCTGTTTTTACTTCTTTTGAAAAAATGCCCTGCTCATTCAGATATCTTGTGAACACCGATTGAAATCCATGTGTTGTGTAAATACATTCTGCTTCAGTAGCTTTGCACGCCGCAATTAATCCAGGCCAATCGGCATGATCGCTGATGGCAAACCCCGCATCTGCATTTTTTCTTCGCACATTGCCACGAACCTGCATCCATCCGCTGCAAATGCCAATTTCATAAGGCAAAAATCGTTTCAACCATGGCGACCCTTCGGCCCCCGACGGTGCAATCACAACACTTCCTTTCAATTCTTCCTTTGGAACATCAAATACTCTTCTTGCTACTGGTAATTTCCATCCAGCATTCACCAACGCATTGTGCATATTGTATACCGCCCCATGCATAAAAATTTTATCAGTCACTTCCGCTATGGGCAACATTATTCTTTGTGCTTTACCTAAACTGTATGCTATCAGTATTGAAGTTTTTCCTTCCGCCATGTTTTTCTTTATCCAGTTTTGCATACCTGAATAAATTTCCTGCTGCGGCTTCCAGTTATAGATCGGCAATCCAAATGTTGATTCCGTAATAAAGTTGTGACATTTTACTGGTTCAAATTGCCCGCTCAAGCCATCATTTTCCAGTTTGTAATCACCACTGATCACCCAGATTTCTCCATTGTGTTCTATACGAATTTGAGAGGAACCAATAATATGGCCTGCAGGAAACAAAGTGATGCGAACACCATTCATGTAAATGGGCTCATTCCAGGCAATACTTTGGTATTGATTAGGGCCCAACCGTTGCTGTAGAATTGGTTTTGTATGGTGATGGCACAAATAAAATTTACTTCCCCATCTGGCATGATCGCTATGGCCATGTGTGATGATGGCTTTGTCAACCGGTTTCCAGGGGTCGATATAAAAATCGCCTGCCGGGCAGCACAAACCTTTATCCGAAAATTCAATTAAGGCCATACACTAAGGTAAAGGAGAATGAAGAATTGAAAGTGGGCCAATCAGTACAGAATATTCTTGACTGTTCCAAAAATCTTTACGAAATATAAGTGCTTGTTTTCGAAATAGTCCAGTGACATTTTTGTTTCGTCTTTGAACACGGGCTGTATATCAAATTGTGTAAACACGGTATTGCCCTTTCTCGAGAGATTTGATGCAACATCTTTGTTTGTATCCAATAATAACAAAGCAAAACGCAAAGTTGTTTCATAGCCGCGAAAAAAAAGATCCGAGGGTTTTACCGACATTGTTTTTGCATATTCACTTGATAAACTGGTTACCAAACCCGAGCTACGGTCATAATTAAATGGATTGGTGTAAATAATTTCCAGATCGTGGGCCTTATTAAAACTGTAGTTTTCCCATGTTGGCATCCCAATAACCCGTACTGGGTATTTATTATTAAGAAAAGACAGAGTTTGCGTGAGCTTTGATGCGAATGCTTCATCGAGGCTACCTGCAATGACTACCGTTCTTTTTGTGCTGTCGAGATATGCCGCAAGTGTTTGCGGAACATAGTCAGCTTTTAAATCAACAAATTTGATATTTAGCGGTGTTGAAACCGTTGATTTGATAATGTCGGTTAAATAACTTTTTAATAAATCTTCCTGTGTCCCAGGTCTTCTGAATACAACAATTTTATCCAGGTTATGATACCTCTGTAAAAACCTGTAAATGCCTTCGGCATGTGCTCTCAGTGTTGTATTGAGAATTACGAAATATGGATTTTCGTCAATACCAGCATCGTTTGGATAGGTTGCAGAAATGAAAGGAATTTTCTTTTGTGCCGAAGCTTCTGCAAGCAATTTTGTTTCCGACGCATTAGTTTGAGCAATGATCATTTCAACATCAGACATTTCAGGTTTTGCCAATTGATGGCTTATACTTTCCTGTCCACGACTATCACAAAAAAAAATTTCTAATGGAGCTCCGGTTTTTTGCAAAGAATCGATGGCTAGTTGTGCTCCATAATAAAAATCCAATCCTGCATTTACAAAACGGGCACCTGTTTTTTCATAAATAAAATTACCTGAAGCATCAAAGGCAGAGTCCAGGTAGAGTGGAGTAAAAATGGCAATCTTATGTCTTTTAATTTCCTGTGCACCAAGAATGTTGACGACCAAAAAAACTGTTATGAATACAGAAAAGAATTTTTTCATCATAATCCCTGTCTGGCCGACAGGCAGGCTTTAAATCCTAAAAATCATGGTTCAGACAGATTATTCCCATTCAATTGTTGCCGGTGGCTTACTGCTAATATCATAAACCACACGATTGATTCCTTTTACGGAGTTAATGATTTCATTCGACACATTGGCTAAAAAATCGTACGGGAGATGAGCCCAGTCTGCCGTCATGCCATCAACACTTGTAACAGCTCTCAGCGCTACTGTGAACTCATAGGTTCTTTCATCTCCCATCACACCAACACTGCGCACCGGAAGTAAGATTGCACCTGCCTGCCAAACGGTTGCATACAGGTGATGCTTCTTTAATGCGCCGATATAGATGTCGTCTGCTTCCTGTAAAAGATTCACTTTTTCTTCAGTTACTTCTCCCAAAATCCGAATGGCCAATCCCGGTCCCGGGAATGGATGTCGGTTGATCATGTCTTCGGGAATACCCAGTTCCAGGCCAACCTTTCTTACTTCATCTTTAAATAAATAACGAAGTGGTTCAACGAGACCGAGGTGCATCTTCTTCGGAAGACCGCCAACGTTATGATGGGATTTGATAGTAACTGAAGGACCATGTACAGATACACTTTCAATTACATCAGGATAAATTGTTCCCTGTCCCAGGAAAGAAACATTTTTGATTTGTTTTGCTTCATCATTAAAAATTTCGATGAACGTTTTTCCAATCGCCTTTCTTTTCTTTTCAGGATCAACCTTACCTTTCAGTTTCTTGTAAAATGTTTTACGGGCGTCAATGCCTTTAACATTTAATTCAAGCTGCTTATAAGTTTTTAAAACAGTTTCAAATTCATCTTTTCGCAATACACCATTATCAACAAAAATTCCGTGAAGATTTTTACCAATAGCCCGACTGATTAAAGTAGCCGCCACTGTGGAATCAACACCACCGCTGATGGCCATCACCACCTGTTCATCTCCAATTTGTTTTTTTAGCGCTTCAACTGTATCGGTAATAAAGTGCGCCGGTGTCCAATCCTGCGAACATTGACAAATATTCACCAGGAAATTATGCAGGACTTTTTTGCCTTCAATGGAATGATACACTTCAGGGTGAAATTGCAAACCATACAACACTTTTTCTGCATCACTATTTTTATATTTAAATGCAGCCACCGGGATGCTGTCCGTTGTTGCTAGTAATTCAAAACCTTCAGGAAGTTGTAAAATGGAATCTGCATGGCTCATCCAGACCTGCGATGAAGGAATCAAGTTTTGAAGCAGGGCATCCTCTTTTTGCAAATGCAGTACGGCACGTCCATATTCTCTTTTATTACTTTTTTCAACCTTACCACCGAATTGTTTTGCTGTCAGCTGGGCGCCATAACAAATTCCCAGTACAGGTACCTCCTTTATTATTTTTTGAATCTCAACGCCAGGTGCATTCTTATCATTGGCTGAAAAAGGTGAACCTGATAAAATAATGCCTTTTAGGAAACGGCTGTATTCAATTGGCTTATTAAAAGGCACAATTTCACAGAAAACATTGGCCTCTCTTACGGCACGGGCAATTAATTGTGTGTACTGGGAACCGAAATCAAGAATTAAGATCTTTTCCGTCATGGCTTGCAAAAATAGTTGATGTAGCTGATTTGCTGTTGAGTATAACACCAATTGGATATAATTTATATAAGCTTTGGCAGCCCCAGATTATGCCTTTAGATTTGTTAGGAATGCTTTTGATTGATATGCTCTATAACAATTGGAATAGGTGCACAAGGTTGTATTTCTGCACATCGTCGTAGGAAAGTAACCGAATTCCTCTTAAATTTATAAGGAAGCTAATCCCGCCTTATTAAATAGTCCTGCCTTAATTATTGACTCCCAATTTAACTGCACACATGAGACGCAAATTATTACTATTCACGTCGCTGGTTTTATTATTTGTATTACCGACTATCGGAAGTTATTATAAATGGAAAAACCTTCCCGGTGGAACACGACCTATAATTAACAGGCATGGTGATACAACAGGGACCTATTTTCAATGGGCGGGAATGCCGCCAGGTTATGGCGATTTTCCAGCACAGAAAGTTTTGGAAGATGCTCCGTTTAACCAAACCTATTTTATCCTGGCAAGTGTGGTTTGTTTTTTTGTATTGATTTTTTTCCTGTTCCCGAAATTCTTTGGTTTCAAAAAGCCACCGGCTTTAACTGGAACAAAAAAAATTACAACAGCTTATCCCGCCTGGTTTGTGCCATCAATCGTTGTACTTGTTGTTAGCTGGTTTTTTATGTGGGGAAGGTTTGATGTAGTCCAGCCTCTCGATCATTTCACGTTCGTTCCATTATGGTGGGGTTTCATTTTTTTACTTGATGCCATTGTTTACAAACGTAATGGCGGTGTTTCGCTCATGTCATCCAGGTCCACTACAATGAAGATCATGGCTGTAACATCCGCGGCAAGCTGGTTTGTTTTTGAATTTCTTAATTTCTTTGTCCTGGAAAACTGGTATTATCCCAACAATAGAATTTTTTCCAATTTTGGTAATATATCCTGGCAATTGCTTTCATACACCACCGTATTGCCGGCATTGTTTGAGTGGTACTGGCTGCTCAGAACATTCCATTCTTTCAGGCACCGTTATTCCTATGGGCCTAAGATTAATTTTTCCAAAACAACTTTGTACCTGTTGCTTGGGTTTGGACTGTCACTTTCATTTTTCATGGCCATTTATCCCGAACAATTATTCTGGGCGTTATGGCTTGGGTTAATACCTGCTCTAGTTCCGGCGATGGCTTTATCCAGATATTGGAATCCCTTTACACCAATTGGAACACGTGGTGATTGGTCGCCGATGCTTTTGATTGCACTCTCAACCTTGTTCAATGGATTTTTATGGGAGTTCTGGAATTTTGGAAGTGAGTGGTTCCATGCTGACCGTCCAACCAATCCAAATTACTGGAGATATTCAGTTCCATATGTTGATAAGTTCCACATCTTTTCAGAAATGCCTGTGCTTGGGTATTTTGGCTATTTGTTTTTTGGAGTAGGTTGTTGGGTGTTGTGGGGAACGGTGGCTCATTTGGTGGGTTTCAATCCTGCGGTTCATGATCATGATAAAACTGAAGAAGTATCACCAGTAAAAATTCCTGTAACCAGCTTAACGGATATAAAATCAACCGATGAAACAGAAGTTACCGCGTAATTACCTGGTTGTTTTGACACTATTTACTGCTTTTGATTTGCTGGCGCTGTTCATTCGTAACGCTTATACTCAAAACAGCACTTACAATTTTTTGATGTGGAATTTATTTCTTGCATTTGTTCCTCTTGGCCTGGCATGGATTACCTATTACGTAGCAGGTCAACGGAGTACGCTGTTAGTAGTTCTTTTAAGTTTTTCGTGGCTGTTGTTTTATCCCAATGCTCCTTATATGATCAGCGACCTGATTCATGTAAATGAAAACAGTCCAATCGTATTATACGAATCCTTGCTTTTGTTTTCATTTGCCATGCTGGCGCTGTTCTTTGGATTTTATTCTTTGAAAATTATCCACCTGGTTTTCAAATTTAGAATGGGTACTTTAATGGCGAATGTTGTTATTTGGATCTGTATTATTTTAAGTAGTACAGGCATTTATCTTGGAAGAATCCTTCGGTTAAATTCATGGGACCTTTTCACACACCCGCTAAAACTCTTTCATACGATTTATGATCATTTATTTCCTGTTACTAAAAATCCATCCACATATCTTGTTATATTCCTTTTTAGTATCATCCAATTTATTCTGTTGATCATGATGAAGGATTTTGACGAAGTTGAAGGCCGTCACCTGATCAGCGACGAAGCCATGAGTGCTTCCTGACCCGAAAGAATCTGAACTGATGAAAAAAGAAATGAACATTCCGGGATATACTTTCAGAGACATCCTTTACGAAGGTGCTGACACTGTTGTGTTCAGGGCAATAAATACTCTAAATAATAAGGCAGTGATCATTAAGTCGCTGAAGGAAAATAGTGCAGGGCCAATGAACGCAGCAAAGCTTACAAGAGAATATGATGCCCTCGAAAATATCCAGGTTGAAGGAGTGAACAAGGTTTCCGAAATTATAAATTATGGCAACACGCCGGCTTTGGTGATGGAAGATTTTGGAGGTATTTCTATTGCTGATTATTCCAAAACAACAAAAATTGACCTTGCCGAATTTTTAGTTATTGCCATTCGCATAGCTGATATTCTAGGCAAACTTCATGCAAAGAATATCATGCATAAGAATATCACTCCTGAAAATATTATTATCAATTCTTTGACCGGTGAAATAAGAATTATTGATTTCGGGATCTCTGCGAAGTTGTCAAGGGAGCATGCCTCTGTTCACAATCCAAATGTGTTGGAAGGTTCATTAGCTTATATGTCGCCTGAGCAAACGGGAAGAATGAACCGGTGCATTGACTACCGTACAGATTTATATTCTTTAGGGATCACTTTTTACCAGATGCTTACTGGCCGACTTCCGTTTACAGCTGATGATGCAATGGAATTAATTCATTGCCACATTGCAAAAAAAATTACTCCGGTTTCTGATGTGCGGCCCGACATTCCAAAGGTTGTTTCCGATATTGTTTTAAAACTTACAGAGAAAATTGCGGACCAACGTTACCAGAGTGCAGCCGGATTAAAATACGACCTGGAACATTGTTTGAGGAGCTTAACTGAAACTTCTGCCATCCCATATTTCACAATTGGTCTTCATGACGCGTATTCAAAATTTAAAATTCCTGAGAACCTTTATGGGAGGGATGAAGAAATAGAACGTTTGTTGCTTTCATTTGAAAAAGCGGCCGCCGGAAGTTGTGAGCTGGTACTGGTGACAGGACTACCAGGTATTGGCAAAACTTCTCTTGTGAATGAAATTCATAAATCCATTGTTCAGAAAAAGGGCTATTTCATTTCAGGAAAATTTGACCAGTACAAGGCCAATATTCCATTTATGGCTTTTCGAAATGCATTTTCTGACCTGCTAAAATATTTGATCAGTGAGCCAAAGGAAAAATTGAATGCGATTAAAGCACAATTAATCCATGGGCTGGGACTGAATACTTCTCTTCTCACAGAGCTCATTCCTGAATTTGAGTTGATCATTGGAAAACAGCAGGCTACATACCAGTTGAATCCATCCGAAGCGCAAAACCGTTTCTTTTTTATGCTTCGCGATTTCATCAAAGTTTTTGCTACACAATCTCATCCCCTCATCATTTTTTTAGATGATCTGCAATGGAGCGACGATGTTTCTCTTCGTTTCATAAAAGAATTAGTGACAAAGGAAATTCCCTATCTTTTTTTAATTGGGGCTTATCGAAGCAATGAGGTGAATGATGCGCACCCCCTGATGCTTATATTAGAGGAAGTCAGGAAAACAAAATCCACATACGATATCTTTTTAAAAGCTCTTGACGAGGACAATGTCAATCAACTTTTGGCGGATGCCATGTTAGCAAAGCCTGAAAAAACAAAACCGCTGTCAAATCTTATTTTTAAAAGAACGGTTGGAAATCCTTTTTATATTGATGAAATACTGAAAATAGTTTACCGCGAAGGTCTAATCAATTTCAATCATGTAACCGGGCAATGGGACTGGGACCTAACTGAGATTTCAAACCTGAATATCTCCGAAAGCGTGGTTCAGTTTATGACAGAGCGTTTGAAAGAATTACCACCATCGTGCATAAAGATGCTTGAACTGGCCGCCTGTATCGGGAATCAATTCACCCTTCATATTCTTAAAAACATTGCTGGCAAAACAGCTTCTGAAATTTCCGTTTTGCTTTGGCCCGCTATAGAAAAAGAGTTGATTATTCCATTGAGCGAAGATTACCGGCTCATCACAAAGGATTTTGATTTTAATGTTTCCTATAAATTCCTTCACGATCGCATCAGGCAGGCTGCTTATTCTTTGATAGAAGATGAAAGAAGAAGCAAACTGAATTTGACTATTGCAAGAGTGTTAATTGAAAATTTTACTGAGGACGAAAAAAATGACCAGTTGATAGAATTGGTACGACATTATAACGAAGGCCGTGACTTTATTACAAATGAGGATGAGAAAATTGAGCTGGCAAAAATGAATTTAAAGGCTGCAAAGAAAGCTCAGTCGGCAGTGGCGTATCAATCAGCTTTGCAATATTTTAAGACCGGCATTGAATTACTACCAGCCTCGTTATGGGAGTTGCATTATTCGACTGCATTTGAATTATACAAAGGTTTTGCACAAAATGCCTATCAAACCAATGATTCCAAATCAGCTGAGGAATGTATTGATTTGTTACTATCGAAAGCTTCAACATCGCTTGAAAAAGTAGAGATACTTTCCATGCGAGTGAGGCAATACAATACTGTTGGCAAGCCTGAAGAAGCCATTCGTTCAGGAATAGAGGGACTTGCTTTGCTTGGTATTCACATCAGCGAAAACCCCGGTGCTCTGGCTGTATTAAAAGAAATAATCATGGCCCGGTTGAATTTGGGGAGGAAAAAAATAAATGATCTTTTACAGGCGCCTGTTCTCACCGATTCGCATAAGAAAGCTGCAGCCCGCCTGCTTACTGAGATTTCTCCTGCTGCTTTTATTTTAGGAAGGGATAATTTGTTTGGATTGGTGCAACTAAAAATTGTGAACCTATCGTTGAAACATGGTAATTGTCCCGAGTCTGCATATGCCTATATTGCTTTTGGAACAGTATTGAAGGAAGCTTTCGGCGAATTAAAAGAGGCAGAAAGCTTTGGCAAACTGGGCATGGACGTTAACGAAAAACTTGGAGACATTGAATATCGTTGCCGTGTTATTGCAGCCTATGGGGTTCTCACACATCATTTCAATCATCACTGGAATACGTCACCTGACTGGTTTAAAAAGGGTGTGGAGGCAGGCCATTTATCCGGCGATCTTTTTTTCCTGGCTTATTGCGCAGCAAATTGTGCGGTATGGAATCCTGATTTAGATATGGCTTCTTCTCTTTCAGAACAGGAAAAATATTTTGAAGTAATAAAAGATACCAATTACCAGGACGCAATTGACCTTGCTAGAATGAGTTTGCAGCACACCAGGACTTTGTTGCGATTAACGACCAGCACCTTGTCCATGAATGACGCTACGTTTGACGAAGAGGCATGCCTTGCGGATATGGCAAAAAGAAAATACAAGTCCGGGTTGGGAATGTTTCATATTCATAAAGCAGAAATTTATTTTAATAGCGAAGAATATGATGAAGCGTATCGTTCTATTAAACGTGCCGACGTTTATGTGAAATCAATGACCAGTTTAATAAACCTAACGCGTCTGTGTATTGTTTCATTTTTTACATGTCAACGTTTATTAGCTGTTGGTAAGCCGGCACTTGGCAGAAGCATGAAAAAGCGTCTGAAAAAAGAATGGAAAAAAATGAAAAGCTGGGCTTCTTATAACGCAGTAAATTTTGGCCATTGGAAGTATTTAATGGAAGCAGAAATGAGTGCAAGCGAGCGAAAATATGAACATGCAGCAGCATGTTATGAAAAATCGATCAAACTTGCCAGGGAAAACAATTGGCCCGTTGATGAAGCCTTTGCAAATGAACTTGCAGCAAAATTTTATTATAAAAATGGAATGAAAGCGGCGTTAGGATATTGGAATGAAGCGTATCGCCTTTATTCAAAATGGAATATCGTGAGTAAGGTAAAGTTTCTGGGAGAAAGGAATGAAGATCTTCTACTGGCTGCGGGCTCACTGCGTTCTTCTTTAAGACCTATGACATTTGAAAAAGAAACAGATAGTTCACAGGACCTTGATGTAGCGACCATCGTAAAATCATCCCAGGCAATTTCAGGCGAAATAGAATTAAAATCACTGCTCAGTAAAATGATGAATATCATTACTACCAATGCCGGCGCTGAACAGGGAACGCTTTTGCTTGAGCAGGACGATCGTTTATTTATACAGGCTTCCGCTATTGGCAACGACATTGTGACCATGCAACACATTGCTGCCAATGAATCTGAAACTTTACCGCAATCTGTTATCAATTACGTATCTAATTTAAAGGAGGCTGTGGTGTTGGATAATGCATCTGAAGAAGGCGAGTTTATAAATGATGAATACATTGTTCGCAAACAACCCAAATCAGTGCTTTGCAGTCCAATTGTTTTACTAAACAAGCTCTATGGTATTATTTATCTGGAGAACAATATTTCGATTGGAGCATTTACGGCGGAAAGATTAAAGGTGCTTAATTTATTGTCCTCTCAAATGGCCATCTCTATTCAAAATGCATTGCTGTATGCGAACATGGAAGAAAAAGTTGAACAACGAACGGTTGAACTGAGGTTAGAAAAGAAAAAATCAGATGACCTGCTAATGAATATTCTTCCAGAGGAAGTAGCCAATGAACTGAAAGTAAAAGGTTATGCGGAGGCAAGACAATTTGACCATGCCACCGTATTGTTTACGGACTTTGTCAACTTTACAACCATAAGCGAATCATTAACTCCAAAGGAACTTGTTGCAGAGATTCATCTTTATTTCACTGCTTTTGACGAAATCATTGAACGAAATGGGCTTGAGAAAATTAAGACCATTGGTGATGCTTACCTGGCGGTTGCAGGATTACCCAATGAAGATCCTGATCATGCTCTGCATGCGGCGAATGCGGCTGTGGAAATATTAGCATTTGTGACCAGGCGCAAGGCGGCCGGTGCTTTATTTGATATCCGTGCTGGTTTAAATTCAGGCCCGGTAATCGCAGGCATTGTTGGTGTAAAAAAATTCGTGTATGATATATGGGGAGATACGGTGAATACAGCAGCTCGTATGGAAACGAATAGCGAGCCAGGAAGAATTAATATCAGTGCAACCACGTTCAGTAGTTTGACTCGATATTTTAATTGTACCTATCGTGGTAAGATCGATGCAAAGAACAAGGGAAAGATTGACATGTATTACCTTGAGGATAGTAAACCAATGATTGCCGAAGCATCGTTGAAAAATTAAAGGAACAACAATTCAATTATCAGAACTTTCAGGTAACAATGATCTTTTGTGTCGATTGTAATATAAGCGGCCCATAGTATGGGAAACCGACAACCAGGAAAGTCGAAATTAGCCGGTAACCTCAAATACCTAACTTGCGTCATATACCAAAACACTAACTATGCGAATTTCATTTATAGCGCTCATTTGTGCTGCCACCCTTTGCTCCTGCCATTATTTTGGGGGTGAAAGGGTTTCCGGCAATGGTCATATTACTACACAACAAAAAAATGCAGGATCTTTTGATGCTGTGAGTGCCAGCGGGCAGGTTATTGTACATGTTCGACAGGATAGTTCCAATTCAGTTAAAATCGAAACGGACGAAAATCTCCAGGAACTTATTGAAGTTTACACAAGGGGTAACACTCTTGTTATCAGGACAAGAGAAGGTTTCAACATAGATCCATCGAAAGACATAATAGCTTACGTAAGTTCTCCTGTATTTAAGGACATTGACCTTTCCGGCCAATGCGATATCATTGGTGATTCACCGCTTTCGGGAACAGAACCCCTTAGCATGCATGTAAGCGGGCAGGGAGATATTACCCTTGAATTGAACTTACCTAAAGTGAGTACAGATATTTCGGGGCAGGGAAATGTAAAATTAAAAGGACAGGTTGCTGATTTTAGTGCAAGCGTTAGCGGACAAGGCGATGTAAAATGTTTTGACCTGGTGACAGATAACACATCTCTCGATATTTCCGGTGGATCAGATGTGGAGATTACAGCTAACAAACAATTGAATATAGAAGCATCTGGTTCTAGCAGTGTGCGATACAAGGGCAATGCAAGCGTAAGTCAGAATATTTCAGGTGCGGGAAGTGTGAAGAAGGAGGGGTAGGTCCCCCTGTCCCCCGGTGGGGGAACTTAGGGTTTAAAAACTTTTTCTATTTCGGTTATTTCTTTGTCTGCAATTTAATTGTCGACCTGTGTCCACTGTTATTAAGCATGCAAACTTACGGAGTCTATTATCGTTCCTTAAATTTTGTCGTGATGTCCGACCATCATTATTCACTAAAGTCTTAGAATTGCAAATTTATTCAACCGCAAAGGGCTCAAAGGAAAAGCAGAGAATCGCAAAGACTTTGCGTCTCTTTGCGAATAACTTAGTGTTCTTTGCGGTTCGCTGTTGATCACAAAGTTCAGAACGTGGAAGTGAGTGACACAACGAACGACGATAGTAGCAATTTGTCGGCTACACCGTGTCAAGACTAATTTAAAGAACTGTCTTTATCTGATAAAGACTGGCTCGCCTAAGTTCCCCCACCGGGGGACAGGGGGCCTATAAATTCACATACTTCACTCTGATCCAGATATTCCTGTTTCTTCCTTTGTCGTCGGTACATGAAATTTTTATTGGTCCTTCCCTGGGA
>Ga0070684_100002661_pt1 | contig 13192 bp, 15 predicted proteins | sample KBSC723LmetaG_FD_65653 | JGI IMG/M metagenome (GOLD analysis project Ga0070684, IMG submission 65653) | Corn rhizosphere microbial communities from Kellogg Biological Station, Michigan, USA - KBS C7.2-3L metaG | ecosystem: Host-associated > Plants > Roots > Rhizosphere ...
GATTTTCTCAAGAAGCTCAACGGTGAGGTAACGGAGGAAGGGACGACCAAGGGCCTCGCCCGTATCAATTCCGACATCGATGCCTGCGAAGTCATTCTCAGCCTCGCCCCCGAAACCAACGGCGAGGTCTCGGTCAAGGCCTGGACCTCGCTGCAAGGTTTCACCGGCCGCGAGCACACCCATCTCGCCATCCCGAAAGAAGACGAAAAAATCCGCTTCCGCGATATCGTCGCGCAGCCGCGAAAGATCATCTCGTCGCCCATCTGGTCCGGTCTGGAATCTGAGAAGGTCTGCTATAACGCCGGTTACACCAACGTCCACGAACTGATCCCCTGGCGCACGCTGACCGGCCGCCAACAGCTCTATCAGGACCATTTGTGGATGCGGGCCTTCGGCGAAGGCCTCTGTGTCTATCGCCCGCCGATCGACACCAAATCGGTCAACTCGGTGATCGATTGCAAGCCGAACGGCAATGAATCGGTCGTGCTCAATTTCATCACGCCGCATCAGAAGTGGGGCATCCACTCGACCTACACCGACAACCTGCTGATGCTGACGCTCTCGCGTGGCGGTCCGATCGTATGGATCAGCGAAATCGACGCCAAGAAGGCCGGCATTGTCGATAATGATTGGATCGAGGCATTCAACACCAATGGCGCGCTGGTCGCGCGCGCTGTCGTCTCGCAGCGTGTCAAGCAGGGCATGTGCATGATGTATCATGCGCAGGAGAAAATCGTGAACGTGCCGGGCTCCGAGATGACCGGCCAGCGCGGCGGCATCCACAATTCGGTGACCCGCGCGGTGCTCAAGCCGACCCATATGATCGGCGGCTACGCGCAGCAGTCCTACGGCTTCAACTACTACGGCACGGTCGGTTCCAACCGCGACGAATTCGTCATTGTGCGCAAGATGTCCAAGATCGACTGGCTCGATACACCGACCCCCGATCAGCCTGAACCCTTGACTGCCGCGCAGAAAATGGAGGCCGCAGAATGAAAATCCGCGCGCAGATCGCCATGGTGCTGAATCTCGACAAGTGCATCGGGTGTCACACCTGTTCGGTCACCTGCAAGAACGTTTGGACCAATCGAGAAGGCATGGAATACGCATGGTTCAACAACGTCGAAACCAAGCCAGGCATCGGTTACCCGAAGGACTGGGAAAACCAGAAGCGCTGGAATGGTGGCTGGCGCCGCAAGAAAAACGGCAAGATCGAGCCGCGCATCGGCTCGAAATGGCGGGTGCTGGCGAACATCTTCGCCAACCCGGACCTACCGGAGATCGACGACTATTACGAGCCTTTCACCTTCGACTACGAGCATCTGCAGAAATCGCCGGAAATGACGGCGATGCCGACGGCGCGTCCGCGCTCGCTAATCAGCGGCGAGCGCATGGAGAAGATCGAGTGGGGCCCGAACTGGGAGGAGATTTTGGGCGGGGAATTCTCCAAGCGCTCGCAGGACGTGAATTTCGAAGGTGTGCAGAAGGACATCTACGGCCAGTTCGAAAACACCTTCATGATGTATCTGCCGCGGCTGTGCGAGCACTGTCTCAACCCCGCTTGCGTCGCGGCATGTCCGTCCGGCGCGATCTATAAGCGTGAGGAAGACGGCATCGTCCTGATCGATCAGGACAAATGCCGCGGCTGGCGCATGTGCGTTTCCGGCTGTCCGTACAAGAAGATTTATTACAACTGGTCGAGCGGAAAATCCGAGAAGTGCATCTTCTGCTATCCGCGCATCGAGGCCGGGCAGCCAACGGTGTGTTCGGAGACTTGTGTCGGGCGCATCCGGTATCTCGGCGTCGTGCTCTACGATGCCGACCGCATCGAGCAAGCGGCGAGTGTGCCGGACGAGCAGGATCTCTATCAAGCCCAACTTGATATCTTCCTTAACCCGCACGATCCAGCCGTCATCGAACAGGCGCGCCGCGACGGCATCGCCGAAAACTGGCTGGAGGGCGCGCGCCGCTCCCCCATTTACAAGATGGCGATGGAGTGGAAGGTCGCATTCCCGCTGCATCCCGAGTACCGCACGCTGCCGATGGTCTGGTACGTGCCGCCGCTCTCGCCGATCCAATCGGCGGCGGCCGCCGGCAAGATGGGCCATGACGGCGAAATGCCCGACGTGCGCTCGCTCCGCATCCCGCTCAAATATCTCGCCAATTTGCTCACGGCCGGCAAGGAAGAGCCGGTCGCGCTCGGGCTCGAACGGATGCTGGCGATGCGCGCCTATATGCGCGCCAAGACGGTGGACGGCGTGATCGACGAGGCGATCGCCAAACGCGTCGGTCTCACCGCGCTCGCGATCGAAGACATGTACCACATTATGGCGATCGCCAATTACGAGGACCGTTTCGTCATTCCGACCGCGCACCGCGAGGTCAACGAAGACGCTTATGACCTGCGCGGCTCCTGCGGCTTCTCGTTCGGCAACGGCTGCTCCGGTGGCGCGAGCGAAATCAATCTCTTCGGCACGCCCAAACGCGCCAAGACGCCGATGGAGGTCATGTGATGAGCCGAACTATTAAGGCGCTCTCCGCGCTGCTCACTTATCCGACCGCCGAACTGCAAGAAAGTGCGTCCGAGATTGGACTCGCGCTCGCGCAGGGCAGCCTTATCCCCCGCGAGGTGTGGCGCCAGCTTTCAAAACTGGCCACCGAGCTCGCGACAAACGACCTCTACGACCTGCAGGAACGCTACGTTCTGCTGTTTGACCGCACCCGCTCGCTGTCGCTGCATTTGTTCGAGCATGTGCACGGCGAGAGCCGCGACCGTGGCCAAGCCATGATCGATCTCAAGACGCAATACGAGCAGGCCGGCCTGTTCATGAGTGCTGCAGAACTTCCGGATTTCGTACCGCTGTTTCTCGAATATCTCGCCACGCGGCCGCTAAAAGAAGCCTGCGCCATGCTCGGCCAGCCTGCCCACATTTTCGCCGCGCTGGCGGAACGTTTGCGCAGACGGCAATCGGCGTATGAGGCGGTGTTCCGCGCGCTGGTCGCGCTCGCCGCGGCGCAGCCGAAGGATGAAGAAGTGTCGGTCCTGTTGAGTTTACCGGATCCGGACGCGACCGATCTGGCCGCGCTCGACGCCGCCTGGGAGGATGAGCCGGTCAATTTTGGCCCCGGCGCCGGCGCGGGCAATAGCTGCAAGGACGGCCTCATCGCCCGCGTGCGGGGAGCCATGCGCCCCGCGCCCGACGTGCCCGGCCCCCGCGCCAATCCGCGCTCGTGAGGAGATGCCCATGCGCGACCTGATCAACTACATCGTATTCGGCTGGTATCCCTACCTTTGCCTTACGGTTTTCCTGCTCGGCAGTCTCGTGCGTTTCGACCGCGAGCAATACACTTGGCGCAGCGGATCGAGCCAGCTGCTGCGGCGGCGCCAATTGGCCTGGGGCTCCAACCTATTCCATGTCGGGATATTAATCATCTTTCTCGGCCATTTCGTCGGTCTCCTGACGCCCATCTGGCTGTTTGACGCCATCGGCATTTCGCACACCTTTAAGCAGTGGATGGCGATTTTGATCGGCGGCGTCGCCGGCGTGTTTTGTTTCATAGGCATTACGCTGCTGGTCCATCGCCGTCTATTCGACGCCCGCATCCGTACGACCTCGTCGTTCGGCGATATCGCCATCCTGCTCATCCTCTACGTGCAGCTCATCCTTGGCCTCGCCACCATTTTCGTGTCGCTCAACCACCTCGACGGCGTTGAGATGGTAAAATTCATGACCTGGGCGCAGGGCATCTTGACGCTACAGCCCGGGGTCTATGCCCTTGTCGCCGACGCGCATCCGATCTTCAAGGCACACCTGTTCCTCGGCATGACCATCTTTCTGGTGTTCCCTTTCACCCGGCTGGTTCACGTCTGGAGTGCACCGGTCTGGTACCTCGGACGCCGCGGTTATCAGGTGGTGCGCAGCCGCGGCAATGGCCCGACCCAGGTCCATCCGATGCGCGCTTCACGCGCGGTCCCGGCGGAGTGGCCCCGATGAGCTGCGCTATTCACTCGAATATCCCTCGCGCCGAGCCGGCCGCCGTCACGGTCAACGGCGTTACGATCGCGCGCAACGCCATCCACAGCGAGATGCAGAATCACCCGGCCGAAAAGCCTATCGCCGCGTGGCACCAGGCGGCGCGTGCGCTGGTCATTCGCCAGTTGCTGCTGCTGGAGGCGAGTCGGATCGGGATCGTTCCGGAGCCGGCAGTCGATGAGGAGGGGCGTCGAGAGATCGACGACGAGGCAATGATCAGGGGCCTGGTCGAACGCGAGATAAGAGTGCCGGAACCGGACGACGAAACTTGCCGGCGTTATTACGATCGAAACAAAGCACGCTTCCGCTCGCCGGACATTTACGAGGCATCGCATATCCTCTTCGCGGCGCTGCCGACGGATAAAGAGGCCTATGCGCGAGCCGAGCAGGCCGCCGCCGCCGCCAGCGCGGAACTGCAAGCTCATCCCGAACGTTTCGCCGCGCTTGCACGAACTTATTCGCAGTGCCCCTCGGCGGCGCAAGGCGGCAATCTCGGTCAAATCACGCCCGGACAGACCACGCCGGAGTTCGAACGCGCGCTGACCGCGCTCGCGCCGGCTGAAACTTGCCGCGAGCCGGTCGCGACCCGTTACGGCTTTCATCTGATCCGCCTCGACCGGAAGCATCCAGGCCGTACGCTGCCTTACGTGGCCGTGGCAGGCCAGATCGCCGACTATTTGCGCGAAAGCGTAAGGCGCCGTGCGGTGGCGCAATATATCGCGAGGTTGGTTTCGGCGGCGCAGATCGAAGGAATTGAACTTTCCGGCGCGGAAGCGCTGCGCGTACATTGAGAAGGGCTATGCTCGGAGATCTACTGGCTAAGTTGACTGACGAGACGGCCGCGATCGAAACGATCTTGAGCGTGGGCGATTTGGCGTTACTGGCAACAATGCGACAACAGGCTGCGAGCAATGGGCTCGATCTGGCTGCCTTCGTCACTCAGACCGTGCAACGCTATGCTGCCACCGCTTCCGACGAAGAATGGGTGACCCTGATGGGCGCACTCAATCGCTCAGCGGATCCGGCCGCGAGCTGCCTGAAGCGGGTCTTCGAGCATTCTGTAACCTAATCGGCGTTGAGCTGTTTCCCAACAGCGCCGAATGCTCGATTGTGGTGCTGCTGTCGCAAGCCGAATGGGAAGCCTACTCGGCAATCTACGCAAAACCTGGGCGTGTCATATGACACACCCCAAAAGGCAACGGAACCGATCCCCGCGCGAGTCCGTTTTCTCCCTGAAAGGAGAATCGCCATGCAGGAAGACAAAGAAAAAGAAAAAGAACAGCGCATACGCGAACGCGCGTACCAAATCTGGCTCAACGAAGGGCAATTCGACGACGCCAAGGAGCTACATTGGGAGCGTGCAAAGCGCGAAATTGAAGAGGAAGACCGAAAGGATCAATCAAGAGACAAATGAGCTTGCCGCTGCTGTACCACCGATAGCCCGCGCACCGCAGCTGTCGCTATGGCCGTGTCAGGTAATCGCTTGCGGTCAGCCCAAACATCAACACCAGCCAGAAAAGCCCGGCCACCGAAGCCAGCCGGAGCAGGGCGCTCGACGACTGCAGTTGCATGAAGAACACGAGGACCAACGCGACCTTCACCGCGGCGATCGCCAGATTGGTCGGCGTGTTGAATGCGCCCAACTGGACATAGGCGGAGCCGACCGACAAGCCCAACAAAATGAGCAGTGCGAGCCAGACCGCGATGGGCATCAACCACAAATGAATCGCGCGGGTTTCGGTCTTCATGCCCGGCCTATCAAGTACAAGAGCGGCAGCAGCACCACCCAGACCGAATCGACGAAATGCCAATAAAGCGCGAGGCCTTGGAATGAAGGGCTTTGCGGCGGCAAGGCGCGGCGATAAAGCAGCACCGTCATGGCCGCAAGAATGCCGAGGCCGAGGATCAAATGAATGGCGTGAACGCCGGTCATGACCCAGTAAAACGCCCAGAAGATCTGCGTCTGCGCCGGCTGCAGCGGAAAAGCCGGACCGGGGAAAAGCCCTTTGGCGATATCGTCGTAATATTCGAAGCCCTTGACGACAAGGAATGCGCTGCCGAGCGCGAGCGTGGCCGCGAGGCACCAGAGCGACGTCCTCCTAAACCCCTCGTGCGCGCTACGCTCCGCGACGAACATGGTAAGGCTGCTGGTCAGCAGGATGGCGGTGTTGAGCGTTCCGTAAACGATATCGGTTTCGCGCGCGGCGAGGCGGAAGGCGTCCGGATACAGATCGCGGTAGATCGTGTAACCGAGCAGAGCGCCGCCGAAAAACAGCACTTCGCTGGCGAGAAACAGCCATACGCCAAACGACATCGCCGCCCGCTGGCGCGCGAGGGTGCTCCAGGGGTCGTTCAGCGCGTGCGATGCCTCGCTCATGCGTCTTCCCGCTGCGGACGGTGCGGCTCGCGGCCCTCGGTGTCGGCGGATTGGCCAACCGGGTGATAGGCGTAAGGTTCGACGTCAACCCGCGGGATACGCGGGAAGTTGTCCTTCGGCGGCGGCGATGGCGTCGTCCATTCGAGACCGGTCGCGCCCCACGGATTTTTTCCGACGCGGTCGCCGTGACGCAGCGACCACGGCAGATAGAACAACGGGAACAGATAGGCGACCGACAGGATGAGCGCGCCGGCCGACGAAATGACGTGATAGATTTGAAAAACCTCCGGATAGACATGATAACGGCGCGGCATGCCGGCATAGCCCATGATGAATTGCGGCATGAAGGTCACCATGAAGCCGACGAAAGTGGTGACGGCGGAAAAGCGCGCCCAGGATTCGTGATACATGCGGCCGGTGATCTTCGGCCACCAGAAATGCAGACCGGCGAAATAAGCCGAGACGGTGCCGCCCACCATGATGAAGTGGAAATGCGCGACCACGAAGTAGGTGTCGGTGACATGAATATCGATCGGCACCGACGCGAGGAATAGTCCCGTTAAGCCGCCGATGGTGAACAGGCCAAGGAAGCTCATGGCATAGAGCATCGGCGCTTCGAAGGAAATCTGTCCGCGATAAAGCGTGGCGGTCCAGTTGAACACCTTGATCGCCGACGGCACCGCGACCATGAACGACAGGAACGAGAACACCAGGTTGGCATAAGGCGATTGGCCGGCAACGAACATGTGGTGACCCCACACCAAGAAGCCGACCACGCCGATTCCCAGCAAGGCATAGACCATGGCGCTGTAGCCGAAGACGCGGCGGCGGGCGAAGCAAGTGAAGATTTCCGACACGACGCCCATCGCCGGCAGCACCATGATGTAGACGGCGGGATGGCTGTAGAACCAGAATAGGTGCTGGAACAGCAGCGGATCGCCGCCGTTATTGGGGTTGAAGATCGGCACGCCGAGGAATCGCTCGGCCATAATCAGCAGCAGCGACATGGCCAGCACCGGCGTCGCCAATACCATCACGATGCTGGTCGTATAGAGCGCCCACACCATCAGGGGCAGGCGGAACCAGGTCATGCCAGGCGCGCGCAGCATGTGCGTGGTGGTGATGAAATTGACCCCCGTGGCGATGCTCGAAAATCCGGCGACGAACACGCCGGCTGCCGCCGCAATCACGTGGCTGTTCGAGAATAAAGTCGAGAACGGCGTGTAGAAGGTCCAGCCGGTATCAACCCCGCCTGCGATAACCGAATAGACGGTAAAAACTGCGCCGGCAACGAACAGGTACCAGGAAAAGAGATTGAGCCGGGGAAACGCTACTTCGCGTGCCCCGATCATCAAAGGCAGCAGAAAATTGCCGAACGTGGTCGGAATCGACGGCACCAGAAAAAACCACACCATGACGATGCCATGCAGGGTGAACAGGCGGTTATATTGGTCGTCGCTGAGCAGAGCACCGTGCGGTGTGATGAGCTCGAGCCGCACGATGCCAATGGCGATGCCGCCGATGAAGAAAAAGGCGGTGATGGAAAGCGCGTAGAGGATGCCGATGCGTTTGTGATCGGTGGTGGTGAGCCAGGAGGCCAAGGTGTGGCCTTCCTCAAGATAATTGGCGGGCTTCGCAGGCGGGAGCGAGTCCAGCAGGATATCGGTCATGGCTCGGCTCCTTGCTTGATCGACGACGATTTCAGGTAAGCGAGCAGCCGGATCATTTGCTCTTCGCTCACGATGCCCCGGTAGCTCGGCATCACCGGCTCATAGCCCGCGACGATGTCGCGGCCCGGTAGCAGAATAGAATCGCGCAAATAGGCCTCATCGGCGGTGACTGTACGGCCGTCGGCAAGGTGCACGCTGCGCCCAAATACGCCGTTGAGGTCGGGCGCGTGCACGGTCGATGCGGTCGCGTGGCAACCCGAGCAGCCGAGCGAGCGGTAAAGCGCCTCGCCCTCGCGCGCGAGACCGAGCTTTTCCGGCTGCGCCTCGATCCAGCGGGCGTAGTCCGCCGGCGGCAACACCACGATGCGGCCCGCCATGCGCGAGTGTTCTGTGCCACAGAATTCGGCACAGGTGAGGTGGAAGGTTCCGGTTTTGCGCGCGGTAAACCAAAGATACGTGTAGCGCTGCGGCAGCACGTCCTGCTTGATGCGCAACGCCGGCAGGAACAGACTATGGATCACATCCTGCGAAATCATGCTCAAGCGCACGGGCTTGTCGGCCGGGACGTGAATCTCATTGATTTCGCGGACGCCGTTCGGCTGCTCGACCTTCCACATCCACTGCTTGGCGACCACGCTGATCTCGAGCGCGTTCTTAGGCGGCGTCAGCGCGGAAAGCTGGCTGGCCGCCGCCCACCAGAAAATGAACAGGAATAGAACGAACGTTGCACAGGTCCAACCGATCTCGACCTCGCGTTGAATGAATTTCGGCATTGGCCCGCGTTTTGCACGCGAGCCGCGGCGGTAGCGCAATGAAAACAGCAACACCAGCGCGAAGACCGCGAGGCTGATGAAGATCGAGAGTCCCACCAACACATAGAACAGCCGGTCGACCGCGGCGGCGTGGCTGGAGGCTTCAGCGGTGAAGTCGGACAGGTTCATGACCGTACTCGACGCCGGGTCCGCAAGTTCATGATCAGCATGCCGAGAAGCAGCGTTGTAACCGTTGCCGCGCCGGCCAGAGCCAAAATGCGCGTGATCGACGCCGTATAAATGCCGCGGGCTGCGTCGAAGCCGAAACAGCGCAGATGGATTTGATCGAGCAGGGAGCCGACTTTGCCCTGTCCAGCATCGACCAAAGCGAGCCGCAGATCGGCGCCGCTTAAGCCGAGGCCGGACAGGACGCGCACGATGCGGCCGTCGGGGGCCAGAATGAAGACGGCCCCCGGATGGGCGAACTGGTCGTGCTCGCGATCGTAAACGGCATGGTAGCCGGCGGCCTCGGTTGCGGCATGAATCGCCGCCGGTTTACCGGTAAGAAAAACTGTGGCGTGCGAAAGCATGTCGCCGATCTGCAATCTTTTCATTTCGCGCGCGTCGTCGAGGCTGTCTTTGGGATCGAGCCCTATCGCGATCAGGCGGAAATCCTTACCGGGCGACAGGCCCGTTTTCTGCAGACCGGCGGCCGCAAAGGCCAAAATCGGGCCGCACAGATTGCCGCAGGTATAATCGGCGAAAACCAACACGACCGGCTTGCCGTCCGTTGCGTCGCCCAGCGTTCGGTTCCGTCCGGTATCGTCGGTGAACCGGAGCGCCAGCGGCAGCGCCGCGCCTTGCTTCACATCCACGCCGACTGAGTCAAGATCGGCCTGGCTAACCGCGGCCCGCGCGGGAAGAGCGGACAGACACAGCAAGAGAAGAATGGCTGCAATTTTCATCGTCTCGGCTCCGGCGCGACGGGCGCGTAGGCACCGGCTCCGCGCGCTGCGACGAGTTGCATTGCGCGCTCGATCGGAATCGTGATCACAGTGTGACTGGCGTCCGCCCAGTGATAGCCGCTCAGTCGCGCGCGCTGCTGCGCCGTCAGCCGCCCCAATTCGGCGGCTTCGTCGGCTTGCAGGCGCGGCTGCGGAAACAGCCCCGGTCGTTCGGCCTGGCGGTGCGGAATGAGATTTGAATAGACCAGGTAAAGAGCGGCCATCGAGATGAAAACGAAGGCAAGGATGCTGCCGGCAACGATGACGACTCGGCGGGCGTTCACGTCGCCTGGTTCATGCGGCGTGCGCTGCGCCGGCGTCGTCATGGCGCCGTCCTCGCGCGCTTGAGCAACCGTGCCGACAAACCGATGCGGCTCCAGAGCACGAAAGCGCATGACAATGTCAGCAAGGCCAGCGCCGCGGCCGCAAGCGTCCGGATGCCATTGGCGGGCGTGATCAGCCAGGCAAAATAGCAGGCGAGCCCCGTCAGGATGCTGACCGCAACCCAACGCAGCGCCGCTCGACTTTCACGCACGCGCGCGAACAATAGCGCCGCGGTCGGCGCCAGCGCCCCGAAAACAAAAGCTCCCCAAGCGAGCACACTCCATGCTCCGCTTAGGCGCTCTATAAACCACGACACCCGGTCCGGCAGGTCGCCATACCAGATCACGAGCACGGTCATGAAATTGAGATAGGTAATGCCAAGAACCGCGGTTAGCATGAGCCCGCCGAGATCGCGCGTCATAGACTGATCGAGTTTGGGCGAAAACAGCGCGGCAAACGCAAGCGCGGCCAGTAATTGTGCGACGGCGATGCTGGCGCCGAATGAGGTGGAGAAAAACGGCGGCTGCGCGGACAAGATCCAATCGGTGGCAAGCACGCTCACTGCCACGGCGTGGAACACGAGACCGATGCCGGCGAACAATACACCGGTATATTCCGTCATACGCGGCAGATACAGCGCGAGCAGGCTCCAGCCGAGGAGGCCAATGACGGACCGCAATACAAATGACGGCACGTTGAGGTAAAGCGCGGCCACATCCGGATTGATAGCGCCGCCACCGGCGACCCATGGATAAAGCAGCGGCAGTGCCGCCAACAGCGGAACGAACCCCAGCGCCAACAAAGGCACGGCGCCGGCCGCCGGTAGCAAGGCCGGGCGCAGGGCTGCACCCCAACGGCCGCCGGTAAGACGGTGAATCAGCAGCCAAGCCAAACTACCGAGCGGGATCGCGGCCGTCGCGATGAAGCCGATGAGCCAGCCGCCCGCGGCAATGCCCGGCGATACGATGGCCATAATTATAAGCGCCAGACCCGCCAGGCCGCCGGTGACCGCGAACACGCTATTGGCGGGTGCTCGGATCATGGCAGCCGGTCCCGCGCTTCCGGCGCCTGCGCCAGCGAGGCGTGCTGCGATAGTTGCAAGGCGCGAATATAGGCGACGATGGCCCAACGGTCGCGCGGCGGCACGCGGTCCGCATAAGAAAACATCACGCCGTAGCCTTTGGTGATGGCGTCGTAGAAGGTGGCGGGCGGCGCCGCCATCAGGCGCGGCTCGACGAACGATGGCGGGTGCGGAAACCCGCGCTCTGCGACGATGCCGCCGCCCAGGCCGTCCAGACCATGGCATGGCGAGCAATAGATGTCGTAGCGCTCGCGACCGCGCGCGAGCAGCGCCGGCGAAGCTGGCGGCGGCTTCTTGGCCTCGGCTTCGCGCGCGAGATCGCCCTGCGCCACCACATGCTCCGGCAGCGGCCGCGCCGCGCTGCCGTCCGCCCACAATTTCGAAGGCGCTTCGGTGTGGTAGCGCTTTTGCTGCGTCATGCTGACGTCGCAGTTCGCCAGCAGCAGCAGGGTCAGAAGCGCGAGCGGTCTCACGGCGTCATCTCCCAGACTGCAAGCGCGCCGGCATCACGCAACAAAGTCCGCAGCTTGCGCGGGTCGCTTTTATCGGGGGCGGTGAAAGCCAGCAGGAATGCGTCTTGGCTGACGCGTTCGAACCCGTCGGCATCGAATAGAGGATGATGCAGGCGCGGCAGGCCGCTTTGCCAAAAGAAGGCGATTAAGCCGCTGATCGCCGCCGCCAGAATGCCGATGGCGAAGGGAAACAGCACGAAGGTCGGCCAGGAATGCAGCGGCCGCCCCCCGCTGTCGATGGGATAATCGAGAACGGCGCTGTACCACTCCACCGCATAGGCCAGCGCCGCGACTCCGGCGCCGCCGATGAACATTGCGACGCGGATGTACGGCGGCTGCGTCTCGAGTGTTTCCGCCAGGCCGTCGATCGGGAACGGGGTGAAAGCGTCGGCCGGCCGGTAACCGGAGGCGCGCGCCTTGTGGGCGGCGCCGGCAAGCGCATCGCCATGTGCAAAGCGCGCAAGCAGGATCATGGCCGCACCTCATCGGCAATAAGGCGGCGCACCTCGTGCATCGACACCATCGGGAACAGCCGCGCCAGAACGAGATAGAGCAAGCCGAAGAAGCCGAGCGCGCCGAACAGCATCGACCAGTCCCAGAATGTCGGAAAGAACAGCCGCCACATGCTCGGGCTGTAACCGTGCGACAGCGTGCCGATCACGATGCCGATACGCTCGAACCACATGCCGACATTGATGAAAACAGAGATCGCCACGACCGCGAGGACGCTGCGGCGCACGCGCGGCGACCAGAACGCTTGCGGCAGCGCCACGTTGAACAGCAGCATGCACCAATAGATCGGCGCATAAGGCCCGGTGAACTGGAAGATCACCAGCGCACGCTCGGTGTGCTCGCCGTGGTACCAGGCGGCAAACCACTCGGTAGCGTAGGACAAGCCCATGATGAGCGAAGCGGCCAACATGATCTTCGCCATCACGTCGAAATGCGCGAGCGTAATCAACGCCTGTAGGCGGAAGCCCCAGCGCAACAGCGCCGTCAGCAGCGCCACCATGGCAAAGCCGGAATACATGGCACCGATGACGAAATAGGGCGGGAAAATCGTTTCTTGCCAGCCCGGCATGAGGCTGGCGGCGAAATCGAGACCGACCACGCTGTGTAGCGACACCACCAGCGGTACGGCCAAGCAGGCCATCGTCGTGTGGTAGATTTCATAGAGCCGCCAATGGCGCGCCGATCCGCGCCACCCGAGCGCCAGCGCGCCGTAGAAGCAGCGCGCGCCGTGGCCCGTTGCGCGGTCGCGCAAGGTGGCGAGATCGGGAATCATCCCGAAATACCAGAAGATGATCGAGAACAAGAGATAAGAGAGGATCGCCCAAAAGTCCCAGATCAGCGCGCTGCGCCACTGCGGCCACAGGTTCATGGTGTTCGGGTAAGGTATCAGCCAGTAGAAATATTCCGGCCGGCCCAAATGCAGTAT
>Ga0070684_100002665_pt1 | contig 13187 bp, 10 predicted proteins | sample KBSC723LmetaG_FD_65653 | JGI IMG/M metagenome (GOLD analysis project Ga0070684, IMG submission 65653) | Corn rhizosphere microbial communities from Kellogg Biological Station, Michigan, USA - KBS C7.2-3L metaG | ecosystem: Host-associated > Plants > Roots > Rhizosphere ...
CGGCGTCGACCACGCGCAGCGCCGCGTTCCGCGCCGTACCCGACAGCAGCAGGCGGTTGCCCGGCAGCGGGTACGCGCGGGTCCACTCCCGGCTCGACCATCGCGTCGCGCCGGAGCTCGGGTCCAGCCCGTCCATCTCGTCCTTGCCGTACAGGCAGAGCACGGAGTCGCAGTCGGCGGCGGTGTACACCGTCGAGGACACCGTCGCCTGCCAGTCCTTGGCCAGCGTGTCCAGGCGGTACGCGGTGACCTCCGTGCCGTAGCCGGTGTACCGGGCGACGAGCAGCCGACGGAACGCGACGGTCAGCCACGACCCGGCCGGCGCGGGTACCTGCCCGGAACCGGCCCGGTCACCGTCGGCCAGCGGCGGCAGGGGACCGCTGGCGATGATGCGGCCGGTCGCCTCGGCCATCACCTGAACCGTGCCCGCGCCGTTGCCGGCCGCGCCGTCGGGTACCCAGAACGTCAACAGGCCCGTACCGTCGCCCGCGCCGTCGAGGTCGAACACGGTGCGGGTACCGATCGGGTCGGGACCGTGCCAGACGGTCCGGCCGGTACGCAGTTGGACGGTGTGCAGCCCGACCGGCCCGCGCGCGGAGAAGGTGTACGTCACCGCGAGGCCGGGGCCCGGCAGTACCCGGTCCACCAGATTCTGGTCGGTCCACAGCGACTGGCCGGTCAGCGTGTCCACCGCGAGCGTGCGCGGCTCGCCGTCGGCGTCGGTACTGGTCTGCGCCAGCAGGACGGTCCCCGCCACGAGCAGCGCCTGCGGGCGGAACGGCATGGCGATCCGCCAGCGCACCCCGCGGTCGTCCAGCCGGTACCCGGTCAGCCGCGTACCGCTGGACACGTAGAGCCCGTCGTCCGAGACGGCGAAGGTGTCGGCCGCGCCCAGCGGCACCGTGAGGACGCCCACCAGTTCGCGCGCGGGCGCCGCCGATCCGGCCGGTACCAGCGCGAGGGCCAGCGCGACGGCGAGCGGCCAACCCCAGCGGCGGGTGGCCCGCGGCGCATCGTCCCGCGCCGCCGCGGTCCAGGCCTCGCCCAGGTCGATCAACCCGCTCTGACTCACCGCACCCGCTTCCCTTACCACGACGGTAACCCCACCGGCGCCGTAATGTCGTCCATTGTGGACGGTGTAGGCCCCGGTGGGGGATGCGGCGTCACGAAGGTCTACAAGTACGGGGGCGTCGGAACAATGCCGAAAGTGTTACGCAGGACGACGCGACCGGCCCGCTCAATGCCCGCGCGGCGGGGTGACCGAACCGACGCGGCGTCCGACGCGCCGTAGGACCATCGGCGAATCCTGCGTGATAGCGACTGAACGACGGGTACCCGCTCAGTTCCGCCGGCGCCGGATCCACCAGAAGCAGGTACCGGCCAGCACTCCGCCGAGCGCGAGGAAGCTTCCGCTCTCGATCCACTGCAGCGGCCAGTAGTGGCTCGCGGGTTGGTACGTAACGGTTTCATGCAGGTTGTACTTGGCGAGGCAGCTGCCGATGTCGGCAATGCGGTCCCCGGTACCCTTGGCGGCCACGCCGACGCCCTGGGCCGGGGGATTGTCAAAGCCGGGGAAGCAGTCGGTGTGATCGGTCGCGGCGACCGCGTGACCGGAGGAGTCCTGGATCGGCGGGCCGGACAACTCCCACGCACCGTCCGGTACGGGCAGGCCGACGAAGTAGATCTCCGCCGCGCCGTTGCGGATCTCTATGCCGTGGGCCCGCTCCCCGATGCCCTGGTTGATGGCGAAGGTGACCGTGGTGGAGGACAGCAGGTTCGGCCGGACGACGGCGGGTACGAGGATCTGGATGACGACGAACGCGGCGAGGGTGATGGCCATGGCCGGGAGGGTGCGGCGCAGCAGCAGTCCCAGCGTGGCGCCCAGGGCGAAGGCGAACGCGGCGTAGCCCAGCGGGACGATGTCGCGCGAGGCGAAGGTCATCGCCGCCCAACGGTCGCCTTGGATGTGGTCGAGGGGTCCGGCCCACCAGGTGAGCAGGTAGCTGAGGATGCCGGCGGTGGCGATCGCGGCGGCGCCGACGATGGTCAGCTTGACCGCGAGCCACCGGGTGCGGGTGACGGTCTGGTTCCAGGCGAGTTGGTGGGTACCGGTTTCCAGCTCACGCCCGATCAGCGGCGCACCCCAGAAGATGCCGATCAGCGCCGGGACGACGATCACCAGGAACTGGATGAGCCCGAAGGCCGGGCCGTAGGTCGACTGGAACTCGCGGAACGTGCTGTCGCAGTTGTCCGCCGGGGTGCACGCGGCGAGGTCGGCGGCGTAGGTGTGGTGCATCCGCAGCCCGGTGACGAGGAACGCGATCGCCGCGGCCGCGAGCAGCGCCAGGACGGTAAGGGCCTGGGCGCGGAACTGCCGCCAGGTGAGCCAGATCATCGCGTGTCTCCCGTGGGTGTCGTGGTGAAGCGGCCGGGTTCGACGGCGCGTTCCATGTAGGCCAGGACGAGGTCCTCCAGTTCGAGGTGCTCCGCGGACCAGTCCCCGGTGGGCAGCCCGGTCTGGGTGCGCACGACGAACGTGGACTGCCGGTCGCTGTGCTCGGCCCAGATGACGTCGAGCCCCGCGGGGAGGTCGGAGGGCGCGCGGCGGGTGCAGACGATCCGGTAATGCTGCGCGAGCAGCTCCTCGGTCTCGCCCGCGAGGTGCACGCGGGAGGAGACCAGCACGACCAGGTAGTCGCAGACGCGCTCGAGGTCGGAGACCAGGTGCGAGGAGAGGATGACGCTGGTGTCGTTCTCGGCGACCGACTCCATCAGGTGGCGCAGGAAGCCGCGTCGGGCCAGCGGGTCGAGGCTCGCGACCGGCTCGTCGAGGATGAGCAACTCGGGCCGCTTCGCGACCGCGACGGTCAGGGCGAGTTGCGCGCGTTGCCCGCCGGACAGCTTGCCCGCCTTCTGCTTCGGGTCCAGGTTGAGCTGCTCGACGCGGGCCCGCGCGAGCTTCGCGTCCCAGCGGGGGTTCATCCTGGCGCCGAGCGTGAGGTGGTCGCCGACGGACAGGGCCGAGTACGTGGGGGTGTCCTGCGCGACGTACCCGACCCGGGCCAGTTGCGCGGGGGTGCCGTTGGGCTCGTTGCCCAGGACCTCGATCCGCCCCGTGGTCGGCGCGAGCATCCCGCAGGCAATCTTCAACAGGGTGGTCTTGCCCGCGCCGTTGGGTCCTACCAGACCGACGACGTGCCCCGGCGGCAGTTCCAGGGTGCAGTCGGCCAGCGCCTGGCGCTTTCCGTACCTCTTACCCAACGCGTGGGTCTGCAGTATCGCGTTCATTTCTCCTCTTCGGCGCTCTCGCGCAACGTGTTCTGGAACATCGCCTCGATGCCCGGCTCGGTCAGTCCCGCGGCGCGGGCCTTGGTCAGCCAGGCACGCAGCTCCTGCTGGAGCGGGCCGTGCTCGGCGAGCGAGGCGTGGCCGAGCGACCGGGTGATGAAGGTGCCCACTCCCGGCTTGGCCGCGGCCAGGCCCAGGTGCTCGAGTTCGCGGTACGCCTTGCTCACGGTGTTCGGGTTGATCGCCACCTTGGCGACCACCTCCTTGACCGTTGGCAGCTTGTCGCCCTCCGACAGCAGCCCCAACAGCAGCGCCTGCCGCACCTGCCCGACGATCTGCAGGTACGGCGAGATCCCCGAACGCGCGTCCAGATGGAAGTCGATCACCTAAATGCCATTCCACTAGGTACCTAGTGGAATCAGAATGCACGCGAGTCGGGCGACTGTCAAGCCTCAATGGGGGCGTCTGCCTCCACAATGGACAGACCGGGGCCGCGGTCGCCCTCATGACCCGTTCCCGGCCGCTTCTCACAGGCTCGTTTGAGCTCGGCGCCGAGCGACCAGGTCGGCAGCCATTGGTACCCTGCTAATCGTGAGCGATGACCGGCGTCAGGATGGCAGCACGCACCAGGATGGGCAGTTCCAGCCGCCCTGGCCCGCGGCGCCGCGACGCATGACGCCGCCCCGGACGCCGCACGAGGAGGGCGATCCGCTGGAGGCGACGACGCCGACCGCCGAGTCGGCCGGCCCGACCTCACCGGCTTCCGCGCCGCCCAGCACGCAGTCGCCGTTCGCCCCACCTTCGACGTGGATGCCTCCCGCGTCCCAGCCGCCCGCGGAACAGACGCAGTTCCCGACGCTGCCCAAGACGTTCGAGTCGCCGTTCGCGCCGCCGGTCTCCCCGGGGCCGGCCCAGCCGACCTCGGCCCCGCCCAGCTCGGCCCAGCCCACCTCGGCCCCACCCACCTCGGCCCCACCCACCTCGGCCCCGCCCATGGACACTGCCAACGCCGCGCCCGCGATGGCGCCGCCCCCGCAGCAGGCGCCTCCGCAGCCGGCGCTCCCGCAGCAGGCCCCTCCGCCATGGATGGCCGAGGAGCAGCCGACCACGGCGATGTACTGGCCGCCGGTACCGGCGGTGCCCGTCTCGCCGCCTCCGCAGTCCCCGCCGGCCTGGCAACAGCAACCGCCCTGGGCACCGAGGTCGGCCGACCCGTACGCGCTGGACGAGCCGGAACCGACGGGGCGCAGGACGCCGCGCTTCGTGACCGGGTTGGTCATCGGACTGGTGGTGGCCGTGCTCGCGGCGACGGGCGCCTTCTTCATCGGCAACGCGACCGCTGGCAAGCCGGCCGCCAAACCGTCGGCGGCGCCGAGCCCCACACTGCCCGGGTACGAGGCCAACGAGAAGACGCTCAACGAGGCCAAGTTCAGCGGCGACCTCGCGGCGCTGGCTCAGCCGTGGCTGCCGTACCTCGGTTTCTGCCTCAACAACAGCGATCCCGGTGGGCCCACGCTGCTGCAGGACGAGAACAAGCACGTGTTCTGCCGGTACGGCAGCGTCTTCGTGCACTTCGCGCAGTACAAGTCGCAGGCCGCGATGAACATCGAGCGGGACTACCGCAAGCAGTTGAACCAGTTGGACGCCAGCCTCGCGCCGGGACAGGAGGCGCCCGCGCAGAAGAAGGGCGGCGTCAGCCACGCGCAGGGCGACTACGTCGAGTACGCGCTGAAGTCCAGCGACGGCCGGCCGCTGTGTGGCATCTGGTGGAGCCTCAACGACGCGTCCTCGGCCGTCTTCATGGAGGCGCTGTGTCACGAGGCGCTGGGCGACCAGTGGGCGCCGCTGCGCGACCTCTGGCAGCGTTACAGCTGACGATCTGACCGCTGGACGTCGATGGCCTGAATTACCCGGGCTGGTTGCGCGCCGGTACCATCGGCGCCATGTCGACACCTGAGCCGCTCGCGACCGCCCCGGAATCCGCCGGACACGTCGGCGACTCGTCACCGACAGACGGGGCGCCCATCGGTACCAAGCCGCGCAAACGCCGGCGCTGGCGCCGCGTACTGCTGATCGTCGTGATCGTGCTGGGCGTGCTCATCAGCGGTAGCGCCATAGGTGGCTATCTGTACCTGCACAACGTCGACTCCAGGGTCCAGCGGGTCGAGGCGTTCAACGACATCCCCGACACGATCCGGCCCCACAAGGCCCCCGCGGCGCAGAACGCGGAGAACTTCCTCGTCCTCGGCAGTGACACCCGCGACCCGTCGAACACGACCGGCTCCCGCAGCGACACGATCATCCTGATGCACATCACCAAGGACCACTCGGCCGCGCAGCTCGTCTCGATCCCGCGGGACACCTGGGTGCACGTGCCACGGTCGCCGGACGGCCGGTACGGCAACACCAACGCGAAGATCAATGCCGCGTACGCCTGGGGCGGCGTCCCGCTCACGGTGGAGACCGTCGAGAGCTTCACCGGCGTACGGATCGACCACGTCGTCATGGTGGACTTCGCCGGCTTCAAGGAGATCATCGACGCGCTCGGCGGCGTGGAGATCAATGTGGACCAGGCGTTCACCTCGACCCACTCGCTCACCGCCAACAGCATCCGGCACTTCAGCGCGGGTCCACAGATGATGGACGGCGCGACCGCGCTGGACTACTCCCGCGAGCGGTACGCGTTCGCGGACGGCGACTTCGCCCGCATCCGCCATCAGCAACAGGTCATCAAGGCCATCCTGGACAAGGCCGCCTCGGGCGACCTGCTGGTCAACCCGGTGCGGCTCAACAGCTTCCTGAGCGCGACGGCCAAGGCCGTGACGGTGGACAGCACGCTGGACATCTTCGCGACCGCCACTGACCTGCGTGGACTGCGCAGCGGGAACCTGAGCTTCTACACCAGCCCGACGACCGGTACCGGCATGCAGGGAACGGAGAGCGTGGTCTACCCGGATCTCGCGGCCGACAAGACGTTGTACGACGCGATCCGCCAGGACCAGCCGCTGCCACCCATCGCGCCGCCACACCTGTAACCCGGCGCGTCCCGTCAGGGCTCGGTAGCCAGCGGTACCACCGCACCGCCCGGAAACATCGCGCACAGTTGTGTCTTCCCGCCGATGGTACGGGCGAACACCCGCACCGCGTCCGCGTCCGGCGGCGGGGGCGCGGCCTGTGCGCGGACGTCGAAGGCCGGCCGCACCACAAGGTTCTGCGCGCCGTTGCCGAGGCCACCGGTGATCTCCACCTGTGTCGAGGAGTTGGGTTCGCCCCGCCAGCCCAGGCCGGTACCGGCCAACTGCTTGCCGCTCTGGTCGACCACGCCCGGCTGCGACAGCACCGCCCGGACGCTCGACAGGCCCTTGTCCGCGCCGAAGTCCACGGCCGCGGTACCGCAGTTCATGATCTTCGTATCGATCACGACACCCGCCGGTTCGGTCTCCTTCCTACCGGCGGCGAACTGGATGCCGATCTCCTCGAACGGCGGAGCGTGGTTGTACCCGAGCACCAACCCGCCTATCCAACGGCAGTCGCTGCGGGAGATGCGTACCCCCACGCCACCGTCCAGGTCGGCATAGCAGTTCACGCAGCCGACCGCGGCCGCGGCGAGTTCGAAGGCGGTGTTCTGCCGTTCGCCCCAGGCGTGGCAGTTGACCATCGAACTACCGCCGGCCTGGCCGTCCAGCCGGAAGCCGGCACCGCGGTTCTGGAAGCTCACGCAGTTGAGGAACATCGAGTCGTGCGGGCCGTTGAAGTGGATCCCGTCGCCCTCGTTGTCGTGCGAGCGCACCGCCGTCAGCCGCGACTCCATCTGGTGCGAGGGCGCCGGAAGCGCTCCGGTCGAACCCCATTCGCTGTAGATGCCGTCGTTGCGGCAGTCGAAGACGACGACCTCGCTCAGCTCGTACCCGTACCCGTAGACGCGCAGGCCGTACCCGCCCTTGGGGTTCTTCGCCTTGTTGCCGTCCAGGGTCAGGTCGCGAATGCTGAACATGGTGATGCCGTCGCCGCGGTCCTTGCCGGTCAGCCCGGCGAACCCGTCCGACTCCACGATGGCGGAGTTGGCACCGGGCCGCAGCCGCAGGGTTGTCGCGTCGCCTCCGCTGCCGCGCAGGTGCACCCGCGAATACATGGTCAACCGCCGGGTCAGGAAGGTACCCGGCGGGAAGAACACGATGCCGCCCCGTTCCCGCGCGGCCGCGATGGCCTTCTGCAGGCTCGCGGTGTCGTCGGTCTTCCCGTCCCCCTTGGCGCCGAACCGCCGCACGTCGAACGTCGGGTCGTCGTTCCCGCTGGAACTCGCGACGCCGTAGATCGCCGCGGCGCCCACCCCGGCCACGGCGACCCCGGTCCCGGCGACCAGGGCGCCGCCCCGGGTGAGCACGGCCCGCCTGGTCATGTCCGCCAGCGATGGCAGCGCCCGCTGGGGATCGACCCGCACCATGCCCCCTCACCCTCGCCGCGGTGACGCGGTGTCGGCCGGAGCGGGCGTGAGCGATGGCATCACAGTCAGAGCGTATCCGAGACCGGTACCGGTGCCGGCGCATCGGACACGACGGGCAGGTCGACCGGCGTGGAACGCATGCGGTACCAGTACCAGACAACGACGAACGCCTCTGCGACGAGTACCTGCGCGAAAAGCTGACCGGTGTGGCTGACCCACACGAGCGACACCGCGAGGCCGGCGAAGGTGAGCAGCCGCGAGCCGATGGCGGAGACCAGGAAGCGTCGCGGCGAGGCCCAGATCATGTGCCGAACCGACAGCCAGGTCGACATCATCGCCACCGCCTTGTACCCGCAGTAGATCGCCACCGCGCCGAGCCCGGCCTTGGCGAGGTCCTCGGCGAGCAGGTGCCGGACCTGGGCGCTGGTCATCACCACGGCGCTGACCGCGACGAGGACCGCGACGGTGAGCGCGCGGGTACCGGTGAGCACGCGACTGGACCGGCCGGTGATGACGTCCTCGCGTACCGACGCGGACAGCGCGACGTTGAACGGGCCGAACGCCAACTCCATCGCGCGCAGGACGACGATCGCCGGCGGACCGACGAGCCGGCCGGCCACCGAGGGCAGCGCGACCACGTAGACCAGGTCGATGCCGGCCGCCGTGCAGTACGCCGCGCCGATCCGCACGCTGCGCCACACCGATGGCCGGACCGATCCCGGTACGGCCGCGGTCTCCCGGAGCAGCACCCAGCCGAGCACGAGGATCTGCGCCGGCAGCGACGCGAGGTCCATGCGCAGGCCGAGGGCGGCGAACACCGCCGCGCCGGCCAGAGTTCCGATCGAGGTGAGCTGCGGGACCAGGTTGGCGCGCTGGGGGGAGCGGGTCCGGGCCAGCGACCAGAAGGCCGCCTCCAGCGGAAGTTGGACGAGCACGGGTACGGCCATCAGCAGCCGGTCGACCGGACTGGTCTGCGGGAGCGCGACCGACGCGGCGAGGTACGACACCACCGCGACCGGGAGGATCGTCGCCACCGCCGCCCGGCGCGCCCAGCGGTCGACGTGCCACGCGGGCGGCACCTGGTTGGCCGACAACGGTCTGCCGACGAGCGCTTCGATCAGCGTGTACGGCAGGGCGAACAGCGCGCCCTGCAAGGCGACCAGCGCCAGGTGCCCCTCGTCGAACCGGGACGCGACCAGGAACACGGCCGCGCTGGAGAGCCGGCTGATGGCCTGAACCGACAGTTGCGAGCGCTGCAGACTGGTGGCGGCGCGCAGCAGTCGCACGGCTAGGGCCCGTCCGCGCTCGGGTGTCGCAGGCCGTACCCGACGAAGACGGCGAGGCAGGCCATCGCGGAGTCGTACTCCCAGGCCTCGATGACCAGGAACGCGGCGGCGAGTCCGGCGACCACGCCGATGTACAGCACGAAGGTGGGGTGGTCGACCGAGCGCCGCCACAGCCAGATCAGCGCGGCGACGACCAGCGCGGCGAAGAGTACGGCCAGCACCGGACCCAGTTGCAGGGCCAGGCTGACGAAGTAGTTGTCCACGGCGATCCGTGGCCCGGTCGCGGTCCGGGAGTTGGAGGCGGCGCCGACCGCGCCCACGCCCTTACCGTAGAGCGGTAGCCCGTGGCGCAGCAGCGAACCCCAGATGTCGAGCCGCTCGACGAGGCTGTGCCCCCCGGTCGCACCCACCGCGGCGAAGCCGACCGCGACGAGGACGAGCACCGCGAGTCCCAGCCTTCGCGACCGTCGCCGGCTGGCCTCACCGCCGGAACGGTTCATTACCACCGCGGCGACCAACCCGGCGACCAGCAGTACGGCGCCGGACCGGCTGGTGCTCAGCGCCAGACAGATCGCGGCCCCGGCCGCGGCGGCGTGCCACAGCCAGCGCCGCGGGCGGAGGTCCCGGGTCAACCACAGGCACAGGTACCCGAGCAGGAACGCGCCCGCGAGCATGCCCAGTTCGGCGTTGAACTCCGTCAGTCCCGGGGCGCGGAAGTTCCCGTCGATGTACCGGATCGCGTTCATGTGGCTGAGTCCCCACGCCGCGAGGCGCGCCGGGCCGACGAGGAACTCGGCCACGGCGGCGACCGCGTTGGCCACCACCATCCACGAGAACAGCCCGACCAGCCGGGCGATGTCGGGTACCGACCGGGCCGCCACCGCCACGAGTACGGCGACCGGAAACAGCACGTAGCGCACGCCGATGAGGGTCTGCGCGATTCCCTGGTGGGCGAAGCCGACCAGTGCCGAGCCGGCGAGGATCAGCGCCGCGACGCCGACGGTGATCGCCTGGTCGCGGGCGGGCCGCCAACGGATCGCGGCCCGCGCGGCGTGCAGGAACACCACCGCGAGGGCGGAGAGGTTCAGCGCGTAGTCGCGGCCGCCGAACGCGGAGCCGACCAGGCCCTGCACGCCGACCGCCCACAGGCCATACGGGGTGCTCAGCACGACGATCGCGTAGCCGAGGCCGGCCATCGGGCGGATGGCGGCGACGGCCAGGACGGCCAGGACCAGGGGTAGCCAGGGCGACAGCCCGACCAGGAGGCAGACCCCGATCGCGGCGGCGAACAGCACCGCGCCGCCGATCACCAGCTTCGCGTGGCGGTGCAGCCAGGCGACCGATGGCAGGACGACCGCCGGGTACCGGCGTTCCAGGTCGATCACGGCGTACCACGCTCCGTTGGCGAGCCGGCCGCGAGCGTCTCGTACGCGCGGACGACCTCGGCGACGTGGTCCTCCCAGTCCAGCCGCCGGCCGTCGGCACCGGCGGACGCCGACATCTTCCGGTACCGGTCGCTCGGGATCCGTGCGGCCCACCGCAGCATCTGGGAAAGTCCTTCCCGGTCGTGGAAGGTGACGACCGAGGTGTCCGAGGCCATCGCGGGCCGGGACCGCTCGGCGGCGATGATCGGCCGGCCCGCCACCAACGCCTCGGCACAGGAGATCCCGAAGGTTTCAGGACACTGGCTGGGGAAGACCAACCACCCGGCCTCGCTCATCGCCCGCTCCTTCGCCGGCTCGTCGAGGTAGCCGAGGTACCGGATGGAAGGGCAGTCCCGCACGGCCGCCTCGACCTCGCGTCGCTGCGGACCGTCGCCCGCGACCAACAGCGTCGCGTCGATCTCGCCCGCGACACTGCGCCACGCGTCCAGCAACATGTCGGTGCCCTTGTGCCGGCTCAGCGCGCCGAGATGGAGGAAGACGGCGGGGCGCCCGGCGGGCCACTGACGCACCGGCATCCGTACCGCGAGCGGCACCACCCGGCCGGACAGGCGCGACGAGCCGGGTACGCGGGAGTGGACGATGTCCCGGGTACGCCCGGTCGGCCACAGGAGCGTGACCGATCGCAGCCGGCGGACGACCCACGCCGAGCGCAGCCGGAGCAGCCCGCGCAGCGGTTGCCCGCGTTCCCAGTGCGTCAGCGCGTTGTTCGGGTCGCAGATCGCGTAGTCGTGCACGGTGTGGCACGTCGGGTACCGGCGGGCCAGGCGGGCGACGGGCAGCACGCCCAGGCCCTGCCAGTTGTGCACGTGGACCAGATCGGGGCGGAAGTCCGCCAGGTCCCGCGGGGCCAGGCCGGTCGGATCGGCGAGGTCGCCCAGGTGCGTGGCGACCTTTCGCAGCGCCGGGAGCCTGCGCTGTGCGGGGATCCGCGCGGACAGCCGGGTGCCGACGACGCGGTCGCCCGGTTCGCGCTGCGCCGAATCGCGGCAGAACACCCGGACGTCGTGGCCGCGCGACGCGAGATCGCGGGACAGGTCACGGATGTACCGCTCGGCACCGCCGCGGGTGGCGAACGAGGAATGCACCATCGCGATGCGCATCCGGCGCTCCTAGGCCGGGGAGCCGGCGGCCAACGGTGCGGTCACCGCTTGCCGCCGCTCGTGTAGGTGGGCGGCCAACTGCGCGACCGCGTCGCGCCATGAGCGCCGGTCCGGTGCGTCGCGGCGCGCCGGCTCGTCGATGCCGGCGAGCGCGCGGGTCAGCGCGGCACCGGTCCAGCTGTCCATCCGGATCGCGCCGCCGCCGGTGGCCTCGGCGAGCGCGGGGTCCGGCGAGATGATCGTCGGCGTACCGAGCCGCAACGCCTCGGCGGCCGGCAGGCCGTACCCCTCGAAGTGGCTGGGCATGAGGAACGCGGCCGCGCCGGCCACCACGGCGACATAGTCCTCATCGGAAAGACGGCCGAGGAACAGCACCCGACCGGCGGCGGGGGAGGCGGCGGCCGCCTGCTCGAACTGCGGTACCCGCCGGCCACCGGTCAGCACCGCGAGGACGAACCGGTCGTCCGCTTCGAGCGCCTCGATGGCCAGTTCCACGCCCTTCTGCGCCGCGTGCCCGGCAACGACCAGGTACCGCTGACCGCGCCCGCGAACCTCGCGAAGCTCGTCGGGCAGCCGGCCGGGCGCGACGTCGAGGTCGTCGCCCGGGTGCCAGACGCTGGCCCGGGTACCCGCGACACCGTACAGCCCGAAGAGGTCGTGCCGGGTGCGGGCGCTGACGCACAACAGGTGGTGCGAGTTCCTTATCGCGGACGCGTAGCTCACCCGCCGGTACAGCCGCACGCTGGCGGGGAGTCCCCGCGGCCAGAGCCGGAACGCCACGTCGTGGACGACCGTCGTGACCGGCAGGCGGCTGCCGGCGATCGCCAGGGAGGGGCTCAGCGACAGGACGCTCGGCGGGTCGCCGGCGCGGCGGCGCAGCGCGGCGGGCGCGGTCGCGCGGCGCAGCTTCGCGGCCGTCGAGGCGATGGTGCGCACGCGGCCGCCGGTCTGCCGGGAGAGGATCGTCGCGCCGCTGTCGCGCCCCGCCGGCAACTGCCAGTCCGCCGGTACCGCCAGAAGCTCCAACCGTTGGCGGTCCGGCCAGTGCCGCACCACCTCGGTGAGCATCCGGGTGATCCCGCCGGGGCCGACGCCACTGCAGTCCACGAGGGTGGTGGTTACGGGATCGGGAGACTCCCGCACCGATCCACCTCCCCGGAAATGGCTGTGTGGCCCAAGAGAGCCAGACGATGGCGGCGCCGAACGGTCGGATCGCGGTGGCCCCCCGACATCGCATTTGCCGAGCCGAAACTTTACGGCATGCCGCTGCGGGTTGACCAGCGCGGGGGTCGAGGGTCGTCGCGGGTCACGCCCCCGGCCGTGGACCCGGCCGCGTGATGGTAGATCTGCTCGACGTCGTCGACCATCCGGCGCATGGTGTGCTTCTCGTGGACCAGACTGCGCCCCTGGACGCGAATCCGCTCCCGCAGCCGGGGGTCGGATGCCACGCGCCGCACGGCGGCCTCGACCGACGCGAGATCCGGCTCGACGAGAAGGCCCGTCTGCTCGTGGTGAACCAGGTCCACGGTGCCGGTGGTGGCGGTCGCCAGCACCGGCACCCCCAGGGCCATCGCCTCGGCCGTGACATAGCCGAACGACTCGTACCGCGAGAGCATGCAGAACA
>Ga0070684_100002668_pt1 | contig 13169 bp, 12 predicted proteins | sample KBSC723LmetaG_FD_65653 | JGI IMG/M metagenome (GOLD analysis project Ga0070684, IMG submission 65653) | Corn rhizosphere microbial communities from Kellogg Biological Station, Michigan, USA - KBS C7.2-3L metaG | ecosystem: Host-associated > Plants > Roots > Rhizosphere ...
CTCGTCGGGGCTGTCCGGGAGGCCGATCGGGTTCTTCGGCTTCTCGAGGAAGTCGCGGATGGTGGACGGGTCCTGCGGGTTGACGTCGATCACGCCGAACTGGTCGGCGAGCGAGATCGGTTGTCGGATCGCCGCCACCGTGCAGGACGCGCCACTGGTGACGTGCTGGTCGACCATCTGGCTGAAGTCCATGCGGTAGACGTGGTCGGCGCCGACCACGACGACGATGTCGGGCTGGTCGTCGTGCATGAGGTTGAGCGACTGGTAGATCGCGTCGGCGCTGCCGAGGTACCAGTGCTTGCCGACGCGCTGCTGCGCCGGCACGGAGGCGACGTAGTTGCCCAGCAGCGTCGACATCCGCCAGGTCGTGGTCACGTGGCGGTCGAGGGAGTGGGACTTGTACTGGGTGAGGACGACGATCCGCAGGTAGCCGCTGTTCACGACGTTCGAGAGCGCGAAGTCGATCAGCCGGTAGATCCCCGCGAACGGCACCGCCGGCTTCGCCCGGTCGGCGGTCAGCGGCATCAGCCGCTTGCCCTCACCACCGGCCAGCACGATGGTCAGGACCCGTTTGCGACCGGTGGCGCTCATGCTCGTCACCGTAGTGAGGTGCGAGGTCAGCGGTCGAGTGTCGTCACCCTCCTCGGTCCCGTGAGGGCGCTGGCATGCCTCCACGACCAGCGGAGACCGTGGCCGAGGAGGTCGCTCTGCGGCGGTCCGGAGGCCACCGCCGGCAGGGGGCGGTAGCGTCCCAGGGTGCGCGTCGACATCCTGACCAAGGAGTACCCGCCGGCCATCTACGGCGGGGCGGGCGTGCACGTGGCCGAGCTGGTCCGGGCGCTGCGCGCGCTGAGCGACCTCGACGTCCGGGTACAGGCGTTCGGCGAGCCACGGGACGAGCCCGGGGTGTCGGCGTACCCCGACCTGCCGGAGCTGGCGGACGCGAACGCCGCACTGCAGACGCTCGGCGTCGACCTCTCGATCGCCGCCGGATGCGCGGGAACCGACCTCGTCCACTCCCACACCTGGTACGCCAACCTCGCCGGGCACCTCGCGGGCCTGTTGTACGGCGTGCCCCACGTGGTCACCGCACACTCGCTCGAGCCGCTGCGGCCGTGGAAGGCCGAGCAGCTCGGGGGTGGGTACGCCGTGTCGTCGTTCGCCGAGCGCACGTCGTACCTGGGTGCGAGTGCCGTGGTCGCGGTGTCGGCCGCGATGCGCGACGACGTGCTGCACGCCTACCCCGACGTGAACCCGGCGAAGGTCCACGTCGTCCACAACGGCATCGACACCGAGACCTGGTCCCACGTCGACGACCCGGGCCGCGTGCGCTCCCACGCCGTCGACCCGGACCGCCCGTCGGTGGTGTTCGTCGGCCGGATCACCCGGCAGAAGGGGCTGCCGCTGTTCCTCCGTGCCTGCCGTGAGCTCCCTCCCGACGTCCAGCTCGTGCTCTGCGCCGGGGCGCCGGACACACCGGAGATCCTGGCCGAGGTCGAGGGCCTGGTCGCGGAGCTGGCGAGGACCAGGCACGGTGTGGTCTGGATCCGCGAGATGCTGCCGCGCGCCGACGTCGTGGCGCTGCTGTCGGCGGCCACGGCCTTCGTGTGCCCGTCCATCTACGAGCCGCTCGGGATCGTCAACCTCGAGGCGATGGCGTGCGAGACGGCCGTGGTGGCGACGGCGACCGGCGGCATCCCGGAGGTGGTCGTCAACGGCGAGACCGGCGTGCTGGTCCCGATCGAGCAGGCGACCGACGGCACCGGCACCCCGCTGGACCCGGACCGGTACGTCGCCGACTTCGCCGCCGCTCTCACGTCGGTCGTCACCGACCCGGACCGCGCTCGCGAGCTGGGCCGAGCCGGCCGTCAGCGGGCGATCGAGGCGTTCTCGTGGGCTGCCATCGCCGAGCGCACGAGGCAGGTCTACGACGCGGTGGTCTGATCCGGCCGCTCATCTGCCCACTGCCACCGAGGCCCAAAGGGGCCTAGGGTGGTGCGACCGATCGTTCGAGGGAGACGACATGACCGGGGCAACACACGACCGACACGACCTGGAAGCCATGGTGGCGAAGGTCCAGCTGTTCTCGGCACTGTCGCACCGGCAGGTGCGCAAGCTCGTCGACCGGGCGCGTGAGGTGAAGCACCTCCCGGGGCAGGAGGTCGCCGCCCAGGGGCTGGGAGCACTGGCGTTCCACCTGGTGCTCGAGGGTCACGCCTCCGTGACGCTCAACGGCAAGGAGGTCCGCACCCTCGGCCCGGGCGAGTACTTCGGTGAGATCGGCATGATCGACGGGAAGCCTCGATCCGCGACCGTGACGGCGACCGACGACCTGGTCACCCTGGCCGTGCCGCACCAGGAGTTCGAACGTCTCGTGGGCGAGGAGCCCGAGTTCGCCCGTGCGCTGTTGGGCACCCTGTGCGCCCGGGTACGCGAGGCCGAGGCCCGATAGGGCACGAGCACCTGCCAGGCCGGCCCACGGCGAGCCGCTGACGCGGATATCGCGTTCTCTTGCCCGTCGTCACGGACAGGGCATACGTTGTCGGGCATGGAGCTGCTCCCGTCGGCCCACGTCGACACGTTCTGCCGTGACCACCTCCCCCCGGCCGAGCAGTGGCCCGAGCTGACCTTCGACCTGCCCGGGCTCCAGTACCCCGACCGCCTCAACTGCGCCACCGCGCTGCTCGACGAGGTCGCCGCGCGCCACGGAGGACACCGTCCCTGCCTGCGGCAGCCCGGCCAGCAGACCTGGTCGTACGACGAGCTGATGACGGCGGCGAACCGGATCGCGCACGTCCTGGTCGACGACCTCGGCATCGTGCCCGGCAACCGGGTCCTCCTCCGGGGACCCAACAACCAGTGGCTCTCCGCCGCCTGGTTCGGCGTGCTCAAGGCCGGGGCCGTGCTGGTCACCACGATGCCGCTGCTGCGCACCGGCGAGCTCCGGACGATCCACGAGATCGCGCAGCTCGACGCCGCCCTGGTCGACCACCGGTTCCTCGATGCGGTCGAGCCGCTCGGCCTGCCGACCCTCGCCTTCGGCGACGAGGACTGGACCGAGCGCCTCGCCGCCAAGCCCGCGACGTACGACGACGTCCAGACCTCCAGCGACGACGTGTGCATGCTGGCCTTCACCTCGGGCACCACGGGCCGACCCAAGGCGACGATGCACTTCCACCGCGACGTGATGTCGATCTGCGAGACCTTCTCGCGCCACGTGCTGCAGCCGTCGGCCGACGACGTCTTCACCGGCACCCCTCCCTATGCGTTCACCTTCGGGCTCGGCGGCGTGCTGCTGTTCCCACTCCACGCAGGGGCCTCGACGCTGCTGGTCGAGAAGGCCACGCCGGTCGAGCTCGCGGACCTGATCGACGAGCACGGCGTGACCGTCTGCTTCACCGCGCCCACGGCGTACAAGGCCATGCTCGCCGCCGGGAAGACGGTGCCGACCCTCCGCAAGGCCGTCTCGGCCGGCGAGCACCTGCCGAAGGCGACGTGGGAGGCGTTCCGCGACGCGACCGGCGTCGAGATCATCGACGGCATCGGCGCGACCGAGATGCTGCACATCTTCATCTCCGCGTCCGGCGAGGACATCCGGCCCGGCTCGACCGGCCGGGCGGTGCCGGGGTACGCCGCGACGATCGTCGACGACGCCGGGAACGAGCTCCCGGCCGGCGAGTCCGGACGACTGGCCGTGCGCGGGCCGACCGGCTGCCGCTACCTCGACGACGACCGGCAGCGCGGCTACGTGCGCAACGGCTGGAACCTCACCGGCGACACGTTCCTGCGGGACGACGACGGCTACTTCTGGTATCAGGCCCGCAGCGACGACATGATCATCAGCTCCGGCTACAACATCGCCGCACCGGAGGTCGAGGAGGCGCTCCTGCGGCACCCGCTGGTCGCCGAGTGCGCGGTCGTCGGCGTCCCGGACGAGGCACGCGGTCACATCGTCAAGGCGTACGTCGTGAGCGCGGGCGAGGTCGACGCCCACGAGCTGCAGGACTTCGTGAAGGCCGAGATCGCGCCGTACAAGTACCCGCGCGCGATCGAGTTCGTCAGCGAGCTGCCGAAGACGGCCACCGGGAAGCTGCAGCGGTTCCGCCTCCGGCAGGCCGCCTCGGCGGTCGCACCGGCCGAGCCCGCCGATGCCTGATCACTCCCCCCGCCACCTGATCCTGTCGCTGTTCGGGCTGTACGCGCGCGACGAGGCGAACTGGCTGTCGGTCCGCTCCCTGATCACCCTCATGGAGGATCTCGACGTCGACGCCGCGGCCACCCGCTCGTCGGTCTCACGGCTCAAGAAGCGCGGCGTGCTCGAGGCGGCGAGGGCCGACGGGCAGGCCGGGTATCTGCTGTCGGCGTCCGCGCTGGCCGTGCTCCGCGAGGGCGACGCCCGCATCTGGTCCCGGCCCCGTGCCTCGGTCGCCGACGGCTGGCTGGTCGTCATCTTCTCGGTGCCCGAGGCCGAGCGCGGCAAGCGGCACGAGCTGCGGTCGCTGCTGACCCGGCTCGGCTTCGGTACCGCGGCACCCGGCGTCTGGGTCGCCCCGGGCACGGCGTACGACGAGACGCTGGCGGCGCTCGACCGAGCCGGCCTCACGTCGTACACCGAGCTGTTCCGGGGCGACTACCTCGGCTCCGGGCCGACCGACGCCCGGGTCGGCGAGTGGTGGGACCTGCCGTCGGTCGCCGCGTTGTACGACGCGTTCGTGGCCGACCACCGCTCGCTGACCCGGCTCCGCGACCCCGAGCCCGCGCGCGCGTTCCCGGCGTACGTCCCGATGCTCACCGCCTGGCGGCGGCTCCCCTACCTCGACCCGGGCATCCCCCTCGACCTGCTGCCCCGAGACTGGCCGGGCGTGCGCGCGGGCGAGCTGTTCGCCGACCTCGACGCGCGGCTGCGACAGCCGGCGGCGAAGCACGCGCACGCGCTGATCGAGTCGGCCTGACTCAGAGGACCGCGTACCCCTGCAGCTCGACGACGGCCTCCTCGTCCCACAGCCGGGCGACCCCGATGCCGGCCATGGCGGGGTACTCGGAGCCCACGAGCCGCTTCCAGACCTCGCCGATCTCCCGAGCGTGCGCGCGGTAGTCGTCCATGTCGACGACGTAGATCGTCAGCGAGGCGATCCCGTCGGCGTAGCCGCCGCACTCCTGCAGCGCGGTCAGCAGGTTGGACAGTGCCTGCTCGAACTGCGCGACCACGCCGCCCGCGACGATCGCGCCGGAGGCGTCCACGCCGGTCTGGCCGGCGAGGTGGATGGTGGTGCCGCGGGCGATCACGGCGTGGGAGAAGCCGGAGGGCTTCGGCAGCGATGTCGGGTTGATCCGTTGCAGATTGGCCATCAGGACTGAACCGCCCCTCCGTCGACGTTGATGCCCTGTCCGTTGATCGCCGCGTTGTCGACGCAGAGCATCGCCGCCGACGCGACCTCCTCGACCGTCACCAGGCGCCCGATCGGCTGCATGCGCTCGAGGATCGACCGCGCCTCATCGGGGGAACGGCCGGTCCCGGCGGCGATGTTGGCGACCGACTCGTCGGTCATCGGGGTGTCGACGTACCCGGGACAGACGGCGTTCACGGTCACCCCCGAGCCCGCCACCTCCATCGCCGCGGTGCGCACGAGGCCGAGGACGCCGTGCTTGCTCGCGGTGTACGCCGCGATCCGCGCCGAGCCGACCTTCCCCGCCACCGAGGCGATCACCACCACCCGGCCGAAGCCGGCCGAGGTCATCGACGGCAGCGCGCGCCGCAGGCACCGGAACGGCGCGGTCAGGTTGAGGTCGAGCATCCGCTGCCAGTCCTCGTCGCTGGTCCGCACCAGTGGGGCCGACATCGACGCTCCTGCGTTCAGCACGAGGATCTCGACCGCTCCCCACTCCGCCTCGACCCGGTCGAAGGCGGCCTCGATCGCCACCGGGTCGAGCAGGTCGGCCGGTACCACCAGCGACTCCCCGGGCAACGACGCGGCCACCGCGCCCAGCGCCCCCCTGTCGCGCGAGACCAGGGCCACCCGGTGGCCCGCCCCCGACAGCGCCCGGGCGCACGCCGTACCGATGCCCTTCGAGGCCCCGGTGACCAGCGCGATCATCGCCCCGCCTGGGGGGTGGAGGGGTGCCGCGGATTCACCGCTTGAGCGGTGAAACTGGTGCTTAGTGGCGCAAATTTCGGCCAATATGTGTCGGGTTCACCGCTTAAGCGGTGAATCCGACAGACCCCCGCCCCCCCGCGCTTCACCGGAACGCCGGGGTGCCGGTGAGGTCGGCACCGATCGAGAGCAGGTGCATCTCCTCGGTGCCCTCGTAGGTCATCACGGTCTCAAGATTGTTCATGTGCCGCATCACGGCGTGGTCGAGCGTGATCCCGGCGCCGCCGAGCGTGGTCCGCGCCTCGCGGGCGACGTCGAGGGCGGCGCGCACGTTGGCGTACTTCCCGTAGGAGACCTGCGTCGGCGTCAGCGCGCCGGCGTCCTTCAGCGCACCGAGGCGCCAGGCGACGAGTGCCGCGTTGTTGACCGCGACCGTCATCAGCGCCAGCTTGCGCTGCGTGAGCTGGAACGACGACAACGACCGGCCGAACTGCTCCCGCGCCGCGGTGTAGGCCAGCGACTCCTCCAGGCACGCCCGCGCCGCACCGACCGCTCCCCACACGATGCCGTAGCGCGCCTCGTTGAGGCACGACAGCGGACCCTTGAGCCCACGCACCTCCGGGAAGGCCGCCTCGTCGGGGAGGCGCACCTCGTCGAAGGCGAGCTCGGCGGTGACCGAGGCTCGCAGCGAGAGCTTGCGCTGGATCTTGTGGGCGCTGAACCCCGACGTGTCCGTGGGTACGACGAACCCCCGGATGCCCTCGTCGGTCTGGGCCCACACGACCGCGACGTCGGCGAGGGTGCCGTTGGTGATCCACATCTTCGAGCCGGTCAGGACCCAGTCCCCGCCGTCCTTCCTGGCACGCGTCTTCATCGAGCCGGGGTCGCTGCCGGCGTCGGACTCGGTGAGGCCGAAGCACCCGATCGCCTCGCCGGTGGCCATCCGCGGCAGCCACTCCTCCTTCTGCTCCTCGGTGCCCCAGTGGTGGATGCCGAACATCGCCAGCGAGCCCTGGACGCTGACGAAGCTCCGGACACCCGAGTCGACGGCCTCGAGCTCCCGGCAGGCGACGCCGTACGCCGTGGCGCTGGTGCCGGCGCAGCCGTAGCCGTCGAGATGCATGCCGAGCAGTCCGAGCTTGCCGAACATGGGGCCGAGGCCGTCGGGCAGCGTGCCCTCGTCGTACCACTCGGCGACATGGGGGGCGAGCTCGGTCTGGGCGAAGTCGCGAACGGTGTCGCGGATCGCGCGGTCCTCGTCGGAGAGCAGGTCGTCGACGCTCAGGTAGTCGTGGCTCATCGTCCCGTCCATTCCGGGGGTCGCTTGGCGTTGAACGCGGCGTGGAACTCCGCGTGGTCGTGGGTGGTCATCAGCAGGGCCTGGGTCATCGCATCGAGCTCCATGGCCGGGCCGATCGGCATGTCGAGCTCGCGGGTGATCAGCGACTTGGTCTGCTGCAGGCCGAGCGTGGGCCCGTCGGCCAGGCGTCGGGCGAGCGCCGCACACGCGCCGTCGAGGTCGTCGGTGAGCTGGGTGACCAGGCCGTAGCGGTCGGCGGTCTCGGCGTCGATCGTGTCGCCGAGCATCAGCAGCTCGGTGGCGCGGCCGTAGCCGACGAGTCGCGGGAGCAGGTACGCCGCGCCCATGTCGCCGCCGGACAGCCCGACCTTGGTGAACAGGAACGCGAACCGCGCCTGCGGGGTGCAGATGCGGAAGTCCGCCGCGATCGCGATCACGCTGCCGGCGCCGGCAGCGATCCCCTGGATGCCGGCGATGATCGGGATCGGGCACTCGCGCATCGCCCGGATCACGTCCCCGGTCATCGTGGTGAAGCCGATCAGGCCCGCGGCGTCCATCTCGATCAGCTCGCCGATGATCTCGTTGACGTCGCCGCCGCCGCAGAAGCCCGTGCCCTCGCCGCGGATCACCAGCACCCTCGTGTCGCCTCGGTGGGGCAGCTCGGCGAGCAGGTCACGGAGGTCGGCGTACGACTCGAACGTCAGCGCGTTCATCCTCTCGGGGCGGTTGAGGGTCACCGTGGCCACGCCGTCCGAGACGGAGAGCTCGAAGTGCTGCCAGTCGTCGGTGATCCCCGCGCTGGCCCGGTATCGCGTCACTCGGTCCCCTTGATCAGTCCACGGGCGATGATCGTCCGCTGCACCTCGGAGGCGCCCTCGTAGATCCTCGGTGCCCGCACCTCACGATAGAGCCGCTCGAGCAGGTGACCCCTCTGCAGCCCCCGGGCGCCGTGCAGCTGGACCGCCTGGTCGACGACCCATTGGGCGGTCTCCGTGGCGAACAGCTTCGCCTGGGCGGCGGTGGTCGTGACGACGTGGGCCGGCGCCCCGGCGTCGTACGCCGCGGCGGCACGGCGTACCAGCAGACGACCGGCCTCGATCCGGGTCGACATCTCCGCCAGGGTGTGCTGCGTCGCCTGCTGGTCGATCAGCGCGGCGCCGAACAGCTGGCGCTCGCGCGCCCAGGCCAGGCTGGCGTCCAGGGCGGCCTGGCCCATGCCGACCGCGAACGCGCCCACGCTGGGCCGGAACAGGTCGAGGGTCCGCATCGCCACCGCGAAGCCCTGGTCCACCTCGCCGAGCAGGTCGTCGCGGGTGACCGGGACGCCGTCGAACCGGAGCGTGCCGAGCGCGTGCGGGGCCACCATGTCGAGCCGCTCGCCGCTGAGCCCGGGTGCGTCGCCGGCGACCGCGAACGCGGTGATCCCACGGGCCTTGGTGCCGGGTGTCGTGCGGGCGAAGACGGAGTAGACATCGGCGTCCGGCGCGTTCGAGATCCAGGTCTTGGTGCCGTGCAGCGTCCAGCCGTCGCCGTCGGGACGCGCCTCGAGGGTCAGCGCCCCGGCGTCGGACCCGGCATCGGGCTCCGAGAGCGCGAACGCCGGTACGACGTCACCGCTCGCGACGCCCGGGATCCAGCGGTCGCGGATCGCGTCCGTGCCGGACTGGAGGATCGGGTACGAGCCGAGGCCCTGGAGAGCGAGAGCTGTCTCCGCCTCGGTGTTGACCGTCGCGAGCATCTCGCGCAGGAGGCACAGCTGCATGGCGGCCGCGTCGCGGGGTGGCTCGTCGGGTCTGCCTCCGAACAACCCTCGCAACAGCCCCTCTCGACCCAGCGCCTTCACCAACGGCCGGTTGACCGCGCCGTGGACCGGGTCGATGGCCTCGAGCGCATCCGCCGCCGAGCGCACCCATCCGCCGTACGCCTGCTGCTCGGCCGTCAGCCCGAAGGCGGCCTCTGGCGCGGATCCACTCACGCCGCCGACCATACCGGGGACCGTATTGCGCCTTGACAACGCCCGTCAAGAAGACGCTATGTTCAGGGGGTCATCCCGGCCATTCGGCACCCGGACAGCCCCCCGCCGATCTCGGGCGGGGCCGTCTGGTCGGGACCTCCGGAGGTGGGCATTGCGGATCGCGGTGATCGGTGGCGGCCCCGGCGGCCTCTACTTCTCGGCGCTCGCCCAGCAGCTCGCGGCCACCCCGGGTGGGCCCGGCCGGCACGAGATCACGGTCTGGGAGCGGAACGCCGCGGACGACACCTTCGGCTTCGGGGTGGTGTTCAGCGACGAGACGCTCGGCGGCATCGAGCACGCCGACCCCGCGGTCTTCACCCGGATGCAGCGTGAGTTCGCGATCTGGGACGACATCGACGTCCACGTCAAGGACGAGGTGGTCACCAGCGGCGGCCACGCCTTCGCCGCGATGAGCCGGCGGCGGCTGCTGGAGATCCTCCAGGAACGGTGCGGCGAGCTCGGGGTCACCCTCAACTTCCGCACCGAGGCGCCCGACGTCGGCGAGCTGGCCGCGTCGTACGACCTCGTCGTGGCCGCCGACGGGCTCAACTCCCCCGTCCGCCGGCGGTACGCCGACACCTTCGGCCCGACCCTCGACGTGCGCGACTGCCGCTACATCTGGCTCGGCACCAGCCTGGTCTTCGACGCGTTCAAGTTCTACGTCCGCGAGACGCCGTACGGCGTGATGCAGATCCACGGCTACCCGTACGACGCCACCGGCTCGACGTTCATCGTCGAGATGACCAGCGCGGTGTGGCGTCGCGCCGGGTTCTCCGACTACGCCGACCGCGACTGGGCTCCGGGCGAGTCCGACGAGAAGTCGATCGCGCTGATCCGCGAGCTGTTCGCCGACGTGCTCGACGGTCACGAGGTGATGGCCAACAACTCGCGCTGGATCTCGTTCACCACGGTCCGCAACGAGCACTGGGTGCACGACAACGTGGTGATCCTCGGCGACGCCGCGCACACCGCGCACTTCTCGATCGGCTCCGGCACCAAGCTCGCGATGGAGGACGCCCTGGCGCTCGCGGCTTGCCTGCACGAGGAGCCGGCCGGACCGGGGTCCATCGGCCGGGCGCTCGCGACGTACGAGGAGGAGCGCAAGGCGGTCGTGCTCTCCACCCAGCGCGCGGCCCAGGCGAGCCTGGAGTGGTTCGAGAACCTCGGGCAGTACGTGCACCAGGAGCCCACCCAGTTCGCGTTCAACATCATGACGCGGTCGCGCCGGGTCACCTACGACAACCTGCGCGTGCGGGACCCGGAGTTCGTCGCCCGCTGCGAGGCCTGGTACGCCGCGCACGTCTCGGAGTCGTCGGTCGAGCCCGGTCGGGCCGACACCCCGCCGATGTTCCAGCCGGTGACCCTGCGCGCCGCCGAGGGTCCGGGGCTGACGCTCAACAACCGGGTGATCGTCTCGCCGATGGACATGTACGTCGCGGCGGACGGCGTACCCACGGAGTTCCACCTGGTGCACCTCGGCGGGAAGGCGCTCGGCGGCGCAGGGCTGGTGATGACCGAGATGATCTGCCCGTCGCCGACCGGCCGGATCAGTCCCGGGTGCGGGGGTCTGTGGACCGACGAGCAGCGGGACGCGTGGGCGCGGGCCGTCGACTTCGTGCACGCGAACACGTCGGCGGCGATCGGCTGCCAGCTCGGCCACTCCGGCGCGAAGGGGTCGACGAAGCTGATGTGGGAGGGCATCGACGAGCCGCTGGAGTCCGGCAACTGGCCGGTGGTCGCGGCCTCGCCGGTCGCCTACTCCCCCGACAACCAGACGCCGCACGAGCTCGACCGCGCCGGCCTCGACGAGATCCTCGAGGAGTTCGTGGCCTCCGCCAGGCGGGCGGCCGAGGCGGGCTTCGACCTGCTCGAGCTGCACTGCGCACACGGCTACCTGCTGTCCGGGTTCCTCTCCCCGGTGACCAACCACCGGACGGACGAGTACGGCGGCGACGTCACCGGACGCCTTCGCTTCCCGCTCGAGGTCTGGCACGCGATGCGCGCGGTCTGGCCCCGCGACAAGCCGATGACCGTGCGCATCTCGGCCACCGACTGGGTCGAGGACGGTCAGACGCTCGAGGACGCACTGGCCGTCGCAGGTGCTTTCGCCGAGGCCGGGGCGGCCGCGATCGACGTCTCGACCGGGCAGGTGACCAAGCGCGAGCGGCCGGCCTTCGGCCGCAGCTACCAGACGCCGTACGCCGACGCGATCCGCAACCGGCTCGGCATCCCGACGATCGCGGTCGGCGTGATCTCGTCGTACGACGACGTGAACTCGATCCTGATGGCCGGCCGGGCCGACCTGTGCGCTCTGGGCCGGGTGCACCTGTACGACCCGATGTGGACCCTGCACGCGGCCGTCGAGCAGGACTACGACGGTCCGGGCGCGATCTGGCCCGACCCGTGGCGGGCCGGACGACGCAAGCCGCAGACGGGCCGGTCGGACGGCCCGAAGCCGCGGCTGGAGCTGATCCGCTCCGGAGAGGCCGGTACCTCGCACCGCCGGTGGCGGCCCGGCGCTAGCTGATCCGTCGCGAGGCCGAGCGCCGGTGCGTGGCCAGGTCGATCACGTTCGACTCCGGCCGGGCCCGCGGCTTCCCGATCACGCGTCGGGACACCCGACCGTCGCGAACGCTGACCGCGACCATCGCGCCGGTGTCGGGGTCGTACGCCGCGACCACGCCCAGGTAGGTGCGCTCACCCGCGTCCAGGGTCACCAGGTCGCGCAGCGAGCCGACGCAGTCCTCGAGCGTGACGTCGGCACGCGGCCGGATGGTCTGCCCGTCGCGCGAGGGTGTCCAGGCGGAGCCTCGCACCCAGTCCTGGGCACCGGCCCGGAACGGTGGCGCGATCTCGACGGCTCCCGCGTACTCCATGGTCATAGCCTGCCCCTTCATCGGGCAGTCCTCTTCCCCCGATCCAGGTACGTGCGCACCTCGACGACCGTGGGCTGTGGACGAGCGTTCGCGACGACCCTCGGATCGGGGCATCGTCGTGGTCATGACCGACCAGCCCTTCGTCCCGGTGCTCCGCACCCAGGCCGATGTCGAGCGGATGTGGCGGCGGCTGATGACGCCGCTCGGGTTCACCCGGTGCTCGCTGTGGATGGTGGTCGTGCAGGACGACCGGCCCGTCCCGCGCGTGCTGGAGATCTCGCTCACCGAGCTGCCACCGGAGGACGGCGACGCCGAAGCGCTGGCCGGGCTGCTGACCCACCTCGCCGGGAGCCGCACCCGGTTCGCCTTCCTGCGCACGCGCCCGGGCTCCGGCCGTCCCGATGCATCCGATCGAGCGTGGGCCAGGGAGCTGTACGCCGCGGGGCAGCAGGCCTCGGCACGGCTGGAGGTCGTGCACCTCGCCCATGACGACGACGTCTTTCCCCTGCCGCTCGACGACGTGCTCGCCGAGCCCGCGTGATGTGGGTACGGTTGGTCCACACATCGTGAGCCGTCTCGGGAGGCACCGCTTCGATGGGCGTACCGCGTTTCTTGATCGGCAGCCTTGCCGGCGCGCTCGCCGCGCCGATCGTCCTGCTGGCCGCGTGCGGCGGCGACGACGCGTCGATCGCCGACCCGCCGGTCTCGCCGCACCCCACCTCGTCGTCGCCCACCGGGACGCCGCCACACGAGAGCCCGGAGGCGTTCATCCGGCGTTGGGCTGAGGCCGAGAAGCGCATGGAGAACACGGGGAGGACCCGGCACTATCGGGTGCTTAGCCAAGGGTGTGGCCCCTGTGAGAAGTTGGCTGCCCAAGTGCACGGCTA
>Ga0070684_100002669_pt1 | contig 13168 bp, 10 predicted proteins | sample KBSC723LmetaG_FD_65653 | JGI IMG/M metagenome (GOLD analysis project Ga0070684, IMG submission 65653) | Corn rhizosphere microbial communities from Kellogg Biological Station, Michigan, USA - KBS C7.2-3L metaG | ecosystem: Host-associated > Plants > Roots > Rhizosphere ...
GAAAAGCACGCCCGATTTTGATGCGGCGATATCCTTCGGCTGAATAGTTCCTCGGCCAAAATCGGGAGTCGGTTACAGCATGCTGTTGAACGGCTTCAGATCGAACTTGGCGCAAGGCGGATTGAAGTCGTTAAGTTGAAGGATCTGTGCCGACCGCGGCAATCAAGACGACGGATGAAAGAGTTTTTTGGCGAACATTCGGTTGTCATATTGATAATCGCTATCCTTTCGCCGTATACTCTTCGAAGGAATACGTTCTCATAATTTGTCTTGCTCACCCGCTCGGCATCGAGTGTTCAGCCGAAGCGATCACGTCGCCTTGCATTATGATCAACTGAAAGTGCTCGCGGGAGTTCGGTCGTGAATGGCGAATCGGCAGAGGACTTGTTCAACAGAGTTCAGTCGCCGCATCCCTGCCTGCCGGCAGGCAGGGATTTCGCCTGCCCTTTTCTTTATTTCTTTCTTTTGGGCAAGCAAAAGAAAGAAAATAGCAAATACTGCAGACGCTGTCACAAGCCTTGATTGAAACACGGCTTCGTTTCGCAACAGAAGCGCCGGAGCTGCGCTTCTGTGTATTCTCTTCCCCACAATCCAAACTGGTTAGATATTTGGGGCTTTATGCACAGTGAAGAAATTAATAATTATAGCGGGTGTCATTCTGCTCATTGTTTGCGCCGGATTTTTATATTTTAAAAAAGATTTCTTAAAAGCGCCAGATTTTAAACCTGATAACTCTAAAGCAAAATCCATCCTGGACCTGCGGCCGTCGATCATCGCAAAATTGCAGCAGGTGGTAAAAGATGCGTCACAGGGACTATACATTTTAACTATTGACAAATTAGAACCCGATGTGCTTGCTTCCAAATTGGATGTAATAGACGGAACGATATCCGTTGATACGACTGCTATGCAGCAACTCGATAAATTAAAAATACTTCCGGATGATGTGTTCAATATAAAATTTCATTCCCTCCATATTGATGGAATCGGCATCGAGGACCTGCTGCATAAAAAAAATATTGACATCAGCGGCGTATTCATCAATGATCCGGTGATTCACATATATCATAAAGCCCGCTCCTACAATAAAGACGAACGTAAAAAAAATGACAGCCTGACCCTCTACCAACGGCTGATGGGACAAATGAAAAAGATCGCCATTACGGCGATCAATATTAAACACGGCACATTGCTCATTCATGATGTGGAACAACCAAAACGTATCACGAAATTTAATGACATCACGGTACGAATGAATGATGTGCTGATTGATTCTTCCACGCAATATGATGCCAGCCGCTTCCTGTTTGCTAAACACGCCGTGCTTGAAACCCATAATTATAAATTTCCTACACCAGACAGCTTGTACTACGTGAAGCTTGGCAAAATAAGCCTTGTAGGAGAAAAGCATGAGGTGACCGTGCTCAATGCGCAATTACAGCATCGTGGCAGCCGGCAGGAGTTTGAAAAAAAATTGCGCAGCAGGGATGAAATGTATGATGTGACATTGCCCAAAGTGGTATTGTATAATGTGAACTGGTGGCAGCTGTTGAACCGGGAAAAAATAGTCTCCACCAAAACAGATATTTATGGTGGAATCGTTTCCGTATTCACCGACCTGTCATTGCCACTGGGTGATAATAAGCCGATGAATCATTTTCCGCATCAGCTGGTGATGATGATCCCTGTTCCGGTATTGGTACCCGAATTAAATTTTCACCAGTTAAAAGTTGTTTTACAACAATACAATCCTGAAACCAAATCAACCGGTACGGTAACGTGCACCAACATCAGCGGTACCGCCAGGCACATCACCAACATGCCCGGTGAAATCAGGAGATCGCCTTATACTTCATTAACAGCAAAAGCCTTGTTCATGAACAAGGTGCCTATGGATCTGCGATTTAAATTCAACCTGGCCCATTATCGAACCGGACAATTTTCTGTGGATGTGAAGATGGACACGCTGAATAAGATCACGATCAATCCTATTGCTGAACCGCTCGGACGCTTTACGGTGAAGAACGGACAAATGCAGCAAGGTGCCGCTCATATGGAAGGAGATAATTTTAACGTGCATGGCACTGTTGAAATATTCTACAGCGATCTTCATATCACACCTTTAAAATCTGACAGCGCACACGGAGAACTTAAAAAAAATCATCTGAAAAGTTTTTTTGCCAACGTCGTATTTATCAAAAATGAAAATTCGCAGGGAAAAGATTCAAGACAACCGGAGGTTAGTGTTGGCCGTGATCACCATCAAAACTTTGTGGCGTATATCTGGACAGCTATACTTACCGGAGTTTGTAAAACGATCGGAATACCGGTGAAGCTGGTGGTGAAAAGTCAATGACGTTTCTTTTTTCCTTCTTTTCTTTTGCTCGTGCAAAAGAAAAGCACGCCCGATTTTCCTGCCTGCCGGCAGGCAGGGATGCGGTGACATTCTTCGGTTGAATAGTTCCTCGGCCAAAATCGGGAGTCAGTAACAGCATGCTGTTGAACGGCTTCAGGTCGAACCTGGCGCAAGGCGGATTGAAGTCGTTAAGTTGAAGGATCTGTGCCGATCGGGGCAACCAAATCAGGATATGAAAGAGTTTTTTGGCGAACGGTTCCTTGTTCAAAACGATTTTCTTTTGGGCAAGCAAAAGAAAGAAAATAGAAAATACTGCACATCGCTGTATTTTTTTCCTGCAGTTCTCACTGATGAAAAATTTTTTCTCCAACTCGGCGAAAAATAAGGCGCTGAACCACTCCAACGTTCAACTCAATTGAACTTATCCATTCGGGTTGTATTCTTCGACGGAAAAAGCTTTCATACTTCGTTGTGGAAACCCGCTCGGCATTGGGTGCACAACAGAGACAATCCATACCGTCTTGCATCATGTTCAACTTAAAGTGTTCGACAGAGGGAACTGCCTCAATGCCGATTTCGGTAGAAGAAATATTCAGCAAAGGCAAGTTTCTGCATCGAAATCGGCTGTGCTTTCTTTGTTACTTTCTTTGCACAAGCAAAGAAAGTAGATAACAAATACTGAACGGGCTGTCATGCTGCGCAGCGGGACAGGCGCACAAGAGTGCGACGCAACAGAAGTTGGTAGTAGCAATTCAGCCGGCTACATAATTATTACAAAAAAATGGGAGCTGCCAGCTAAAAACTATTCGCCAGGCTTTCTATCAACTCCTCTCCAAACCCCTGTCTTCTTAAAAGCTCCTTGTACCTGGGATCTTTTTTGGCACTCTTATACGCCGGGTATTCCAAGAAATAGGAGACAGGTCCAATTTTTTTGTCAACGGCCCGCTCCAGGTAATGAAAGGCTTTATCATAATTTCCTAAAGCGAACCAAACCGAGGCGATCTCGGGATCTATAACTGAACCAGGTTCCTGCTGCTGTCTTTGCTCCATTTTACTGATTACTTCTAATGCATTTTCTTTCTGCCCAAGATAGGCATAGGCAAAACCTAAACCAATCAATCCTTTCAACGGATGATTGGTGAGCCGGTGCACCTCTTTGAAAAATGTGAGGGCTGTCTCCCAATCGCCTTTCATGCCGGTGGCCCATCCTTTCATTTCGATGGCGATGCGCATCGTCGGATTTAAGTCGAGCATTTTATCGGCTTGTACGATGGCATCATCAAATCGTCCTGCAAACAGGTACATGTTACCAAGCGCTTGGCTGATGACAGGTGAGAGAGGATCAATCTTTTCCGCTTCTTCCAGCATTTCCACTGCCTTCAACTTTTGTCCCATGATTAAATAATAATAGCCAAGCAACTGGTAAGCATCTATAGCGCCGGGATTAAGCTCAATCGCTTTTCGCAATTCATCATATGCCTCCTTCCATTTCCAATCGTAAAATAAATAGGCGCTCCCCTTTGCGATATGCCCCTCGGCAATGCCATCATCTATTTGCAATGCTTTGTCTGCATAGCGTTTGACAATCTCAAAAGCTGTATCGGGTATCATTTGCCCCATGACTCCAAGATAACAGTAAGCCCCTGCAGCCCTGGCATAAGCCAGCGCGTAATTTGGTTCGAGTGCGATCGCTTCTTCGAAACATTCGATCGCTTTGCGCGAATCAGCCGGGGTAAGTTTATTTAAATAATGAAGTCCTCTTAAATAATGTGTGTAAGCGGCCACATTTTTAACCGGCGCTGTCACAAGGTGATCAGATTCGGTATGCATTTTACCTAACTTGCCGGCGATGATGCCGCTGATCTCATCCTGCACTTCAAAAATATCAGTAAGGTTGCGATCATATGTCTCGCTCCAGATATGATAACCGTCAGTCGCATTGATCAATTGCGCGGTGATGCGTACACGATTGCCCGATTTTCGGACACTGCCTTCCAATATCCTGTCGACATTTAATTGTATGGCAATATCACGTACATCAGTATTTTTTCCTTTAAATGCAAAAACCGAAGTGCGGGATGTGACCTGCAGGCCGTCCACTTTTGTCAATGCGTTTAATAATTCTTCGGTAATGCCATCGCTGAAATATTCGTTATCAGGGTCGGTGCTCATGTTCACAAAAGGCAATACGGCAAGCCGATTGTTGGTCTGTTTTGTTTTCCCTCTCAATTCGTCGCGGCGAGGCACCGTGACGCCATCATTCGCAATGGCAAAAATCCGAATCGGTGAGTTCACATTCTTGAATTCAAAATATCCCATTTCACGAGTCGATATGTTTTGCTGGTTCCTTATCTCCTCATATACTTTTTCGGAGATAAAAATTCCACCGGGCACTGCCAACGATTCTATCCGTGAAGCAAGGTTAACGCCATCGCCATAGACAGATTCATCTTCGATAGCAATATCACCGGTGTGAATGCCGATGCGCAATGCCACTTTTGGTTCTTGCTGTAATTGTTGCTGAATGTTGATGGCGCTATCTACGCAATCAATGGCGCTACCGAAAATACTCAGAGAGCCATCGCCGTAGTATTGCACAATTTTTCCGTTGAACTTGCCAACGGTAGTTTCAAGCACTTCCCTCAGCCTTTTGCGTTTCAGACGGGCAAGCTGTTCATTCTCCTGCATCAGGGATGTGTAACCAACCATGTCGGCAAATAGTATAGCGGCCAGTTGTCGCATTGTTCAAAGGTAAGTAAGGAAGAAAAAAAGCTAAAGTGATATCTGCCTCAGTACATCGCCTTGTATTAAAAGACAACCAACAAAAAGCCCCGCGGTAACGGGGCTTTTATCGAACAGGTATTATTTAGCCGGCCGCTTGTACTGGTCGTAATAATTTATTTTCCCATCTTTTATCCCGTTTATATCATGGTAGTAGGCTGAATCAACCTTCCCGGTTTTATAGGTATCAATTTCTTTATACCAGGTAAGAATAGCAGCATCTTTTTTATTGGGTTCATACAATTTTTTCCATACTTGCATTTCGATAGTGACAGAACTCAAACTGTCACGGGTTTTGTTCCATATTTTCAGCAGGTCGGCCTTTGCTCCGTTAAATTTATCACCGTTATTAAATTCCACATAGACACTGTCAGCCATAGAATTTGCCAGGTTGCTGATATTGCCATCGGCCCAGTCCTTATAGGTCATTAATACCATTTTCAGATCAGCATCCGAAACATTGTCGGTAAAATTGCTGGAATAAGAAGCCGTGTAAGGCAGATCGGTCATGGCAGTTTTAGCAGTAGTATCAGTACTGGTTGATGCCGATTCAGTTTTACTGTTGTTACAGGAGAATAAAAACATGACGAAGCAAAGACATAAAAAAGTTCTTTTCATAATAAATTGTTTTAAGTTAAATAAGGAGATAGTTATCAACAGGGGAAGAAGACGCAATGAGGTTTGAATAAGGAAGGTAGTCTTTATTTGAAGAAACAGAGAAATTATTCAGATCACTGAAATTGGCTTCAGCCAAATTGCCTAAATCCATTTTTGCTTATAAAATCTCGGTATTCTTCTTCAAAGGTTTTCTTTCGATGATGTGTTTGCTGATTGTCTATGTAAGTTCTAACAGAATTTAGATAGAATTCACCTACTGATACAGCAAAATATTCATCCTGCCATTCCAGCTTGCGGGTATTAAAAAATGATTTATTGTTGAACCAATAAGAGGATTCACCTTTTATCAATTGAGCCATTTTTTCAATAGTCTGATCTGAGCCCAATGACAATAAACAATGGACATGATCATGATATCCATTTACACGATCCAGGTAGATTTTCTTAGCCGATGCATTCTGTTTGATGTGTTCAAACAATGGGTATCTGAATTTATCAATCAAAACCGGTTCGCGATTTTTTGTTGACCAGACATAATGAATCCAGACTCTGATGAAGGGCATGAGATTTTTTTTGAAATTAAAGAAGGAGTTGGGCTAAAGCCCGGAGATTTTTCTGTTTCATTTGCTGTTTCCTCGCCCTAAAGGGCGAGGCAATAATCCTTAAAAGCCCAAACAAATGCCCTTAAGGACAATGGCCCGTAGATTTTTTATCTTCCCTCTAACTGACTCTGAATGAATTGATTTACGTGTGATAATTGATGGCAGATCGACAAACTACTAAAAAATTAGTTTGTCTACTAATTAATTAGTAGTATGTTTGACACGAATTACACTAAACGCATTAATTATCACGAATTACATCAATGAGTATGAAGAAACTTGCAAAAAGAGAAGAGCAAATCATGCAGGTGTATTGGGACCTGGGGAAAGCATTTATTAAAGAAGTGATCCCTCACCTGCCCGATCCAAAGCCGCACTATAACAGTGTTGCTACTATTGTAAAGATCCTTGAAGAAAAAGGTTTCCTCGATCATGAAGCCGTTGGCAATGTGTACAGCTATTTTCCGAAAATCTCAAGAGAGGAATACCAGAAGCATGATATGAAGGACATCGTGCAGAAATATTTTGATAACTCTTATCCGCGCATGCTGGCATTTTTTGCCAAAGAACAAAACCTCTCTGAAGACGAATTGAAAGAAATTCTTCAAATGATCAAATCAGGTAAATCATGATACTCCCATATATCATCAATACAGCACTGATACTCGCCACTTGCCTGGTGTTCTATAAACTCTTGTTGCGCCGCGAGACATTTTATAGAGTGAATCGATATATGCTTATCACCTGCCTGGCGATTTCTTTTGCATTGCCGTTGTTGCAAGTGCCGCAGAAGTTTTCATTGCGGAAGATGAATCAAATTGAAAGTGGAAAGTTGAAAGTGGAAAGTGAGAAGCAACAAGCAAGCGGTAACCAGTCCAAAGGGACTCCTTCGGAGCAACCGATAACCGGAACCCAGCCAGCAACCAACAACCAACAACAAGCGACTAGCAACCAGTTCAACGGGACCCCTTCCCAGCAACCGGCAAAATCAAAAGCAACTGAAGCGAGTGGTGCAGAAACGAATTCAGATTTTCTCACGTCTCACGTCTCACGTTTCACGTTTGATAAGCTCATGACCTGGCTCTTCTGGTTTTATTGGTTTGGTGTGGGTGTGTTTGCCATCAGTTTCCTTTTCCAGGTTGTTGTATTGCTCTGGCGTGCTTATCGCAATCCTGTGATCATCGATGGAAAGTATCGTATTGTTGAAGTAAGTGGTGATAAAGCACCCTGCTCATTCGGCAACAATATTTTTATTAATCCTGAAAAATATGATTGGGATACTTACAACCAGATATTGCTTCACGAGAAAATTCATATCGAGCAACGACATACTCTCGATATCCTTCTTGCTGAGCTGGTCCTTATCTTTCAATGGTTCAATCCTTTTGCGTGGGTCTACCGTCGCGAAATGGAAAGTAATCTTGAATTTTTAACAGACGACCAATTGATGCAGCATAACCAAGTAGAAAAAAAGAGTTATCAACTCAGCCTGATGAAGGTCTCGGCTCCTCATTTTCCGTTAAGCTTAACAACCAACTATAACCAGTCAATTCTTAAAAAACGTATAGCCATGATGAACAGTAAAAGATCAAATCTGCACACGGCATGGAAATATTTTTTCCTTGTGCCTGTCCTAGCATTTTTAGCCTGCCTGTTGAATGAGCCGGTGGCTTATGGACAGCAGACTGACAAAGAGAACATAAAAAATGAAAGTCAAAACGAAAAGAAAGCCGAGAAGGCCAGTGAACGTGGAATGCAAACCGAAGGTTATTGGTTTGCTGTGATCAAGAATGATAAGGTTAATATCCGTTTCAGCGATGAAAAAATGGATGATGATAATGACTCTCATCATCATTCATACAGCGGAGAAACCTTCAAATTATCTGACCTGGGAACTCTGCCTAAAGGAACATCAGGCACATTTACGATCACCCGTGAAGCAGGTAAAATGGAAATGACCGGCAAGTTTGAAGGCAATACCGGTATGGGAACTTACAAGTTCACTGCTGATAAGGCTTATGTTGACTACATGAATAAAGAATTGAAAGAAAACCTGGACGAGGATGACCAGATGGCGTTCTTCTTTATCAATATCAAAAAAGATTTTGTGACCATGCTGAAGAGTGAAGGATATACGAATCTTGATAAAGACGACGTGATACCTGTTGCGGCACTCGGAATAGACCAGGCTTATCTGCGTTCAATAAAGAATGCGGGTTTCAAAGACGAGTCATTGGAACACTTCGTGTCAATGAAAGCATTGGGCATTGATGGGAAGTATATCGAGGAGATCAGGAGCGCAGGGTACAAAAATATCACGGCTGATCAACTGGTTGCGTTTAAAGCACAGGGTATTGATAAAAAATATATCGAGTCTGTTCGCCAGATGAAGGGTGATAAAGGCGAGAAGGGTGACAAAGGTGATAAAGGAGGTAAAGATGACGATGCTGATGACATTGTAAGCTATAAAGCCATGAACATAACTCCTGAATACATCAATTCGTTCAAAGCGGTTGGTCTGACAAATATTCCACATGATCAACTCGTTTCTTTTAAAGCGGTTGGTGTGACTCCTGAATATGTGAAGGGCTGGTATAACTTAGGATTTAAAGATATCGACCCGGAAGATTTTGTTGGAATGAAATCACAGAACGTTACACCAGAATTCATGAAGAGCTTTACTGACCTTGGTTATAAAAATGTAAAACCCGAAGACCTTGTTGCATTCAAGGCATTAGGTATTACTGCTGATTACGTAAAAAGTTTCCAGGCTGCGGGATATAAGGTGACAGACCTTGATAATCTCACAGGATTGAAAGCACAAAACATAACTCCTGAATACATCAAGAGTTTTGAATCTGCTGGATTTAAGAATATAGATCTTGATGAGATTGTTGCTGTGAAAGCTGTCGGTGTGACTCCTGAGTGGATCAAGGATATGAGATCAAAAGGATTTAATTATGATAAGCTGGAAAAATATGTGACGCTGAAGACGTTGGATTAAGCGCTAAGACCAACTGTTGTTCTACGTTTCGGGCCGGGGAGAGGGGAGTCTTCCCGGTTTTTTTATTTTTCTTTTAAAGAAACATTCTACCTCACCCTCGGTCGAGTCTTCAGTCTGAAGACTCTACTTCCCCTCTCCACATGAAGAGGGGAAAAGAACCGTTCCACTATAGGAGTGATGAACGGGTGAGGTTGTAGTTCAACCATAGATAGAGGCAAAGAGATACACTCTTCCCGGTTTTTAATTCTACTTTAAAATAGTTCTACCGTCGGTCGAGTCTTCAGCCTGAAGACTCTACTTCCCCTCTCCACATGGAGAGGGGAAAAGAACCGTTCGGTGAGCGGGAAAATGAGATGGGGTGAGTTGGAGAAATTGTTAGTTTTAGTTAACTAACTATGACTACTAATAAACCTCCTGATCACCGAGATAAATACCTCGCCAAGCTTCACCAGGCATCGAAAGCGTCTGTACAACAATATGCAAGAGAATTGCGATTAAGGACAACAGAAGCTGAACAAAAACTCTGGTCTTTATTGCGCAACAGGCAACTCAAAGGGAAGAAGTTCAGAAGACAACATGCAATTGCAAACTACATTGTCGATTTTTATTGCAACGAATGTAAACTCGTGATCGAACTGGATGGAAATTTTCACACGGATGAAATCGCAAAGGATTACGATAAATCAAGGACTGCCTTGTTAACTGAACTTGGTATTACTGTTTTACGATTCTGGAATGAAGAAGTGATTTCTGATCCGGCGAGGGTTTTGATAAGAATTGGAAATTGCTTGCAGTAGGAAAGACTCTTTATTTGCCAACTGTTACCTCATCTCTTGCTTCAGGTTTTCAAATTAGACGCTCTGCGTCCCCTCTCCATTTGGAGAGGGCGAGGAGATGTTCGATTGTTAGAGTCATGAAGGGGTGAGGTTGATGTTTAACGACAGAGGCATAGAGAGCTACAGAGACACACAGAGTAGCAACTCACGATTCGAGATAGACGACTCAAGGTTAAAACCGAGATCAACAATAGATTCTATGTTTCGTTTTTGTTTGCGAGGGAGGAGTCTTCCCGGTTTTTATTCTCTGTGCACCTCCGTGTCTCAGTGGTGATCCTTCGACAGGCTCAGGATGACAACCACAGAGGCACAGAGAACACAGAGATACACGGAATGTACCACTCACCATTCACTATATCCTTACTGTTACTCTTAAGAAAGTTGCCGGAATTGAAGTTTTATTCGGATCAGCACTTCTGTTTTGCGCAATGAACAATTGTTCAAGCTCACTCTGCAACTCGGCAGCTTTACCATTCTTGTTTGCTGCTTCAAAAGCATTCATCGTCGGACCATAATAATTTTTGAAATTCTCTACGAGCGCCGAAGGTGTGTAGGGAGCATTGAATGTATAAGTATCTTTCAGGAATGATATGTTTTCCACGGGCACGCCGGCCTTTACAAAACGTTCTGTTACGTGACTCTCTACACCCCATAACATCGGACTTACAAATCCTTCAGGCGGTGCAGGCGTATATGCCGAACTGATTTTTAAGATCTGCGCTACAAGCGTCGGATCTCCGGGAATCCAGTTGCCCATTACGATACGGCCACCCTTGCGCGTAACACGGACCATTTCTTTTGCAACATCAAAAGGCTTTGGAGCGAACATCGCACCGAAGATGCTTACCACCATATCAAAACTTTGATCTGCCAGTTGATGTAAGCTTGTGGCATCACCTTCTTCGAACGTGATATTAGCAAGTCGTTCTTCCTTCACTCGTTTGTTTCCAGCGGCCACAAGATTTCTTGCGATGTCTACAACCCGTACATTGGCTCCGAGGTGAGCAGCAGGAATTGCCGTGGTGCCATCGCCGCCTCCAAGGTCAAGGATGTCCATACCTTCTTTGACTCCGAGCTTTTCAATCAATGCGGTGCCGCTTTCACGCATGGTTTCGGCGATGCGGGTAAAGTCGCCTTTTTCCCATAAAGCCTTGTTTGGGTTTACTTCAGTTTGCGTCAATGTTGTTGCTTCGTTCATGGTTTAAGGTTTAAGTTGATTAATTTTTATGAGCTGGATAGCAAAATTATAATTCGAATTGACGTTGCATGTTCAGAAATTGCCGGGAGGTGGCCGTTGTCAGATTAAATACGTTTAATGGTTCCCTAACGGCATCGTTTTTCTAAAGAAACGAAATGGGGTTCAATAGATTTTGCAATAAATGCTAAGGAAACCTTGAAGTTGCTCCTTGAACTCCCTGCCTACCGGCAGGCAGGCGTTTCTCCGTTTTAGCCACGGAGGCATAGGGTGCACAGAGATGCACAGAGTGTATATTCACGATTGACGTCCCGATAGCTATCGGGAGACGTTTCACGTTCTCACCATCCCAGTATCCATGCAAAGATCAATGGAGCTACGATCGTTGCGTCGCTTTCAACAATGTATTTTGGAGTTTTTATGTCAAGCTTTCCCCAGGTAATTTTTTCATTGGGCACAGCACCGGAGTAAGAACCATACGAAGTCGTTGAATCACTGATCTGGCAGAAATAATTCCAGAAAGGGACATCATGCCATTCAAGATCCTGGTACATCATCGGCACGACACAAATCGGAAAATCACCGGCAATACCACCACCGATCTGGAAAAATCCAATTCCTTTACCGCTGCTATTTTTTCTGTACCAGTCAGCAAGCCAAACCATATATTCGATCCCACTCTTCATCGTGGTTGCTTTCATTTCTCCTTTGATGATATAGGAAGAAAATATATTTCCCATCGTGCTGTCTTCCCAGCCTCCAACAACAATTGGTAAATTTCTTTCTGCTGCAGCGATCATCCAGCTGTCCTTTGGATCTATTTCATAATCCTTCTCCATCACTTTGCTCAGCAAAAGTTTGTACATAAACTCATGCGGAAAATATCTTTCACCTTTTGCATCGGCATCTTTCCAAAGTTTTACAATATTGTGCTGAATTTTCCTAAACGCTTCTTCTTCCGGAATACACGTATCTGTAACCCGATTCAATCCTTGCTCCAGTAATTCCCATTCCTGTTCAGGAGTAAGATCTCGGTAATGAGGAATGCGCTGATAATGACTGTGCGCCACCAGGTTCATGATGTCCTCTTCAAGGTTGGCGCCTGTACAACTGATGATATCAATCTTTCCCTGGCGGATCATTTCAGCTAATGACACTCCTAACTCTGCCGTACTCATAGCTCCCGCAAGTGTTACCATCATTTTTCCGCCATCAAGCAAATGTTGCTCATAACCTTTTGCGGCATCCACCAGGGCAGCCGCATTAAAATGGCGGTAATGATGCAATATGAATTGTGAAATAGGTCCTTTGTTCATAGCAAAAATCTTAGACGGCCTGCCTACGGGCAGGCAGGCAAAAGTAAGAGATTTCTTCTCCTTCTAATGTAAGGGTGCGCCTTAAGAATAACTCTAATCAGATTCCGGGTCAAGCCCGGAATGACAATAGGGAGCTGTTGATAGAAAATAACGCTGCTCTCCGTCGATTTCGAATAATAATTTACTTAATAGAATGACAGTGTAAAAAATTAAGTCCCCCGACATATTGGGGGACTTTGCTGGATGCCTGACTGCTCCGAAGGAGTCCTTCGGACTCGCAAACAGGTTTATATAGGTGTTGTTATTTTTTTTCTTTCTGTTGCACGGTAACATCTCCTTCTCCAGAAATCTTTAATTTCAAGCGCTTGGTCGGAGTATCTACCACCATACCGTAATATGTTTCCGTACCCGATGTATGTTCAACGATATCGAAGATCGGAGCATTACCATAACGGTTGTT
>Ga0070684_100002670_pt1 | contig 13168 bp, 18 predicted proteins | sample KBSC723LmetaG_FD_65653 | JGI IMG/M metagenome (GOLD analysis project Ga0070684, IMG submission 65653) | Corn rhizosphere microbial communities from Kellogg Biological Station, Michigan, USA - KBS C7.2-3L metaG | ecosystem: Host-associated > Plants > Roots > Rhizosphere ...
CCACCGCGCACACCTCTTTTTTTAGCCAAAACGCTACTCGCAGAGTCGCGGGCAAAAATTAGACTTCATCTTGTTACAACCGCCAAAAAGCACGCAGTACTACTAAACGGCGATCTTATAGGCAAGTCTCACCGGCTTGTTTTGAATGAGGACTCTTCATATACTTCGCGCCTGATTGGCACTGAGTTACATGTCACTATCCCGGTTAGTATAGATCCACAAAGTCGCGAAGCACAACTTTTTATTAAAGAGGCAGCACTCAAGGCACTCCGGACTCAATCAAAAGCCTATTTAACGCGTCGCCTCGAAACGCTCGCACAGCAATATAACTTCCATTTTAGCGCTATCCGTTTTAGTAATGCCGGCACCAGATGGGGGAGTTGCTCATCTAATGGCACTATAAGCCTTAATATTTGGCTTATGCAACTGCCGTTCGAGCTCATAGATTATGTGCTTGTCCACGAGCTCTGTCACACGCTGCAAATGAATCACTCGGCCGCTTTTTGGAGCTTAGTAGAGCGCATCATGCCAGATTACGCGCAGCGCCGTAAACTGCTCAAAGATCAGCGGCCATACCTCTAGCACATTATGCTTATGCTGTGACATAATAGACGATAAGATGAGCCGGCCCTCGGAGCTATCAAACACGTACTACCAGCACCTGCTGAGAATTATCGGCATAGCCGCGAGCACCATTCCGTTTATGGTGATAGGTCTTGGGCTGCTTGTTAAATACGGCGTGCTCGACAACCACTATTATGCCGGTGACACGCAATTTATGCTGATTTCGCTCGGTTTTGTGGTGTGTGCAATTGTTAATTTTCGATCGATCGTCGCTGGCAAGACGCCGCCTTATCGTATTTTTTTGGCGCTGGCGATCGCCTTCCATGTGCTAGGTGTTCTGTTTTTGCTGTTTGTTGGTGGACTATTCAGTCCGTTTATATTTGGTTGGATCCTTATGGCCGTCGCTGTCGATTTATATTTTGGCATGGCCGCCACACTTATCAGTATGCTTATTTTGTGCGCAACAAGCCTTGTCAGTTTTTTGCTATATCCTGGTATGCCCGCCCACGAACAGCTCGCAATCCTTGGCATGATCCTGCTTATTATTGCCACGTGCTTAACGCTTTCGCGGCTGCGCGAAACCAACGATCAAGAGCGTATCGCCTTGGCGCAAACACGCGACCTTGCGACCGTCCAGCGCGAACGACTGCTCGCGCTTGTTAACAGCATGGGTGACGCCGTTATTACAACCGACGAGAAGGGACTCGTTAAAGTTTATAATGCCGCAACACTTAGTCTGCTCGACACAAACAGTGACCTTCTCGAGCACAACATCGACGATGTCCTTAACATGAAGGACTCACGTGGCGTTAAAGTAAGCATGATCGCCGACGCTATTAAGCAGCATCGCGTTTTTAGCCGTAATGATCTTCTCCACACATTCGAAGATGGTGAATCTATAAATATTTATCTCAACGTGGCGCCGGTCCAACCTGGCTATCATACCGACGGTGAGCGCGGTTATATTTTTATTTTGCGCGACATCACAAAAGAAAAATCGCTCGAAGAAGAACGCGACGAATTTATTTCTGTTGTTAGCCATGAGCTCCGTACGCCTATTGCAATCGCCGAAGGCACTATATCCAACCTCATGATCTTAGCCGAGCGTGGCGCCGCAAAAGATGTTGTGGCAGGTGCTGTAAAAGACGCTCACGATCAGGTACTTTTTTTAGCCAAACTTGTTAATGATCTCAGTACGTTATCTCGGGCCGAACGTGGCGTGGGTGCCGAAGTAGAAGTGATAGACTTAAACCTACTGCTACAAGAAATTTACAAAGAGTACGCGCCACAAGCTGCCGCAAAGCAACTTAAACTCGATCTCGATTCGCCAATTAAGCTGCCTCAAATGAAAACAAGCAAACTATATCTCGAAGAAATACTGCAGAACTTCATCACAAATGCACTTAAATACACAAAAGAGGGTACCGTTACCGTCGCCGCAAAACTCACAACAAATGACCTGCGCCTCTTCGTTAAAGACTCTGGCATCGGGATAAGTAAATACGACCAAAAACGTATTTTCCAAAAATTCTACCGTTCAGAAGACTATCGCACGCGCGAAACAAGTGGTACCGGCCTTGGCTTATATGTATGCCGTAAACTTGCGGAGAAACTCCACGTTGCTATCGATTTTGAATCACGTCTCAACCATGGTTCAACATTCACGATTGTCATACCTAAAAATCAACTTACAAACGACGTAGTTGCGACGAAACCGAACGTGCCAAGCGGTTTTGTTCCGACAAAATAACTGGATAACATACATTGCGTCCTTTCCAATCAATTGCTCCAAATTCGTAGTTGAGCATGCTCATAACAATCATGACAATCTCCTGAATCGCAACAACAGGCAACATGAGCGTTGCGATAATCCACACTCGCGGATGTGTTCGCCGAATAACCAACGCAAAATTTACAAAAACGATAAGAGTGAGCACGATCGAGAGCCATAATAGCAGACCGTATTGGCCCTGTGTCACGAGCCATGCAGCAAGCACCAATGGGGCAAGCTCAGCAAACGCAACATACACAATCGCCGCCAGCGCAACAACTGGTTGACGGTGGTACGTCGGGTACAATATGCGGCGGGCAGAATCTATCTCGCTGCGCCATTTTTTAGCTGTTGTAATGCCAAGGCTATTGCCGCCTGCAATAAAACGATATGTATTGGCACTAAATAGATGTCGTGCAAATGTAGTCTCGGGGACGATCTTATGTGCAACAGATTTAAATGCGCCCAGCTCTTTGAGTGTTTTTGCACGTATGAGCCAGGCTTGATCGGTAACAGAAATGCGGCGCCTCGTGAGCGGTAAAACAACCTGCCAAAAATCGCGGAGTGTATCAAAAATAGCACCCGGTTCCACTTTAAGACGATTCTGGGGGAGTACGGCAATCATTTCTGCGTGCTCATTAAGTGCGTAGTCGACGAGCTGCGCGATACTTGTCGTACTCAAAAAAGTGTCAACATCAATAAATAGGAGATACTCACCAGTTGCTTGATCGGCCAATGTCTGCATTGCCTGATTTTTGCCGAGCCACCCATCAGCAGGCGCCTCACCTTGTATAAATCGCACGCCATCGTGCGCAAACGACCGAATAATTTGAGAGGTCTTATCTTGCGAACAATCATCCAGCACCAAAACCTCGAGCTTTGGATATGTGGTTGCAAGGGCGGTTGTTAAGCAGTCCTCGAGCGCGTGATCTTCGTTACGAGCAGGGACACACACGCTTACTGTCGGTAATTCTTTTAAGCTACGCTTGGTGCTAAGTGCGGTGAGGTGATAATGCTTAAAAGACCACAAAAGTTGTCTAAAGAACACCAACTGCATAACAAATACAGCGGCAAAAAGCACAAGCCAGCGCCACTCATAGCCACCTAAGATGCCTGGGAAACTTACTGCCAACCACCAGCCTGCGCAGATTATAAGTATCATGGCAGAGACAACATACGCATTACTGCGCGTACTGGGATACACAAACGCTTTATCTAAGCGGCCAAAAAGTAAACGGCCAGCTAAAAGAAGTAAAACCAGCTGCAAAATAACAATTATTAACTTAGTTACAAAAGTAAATGGCGTAACGGCCGCAAACGGTAAACTGGCGATAAGTAACCCTGTAGCCGCTTCGGCCAAGGTTCGCGGTTGTAAAAAAAGAACCTTCCCTGAGGTTGCAATAATAAGTAAAACGATGGCCAAGCCAACCGGCAGCAGCCACGTTAAAACCAATATGCCCATAGTTTAATAGTAGCATAGTAGATGTGTATGCATTGACCTACGTCGCAAACTAATATATATTGACAACCAGACACCTATCATCATATATGATAGGTTTTTTGATTAAAGGAGGCCCGGCGTGGGTGAAGCGTCAAAAGCAAAGGCAAAACAAGCCAAAAAGCCAAACAAAATTGGAGCAGCACTGCGCAAACGCGTAGACGTTACTTCTAATAGCAAATTGGCGCGGGACGTCAAGGCGCCAAAATGGTTGCGCGCGATTGGCGGCTACTTTGCAGGATCGTATCAAGAGCTTCGGCAAGTTAAATGGCCAAACAGGCGAGCAGCATGGAGTTTAACGTTCGCGGTGCTTATCTTTACGGTAGCACTTGTTATTCTCATTTTGAGCCTCGATTACGGCTTCGAACAATTATTTAAGAAGGTGATTTTATAGATATGACAGCACAACGTTACGACTCAGCGCGCCAATGGTACGCAATCCACACGTACAGTGGCTACGAAGAAAAAGTTGCAGAGAGCATCCGCCAGCGTGTGGATTCTGTAGACATGGCCGATAAAATTTTTGATGTTATGGTGCCAAAAGAAAAGCAAATCGAAATTAAAAATGGCAAACGTAAAATCGTCGAGAAAAAAATCTTCCAAGGTTACGTGCTCGTCGAAATGAAAATGACAGAAGACGCCTGGTATATCATTCGTAACACACCTGGCGTAACGGGCTTTGTTGGTAGTGGCGTCACCCCAAGTCCTGTCAGCGACGACGAAATGACCAAAATCAAAAAGCGCATGGGCGTTGATGAGCCCAAGCACCGTATCGATTTTAGCGTCGGTGAAGTCGTAAGTATTATCGATGGGCCATTCAAAGGCTTCGACGGTGCCATTAACGAGATCGACACACAAAAAGGTAAGATTAAAGTGCTCGTGAGCATGTTTGGTCGCGATACACCTGTTGAACTTGACGCTTTGCAGGTTAAAAAAGTCTAGATCGCCACATAACCAAAATACCTCCAGCAACACGCCGGAGGTATGAAGGCGGCGCCACAATTAGCGCCCGATTGTCCGTCTACACCTCGACGGCACCAGTCTTAAGTTCTCCAGATCGCACATATTTAAGTATAACTATTCCGTTTGGCGTGCTCGTGCACTCAGTTAGCGTGTATGCTGCCGGCATGGTGCCCTCACCAAACAACTTTTTGCCCGTGCCGATCGTCACTGGGTACATCTTAAGCCAAACTTCATCCACGAGATCATTCTTAAGGAGCGATTGAACAAGGTTGCCACTGCCCCAAACTTGAATGTCAGAACCTTCTGATTTTTTGACCTTCTCGACATCCGCAATATTTCTTAAGAATACCGTGTTTTTCCAGTCTGACGTGTCCATAGTCTCAGACATGACATATTTAGTGCCATCATTAATACCAGGCCAAAAGTCGGCGTGTTTAGGCCAGTAGTTGGCGAACATTGCAAATGTTTTTCTGCCCAAAAGATAGTCTGCGGGGTCCATCAGTTTTTTGATGGCTTTAAAAGAAACTTCATCAAGATATGGCGCAACCCAACCGCCATATTTGAAGTCGCCCGACATATCTTCGTCAGGTTCGCCCGGACCTTGCACGACTCCATCTAAAGTAATGTCTGATATAACGATTATTTTTCTCATAATCATTCTCCTTCATTAAATTTTATCTTAGTTCTCTACAAGCTCAGCCAACACGTCGCATCCGGCACGACAGCCAACTTCCATTTCGCGTGCTATCATTTCATCGCGGTCGGCTACCGACTGGAACACATGGACTGTTCTAACAGTTGTTTTGCCATCATGCTCGGTAAAGTTTGTAGCCTCCAAAAATGCGTGACCCTTTTCAGGTAAACCTTCAAATTCAAATGTCGAGATTATCCGCTCGTTTGGTTTAACTTCGTGAAAGACCCCATGAAAGCGATACTCACCACCGTCGTCATCCTGCACTATGCGCCATGAGCCACCCGAACGGGCTTCATATTTAATTACTTTTGTGGCCATGTTGCCGCCCCACCATTTGACCAATTTGTCCGGGTTGACGTATGCATCGAATAATTTGTCTATTGAGGCGCTGTATGCTCTCTCCAGAATTACCGTTTGGACATTAGGCTCTGCAATAAATGTAGTTTCGTTCATAATTATCTCCTTTATTTTATTTAAACTTCCTCTTTGAGGAGGTTATCCAGTGCCGTGTATCTCTCATTTATATGTTGTTTATACAACTCCAGACGCTTTAGCGCCTCACTAATGGAATCCTGATTAGCCACTATAATTTTTTCCTTTCCCTTTTGCTGCTTAATAATTAATTTGGCTTTTTCGAGTACTCGCAGGTGCTTGGCAACCGCAGAAAAAGACATGTCATAATCTTCGGCCAAGGCAGAGATATTCAGGTCGTTTTTGCAAACACGCGAAAGTATATCCCGCCTTGTCGTGTCGGCGAGCGAATGGAAAATATTATCTAATGTTAATTCATATTGAACCATCTGGTTCAACGATAACTCTATGTCAGGTTATATGTCAAGCCTAAAATCGAGCTTATTCCATTTCTTACGTCTTTATGATATAATATTATTCACCTTCACATAGGCAGTGGGGGTAAGGAGGTAGGGTCGTATGCGTGCTGCTGTTGGAATTGGGGTGTCGGCTCTTGTCGGCGCTCTGATCGTAATGGGAGTTTTGGCAGTAAAAGCGCCGGAGCTCTCTCCAGGAGTAATCGTGATCATGGGACTCTTGGGGACAGGAGGAGGTGGAGCGATAGGGACGCTAATTGTTGCTGTCGCCCAAATCGCCCGTCCCAAGACCTGATCGCCGCCTACAACCAGCGTCGTGCTCGTGGCTTTTGTCGCGGGCACGGCGCCTCTTTTTTATCCTGAATATTGCTTTTTTATCTTTTTTGTGTTATAATTTATGACAAGTCAACGAAGGGAGACTGTCAGATGAAGGTGCGACCTGGCGAGGAATACGTCACGCTCGTGGACTTCTGGACTGCCAACCAACGTGGCGGCATTGTGTGGGTCGGTGACTTCGTTATCGGGTACGACCCCGGCGTGGCAAGTGTCAGTTCCCCAGCCGTGGTGATCACGTGCAAAGGATTCGACCGGCCCGTCAGGTTCTACCCGCATGGAGCGGTCCCGGCCTGTGCCACCGCGATTCTCGAGTCCATCTGACGCGCTGTCCGGGGATGCTCACTGGGCATCCCCGGGCGCGCAGCACCCTATATGTGCGGCACGTCTGTGTCGTTTTTTTGTTGCTCTAGACATACTCAACATTTTGAGTTACAATTACCTCTGTTACGTTCCAACAATTAAGCATGTGGGAGGCCATCGAACAGCCGCTATGACCACATAAGGAGCAAGAATTATGGCAAAAGCCGTAAAAGGTAATCTTAAAATGCGCTTGCCTGCTGGGCGAGCAACCGCAGGGCCACCAGTTGGTTCTATTTTGGGTCAGCATGGACTCAATCTTATGGAGTTTGTGCAAGCTTTTAACGAGCAAACCAAAGATATGATGGGTAAAGACGTAATCGTTCACCTTAAAGTGTACGAGGATCGCACGTTTACCTTCGAAGTTATCGGCCAGCCAGTCGACGAAATGATTCGTGACGCCCTTAAAATTAAAAAGGGTTCGGGCAAACCACACACCGATAAAGTCGGTAAAATCAGCCGCGCTCAGCTCGAGGAAATCGCTAAAACCAAGATGGGCGTACTTAACGCAAACGATCTCGAAACAGCCATTAAAACCATTGCCGGCACCGCCCGCAGCATGGGTGTGGAAGTGGAGAAATAATCATGGCAACCACCAAAAAAGAACTCGAAACACCAGTTGTAGTTACTGACGAAACCACTACCGAGAAGCCAGAAAAAGTTACCGCCAAAGCCGGCAAACGCAGCGAAAAAGCTCTTAAAGAAGCCGAGGCAAAAGAAGAAAAAGAAGAGCGTAAGGCCAAAGGCGACACTACTCCACAAGATGAGACAGGCCAAAAAGTCCAAAAACAAAATCCAACCCGCACGCGCCTTGAGCGCCGTGGCAAGGCATATCGTAAACTTAACGAACTCCTTGAAGCAGGCAAAGTCTACAATCTTAAAGAAGCAGTAGAACTTGCCAGCAAAACAAGCGTTGGTAAATTTGACGCCACCGTAGAGATACACGTTAATCTTAACGTTGATCCGCGCCAAGCCGATCAAAACTTACGCGGCACTGTTAGTTTGCCACACGGCACAGGCAAAACGGTCCGCGTTGCCGCTTTTGTTGGGTTGGATCAGATCGAAGCTGCCAAAAAAGCTGGCGCAGACGTTGCTGGCGAAGAAGAGCTCGTTAAACTGCTCGACAAACAGCAACTCGATTTTGATGTACTCGTAAGCACACCTCAAATGATGCCTAAACTCGGCAAATACGCCCGGGTACTCGGTCCACGTGGCCTTATGCCTAACCCTAAAAGTGGTACCGTTACTGCAAATGTCGCCAAGGCAATCCAGGAAGCTAAGGCTGGTCGGGTAGAATATCGCATCGACAAGCAAAGCATCATTCACCTTGGTGTTGGCAAAAAAAGCTTTACCGCCGCGCAGCTTTACGAAAACGCTAAAATGTTCCTAGACACGCTCCTTGCCAACAAACCTACAAGTGTAAAAGGTGCGCTTATTAAAAGTATTGCCGTTAGCACCACAATGGGCCCGGGCATTAAAGTTGACGCAAACTCGCTTTAGCCGTTAAAGTATTTGCTGGGGGTACCATGGCTCAAACAGCAGAGTCGTTTAATAGAGATCCGTCTAAGTATCTGGAGCCCGCCGGCACAGAAGAAATCGGTTACGGTTTATACGAGCCATCGCGCCGCGTGCTTGGCAGTATGGCTCGTGCCGCAGCCGCAGGTGAATTCTTGAGGCGAGCCGAAACAGTCATCAACGACGCTGCGCGCCCAGATCCACCCAAAGGCAACGCACAAGATCACTGGTCCGAAGACGAGATTGTGAAAATCGCAGCATAAAACTAGACACAAAACCCGGTTGTAGCGACCGGGTTTTGCTATGCTTAGTATATGGGTGAGTTACTAGGCATTAGCGGCGCAATCGGCAGTGGCAAAACAACTTTTGCTAGGCTTATTGGCCAAACCGTCGAAAATCACGCTATTTACGAAACAAGTATGGTAATCATAGAGGTAGCTAATCGTTTCAACCAACTACTTGAAGCCGAGCTCAACTTCGACACCGCCAACGACGATACCGAGCTCGTTAATCAATCTCTCGTATGGATGCCCGATATCATATCAGAACACTTACACCACGAAACAACATGGGCACATCTGGCGATTACATCAAAAGACCAACGGATACACCCCGAGCTCTACAAGAAGCTATTCGATTATCTTAAAAATGTGCGAGCAAATCACAAACTTGTCGAGCAAACTATTACTACCGTGAATAAAGTCGAGTACCGCTCGTTACTACAGTGGCTCGGCGGTTATTTTGTTGCTAAAATAAGCGCAACAATCTGGTACGACGAGCTTTTTAGGCGCATCGACTTGCATGAGTCCAGACGCAGCCTCGTCATTATTAGCGGCGTGAGATACCTGAGCGACGCAGAGCTCGTACGTCAACATCGAGGGAGGATCATTTGTATCTCACGGCCAAACCTCAAACCATCCGGCGACGACATTACAGAGTTGGAGTCTCTTAAAATCGAACCCGATATTACCGTTGTTAATAACGGAACAGTCCAGGATCTCCAAAAATTGACAGAAGAGATATGGAACGACATCGCCACTGGGGCTCCCAAAAAGACATACATGGCCGCTTGATAGCCCCGTCATTTTATGCGACACTGCCTAAGTATTATGATGTCTATTATCGTTGCCACGGATACGCGCGGAGCAATCGGGGAAGGAAACAAAATCCCGTGGCGTATTAAGACCGACCTTATTCGTTTGGCGCAAAAAACACGCAACCACACGGTTATTTTGGGGCGCAAGTCGTACGACTCCATGGCCTGGTACTACACAAAAAGCGGTAAGAGCTTGCCCGGCGCACAGTACATTGTAGTAACACGTAATACCGCCTACAAACCACAACACGCCAATGCGCAAGTTGCACACTCTATAGCCGAGGCGATCGAAATCGGTAAAAAAATAGGCGACGAAGAAATCTTGGTTATTGGCGGAGGTACCATTTATAGCGCAATGCTGCCCTACGTTAAGCGTATTTATCTTACAGAGGTCCAGACGACCGTTGCGAGTGGCGACGCTTACTTTCCCAAGCTCAACAAAACAGAGTGGCATGAAGTGTCGCGCGAGCATTTTAACGACGACCGCGACGACTATAAAAGCGAGTTTATCACCTACGAACGAATCTAATCTCACACGGATCCTAAGCGCTTATGGGGTCTCTTACACACGAATCTGCGAGCCGCAAAAAGGCTATCGTAATACATCTTATGCTGTTAAAACAGCTGGGGGAGTTATCAACCTCATTTTGTATAAAAGCGAGCCCGACATGTTAGCTCGGGTCCAACATGCAAACTCCGTCGGTAATTTTCTCACGCAGCGGGGGCTACCTGCGCGTTCGCTTTACAGCCCAAAGATTATGCAATTAAGGGCTGGTACTCAGCTAAAATACGCAGCCCTTTATAATTACCTGCCAGGAAGCACTATTCCGTGGGAAGCATATACCATGGATCATATAAAAGCGCTCGGCAAAACAATGAGCGATATGCATGCGGTACTTGCCGATTTTAACGCTCAAAGTCTGCCCGATATAGCGTTAGAAAGCATACAACTCAACGAGCGCATGCTCGACTACTTTGCAAGTCCAAGCGTTGCAGACGCGCTCGCCACAAAACTTAATGTGCGCGTTACAGATACAGATTTTGCAAAATTACTGCGCGCTTGTTCGCACCTCCCACGCCAACAAGCACTGCATATGGACTTTGTTCGCGGAAATATCGTGTTTATAGGTACGCAGATTACTGGTATTTTAGATTTCGAAAAAGCCGCGCGTGGTTCTGTTTTATTTGATATTGCGCGCACGCTTGCATTCCTGCTGGTCGACTGCAAATACAAAGAAGAATCTAAAATCCGCAAGTACTTTTTGCTCTCGGGCTACGTAAAGCGCGGCCACTCAAAACTACCAGCTGTGCGCATCGGTCAGCTCAGTGTGCTTGAAGGACTGATTAAATTCTTCCTTGTACACGACTTTTACAAGTTCCTGCGCCACAATCCATACGAATCGCTTCCGCGCAACGAGCATTTCGTGCGGACCAAAGCGATGTTATTAAAACATAGGCTTATTACCTCTGCTCGTGTAGAATGAAAGAAATAACGGAGGGGGTCTATGGCCACAAGTTGGAAAAAGCGGCTGATTTCTCAGAGTGATCTCGATACCTTACGCGACCAACTAAAAGAGCGCGGCAAAAAGATCGTCTTTACAGCTGGCTCATGGGACTTAATACACGCCGGCCAGTGTAGGTATCTCGAAAAAGCTCGCGAAGAAGGCGACGTGCTCGTTGTTGGCGTCGGCAGCAACGAAGCCATCCGCAAAGTAAAGGGTGCTAACAAACCTATTTTAGACGAAAAAATCCGTGCCGAAATGCTTACATTCCTCCGCAGTGTTGATTTTGTAACCATATTACCCGAACCAAGCTGCGCGCCAACACTAGGCTTGCTTAAACCGGACGTATTCATCACCGTTAAAGAGGATTGGACAGACAATTACAAACAATCAAAAGAATACAAAACAGTTGCAAAATACGGCGGCGTCGTAAAGGTAGTAGACAGGCAATCTACCGCAATCAGCACCACAAAAATCGTGCAACGCGCCATTGGCGGTCACTTGGGCGATATTTTTAAAGATTTTATGGAGCTGCGTAAAGACCCGCTAAAAGAACGATGAACCTCACGCCCGAACAACAGAAAAAACAAATCTACTACCGCGACGCGCGCACGGGTGGCTACTACGATGGCATCTGGAAGAGCGTTGGTAAATGTGTGTTCTGTGACCTCCGAGATAAATACATCGTGCACGAAGAAAACGGTATAGTGCTCGTGGTTGCGCTCTACGCATATATTGACGGCGATCTTATGATTATTCCGCGTCGGCACATAAAATCTGTCAAGCAGCTAACACCTAGCGAATGGGATACAGTACGCAAGATTATGTACATTGCTAAAAAAATACTGCGCAAAACGTATGGTTTACAAGATGTACAATATGTACTCCGCGATGGCGGGATACTTGTAGGTAGTACCGTGCAAGATCATTTACATATGCACTGCATACCATCCGACGGTCCTGACCTATCGGTATGGAACTATCGAAAACTTAAATATACTCCTTTTGAAAACGCCGAACTACTGCGGGCTCAGAGCAAAATGATTCAAAAGCTCTCTAAAAAATTTGACGAAAAATATAGCGCGGATACAGTATGAATTTTGATTGGAATGATCTTGCCTTTGGCAGCAAAAAAGACATAAATGGACTTAATTCCATTTTTATTGCTGCGCCGCGCGAGATGTCGCCTGCGCGCCTTACTCAGATCGTAAAAGAATATCTGCCGCAAGCAAATATCATACTTGGTGTTGCAAAAGAAGATTATATTGCAGGGTTCGAAGGTCAGCCGCAATTTAAAACACTGCGCAGTGCTGCCATCAAAAAGCTAATTGCCAAGGTGAATAATGCCGGGCTGAACCATACGATGCATACACTTAACTACTTTCAGCGGGATATCGTGTTCGTGCTCGAAAAGCTGAAGTTTAAAAGGGTAGTGTTTGTTAATGGCTCATGGAAGCATCTCTTTCATTCGCTTCCCGCATATTATGTTTTGGCAACAAAACGCATCGACTATACCATGATTTCGCCCTTTGCGAGCGAAGACGAAGCTCATAACTACGAACAAACCGTACTACCACACGAAGTTCAGCCCAAAGGTGAATTTACAGCCAAAGAAATGCTGCGACTTGCAAGCGATATCGCAAAACGTTCATTCGATAACGGCTTTCAGACAGGTGTAACGCTTGGCCGCAAAAAAGGCGAAAAATACCATTTTATTGCCCAAGGTTTTAACAGAGTTGTGCCGTACCAGGGTTATGCGATGCATTATGGCGCCTCGCGCGAGCAAAACTTCTCGCCTATGCACGATTTAAATCACTATGACACGGTGCACGCCGAAGTTGATTTTATGATGCGGGCCCAAAAACAAAAGCTCGACCTCGCAAATACAACACTCTTTATTAACCTGTTGCCGTGCCCGAGTTGTGCGCGTATGTTCACCCAAACAGAAATCACTGAGATTATATACCGCGAAGATCACTCAGAAGGTTACGGCGTAAAACTGCTCGAGCTAGCAGGCAAAAAAGTAACGAGAATTGTGGAGTAAA
>Ga0070684_100002672_pt1 | contig 13163 bp, 12 predicted proteins | sample KBSC723LmetaG_FD_65653 | JGI IMG/M metagenome (GOLD analysis project Ga0070684, IMG submission 65653) | Corn rhizosphere microbial communities from Kellogg Biological Station, Michigan, USA - KBS C7.2-3L metaG | ecosystem: Host-associated > Plants > Roots > Rhizosphere ...
GGTGGTGCTCGGCGCGCTAAGCGATTGCGCGCGCGGAGGTTGACTCACTCCGCCACTCGTGAAAGTCTAGCGGCGGTTCACCACTTGTCCATGGTGCGCAACCGCTGGGTCACCTTGGTCAGGAACTTCATCGGCGCCGCTGCGGCGGCGCCCGGCTGCGTGACGAGCGACATGACGACGAGCGTGAACCGCGAGTCGGTCATCCATCCACGTCGGCGGTCCACCTGCATCTCGCCCGTCATGTGTCCGGAGAGATCGGGACCGGAGCGGTCGTCGTCGGGCACGATGTCGCCGCGCATCGACACGTACGCCAGGTCGCCGTGCCGGCCGAGGGAGTCCAGCCGGAACTGGGCGCGCACGTGCGCCCCCGCGCCCGGTCCGCCGAGCGGATTGGACGAGACGAGCGGCATCTCGCGCTGCCAGCGCTCGCCGACTGCGACGCTCCGGCGCGGGAAGACGGCGGGCATCGACGCCATCGCCTCGGTGACCTCACGCGGCACGACCGCTCCGCGCGCGTCGCGTGCGATCTCCACCGTACCATCCTCCGCGAGCTGCAGGACGAGCTGCTGCCCACGGAGCGTCCGCTCTGCCTGCGCCGCCATCGGGGCGCGGCGCGCGTCCGAGGTGTGCACGTCGGCCGAGTCGACGACGGTGAGCACCGTCGTCGAGGCCTGCCGCGACTCCTGGACGATCGTGCGCGCGAGCACGGTCACCGTCGTCGCCGAGGGCCGCGACGTCGTGCCGGGCCGCGTGACGGTGATCTCCGTGAGCTGCTCGAGCCGCGTGTGCAATGTGTCGCCGACGTGCGGGTGCAACCGGAGCACCACCCCATTGCGCGTAGTCTGCGCCGCGGCCGGCCGCAGCGCGCCGGCCAGGGCCGCGACCGCAAGGGCGATCGAGCGGGCGTGCTGCGTCCCGTGGCGGCGAGTCGACATCGCGATGCGCACTACCTCAGCGTCTCCTCAGAACCCGTAAGGATCATCCGAGGGAACGGCGGGCAGCGGTGCGGGCGCGTGCGGGCGCGATGCCGTGCGGGGCACCACGGCCGCGCGGAAATGCGCGGCGAACGCCTTGCGCACGTCCGTCGGGCGCGTCCGGACGACGTCGTTCCGCGCACGCAGGATCTCGTCGTCGGTCGCGAGCTGCGTCACGTCCTGCAGCCAACCCAGCGTGAGCGACGGATCGAGCACGCGCAGCGTGCGCAGCACCGCCGCGTGCAGCGAGACCGACTGCGCCGCCGGATACCGGCTCACGCCGTCGCGCCCGCGCATCACGGCGGGACGCGGGAAGCGCACGAAGATGGGTTGAGTGAAGTGCGGGTGGCGCACCATGAGCTGTCCTTTCTCCAGTGTCGCGAGCTTCGTCTTGATCGCCGGGCTCAGGACCGCGTAGCCGGGCGTCGCCAGCTCGTCGCCATCCATGCGGCCGTAGAGCGCCGTGCCCGAGTTGCCCACCACGCGGCGATGCACCTGCGAGCGAAACTGCTGGGCGGAGAACAGCACCAGCCCCAGGTACCGACCTCGCTCGGCGATGTCGAGCAGCATCTTGCGTACGTACGTCTCCGGACCGTCGCCGGGCGCATACTTGTTCAGCTCGTCCACGAACACGACGACGTGCTGCACGCCCAGATCCCGCTTCTCGAGGTGCTCGCGCAGCTTCGTCACCACGCGGGCGAAGATCAGATCCTGCGCGTCCTCCTCGAGTCCGGCGACGTCAATGACATACACCGTGCGATCCTGAAAGCTCCCGAACGGCAGGTCACTCGTGGCCCCGTCGTCGGCGACGAGCCCCTTGCAGCGCAGCGAGATGTTGGAGAGGCGGTTCCGCACCTTGCGGATCGTCGCCACGTGGTGCGTGCGCCAGCTCTGATCGTCCTTCTTCTCCAGACCACGGAGCACGTCGCGGAACCAGGCGTCGAGATCGGCGAACGACGTGACGGAGTGCGGCCGCTCGAGCATCGGGTCGACGAACTTCTTGTCGAGCACGTTCTCCTTGATGAAGTCGATCAGCGCGTCCGCCTTCGCGTCGACGTCGTCCTTGTTCAGCAGTACCTCGGCGTACTGCAACACCTCGCGCAGCCCCCACGTGAGCGACGTCACGTTGTCGAGCAGCGCCTCGTTCGAGCGCAGCGTGTTGAGCGACACGCCATCCGACTTGTACGGCGCGAAGTACTGCACGTTGCCGAACGGATCGGGTGTCACGCCGCACTTCTCGTAGAGCCCGCGGTCCGCTTCGTCGATGTCCCCGGGCTGGTCGAGATAGCAGAGGTCCGGCCCCTTCACGTTGAAGCACACCGCGGCGACACTCCCCTTCTGCGCCGGGAAGTGCGTGAAGATCGACTGCAGCAGCCACTCCACCGCGCTCGTCTTCGTCGCCAGTCCGGAGACACCGCTGATGTTCAGGTGCGCCGCCTCGGGCCCGATGAGGAAGTCGGCGTCGAGGTAGATCGGTGCATCCGTGCCGCCGGCGCGATAGACGCCGATCGGGATCCCCGTGCGCGCGCCCGGCTTGAGGTAGCCGTCCATGCGGAGGGCGACTTCGACGTCCGATTCGTCGGCGAGGAAGACGGTGCCCATCGGCACCGGCTGCAGCGGCTCTTCCGGCACGTGGCGCAGCACGGCCGCGGTGTAGAGCCGGATCTCCGCCCGGTTGGTGTGGTGCAGCGACTCGGCGTCGGGGAGACCGTCGAACCCCATCACGTCGTGCAACGGCGACGCGAGGTCGGTCCAGCTGAATCCCTCCGTCACGATGCCGTACACGTGCGGCAGGACGCCATTCACCGCGTCCCGTCCGTCGACACGCACGATCGTCCCGATCCCGACCGGTGAGTCGAGCGCGGTCCAGAAATGGAATTCGTGCGGAGTGTTCGGGCGTCGCTCCGTGGCGACGACTCGACCCAGGATCGAGGACATGCGGCGATGAGGGGATGCGGGGATGCGGAACTACGAACGACGAGTCGGAACGGCGTCAGCCGGCGACGGCGCGGAGGAATTCCTCACAGTCGCGGATGCCGTACACCATCTTGTCCCATCGCGCGTCCGGAAGGGAGAGCGGCGACGCCTCGGCGAGGATCCAGCGCGAGACCTCGTCCGCCCGATCGCCGATGGCGTGCTTCTCCTCCGGGCCGGGGTGGGCGATCTCGACGCGCACCAGCCCCCACATCGGATCGCGGCCGGAAGGGTCGCGCAACCGGAGATACCAGCTCGCCACCTTGGTGCGGCGCGAGGCCTTCTCATTGATCACGAAGACGCTCGACCGCTCCCTGTGGCCGAGGCCGAGCACGACGGCCAGCGCCGGCCCTTCGGCGTAGAGCGTCCGATGGGACTTCACGACGCCCACCGTGCACGACGACACGGCGACCGCCTCGCTGCCGCTGATCCCGCCGTCGATGAACAGCCGATCGTTCTCGACCGTGCACCACCGCTCGGCCAGACGTCGCTCGAGATCCTCGCGGTGTGCCTGCACGCCGTGGTAGGCGGCGTCCTTGAGGGTGAAGGGGTGCGCCCCCGCCTCGTGCTCCCGGTCCGTCGTGTCCACCAGCTGGCCGCGGGAGAGCGCCGAGAGCGACTCCCAGGCGCGGGCCCCCACCAGATCGCGGGGGGCGTACAGGCGCGTCTCGACCAGCGGGGGCGACCAGGTGTGCATGCGCCGGTTCCGGCGGTCGCGGATGACGGCCGCGGCGGTGCCGACGACGATCGGGATGCCGTGCAGGTGGGCGGCGACCTGGCTCCGCTGGGTCCCGTCGAGGAAGGCGCGGAAGGCCGGTTCAGGACCGCCGAACACCCTTCGGGCTTTCAACGGCCCCGACCCTTCCAGGACGGTTGCGCTTATCAGTCGGGGGGCGTCTACTGATGAGGCCGCGAGCAACTCGAGCGTCCCCTCGCCCTCACCGGTCGGGCGTGCCTCCGGCAGCAGCGCCGCGAGCTGCCGCCTCACCGTGCGCACGTCCATAGCTGGGTCGCCTCCAGAACTCGAATGCACCCGATCTTCCCCACTCCGCGAGACCGCCACGGCAAACGTGCCCCCCATCTCGCTCAGAGGCGGCTACGGGCGATCTTCGGGGTCGCGGCAATGGCCAGCATCCTAACCGCCACGGCAGGCTGTGACAAGAAGGTCGAGTCGGCCGAGGTAGAGGTGCCTCAGACCAACATCGCGAGCAAACCGAACGTGGTGTTCCTGCTGTTCGGGGATCGGGGCGACCCGCGCCTGCTCCCGGTCGCGACGAGCATCCAGGGCCGGGTCGCCCCGGTCTCCCTGGACGCGCACGGGTGGCGGGATTTCGACCACCTCTATTTCCGGCCGGGCACGCCGCTCAGCATCTATCGCGACGGCAAGCCCGATGGCGAAGCGACGATCCGCCGCGGGATGTGGAGCGACTCCGGGCCGCTCTACAAGCTGCCCCGCTGCCACTCGCCCAAGCCGCTCGCCGCGCTCGCGCCGCGGCCGTCGGAGACCGAAGAGGTCATGCTCGAGCGGATCGCCACGAGCGAGCCGCTCGCCGCACCCGGCATTCGCGCTCCGATCCCGCCGAGTGCGCTCGACACCGCGCGTGCCATCGCCAATCACGTCGCGCAGCAGGAAGGGCTGACGAAGAATGCGCGCGCGGAGCTCGATCTCGCGGTCTCCGCCATCTCGACCGGCGCGACGAACGCGCCCACGCTGGTGGCGTCGTACATGGAGCGCGGCGGGGGGATCCACGGCCATCCGCGCCACCTCTTCCTCCTCGCCGATTCCACGGCGCACGGCTACGCCGCGTCGTTCGTGCACCTGGCGGGCGATTCCCTGCCGGAGTTCCGCCGCCTCATCGATCACGCCGACATCACCGGCGACGGCGTCGACGAGCTGCTCCTCGAGGGGTGGGCGAACGGCGGCCAGAGCTTCCTGCTCTTCCTCCACTTCGTCGACGGCAAGTGGGTGGAGATGGCACGCGGCGAGACGAGCTGGTGCGCCGACCCGAGGAAGAAGACCTGAGCGCGGTCACGGCGCGGGCGGCTCGAGCCGAGCCGCCGCGCGTCGTTCACTCCACGCCGATGTCCCAGGCCTGCTGAAGGTCCTTCTTGGCGTAGGCGCGAAACGCGGTGAGCGTCTGGGTGCGCTGCAGCCCGGGCACGGTGGGAAAGATCTCGGTCACCACCCGGGCGATCTGATCGTACTCGGGCACCCGTACGATCGCCACGAGGTCCCAGTCGCCGCTCACGGAATAGACCTCGGTGACCCCGTCGATCTCCGCGAGCCGCTGCGCGGTGACGGGAACTGACGCCGGCTCGGCGCGAATGAGCACGATGGTCGTGATCACGTAGACAGGGGCGTGGGAGAGGGCGGCACGTTGAGCAGCCAGAGCCCGGCGATCCGGCTCTGGGGATCGACGTCGAGCAACAGGTCGTGGCCGAGGCGTACCGTCTTCACGGGCCGCGGTGCGCCGAGCCGGAAATGGATCACGCGCTGGGTGTCGTCGGCCTCGGCGAGCAGGCGCGTCTCCACCTCGACCGCGGCGATCTCGCGGCCGTCACCGTTGGCCGGCACGACGACGCGCGCGTCCTCCGCCGCCGGCGGAGCGAGCCCACGGCGTTTGTGCACGTCGGGCCAGACCGCGACCTCCACGCCGTCGATGCACCCCGACGCGACGTCGAGAATGAGCCAGGAGCCATCCGAGCCTTCGAGCTCCACCGAGCCCGACATCCCTGCGCGGCCGCTGGTCCCACGCAGGCGCGCAGTGAGGATCTCGGTGTCGGCGTCCCAACGATACTCGACGGACGGAACGCTTGCGGCTGGTTCGAGCTGCACGGCGACGGTCACGATTCTCCTCCGGTCGGCGGTTGCCCGAATGTGTCATGGCGGCGACGTGACGTGTCGCCGTTTCGCTGCATCCGGGAGCGTCCGATCAGTACGTTCGCAATCGTACGCGAGAGATATACCGCCGGCTTCTCACTGCAAACAGGGGGCAATCGCGCGCGTGGAGGTCGCGCGTGATTTGGATTCGCCGGTGGAGGGCGGCTACCTTTCGCATCCCATTTTGACAACTCAGCGGCGCGCACAGCGCACTCGACCGGAGCAAGAGCCGTGGAAGGAGAAGCGAAGGAGTCGACCGGAATCACCCGCGGCCAGAATGCCGTGCACGCCCTGCCCCTCGACTGGGCCGCGCTCGCCCGCGTGCTCGGGCCCATCGTCGACCGCATCGACCTCACGCGAAGCGAGCCGCAGCTGCTCGTCGTCACGAACGACGCGGAGAGCGCGGCGTCCGCGGCCGACGCGCTCGTCGGCACGATCGGCGTGCGCGAGATCAGCGTCCTCGCCGTGTCCAGCAGCCCACGCGCGGCGCGCCTGCTGAAGTCGGCCCCGCCGCACATCGTCGTCGGCGCGCCCACCGAGCTCGTCGCGCTGCTGCGGAGCTCCGCGCTCAAGGCGGAGAGCGTGCGCGCGGTGGCGCTCGCCTGGCTCGACGCCATCCTGGGCACGCCCGAGGCCGAGCCGCTCGAGACGCTCTTCGGCGAGCTGCCCAAGGAAGGGGCGCGGATCATCTTCGCCGGCGAGATCACGCCGGCGTATGAAGCACTGATCGAGCGCTACGCGAGGCGAGCGCGCCGCGAGGCGGAGGCCGCCGCGGAGAGCGAGACCCCGCTGTCGGCGGAATACGTCGCGGCGACCCCCGCTGGTCGCGCGTCCGCGCTGCGACGCCTGCTCGACGCGCTCGATCTTCCGCAGGCGGTGCTCTACGCGCGCGACGAGCGCACGCGCAGCGACGCGACGCGGGTGGTGCGCGCGCTCGGCTATCCGCGCGACGCGGTCCGCGTCGTGAGCGAGGCGGCGGCAGCGGGCCGCACGGAGCCGCTCGTGCTGCTCGACCTGCCTGCCTCGCGCACGGAGATGCGCGCGCTCGCGGGCGAAGGCCGCACGCTGTACGCCGTCGTGCAGCCGTCGCAGCTCGACAGCCTGCGCGCGCTCCTCGGCGGTGGCACCGTGAGCCCGATCGCTCTGGTCGATGCCGCCGAGCGCGCACGAGGGAAGGACGCCGCGCTGCGCGCATCGCTGCGCGAGGTCCTCAGCGGCGGTGACGTGCGTCGCGAAGTGCTCGCGCTCGAGCCACTGCTCGAGGAGTTCGACGGGATCGAGATCGCCGCCGCGGCGCTCCGGCTGCTCGAGCAGCAGCGGCCGGCGCGGCCCGCCGCGACCGCCGCGCAGCGCCCGCCGATGACGACGCTGTTCGTCAATCTCGGTGAGCGCGACGGCGTGCGGCCGCAGGAGCTGGCGACTGCGGTCTCCACCTCCGCCGGACTGCCGAGCTCCCAGATCGGGAAGATCGAGGTTCGCGACACGCATTCGCTCGTCGAAGTCGCCGCGTCGGTGGCCGAGCTCGCGGCGGGCAAGCTCACCGGCAGCGTGGTTCGCGGACGGCGTGTGCAGGCGCGGGTGGACCGTCCGCGCGAGGGACGTCCGCCCGGCGCGACCGCCCGTGGGGATCGTGGCGATCGTGGCGATAGACCGGCGCGGGTCGGACCTCCGCGCGGCGCGCCACGCGGCGACCGGTCCGACCGTCCGGCGCGATCGTTCGATCGCGGGGCGAAGAAGCCGTACGATCGCGCCGGTGGCGAGCGTCGCCCGCCGCGCGCTGCCGGCCCCTCGCGTCCGCGGCGCGACGACGCATGATCGGAGATCTCTATCCCGGCGACACACGTGGATGGATCGAGGTGATCTGTGGCGTGATGTTCAGCGGGAAGAGCGAAGAGCTCATCCGGCGCGTGCGTCGCGCCCTGATCGCCCGGAAGCGCGTGCAGGTGTTCAAGTCGCACCTCGACGAGCGCTACTCGGGCATCTACCACGTGTCGAGCCACGACGGGCGGACCGTCGAAGCGATCCCGATCGACACCCCCGAGCAGATCTCGCGCGAGCTGCGCGAGGACACGCAGGTCGTCGCGATCGATGAAGCGCAGTTCCTGCCCGCCGCCATCGTCGACCTCGCGACGGCGCTCGCGTCGAGCGGCCGGCGCGTGATCCTCGCCGGCACGGACACCGACTTCCGCGGTGAGCCGTTCGGCCCGATGCCGCAGCTGCTCGCCGTGGCGGAGCTCGTCGACAAGCTGCACGCGATCTGCGTGGTATGCGGCAACCCGGCGAGCCGGAATCAGCGGCTGATCGGCGGCCGGCCGGCGCGCTACGACTCGCCGACGATCATGGTCGGCGGCGACGAGAGCTACGAGGCGCGCTGCCGCAGCTGTCACTCCGTGCCGCGGCGCGACGAGGATCAGGTCCCGCTGCTCTAGCCCGTACGGCCGGCGCGCTCCCGTCCGCGCAGCGCGTCGGTGTAGAGCGCGGCGATGCTCTCGCCGAACACGCGCGCGCTGAACTGCTGCTCCACGAGCGCGCGTCCTCCCGCGGCGATGCGCCGCGCGCGCGCGGGGTCGCGGAGGAGTGCGAGGAGCTGATCGGCGAGTGTCTCCTCGTCCTCGTGCGGCGCGAGCAATCCGACCGAATCGCCGGTGATCAGTTCGGGGATGCCGTTCACGGCCGTCGCGACGACGGGAAGCTCCATCGCCATCGCTTCGAGGATCACGAGCGGAAGCCCCTCGAAGTGCGTGCTCAGCACGAAGACGTCGAACGCCCCCATCACCCTGGCGACGTCGCTCCGGAAGCCGGTGAAGAGGAACGCCGGCGCGACACCCAGGCGCGCGAGCTCGCGCTGCACGAGCGCGTAGTGCTCGCGATGCGCCTCGTGCCGTTCGTGATCGCCCACGATCACGAATCGCGTGTCGGGGACGACGTCGAGCACGCGCTTCGCCGCACGCGCGAGGGTGACGTAGTCCTTCTGGGCCGAGACGCGCGCCGTCATGCCGATCACCGGCACGCCTTCGCCGATCCCCAGCTCGCCGCGCACCTCCGCGCGCGACGCCTGCGTCGGCGGCGCCTGCACGTCGAGGCCATCGTACACCACGCGTCCGCGCGCCGGACCGACGCGGTACGCGAAGGTCGACCACGTATCCCGAGACACGAACACGAAGGTGTCGACGGCGGACAGCACGAGCGCCTCGCGACGCAGCATGCTCGTCCACGGATTCCGGACGTGGCAGAGCACGGGCACGCCGGCGAGGCGGCCGGCTGGTCCGACCTGGAGGGCCGCGTCGATGTCGGCGCAGTGCACGAGGTCTACCCCGTGCGTGCGGAAGGCACTGCGCAACGCGAGCGTGTTCCGGGCGAAAGGAACCGGACGCCGGACGCTCAGCTCGGCCAGCGCGTACGGCGCGGTCTCCAGCCCGGCGTCACGAAAGAACTCGCCGACGACGGGCGAATCCTCCCGGTAGAAGGCGACGTTCCGGTAGCCACGCTCCGCCGCCGCCCGCGCGATCCGCAGCGTCGCGTGCTCGGTGCCGCCGATGCCCGGCCAGGGGAGGAGATGCGCGACCGTCAGAGCTGCTGGTCGTACAGCCATGACAGGACGCGAGGCATGATGAGCAGTCCGAGCGTGACGAGCGCGAGCTTCCGGCTCCCCATGATCTCGTTCGCTTCCTGGATCGCACGACGCGCCCGCGAATAGTCGCGCTCGAGGAAGGCTCGCTTCCCTTCGATGAAGCGCTTCTCGGCCAGCTGGCGCGTCCGAGCCGCCTGCACGGCGGCGCGCTCGGCGTCGTCGAGCTGCATCGTGCGCTCGCACTTGTCCAGCACGGTGAGCAGCGCGTCGGCCATCGCCTCGATGTCCGCCGAGGTGCTCTGATCGTGTCGCCGGTACTTCGTGAGCACGCGCGGCATCGCCTCGAAGCGGCCCCCCGCATGCGCGATGCGGAGCCACAGATCGAAGTCCTCCGAGCGGCGCAGCGCGGGATCGAAGCCGCCCATGCGCTGCCACCATTCGCGTCGCATGACCGCGGACGACGTGGTGATCGTGTAGCGCTCGGTCACGATCGCCGCGAAGCTCGCCTCTCCCCCCGACCGGTTCAGCTGCCGGAGTGTCATCCCGGCTGCCGTCGGGTCGCCGATCACCTCGGCGTCTCCATGGAAGACCGCCGCCTCCCGATTGGCGTTCGCGCGGGCCACCTGCTCCGACAGGTACTCGGGAAGCCAGATGTCGTCGGCGTCGAGAAAGGCGATCAGCTCGCCGCGGGCCCGCTCGACGGCGGCATTTCTCGCCGCGCTCGGCCCCGCGTTCTCCTGCGCGATGTACGTGATGCGGTCACGATACGGCGCGAGCGCCGCCTCGAGGACGGGCGTATCGGGCGACCCGTCGTTGACGACGAAGACCTCGAAGTTCCGATGGTGCTGCGCGAACACCGAATCGAGCGTCTGCGCGATCAGGCTGCCAACATTGTACGCCGGAATGACCACGCTGACGAGCGTGTCTTCCGTAGGCCCGCGGGACATCGAGCCTCAGGATGTCGGCGTGAGCGATGGTCGGCGTGTGCCGGCAGGGCGCTCCGCTTCGCTCACCCCATTCGGCGGCGTCGCCGAGTGTGAGGACCGCAGAAGCTTCCAGCGATTGCTCTGGTAGAACTGCCCACGCACGATCCGCCCCGGATCGACCCGCAGGGTAGCGGCATGATACTGCCAGTTGATCGCCTCGGAGGCGGTGCGCTCCTTCACGCACACGTTCGCGTGATACATCCCCGGCAGCAATCCGAGCTCCTCGCAGTGGAACTCGAGCGTTCCCGGACCGACCGGCAGGTTGATCGGGCTCCCGCTCGTCGTCGTCGTGAGCTGGCACAGCTCCGTCAGGTCGCCCGTGCGGACGAAGACGTCGAAGACGGCGTCCTTGATCTCCTCGTGCGCCACGTAGTCGATCCGGGCCACGAGCGGATCGCCCGTGTGGAAGACGCTCGGCCGAAGGCCGCTCGGCGTGTAGAACGCGAGCGACTGGATGACGGCGCGATCGTCCTCCATCGCGGTCTTCATCGTGTTGAGCCGCGACGGCTCGATCTGCTGCTGATAGAGGGAGATGATCTCGCGCGGCTTGCCCGTCGCCGCCACTTCGCCACGCCGCATCAGGATCACGCGGTCGCAGATGCGCTCGACGGCAGCGAGGTCGTGCGAGATGAATACGATCGTCGTCCCCGCTCGGCGGAGCCCTTCGATGCGCTGGAGACACTTCTCCTGGAAGGCCGCGTCGCCGACGGCGAGGACCTCGTCCAGCAGCAGGATGTCCGGATCGAGGTGCGAGGCGATCGAGAAGCCGAGGCGGACGTACATCCCGGAGGAGAACCGCTTCACCGGCACGTCGAGGAACGCCTTGACGCCGGCGAACTCCGCGATGCTCTCGAGCTTCTCGGCGATCTCGCGGCGCCCCATGCCCAGGATCGCGCCGTTGAGGAAGATGTTCTCGCGCCCCGTCAGCTCCGGATGGAAGCCCGAGCCGACCTCGATGAGTGCGGACAGCCGGCCGTTGATCACGATCTCGCCCGACGTGGGTGCCGTGATGTTCGCCAGCAGCTTGAGGATCGTGCTCTTCCCCGCGCCGTTGTGCCCGATGATCCCGACGGTCTCGCCGCGCTCGACGGCGAAGTTGACGTCGCGCAGCGCCCAGAACTCGTCACGCCGCTTCCGCAGCGCGTTGATCTTGCGGATCCAGGGATGCTTCGTCAGGTCGTCCTCCACTTCGTGGCGGACGATGTAGCGCTTCGAGACGTTGTTGAAGGACAGGTCGCTGGACACTTGGAAGCGATACTAGATGACGTCTGCCACCGTCGCCTCTACCCGCTTGAAGTAGAGGTAGGACAGCGGAAGGAGCACCACGGAGACCACGATCGAGATCGTCAGCGAGTGGACGTCGAGCGGATTGCCGAGGAGCGCCGCGCGGAAGTTCTCGATGATGCCGACCATGGGGTTGAGCAGATAGTAATCCCGCAACCTTTCAGGAACCTGTCTGAGCGGGTAGACCACCGGCGACGCGAACATCCAGAGCTGCAGGACGAGCGGCATCGCCATCCCGATGTCCCGGACCCGCACCTGCATCGCCGAGAAGATCAGCGAACAGGAGGTGGTGAAGGCCGCCATGACCAGCGTGACGGGAACCAGCCACAGCACCTGCGGCGTCAGCCCGACGTGGTAGTAGACCATCAGCCCCGTCATGACGATCGACGCGATGAGCAGGTCGACCAGGGCCGCGACGATGTACGAGATGGGAAGGATCTCTCGCGGGAAGTACACCTTCGTGACGAGCTGGGCATGGGACACGAGCCCGTTCGTCGCGTTGGTGAGCGAGGTCGAGAAGAAGGTCCAGGGGAGGAGCGCGGCGTAGGCGAAGACCGGGTACGGGACCCCTGGCGTCTTGATCCGTGTGAACACGGAGAAGACGAGGGTATAGATGATCATCAGCGCGAGCGGCTGGATCACCGCCCATGCAATACCCAGCATCGACTGCTTGTAGCGGACCTTGAGTCGGTGCGCGCTCAGGACCACGAGCAGGTCGGAGTACGCCGACAGGCCGAGCAGGCCAGCCCAGAGGTCCCGAAAAGAGAAGGCGACGGGACGGATGACCTTGGTCCGGCGCGGGCCTTCGCGGCCGATGGTGGCCGCGACCAGGTCAGCCTCTGAGAGTGCCATGTCGATGAAGCACAAAGAGTTATGTCAGGAATGAAACAATTGTCGCCGAGCGGCTCATTGAAGACGCGTCGACGGTGCGAAAGGTCATCCGCCGGTGGCGTGTACACCGGGGGGTGGGCAGGGTTCGAGCTCCCGATGCTTCGAGCAATCTCAGCGGCGGTGCACCCATGTTCAATCTGTATGCCGCTGGGTCGGCGGCCAGAGCCTCAGACACTCAGTCGGGCATGCGCGAGGGAGAGGAACTCCTCCCGGGTCCTGGCGTCGTCCCGGAAGACGCCGCGCAGCGCCGAGGTGATGGTGCGCGAGTTCTGCTTCTCCACGCCGCGCATCATCATGCAGAGGTGGTAGGCCTCGATCACGACCCCGACGCCCAGCGGCGCCAGGACCTCGTCGATCGCCTCGGCGATCTGCTCGGTGAGCCGCTCCTGGACCTGGAGCCGCCGCGCGAAGACATCGACGAGGCGGGGGAGCTTCGAGAGACCGACGATCCGGCCATCCGGGATGTAGGCGACGTGCGCCTTCCCGAAGAAGGGGAGCATGTGGTGCTCGCACAGCGAGTAGAGCTCGATGTCGCGCACCATCACCATGTTCTTGTGCTCCTCGCGGAAGATGGCGTCGCCGACGACGTCCTCGACGCGCAC
>Ga0070684_100002674_pt1 | contig 13159 bp, 18 predicted proteins | sample KBSC723LmetaG_FD_65653 | JGI IMG/M metagenome (GOLD analysis project Ga0070684, IMG submission 65653) | Corn rhizosphere microbial communities from Kellogg Biological Station, Michigan, USA - KBS C7.2-3L metaG | ecosystem: Host-associated > Plants > Roots > Rhizosphere ...
ATGCTGGTGTTTTTTACCTTCATGCCGCTCGGAGCCATGATCGGCGGGCTCGGCGGCGCCTTCCTGTTCGGCGTGCTCGCCTTCCGCGACAACGAGATCGCGATCGAGCGCGATCCCGCGCGCGGTCGCGACCGGCAAAGCCGCCAGTAAGACCTCCGGTAAATTCACGGGTGTTCCGCATCCGTGCAATGCAAAATTGCACATTGCGCTTGAACCATTCTGGATTATTTTAGACTTAAAATAATAGGTGCGGCGACTTGGCCGGGTGTCGACAGCGACGTCGTCGTTTTTTTCGTCCATTGCCGGGCGGTTGCTGTTTTCACAAGCCATTCGGGATAGAGCCACCATGACAGAGCATAGTCTCTGGCGTTTTTCACGTGCGTTGCATCGTGCGATCAACGAGCGCCAACTGGAAGACCTCGAGGCCCTGATCGACGACGACGTGGACTGGGCGATCTACGGGCCGATCGACATGTTTCCCTTTCTCGGCGCCCGGCGCGGCAAGGAAGCCGTGATCGAGGTGGTGAGGCAAATCGCGGAGAATGTCCGGGTGCACCGCTTCGACCGCGAGACCGTGATGCTCGGCGACGACTCTGCCGCTTCGATGCTGCGCTATTCCCTCACCTCGCTCGAATCCAACAAGCCGATCTCGCTCCGCGTCGCGCATTTCGCGCAATTCAGGAATGGCCGGCTGCGCAACATCCGCGTCCTCATCGATAGCTTCGACCTCGTCGAGCAGGCGCTCGGCCGTCACATCCATCTGCCGAGAATGACGTCGGTCGCCTGATCGCGACGCCTCGTGAATCACGGCCTTGCGGCGATCCGGCAACCAGCCCCGCTGGATCGCGCCGACCAGGGCGCGGTGGCGTCAGCTTCGACCGCCATCGCGCTCTGGCTTTTCGGGCCTGACGGCCTCGCGACTCCCCTCGTCACAATTTCGCGCCAAAATCACCGCATTCTTGGCAGTCAAGGCGCGCCCGTTAAGGGGCCGCCGGGCAGACGCTGTCGACCACCGACGACAAATGGCTGCGCAAGGTCGGCGCTGAGCAGAAGCTGTTCGGCGATGCCACGGTGTCCGGCTCGGTCGGCGAGACCTCCCAAGTCACCATCAACAAGAGCATCAGCGCCGGTGTTAAAAAGAGCTGGTAATCGCCGCTTTTTCGCCCTTTGGCGCGCCACGGCATTGCCGGGGAATGATCCATCTCCGCCGCAACTTGGCCGCGAAGCGGTCAAATTCGGCCGTCCAGATAGCACCGTCAAGTTCGTCGTGCGGGGGACACTCGCGCTTTGCAACCAACGCGAAACAGGGGAATGGCCGATGAATGTCATGCCAAAGATCGAGTCGAACGACACTGAAGTCGAGGACAACAACCTTGAGGCGGTCTCCGAAGTCGAGGCCGGCATCCGCGATTTCGTCCGCAATGATATCGCTTATCTGCGCCGCCCGATGTCGGTGAACAGCACCGAGGCGCCGCTCGACCCAGGTGCAGAGGCTACCGTGAACAACGTCAATTCGCTGATCCAGCGCGTCGCCGGCACCTCGTTGTCGGAAATCGAAAACCTGATTTCGGAGCTGGAGCAGCTCCGCGATCTGCTGCATGCCGAAGGCCAGCGCGTCCAGCGCGAGATCTCCGGCTATGCCCAGCTGAGCCAGGCCGCGATGAAGTCGACTCGCATGATCTCGGACAACGTGCAGCAGTGGAAGCGCGCCGCCGAGGGTCTGCGCAACGGCTAATTTGCAACAGTGATGAGCAAATCACCGCCGCGTTTCCGATTCCGGGAGCGCGGCGGTTTCCATTCGGATAGAAGATCGACATTGCGAAACGTGGCGACCTTCTCCACGCGGCTTAAAAAGGGGGAACACATGTCGATGGAAACCATGCGGCCGGAAGATACGGCTCCGATTCGGCTGCGCACCTCGACACCTCTGAGCACGCTGATGTTCCGCTTTGTCGCCTTGTTGTTCCTGGCCGTGGCCGCGCTGGCGCTGGTCTGGAGCCGCTGAGAATCTTCGCGCAAGGCCCGACCGGCGATCGGCTCGTATGGTTAGCGAAGCGTGATCAGCGGGCGGCGACCACCGCCGCCGGTTCCAGCGTGTAGGAGCCGTCGGCGTAGCCCTTCACCACCATCGCCGCCGTCAGCATCACCGCAACGGTCACCGTTGCGAAGATGAAGCCCACCACTTTCAAACCGCTGCGATCCGCCATCGTCGTTCCCCGCCGAAATTCGCGCGGCTCACTATCGTCGTCACAGGTTCAAAATGCGTTAGCAAAAAATTCGTTCCGAGAATTCTTCGTTGGAGTTGCAGCGTTGCAATGCGACGGTAACCTTGTTTTTCGGTTACGAATTGCGCCGCGGCACGAAAGCGGCTCCCAGAAACGAGTACGCGAGTTCGCCGCGCTGGTTGGTGCCGCTATTGCGGATCTGCACGATGCCCCATTCCGGGCGCGAGCCGGAGGCGCGCTTGGTTTCCACGACGCTGGCAAAGCTCAGCGTGTCGCCGGCCAGCACCGGCTTGACCCAGCGCAGCTCGCGAAAGCCGGGCGAAGGGCCCCACGCCGCGACCGTCTCGCCGCGCGCAGCCGCCTCCCGCGCCTCACGCTGACCGTTCGCGACGATCATCTTCATGCAGACGGAAGCGACATGCCAGCCCGAGGCGGCTAGGCCCCCAAACAACGAGTTGCGGCCTTCCTCTTCGGAAAGATGAAAGCGCTGCGGATCGAATTGCCGCGCAAAGCGTTTGATGTCCGCGGCGGTGAAGGTGAACGAGCCGAGCTCGCGCCGCTGCCCGATTTCGATGTCCTCGAAGAAGCGCATCAGCTTGTCGCGCCCTCGCGCCGGCCGATGATGATCGGCGACACCATCTCGCAGAGCGCCTGGCCGGTGGCATTGCGGGCCACGCCCTTGAACGTCACGATCCCGGTTTCGGGGCGGCTCTTGGAAATCCGCGCTTCAGCGACCTCGACCTCCAGCGTCAAGTCGTCGCCCGGCCGCAACGGCGCCAGCCATTTCAATTCATTGACCCCGGGCGAGCCCAGCGAGGCGGCCCGCCCGATGAAGCCGTCGAACATCATCCGCATCATCAGCGAGCAGAGGTGCCAGCCCGATCCCGAAAGACCGTTCAGCATGGTCTTGCTGGCCGCCTCCTCGTCGAGATGCATCGGCTGCGGATCGAACTCGGCCGCGAACGCCAGAATCTCCTCGCGCGTGACATGGCGCGGGCCGAACGTGCCGAGGCGGCCGACGGGAAAATCTTCAAAGGTGAGGGTCATCGCTCGTGGAATTACCGGAAGGAAGGTCAGATTGTGGCCGCACTTTGCGGCAATCTCAACCCGTGCGCCCGCATGGCTCGTGCCCCCGTTTGTCCCGCCGCCTTGAGGCCGGGGCCTGTGTCGGCAGCCATTTTTGGGCGAAACTTGCGCCTGATTCGCTGGGGGAAGACGATGTTCGATTTTCAGGATCTGTTCCAGTGGGACCGTTTCATCACGCCCACCATCATCAAGACGTTCTACTGGCTCGTCATCGCGTTGATTTGCCTGCTCGGCATTTCCGGCATCTTCTCCGGCCTCGCCGCCATGGCGATCAGTCCGTTTGCCGGATTTCTGGTGCTGCTCTACTCGATCGCCAGCGTCATCGTCGGCATCGTGTTCTCGCGCATCCTCGCGGAATTCATCCTGATCGTATTCCGCATCAACGAGCACCTCGGCGCCATCCGCGACCAAGGCAATATGCGTTAGTTAGCGAAGCGGAAATGCATGACGTCGCCGTCGGCGACGACATATTCCTTGCCCTCGAGGCGGAGCTTGCCGGCATCGCGCGCGCCGGCTTCGCCGTTCAGCGCGACATAGTCGGCATAGGCAATGGTCTCGGCGCGAATAAAGCCCTTCTCGAAGTCGGTATGGATCACGCCCGCCGCTGCCGGCGCCTTGGTGCCGCGATGGATGGTCCAGGCGCGCGCCTCCTTCGGTCCCGCGGTGAAATAGGTGATGAGATCGAGCAGCTGATAACCGGCGCGGATCAGGCGATCGAGGCCGGCTTCCTCCAGGCCCAGCGTATCCAGAAACTCCTTGCGCTCCTCGCGTGACAGCGTGGCGATCTCGGATTCGATCTTCGCCGAGATCACGACAGCGACCGCGCCCTCCTCCCTGGCGCGGGCGAACACCTGCTGGGAAAAGTTGTTGCCGTCCTTCGCCGAGTTCTCCTCGACGTTGCAGACATAGAGCACGGGCTTTGACGTCAGAAGCCCCAGCATGCCGAAGGCTCGCTCCTCTTCTGCCTTACGCTCGACAAAACGCGCCGGCTTGCCGTCGCGCAGCAGCACCAGCGTGCGATTGACGAGGTCGAGCTGCTCCTTGGCTTCCTTGTCGTTGCCCTTGGCTTTCTTGGCGAGATTGTCGACGCGCTTCTCCAGGCTCTCGAGATCGGCGAGCATCAGCTCGGTCTCGATGGTCTCGATATCGGCGATCGGCGCGATCTTGCCCTCGACATGGGTGATGTCGGAGTCCTCGAAGCAGCGCACCACATGCGCGATGGCGTCGACCTCGCGGATGTTGGCGAGGAATTGGTTGCCGAGGCCTTCGCCCTTTGATGCGCCGCGAACCAGGCCCGCGATATCGACAAAGGTCAATCGGGTCGGAATGATCTGTGCGGACCTGGCGACCTCGGCGAGCTTGTCGAGCCGCGGATCAGGGACGGCGACCTCGCCCACATTGGGCTCGATGGTGCAGAACGGATAGTTCGCGGCTTGCGCGGCAGCCGTCTCCGTCAGTGCATTGAACAGCGTCGATTTGCCGACATTGGGCAATCCGACGATACCGCATTTGAATCCCATCGCATCCTCTAACTGGTGCTCGTCATGCCCGCGTTTGTCGCGGGCATCCACGCCTTTCCTTGCTGTTGAAACGAAGACGTGGATGGCCGGGACTAGCCCGGCCATGACGGGTGGAGAGATCAGTCCTGCTTCTCTCCGCTGTCTTCTTTCTCGAAAAATCCCTTGCCCTGCATCGCCAGATGCACCTTGTTCTGAAACGTCGAGTCGTGTCCGGTGGCAAGCTGCCCGGCATTATCTGCGACCGCCTCGCACAGCGCCTTGACCCAGTCATCATCGGCCTTGGCGAAATCCGACAGCACGTGGTGATGCACCAGTTCCTTGACCCCGGGGTGGCCGATCCCGAGCCGCACCCGGCGATAGTCGTTGCCGATATGCGAGGTGATCGAGCGCAGGCCGTTGTGGCCGGCGATCCCGCCGCCCACCTTCACCCGCACCTTCGCCGGCGGCAGCTCGAGCTCGTCCTGGAACACCGTGATCTCACCGGCCCCGAGCTTGAAGAAGTTCGCGGCTTCCTGCACGGCGCGGCCGGAGTCGTTCATGTAGGTCGTGGGCTTGAGCAGGATCACGCGCTCGCGGTCGAGCGTGCCTTCCGAGGTCTCGCCCTGAAAGCGGCGACGCCACGGTGCGAAACCATGACGCCGCGCAATCTCATCGACGGCCATGAAGCCGATATTGTGCCGGTTGCGCGCGTATTTCGCGCCGGGATTGCCGAGGCCGACGAACAGCAGCATGACGCGGCATCCCGCGCGAGGGACTTACTTCTTCTTGTCGCCACCGCCCGCGGACGCCTTCGCACCCGCTGCCGGAGCCGCGCTACCCGCCGCAGGCGCTGCAGCAGCAGCCGGAGCACCAGCCGCAGGTGCCGCGGCCGGAGCACCAGCCGCCGGTGTGGCCGCAACGGTACCTGCCGCGGCCGCCGCAGCGGCTGCAGCTGCCTTCTGCTCTTCAGCGTAGCCGGAGGGCGGCACGATGGTGACGAGCGTGGCGTTCTCGCGGGTCAGCGGCTTCACGCCGGTGGGAAGCTTGATGTCGGACAGATGCAACGAGTAGCCGATCTCCAGCCCGCTGGCGTCAGCCTCGACATATTGCGGGATGTTGTCGACCGAGCATTCAAGATCGATGCTGTGGGCGACGATGTTGACGGCGCCGCCGCGCTTGACGCCTGGAGCGGACTCCGATTTCACGACATGCAGGGGAACGCTGATGCGGATGGTCGCGCCTTCGCCGAGCCGCATGAAATCGACATGGATCGGGAAGTCGCGCACGGGATCGAGATGGAAGTCGCGTGGAATCACGCGGTGCTTCTTGCCCTCGAGATCGATGTCGTAAATCGTGGTCAGGAAGCGGCCGGCGAGGATGCGCTGGCGCAATTCCTTGTCTTCCACCGAGATCGGCAGCGGGGGCTGGTTGTTGCCATAGATCACTCCGGGCACTTTCCCGGCGCGACGCTCTGCCCGTGCGGCCCCCTTGCCGACTGACGGACGTGCGGTCGCCTTCAATTCCTTGACGGTCGTCGCCATTGTCTTAAGTCCTTGTTTTTAAAAGATAAAGGCCGCTACGCGGCCCGTGCTTTGGTCCGACGGCAAGCCTCCAGGGGTGCGGGGGTCGCGGACGTGGCGGGCTTTTAGCCTCAAAGTGGCGAAATGACAAGGAAATGAACGGATTTTTCCGAGGTTCCAACCATCTCATCGTCATGGCCGGGCATGACGATGACAAATCGCTGCGGCCGTCCGCTTTCAGCTTCCCGTATTCGGCGCGGAAGCCGAAGCGCCGAGCCTGGCTTCGAGTGCGGCGATCCGCGCCTTCAGCGCCTCGTTCTCCTCGCGCGCCAGCCGCGCCATGTCCTTGACCGCTTCGAATTCCTCGCGCTTGACCAGATCCATATCGCGCAGGAATTTTTCGGCCTGGTTGCGCCAAAGCGCATCGACCTCGCGCTTGACGCCTTGGGCCGCGCCGGCGGCGTCGTTCATCAAGCGGCCAATTTCGTCGAAAAACCGGTTGCTGGTCTGGGTCATGGCGAAATCTCCGTGCGCGGGGAACCGTCAGGATCAAACAATGGCGATCCCAGCCCCGTCGTTCAAGTCCCGTGTCACCTTGTCATGCTGCGGTTTACTTGCAATCGTATTCACCGCCCAATGCAAATCCAGAATCACAAGCCCCGCACCACGAGCGAAAAGAAGCGCCCATGATCGACCAGCAAGTGGACATCGAAACCAGGGACGGCAAGACCACGACCTTTATCACCCATCCCGAGCGCGGCGGCCCCTTCCCCGTCATCATCTTTTACATGGACGCGCCGGCGATCCGCGAGGAGCTGCGCGACATGGCGCGCCGGCTCGGCACGTCAGGCTATTACGTGATGCTGCCGAACATGTATTACCGCGCCGGCGTGATGGAGCTCGGGCCGCTCAATCCAGATCCGGAATCGCCGGAGCGCAAGCGCATGTTCGCCCTGATGAACTCGCTCACCATTCCGCTCGTGATGGAAGACACCAGGGCGCTGCTCGCCTATGCCGAGACGCAAAAGGCCGCGAACACCAGGATCGTCGGCGCCGTCGGCTACTGCATGAGCGGCCGCTATGCCGTGAACGCGGCCACGCACTTTGCCGACCGCGTGAAAGCTGCCGCCTCGGTCTATGGCGTGCAGCTCGCAACCGACCAGGCGGACAGTCCGCATCTTGCGGCCTCCAAGACCGGAGCCGAGCTCTATTTCGCCTGCGCGGAGACCGACGTCTATGCGCCCCCGGAGGTGATTGCCAAGGTGACCGAAGGCATGAAGGGCACCAAGAACGAGGTCGAGGTCTATCCCGGCACTCATCACGGCTTCGCCTTCCCCAAGCGCCCGGTCTACCACCGCGATGCGGCGGAGCGGCATTGGGAGCGGCTCGTCGGGCTCTATAAGCGCAACCTCGTGTAAGCCCTAGTTGATGCTTCCTCTGCTCATCAAGTATCCGGTGTTCGACCCGATCGCGATCGCGATCGGGCCGATCGCCATTCGCTGGTACGCGCTCGCCTATATCGGCGGCATCGTGTTCGGCTGGCTCTATGCGCGCTCGCTCCTGAACAACCAGAAATTCTGGGGCGGGCCGGCGCCGATCTCGCTGATCCAGCTCGACGACTTCATCCTCTGGGTCACGGTCGGCATCATTCTCGGCGGCCGCACCGGCTATGTGCTGTTCTACAACCTGCCCTTCTTTGTTGCGCATCCCGCCGAAATCTTGGAGCTGTGGAAGGGCGGCATGTCCTTCCATGGCGGCTTCATGGGCTGCGTCGTCGCGGTGATCTGGTTTGCGCGCAAGAACCACGTCCCGATCCTCTCGCTCGGCGACATCACCACCGCGGTCGGACCGATCGGCTTGTTCCTGGGGCGCATTGCCAATTTCATCAACAGCGAATTGTGGGGCCGCCCCGCCGATCCCAATCTGCCCTGGGCGATGATCTTTCCCAATGGCGGGCCGCTGCCGCGCCATCCAAGCCAGCTCTACGAGGCCGGACTCGAAGGTATTCTGCTGTTCACGGTGCTTGCGGTGATGGTCCGCTTCGGCGCGCTGAAGCGGCCCGGACTGATCCTCGGCAGCTTTATTCTGCTTTATGCTCTGGCCCGCATCACCGGCGAGCATTTCCGCGAACCCGACCCGCAGCTCGGATTCCTGTGGGGCGGCCTGACCATGGGAATGCTGTTATCGCTGCCGATGGTAATTGTGGGCATAATACTTATTGTAATGGCTTGGCGCCGCAAAGCTGAGAATCAGGCGCACGAAGATATTTGAGTATTTGCAAGGCTGGTTGTGACCGAGTTTTCGCCGCTGCTGTCGGAGATCCAGAGACTCATCAAATCTTCCGGGCCGATGCCGGTCTGGCGTTACATGGAGCTGTGCCTGATACATCCGGAGCACGGCTACTATGTCTCGCGCGATCCGCTCGGGCGCGAAGGCGATTTCACCACGTCGCCTGAAGTCAGCCAGATGTTCGGCGAGCTGCTCGGGCTGTGGGCCGCCTCGATCTGGAAGACGATGGGCTCGCCCTCGGTGCTGCGGCTGATCGAGCTCGGTCCCGGCCGCGGCACCATGATGGCGGATGCGTTGCGCGCGGTGCGGGTGCTGCCGCCGCTCTATCAGACGCTGAGCGTGCATCTGGTCGAGATCAACCCGGTGTTGCGCGAGAAGCAGAAGGCGACGCTGTCGAGCGTGCGCAATGTCGCCTGGCACGACAATATCGATCAGGTGCCGGACGGCCCCTGCATCATCTTCGCCAATGAATATTTCGACGTGCTGCCGATCCACCAGGTGGTGAGGCGATCGACCGGCTGGCACGAGCGGACGGTCGAGCTCGACGATAGCGGCAACCTCGTCTACGGGACCGCTCCCTATCCGATCCCGCGCTTCGACGTGCTGCTGCCGCCCCTGGTGCGCGCCGCACCGATCGGCGCGGTGTTCGAATGGCGGCGCGATGCCGAGATCATGAAGATCGCAAGCCGCGTGCGCGACCAGGAGGGCGCGGCGCTGATCATCGATTACGGCCATGTGCGCAGCGATGCCGGCGACACCTTTCAGGCGATCGCCCGCCACAGCTTTACCGATCCCCTGAAGGCGCCGGGCCAGGCCGACGTCACCGCGCATGTCGACTTCCAGGCGCTGGCGCGCGCCGCCGAAGATGTCGAGGCCCTCGTGCACGGCCCGGTGACGCAAGGCGAGTTCCTCAAGCGGCTCGGCATCGAGCAGCGCGCGATCACCTTGATGGCGAAGGCGTCTCCCGAAATCTCCGAGGACATTTCCGGCGCTCTGAAACGCTTGACCGGCGGCGGCCGCGGCGGCATGGGGACGCTGTTCAAGGTGCTCGGCCTGTCCGGTCCCAACCTCCCCTCGCTGCCGGGCTTGAGCGACGAGCAACAGGGACCCGGAGACGCGTGATGCTTGCCTCTTCCCTGCTGTCAGCCATTCCGGGGCTGCGTCATGCCTTCTTCACCCGCGAGGGCGGCGTCTCCGGCGGCGTCTATGCCGCCCTCAATGGCGGGCTCGGCTCCAACGACGACCCCGCCCATGTCGCCGAAAACCGCCGCCGCATGGCGGAGCAGATCGGCGTGGCGCCCACGCATTTCCTGAACCTGTATCAGATTCATTCGCCCGACGCTGTCGTCGCGACCGGTCCGTGGGAGCCCGGCATGGCGCGGCCGAAGGCGGATGCCCTCGTCACGCGCGCCGAGGGGCTTGCGATCGGCATCACCACGGCCGATTGCGGCCCGATCCTGCTCGTCGATCCCAAGGCACGCGTCATCGGCGCGGCGCATGCCGGCTGGAAGGGCGCGCTGACCGGCATTCTGGAGTCGACCATCGACGCCATGGAAAAGCTCGGCGCGGATCGCGGCGGCATGGTCGCCGCGATCGGCCCCTTGATCCGCCAGGAAAGCTATGAGGTAGGTCCCGAATTCGTCGAGCGCTTCATCGAAGCCGATGCCGAGAATGGACGCTTCTTCCTTCCGGGCGCGCGCAACGGACATGCGATGTTCGATCTCGCGGGCTTCATCCGGATGCGGCTGGAGAACGCCGGCGTGTTGATGATCGACGATCTCGGCATCGACACCTATTCGGACGAACGCTGCTTCAGCTATCGCCGCTCGGTACACCGTAAAGAACCGGATTACGGCCGCCACGTGCATGCGATCGTGCTGGAATCCTGAAGTGCGGCGAATCTTTGTTGGGTCCGCAACAGCCGATTTCGGTCCTCCCCTGTGTCCGCCCTGCTCTAGACGCTGAGCCGTTTTGGCGATAACGCCAGAGCAACAATGAGGGATGCGTCGAACACTTTTGCCCGGCCACGCCGGACGCTGCTGCGTGCCGGCTGTGCCGTGCTGTGGCTTGCGGCGGCCTGTGCGCTCGGCGGCTGTGCTGCAGGCGGTGCTGCGACGAGTGGCGCCTATGCGATGGCGGCCGATGGCCCGACCATCGCCTTCGAATCGATCGACGGCCCACCGCCGCAAGTGTTCGACCGCATGGTCAGCGTGCTCGACAGCGAGACCAAGCTGCGGAGCCTCCAGATCGTCTCGCGCGAAGGCTCGGCGGCCTACCGCGTTCGCAGCTATCTGTCGGCACAAGTCAGTCACGGCCGCACCGTGATCGCCTGGGTCTGGGACGTCTATGACCGCGACCAGCAGCGCGCGCTGCGCCTGTCCGGCGAGGAGCCGGCCAGCAAGGCCGGCCGCGATGTGGTGCGCGATCCCTGGTCCGCGGCCGATGATCCGGTGTTGCGCAAGATCGCGCAGGCGGGGCTCAGCGGCCTCTCCAGCATGATCAACGGCACGCCGGCCGATACCCCCTCGCCCGCGCCAGCCGCCCCCGCGGGCAAGCGTGGACCGGCGATCGCCAACGCCGAGGAACCATCGGCGGGCGGCGCCAATATCGTGGCCTTGGGCTATACCGAGCATTAGGCAAATCCCGGAAATGGCACCGATTTTTGCCAGGGAAAACGCCCCACTCGGGTTGCCAGCGGCTCGGTCGGCCTGATATTCCGTCGCTCGTCAACGAGCCGGTTCCAGGGAAAACCCGATATGCTGAACAAGGTCTCCAGCAACGTACGGGGAGCGTCCTCGATGTCGGCCAAGAACGGCTCGATCAAGCTGATTGCCGGCAATTCCAATCCGGCCCTGGCGCAGGCGATCGCCAACGAGCTTGGCCTGCCGCTAACCAAAGGCGTGGTCCGCCGCTTCGCCGACATGGAAATCTTCGTCGAGATCCAGGAGAACGTGCGCGGCTCCGACGCCTTCATCCTGCAATCGACGTCGTTTCCGGCCAATGACCACCTGATGGAGCTTCTGATCATCACCGATGCGCTGCGCCGCTCCTCGGCGCGCCGCATCACCGCCGTGATCCCCTATTTCGGCTATGCGCGGCAGGATCGCAGGTCTGGCTCGCGCACCCCGATCTCGGCCAAGCTGGTGGCCAACCTGATCACCCAGGCCGGCGTCGACCGCGTCATGACGCTCGACCTGCATGCCGGCCAGATCCAGGGCTTCTTCGATATCCCGACCGACAATCTCTACGCCTCGCCCCTGATGGTGCGCGACATCAAGGAAAAATTCGACGTCGCCAAGGTGATGGTGGTGTCGCCCGATGTCGGCGGCGTGGCGCGCGCCCGCGGGCTGGCCAAGCGCATCAACACCCCGCTCGCCATCATCGACAAGCGCCGCGAACGGGCCGGTGAGTCCGAGGTGATGAACGTGATCGGCGAGGTCGATGGCCACATCTGCATCCTGATCGACGACATCGTCGATTCCGGCGGTACGCTGGTGAACGCGGCCGACGCGCTGCTCGCCAACGGTGCCAGGGAGGTCTACGCCTATATCAGCCACGGCGTGCTTTCCGGTGGCGCGGTGACCCGCATCACCTCCTCACGGCTGAAGGAACTGGTCATCACCGACTCGATCCAGCCGACGGAGGCGATCCGCAACGCCGCCAATATCCGCACGCTCTCGATTGCCGGCCTGATCTCGGAAGCAATCGCCCGCACCGCGGCGGAAGAATCGGTCTCGAGCCTGTTCAACTAGAGCGTATCGCCGCCATTCCGATACCGCGACAGATAGGCTCTGGTCGCGGCGGCATCACTCGCGCTAGACTTCCCCGAGAAACAAGAAAATCCAGGGGAGGTCATCATGAAAAATCATCACATATCCCGTCGCGCCGTGCTTGCAGGCTCCGCTGCCGCGGGCGCGCTGGCGCTGACCGGAACACCGGCGCGCGCCGAGGTGCAATGGAAGAAATATGCCGGCACCAAGCTCGAGGTGATCCTCGCCAAGGGTCCGCGCGGCGACAATCTGCAGAAATACATCAAGGAATTTACCGAGCTCACCGGTATCGAGGTGGAGTCCGAGCAGATCCCGGAGCAGCAGCAGCGCCAGAAGGCAGTGATCGAACTCGCCTCCGGCAAGCCGAGCTTCGACGTGATCCATCTGAGCTATCACGTGCAGAAGCGGCAGTTCGAGAAGGCCGGCTGGCTCGCCGACCTCTCCGGCTTCATGAAGGACCCCACGCTGACCGCACCCGATCTGGTCGAAAGCGATTTCTCCGCGGCCGGGCTGGAATACGCCAGGAACGACAAGGGACAGATGCTGTCGCTGCCGTGGTCGGTCGACTACTTCATCCTCTATTACAACAAGGAGCTGTTCGCCAAGAAAGGCGTCGCGGTGCCGAAGACCCTTGACGAGATGGTTGCGGCCGCCGAGAAGCTCACCGATGCCAAGGACGGCATCTTCGGCTTCGTCGGGCGCGGCCTGAAGAACGCCAACATGACCTTGTGGACCAACTTCTATCTCGACTATGGCGGCGAGTTCCTGGA